>Ga0157370_10000199_pt1 | contig 75511 bp, 71 predicted proteins | sample C35metaG_FD_113463 | JGI IMG/M metagenome (GOLD analysis project Ga0157370, IMG submission 113463) | Corn rhizosphere microbial communities from Kellogg Biological Station, Michigan, USA - C3-5 metaG | ecosystem: Host-associated > Plants > Roots > Rhizosphere > Soil | place: USA: Michigan...
AAGATTACCGACATGCGCGCGGTGGGCGATGACTGGCGAATCATCGCCGTGCCGGATAAACCCAGCTGATCGGCTACGCAGCCATCTGAATGCCCCTACATAGATGCAATCAAACGGCGAGTTGTGGTAAAAACGCAGCCTAGCCATGCAGATGGCTGAACGTTCTCAGGGCGGGGTGCGATTCCCCACCGGCGGTAATGGCGCGCAATGCGCTTAGCCCGCGAGCGCTTGCGGCAGCCGACAACGGCAGCGGCAAGGTCAGCAGACTCGGTGTGATTCCGAGGCCGACGGTCATAGTCCGGATAAAGAGAGAACGGGATTGCCTGCCAGGGCCCACGCGTGCGTGCGCCCGTTTGAGACATCCCTTTCGATCCAACACGCCCTGTTTTTTATTAAACAGGAGTTCGATCCATGCTTAATCGTGCTGTTTTTCCGGCACCTCTTACTGAGGAGGCCGCATGTTCACCGGAATAATCGAAGCCCTCGGCACCATTCGCGCCCTGACCCCCAAAGGCGGCGACGTACGCGTGTACGTGGAAACCGGCAAGCTCGACCTGGCCGACGTCAAGCTCGGCGACAGCATTGCCGTGAACGGCGTGTGCCTGACCGCCGTGCAGTTGCCGGGCGATGGGTTCTGGGCTGACGTCAGCCGCGAAACCCTGGCCTGCAGCGCCTTCAACGACTTGAAAGCCGGCAGCAAGGTCAACCTGGAAAAGGCCCTGACGCCCAGCAGCCGCCTGGGTGGCCACTTGGTTAGCGGCCACGTCGACGGCGTCGGCGAAGTGATCGCCCGCGAAGACAACGCCCGCGCTGTGCAATTTCGCATCCGCGCCCCACGCGAGCTGGCCAAGTACATCGCCTTGAAAGGCTCGATCACCGTCGATGGCACCAGCCTCACGGTCAACGGCGTCAATGGCGCTGAATTCGAGCTGACCATCGTGCCGCACACCCTCGGCGAAACCATCATGGCCGACTACCGGCCGGGTCGTCGGGTGAACCTTGAGGTCGACCTGCTGGCGCGTTACCTGGAGCGCTTGCTGCTCGGTGACAAAGCCGCCGAGGCCACTGCGGCAGCGCACGGTTCGTCCGGCCTGACCGAAACTTTCCTGGCCGAACACGGCTACCGCTAATTACGACGTAAGGCATGCCCCATGGCTCTTAACAGCATCGAAGAATTGGTTGCCGATATTCGCGCCGGCAAAATGGTCATCCTCATGGATGACGAAGACCGCGAGAACGAAGGCGACCTCATCATCGCCTCCGAATGCGTCACCGCTGAACACATCAACTTCATGGCCAAGCACGCCCGCGGGCTGATCTGCATGCCCATGAGCCGCGAGCGTTGCGAAACCCTAAAGCTGCCATTGATGGCGCCGCGCAACGGCTCGGGCTTTGGCACCAAGTTCACCGTTTCCATCGAAGCGGCCACCGGCGTGACCACCGGCATTTCTGCCGCCGACCGCGCCCGCACCGTGCAAGCCGCTGCCGCGAAAGATGCCAAGGCCGACGATATCGTCAGCCCCGGCCACATCTTTCCGCTGATGGCCCAACCGGGCGGCGTACTGGCTCGCGCTGGCCACACTGAAGCCGCGTGCGACCTGGCGCGCCTGGGCGGTTTCGAGCCGAGCGGGGTGATCTGCGAAATCATGAACGACGACGGCACCATGTCGCGCCGCGCCGAGCTGGAAGCGTTTGCCGAGCTGCATGACATCAAGATCGGCACCATCGCCGACCTGATTCACTACCGCCTGATTCACGAACACACGGTAGAGCGCATCTCCGAGCAATCGCTGGACAGCGAACTGGGCCACTTCAACCTGGTGACTTACCGCGACTCGGTCGAGGGCGACATTCACATGGCGCTGACCCTCGGCAAAATCTGTCCGGAAGAACCCACGCTGGTGCGCGTGCACAGCATGGAACCGCTGCGTGATTTGCTCATGGTCAAACAACCGGGCCGTTGGAGCCTACGCGCGGCCATGACCAAAGTGGCCGAGGCCGGCAGCGGCGTGGTGCTGTTGTTGGGCAACCAGTTGACCGGCTCCGACTTGCTCGCGCACCTGGAGCAACAGTTGGGCGGCGAGCAGAAAGCCAGCGCCACCACCTACAGCACCGTGGGCGCCGGCTCGCAGATTCTGCGTGACTTGGGCGTGCGCAAAATGCGCCTGCTGAGTTCACCGGTGAAGTTCAACGCGATATCGGGCTTTGATCTGGAAGTTGTAGAATACCTGCCCTCCGAATAACCCGAGGTACCTGCTGCGCTCGGTCATGCGGCGTTAAAAACGTGTTCGACAGCCGTTTTTGCCTTGCCTGACCTTCGCTCGCGACGGTCCCGAATTTTTAAATAGCCGGGGGATTGGGCAAACGCCCGCCCAGGCTCTTAACTCTAAATTGCTCTTTCAAGACGAGAACGCCATGACCCTGAAGACCATCGAAGGTACTTTCATCGCCCCCAAAGGCAGCTATGCGCTGGTGGTAGGCCGCTTCAACAGCTTCGTGGTCGAAAGCCTGGTGAGCGGTGCCGTAGACGCCCTGGTGCGTCACGGCGTGAGCGAAAGCGACATCACCATCATCCGCGCGCCGGGTGCGTTTGAAATTCCGTTGGTTGCCCAGAAAGTTGCTCAGCGCAGCGAGTACTCGGCCATCATCGCCCTGGGCGCGGTGATTCGTGGCGGCACCCCGCACTTCGAATACGTAGCCGGCGAATGCACCAAGGGCCTGGCCCAGGTGTCCATGGAGTTCGGCGTGCCGGTTGCTTTCGGCGTACTGACCGTCGATTCCATCGAGCAAGCCATCGAACGTTCCGGCACTAAAGCCGGCAACAAAGGCGCTGAAGCGGCCCTTTCCGCCCTGGAAATGGTCAGCCTGCTGGCGCAGTTGGAGGCCAAGTGATTAACGACGAAGACGACAGCTTCAACCCCCCGGCAGAGAAAAGCCCGAACGCGCCCACCGGCAAGATCGCGGCCCGCCGTCAGGCGCGCAGCCTGGCCATGCAGGCGTTGTATCAGTGGCACCTGGCAGGCCAGTCGGTGAATGAAATCGAAGCGCAGTTTCGCGTCGACAACGATTTCACCAGCGTAGACGGCGCCTACTTCCGTGAAATTCTGCACGGCGTACCGGCGCACAAAACTGAAATCGACGAGGCGTTCGCGCCTTGCCTGGACCGCGCTCAGGACGAGCTCGACCCGGTTGAGCTGGCCATCCTGCGCTTGTCCACGTTTGAAATGCTCAAGCGTATCGACGTGCCGTATCGCGTGGTTATCAACGAAGGTATCGAGCTGGCCAAAGTGTTCGGCGCCACCGACGGGCACAAGTTCGTCAACGGTGTGTTGGACAAATTGGCACCGCGTTTACGCGCTGCTGAAGTCAACGCCAACAAGCGTTGACCGGAGCCGTGGGTGAGTTCGAGCTGATCCGCCGCTACTTCGCCGCTGCGCCCTGTGCGCAGTCCGGCGAGGCCGTGGTGCAGGGCATTGGCGACGATTGCGCGCTGCTGGCCCTGAACGCTGGCGAACAGCTGGCGATTTCCACCGACACGCTCGTGGTCGGTGTGCATTTTCCTGAATTTTGCGATCCATTCCTGCTTGGCCAGCGCGCGCTGGCGGTGTCTACCAGTGATCTGGCGGCCATGGGTGCTGCGCCCGTTGGTTTTACCCTCGCCCTAACCCTGCCGCAGGCCGATGCCGATTGGCTGCAAGGCTTCGCGGCCGGGCTCAACGAAATGGCGCAGGCCTGTTCGATGCGCCTGATTGGTGGCGACACCACGCGCGGGCCGCTGACCCTGACCCTCACCGTATTTGGCCGCCTGCCGGCCGGCCAGGCGCTGACCCGTGCGGGCGCCCAGGTGGGCGATTTGCTCTGTGTGGGCGGTGCGTTGGGCGATGCGGCGGCGGCGCTGCCGCTGGTGCTTGGGCAGCGTACGGCCGCCGCGCAAATTGCCGAGCCGCTGCTGGCGCGCTATTGGTCACCGCAGCCGCAATTGGCGCTGGGCCAGGCGCTGCGGGGCAAGGCCACGGCGGCGCTGGATATTTCCGATGGCTTGCTCGCCGATTGCGGCCATATTGCCGTGGCCTCAAATGTGGCCTTGCACATCGAACGGGATCGCTTGCCAGTGTCGGCGGCGGTCTCAGCCTTGCTCGACCGCGACAGCGCCTGGCAGTGTGCGGCCAGCGGTGGCGATGATTACGTGCTGGCGTTTACCTTGCCACCCGAGCACCTGACGCCGCTTCAGCAAGACGGTTGGCCGGTGACGGTCATCGGTCGAGTGGAAAGCGGAAAAGGGGTGCACTTCCTGGATTCATCAGGTCATAGCCTTGCGCCTTCTTCGCGCGGCTTTTTACATTTTGGGGGCTCGGGTGACGCAACCTAGCAAGAAAACGGTTCCTGACGCTCCGCCTTCGGTGTGGCGCAATCCGTGGCATTTCCTGGCCTTCGGGTTTGGCTCGGGCACCTTGCCTAAAGCACCGGGCACCTGGGGTTCGTTGGTGGCGCTGCCCTTTATTCCGCTGTGGCAAATGCTGCCCGACTGGGGCTACTGGCTGATGCTCGGCGTGACCATGCTGTTCGGCTTCTGGCTGTGCGGCAAAGTGGCCGATGATTTGCGTGTGCATGACCACGAAGGCATCGTCTGGGACGAAATGGTCGGCATGTGGATCACCCTCTGGCTGGTGCCGGAAGGCTGGGGCTGGTTGCTGCTAGGCTTTGTCATGTTCCGCATTTTCGACATCCTCAAGCCGTGGCCGATCCGCTGGATCGACCGGCATGTGCACGGCGGCGTCGGCATCATGCTCGACGACCTGCTGGCCGGGGTGTTCGCCTGGCTGGCGATGCAATTGGTGGTGTGGGGCTGGGCCCAATACTGGGTGCACTCAGTGGCAAGCTAAGTGGCACGGCGGCGTTTAAGGGAACGAGCTATGCGTGGCAGGTGGTTATCAGGCAAGTGGTTCGCTCGGCTCATGGCGGTGGCGCTGCTTGGGGCGGCTGGCGGACTGATGGCGCAAGCCGCCACGCCCACGCAAATCCGCCTGGCCAGTGAGGTGTGGGTTGACCACACCAACGCCGACGGCAGCGGCATGGCCTGGGACATTCTTCGCGCCGTATTCGAGCCCGCCGGCATTCGCCTGAACATTCACAGCGTTCCCTATACCCGCTCGGTCGGCCTGGTGCAGCGCGGCGGCGCCGACGCGTTCGTGGGCTCGTACATGAACGAGATCCAGGACGGCGTGTTTTATCCCCGCTGGCACTACGATGCCGACCGCATCAGCGCCCTGGGCCTGGCCGATGCGCCGGCCATCAACCTGCAAAATGTCGGCACCTTTCGCCTGGCCTGGGTGCGTGGTTATGCCTACGAAAAATATCTGCCGCATTTGAACCACTACCAAGAAGTTTATCGGCGCGACGGTATCCTCTCGATGCTGGAACTCAAGCACGTCGATTTCTACCTCGACGCCCGCACCGAAGTGCAAGAAGTGCTCGAGGAGGCCGACGACGCCACGCGCTTTCGCGCCACCGAGCTGACTGACTTGCCGCTGTACCTGGGTTTTGCCGATACCGCTGATGGTCACGCGCTGGCCCAGGTATACGACGCGCGCATGGAGCTGCTGGTGAGAGACGGCAGCCTGCGGCCCATTTTCGAGCGCTGGCAGCAACCCTATCCCTTTTGAATAACCACCACGCAACAGGCATCGACGCTATGACAAAGCACAGGAAGTACGCGCTGGCTGCCGGGCTGATGAGCCTGCTTTCATTCGGCGTGGCCATGGCGGCCGAACAGGTCATGGTGGTCGGCCTGTTCCCGGGCGCGGCGGTGATCAACGTCGATGGCGAGCGCAAGCTGGTGAAGGTCGGCAAAACCGGCCCCGGCGGCGTGGTGGTGGTCAGCGCGGACGGCAGAGGCGCGGTGCTGCGCGTGGATGGCGTGGAACGTCTGTATCCGCTGGAACGCGAATACAGCCAGGGCTTTGCCATCCCCACCAAAACCCAGGTGAGCATCGCCAAAGGGTTAGGCGGGCATTACTGGATCGCCGGCTCGGCGAACGGCCAACCGGTGCAATTTCTGGTCGACACCGGCGCCACCACCGTCGCCATGAATGACTCGCAAGCCCGGCAGTTGGGCATCGATTACCGTGCCGTGGGCAAACCCACTGTCGTCAGCACGGCCAGCGGCACCGCCAACGCCTGGCGCGTTTCGCTGGACCGAGTGAAAGTCGGCGCCCTGGAATTGCTCGGCGTCGAAGCCACCGTACTCGACGGCCCGGCGCCCACCGAAGCGCTGCTCGGTATGAGCTTTCTCAACCGCGTGCGCTGGCGCGAAGAGCAGGGCGTGTTGATTTTGGAGTCGAAAAACTAGGCCTATGACGCTTCTCCTGAAACGCCGCACCTTTCTCCTCGCCGCCGCTGCATTGCCGCTGTTGCCTGCCTGGGCCGCTGAGTCGAGCGATGCGGTGCAACGCCTCAAACAACTGGAAACCACCTTCGCCGGCCGCCTGGGTGTGGTGGCGCTGAACACCGGCAATGGCGAGGTGCTCAGTTACCGGGGCGACGAGGCGTTCCCCTTGTGCAGCACCTTCAAGGCCATGCTCGCCGGGGCCATTTTGCAGCGCAGCGTGTTAACGCCTGGGCTGTTGGACGAGCGAATCACCTACCGCAAAAGTGACTTGGTCTCGTACTCGCCGGTCAGCGAAAAGCACGTGCAAGACGGCATGACCGTCGCCGAGCTGTGCGCCGCCACCGTGCAGTACAGCGACAACAGCGCCGCCAACCTGCTGATGAAATTGCTCGACGGCCCGGAAGGGCTGACCACCTTCGCTCGCTCCATCGGCGATCACCACTTCCGCCTGGAACGCTGGGAAACCGAATTGAACAGCGCCATTCCCGGCGACCTGCGCGACACCACCACGCCGCTGGCCATGGCCCACAGCCTGCAACGTCTTGTTGTCGGTGACGCCTTGCCGGATTCGCAGCGCCAGCAACTGCAAACCTGGCTGCGGGGCAACACCACGGGGGCCACGCGTATCCGCGCTGGCGTACCGGCGAATTGGCAGGTTGGCGATAAAACCGGCACTGGCGATTACGGCACCACCAACGATGTGGCTGTGCTCTGGCCGCCGGGCAAAGCACCGGTTGTATTGACGCTGTACCTGACGCAAACCACCAAGGACGCAAGCCCGCGTAACGAAACGCTGGCGGCGGCCACGCGCGTGGTGGTCGATTGGTTGCAATGAGGCTATATCGATCAACCACTTTGATCTTTATAGCCAGCAATTCAGGCTGACCGACGCGCAAAGCCTGCTGCTACAATGCCGCCCCCGTGCGAAATTTCCGCCATTTCCTTATTAGGAGCATACGGTGTCTGTCGTCTTCGTCGCCGCCTCCCAACTGCCCACTCCCTTTGCCGTCTTCACCATGCATGGCTTTCTTGAAGAAGGTACCGGCCGTGAACACGTCGCGCTGACCCTCGGCGATGTCGCTGACGGCGCGCCCGTGCTGGGCCGTCTGCACTCCGAATGCCTCACCGGTGATGCCCTGTTCAGCCTGCGCTGCGACTGTGGCTTTCAACTGGAAGCGGCGTTGGCCGCCATCGCCAAAGAAGGGCGCGGCGTGCTGCTGTACCTGCGCCAGGAAGGTCGTGGCATTGGTTTGATGAACAAAATTCGCGCCTACGAACTGCAAGACGGCGGCGCCGATACCGTCGAAGCCAACGAGCGTCTGGGCTTTGGCGCAGACCAGCGTGATTACTCGATCTGCCTGCCGATGCTCAACCATCTGGGCATCACCTCGCTGAAACTGATGACCAACAACCCGCGCAAACTCAAAGCGCTGGCCGACATGGGCATCCCGGTGGCCGAGCGCAAACCGCTGCAAATCGAACACAACCCGCACAACAAGTACTACCTCGCGACCAAGGCCGGCAAACTCGGGCACCTGTTGGGCAACCAACACCAGGGCGAGGCCGAGGAAAGCCTGTGACGCGCAACGAGGTGCGCAAGCGGCTCGACCTGCTGTGGTGGCGGCAACTGGCGCTCACCTTGGCGCCAGTCTTCATCGTCAACCTGCTGTTCGGCGCCGATAAAACCGTGTCGGTGCTGGCCATGCCGCTGTTCATCGGTGGCCTGGCTTCCTTGTTCGTCAGCCTGCCGTTATTCAGCGCCTACAAACGCGGTCTGATCGCCACCGAACAAGCCCTCGACACCCCGGAAGAACCCGCCGCCTGGCTGGACCTCGCCGCTCGCCGCCGTCTGGCCTTTCTCGGCGCAGGCCTGCCCGCCTGGATCGCCGCCATCGCCGTGTTTACCGGCCTGGAAGCCATTCCGCTGATTCTCCTCGCGCTGGCCAGCGTGGTGCTGCTGGCGCTCTACCGTATCCCTCGCCAACTCGGCTGATGCGCCTGTTACTCGTCTGCCTGCTGTGGGCGCTGGCCTGGCCGGCAGCGGCGCAATTGCGGGTGGTGAGCCTGGCGCCATCGCTTAGCGAAATCATGCTCGAACTGGATGCCGCCGACTTGCTGGTTGGCGTACTCGACGGTGGTGAACGCCCGGCTGCCTTGGCCGCGCTGCCTTCGGTGGGCCGCTACGGTCAGCTGGAAATGGAAGGGCTGCTGGCGCTCAAGCCCGACTTGCTGCTGCTCTGGCCCGACAGCATCAGCGCCGCGCAACGCCAACAACTGATCGGCTTCGGCATTCCGCTGTTCGAGGCCCAGCCCCACACGTTGTTGCAACTGGCCGAGCAGTTTCAGGCGATTGGCGAGCGGGTAGGGCGCGCTGAAAACGGCCGCGAGCGCGCCGAGGCATTTCGCCAGCGCCTGGCATCGCTGCAACAGCGCTACCGGCGTGATGAGCCGTTGCTGGTGTTCTATCAGGTCTGGAACTCGCCGCTGTACACGGTGGGTGGGGCGCAGATCATCAGTGATGCGCTGGGCGTATGCGGGGCGAAAAACGTATTTGCCGACGTTGCCCTGCCAGCGCCGCAGGTGAGTGTGGAAGCGGTGCTGCAGCGTGATCCCCATGTGATTGTCGGCGGCGATCAGACGCAACTGGAAAGCTGGGCACGCTGGCCGCAGCTTAAAGCGGTGCAGCGTGGGCAATTGCTGGTGCTGCCGGATAAAGGCATTGAGCGGCCGAGTTTGCAGATGCTTGGGGCGACTGAGCGGCTTTGTGAGGCGTTGGCGGGGATGCGTTGAGCGTTGTGGCTGAGCGGAAATGCTGCCCAGCCGCTCTTACAGCAACCGGATTTTATAGCGCTCCCGGCTCGAAATTCTGGATCCCCGCGTGCGCGAGGATGACGGAGGTTTATGTCATTTCCCCCGTCATCCTCGCGCATGCGGGGATCCAGAATTGTGGTCTTTACGCAACTCTTTGGCCGCTTATGCAAAAAAGCATCGCGGCTAAAGCCGCTCCCACAGAGGACGGGCGCGCGGTTTATAAAACTGTAGGAGCGGCTTCAGCCGCGATTCCTGCAAACGCCTAAATCGCCGGCGTCCACACAAACCCAATTGTCGCCGTGCGCCCATCCTCCCGATACCCGTGGTACTCACCATCATGGTTGTACAACGCCCGGCTGTAGTCCTTATCCAGCACGTTATCGACGCTGAAATTCAGCGCCAACTCACCGGTCGCCTGCCAACTGCTGCGCAGTCCCAGCAGTCCATATCCGGGCAATTCCCGCGTATTACCCACGTCGTCGTAGCTGCCGCTCACCGCTTGCCAATTGGCGCCGACACTCAGTGCGCCGAAGCGGCGATCGAGGTCCAGGTTCAAGGTGCGCTTGGCCCGGCGCGGCAGGGCGTGGCCGGTTTCGCGGTCGCGGGCGTCGAGCCAGGTGGCGTTGGCGGAGGCTTGCCAGCCGAGCACGTCACGCTCCAGCGTCAGCTCCACGCCTTGTAAGCGCGCGGTGTTGAGGTTCACCGCGCAGTACAAAAACGTCGTTGGGTCGCAGAGCACGGTGCTGATCAGGTCGCGCACGTCGTTGCGGTACGCGGCCAGGCTCCAGCGCGTGGCCAGGTGCTCGCCGCGCACTTGCAGCTCGTAGGTTTTCGAGTGCTCGGGCGACAAACCGGGGTTGCCGATATAGCCGTTGCCGTCATCCGGCCAGTACAGCTCGTTGTAAGTCGGTGCGCGGAAGCCTTCGCTGTAGGAGGCGATCACCGAAGTGCTGCCGCCCACCGGCACGGTCAACGCGCCGTTCCAGGTGTTCTCGCTGCCGAACTGTTCGTTCTTGTCGTGGCGCACGCCCAGCTCGGTGGCGAACCAGTCGCCTTGAAAACGGTGCTGCGCAAACGCCGCCTGGTTCCAGCGCGTTTGCTGGTCGTATTGGGTGCTGCTGTGCAACTCGTCTTGGTAAAAATCTACCCCGGCGAGCACGGTGTTTTGCTCGTCCAGTTGCAGGGTGTTCAGCCACGAAGCCGAGTCGCGGTAGGTGTTGAACACGCTCACTTCGTTGCTGAGTTTGTCTTGGCTTTTCTGCCGGCTTTCGCTGTGGCCGACTTCCCAGCGACTGCTCCAGATGTCATTGAATTGCGCATCGATAAAACCGCTGGCGCTGCTGAGGGTGAAGTCGGTGTAGGGCTGCTGCGGATAGCTCAGAAAGGTGTTCATATCGAAGCGGCCGAACGGGTTGTCGTATTCGTTGCGCCCGCGTTGGTCGAGCACGCTGACGCCACCTTCGACGCGCTCGTTGAATGCGTGGCTCAGGTTGAAGCTCAGGGCCTTGTTGCGGTACGCGTCGTGGTCGCTGTCGGCGGCATAGGACGGCCCCGTACGGTCGCTGCCGGCGGTTTCGTCGAGGCTGCCGTTGAGGCTGAAGCGCGTCTGTTCATCGCCGCCACTGAGGCCCAGGCTGCGCTGCCAGCTTTGATGACTGCCGGCGCCCACGGCCAGGCGCGGTTGCAGGCCGCTGTCGCCGCGACGGGTGAAAATCTGCACCACGCCGCCAATGGCATCGCTGCCATACAAGGCCGAGCGCGAGCCGCGTACCACTTCGATGCGTTCGATTTGTTCGAGGCTTAGAAACTGCAAACTGGCGCCGCCATCGGAAGCCGAGCCGACGCGTTGACCGTCCACCAGAATCAGGCTTTGAGTGTTGCTGCTGCCCCGAATAAACAGTGAGGTGTTGCTGCCGCGCCCGCCGTTCTGCACCAGTTGCACGCCGGGCACGCGGGTGAGCAGATCGGTGATAGAGCGCGGCTGTAGGCGTTCGATGTCAGCGCGGGTGAACACCGTCGCAGCAGCGGTGGCCTGCGCTAACGGCTCGGCGTTGCGGCCGGAGGTGATGACCATTTCTTGCAGCTTCAGCGCGTGGTCAGTGCTTTGCGCCTGCACCACAACGGGCAGCAGCAGCGCGGGCAGGGCGAGATGTCGGTACTTCATGGAGTATTCCTCAAAAGATTTTTGAGGAGGGCATGGGCAAGCGTGGCGCGTGAAGGCGCCTGCGCTTGATGGTGCTGCCCTCCGCAACACCAGTCGATTCCATGCAGGCCGGTCTCCGGGCTCTCGACTGAAAGGGCATCCTTTCCTGCCGCGATCACCTTCCCAGGTACAACCCAGTGGTGTGTCGATCGGGCATGCAGCGTGGCTGCGGTCGATTACCGTTGCGGGGGCAGCGCCGGGATGGCTCCTATGGAGCGCACCGGCTTCCCGTTTAACGCCGGGCTCGTGTGAGCCGGACGCACCTGCGTGGATAAACGCCGCGCACCGTAGCGGTGGCGGCGGGGTGGGTCAAGAGGGTGCAGCGTGGCAGCAAACGCGGTTTACGCGCTTGGCTCTGCCTGTCCAAGCCGGCTGGCGGCCTTGTGCAGGTCGAGCACCAACCGCTCCAGGGCGCGGGCGGCGAGCTGGGTCTGGTTCGCGGCTTCGGCGCTTTGGCCCGCGCCTGAACTGATGGTTTGCGCTTGCAGATTGGCGGCTTGAGCCTGGTCGCGCTGCGATTGCATGGCGCGGCTGATTTCGCCGATCTGCATTTGCATACCGGCCACCTCCTCGTGAATGCGCTGCAGGGCCTGGTTCGCCTGGGTGGCTTGCTCGACGCTGGTGCCGACGCTGGTTTGGCATTGCTGCATTGAGCCAACCGCCTGCACGGCTTGCTGGCGCATGCTGTCCAGGCTCTGCGCGATGGCTTGCGTCGCCTCGGCCGTGCGCTGTGCCAGGTTGCGCACTTCCTCGGCAACCACCGCGAAACCACGTCCCGACTCGCCGGCGCGCGCCGCTTCGATGGCGGCATTGAGCGCCAGCAGGTTGGTCTGCTCGGCGATGCCGCGAATGGTTTCGCTGATGCTCTGCACCGCCACCGTGTGTTGGCTCAGGCCTTCGATGGTGCGGGTGGCATCGCTGACCAGGCTGGCCAGGCGGCTGATTTGTTCGGTGGTTTGCTGGACCACGCAGGCACCTTCCTTGGCCAGTAGCAGCGCTTGTTGCGAGGCATGTTCGCTGCCCAGGATGTGCTCAGTCATGGCGCTGATGCTGTGACTGACCCCTTGGGTGGCTTCGGCGGTCGCTTGGGCGGCGCTGTTCTGTTGGTTCGCACACAGGCTGACGGTGCTGGAGGTCTGGTTGAGTGCAGCGCTGGTGTGGTGCAGCGCACTGCCGGCAGAGACGATGCTCTGCATGGTGTCGTCCATTTTGTCGACGAAACTGTTCACCCAGCCCGCCAGCGAACCGGTTTCATCGGCTTGCAAATGGTTGGCGCTGAAGCGATTGCTCAGCGGCGCGCCGCACTCGGCGGTGTCCAGGAAAAAGTCGCACAGCGCCTGCAATTTCTGGCTGCGCGGACGCAAGCTGAAGTACCAGAAGCTGAACAACGCCAGCGCGCTTACGCCCGCCAACGTCCAGGACAAGTGTTCACCGTGCCAACCCAGGCCCGCCTGCGCGCCATAGAGCAGCGCGGCAGCGGCGCCGACATTCAGCAGCAGCGCTTTGAGCAAGGTGTAACTGAGGCTGCGCGGGCGATACACCTCTTCCAGATCGCCCTCGCACATCATCCCCCAGGTATCGGGCGAGCCGGGCAGGTTGAGGGTCAGACCAGCGCCCACTACCGGCACGCGGCGGTAGTCCGGGTAGCCGGGATAGAGCACAAACAGGTTGCTGCCGCAGCGCATGGTTTCGCGCACGCCGGGGTGTAACTCCTGGGTGGCGGGGTCGGTAAAGCGCAGTTCGAATTCGGTGTGCTGGGTGACGCGCACGGTGCCGAACGGGGTGTGCACGCCATCCTTGAGGTTCTCGCCGGCGCTGAAGGTGCTGTCTTCAAAGCGTGAGCGCGACAGCGCGGTGCCGGGCGCGATGGCCGGGTCATACACCGACTTGATCATGAATAAGTAGTTGTCGCCGGAGTCGCGGTACACATGGCCGGCTTCGCGCTGGATCAGGTCGCTCATTACGTCGTTGGGAACGCGCGCGCACAGGCAGGCAACGGTTTTGCCTGCGACGATCAGCGGCTGGTGAAACATCAGCGTCACGGCGTCATGGAAGCGCGAGGTGGTGGCGCCGAGCGTGGCGGTGACTTCATCTTTATAAGGGCCGAGCAGAAACGGCGCGCGCAGACCGGCGGCCAGCGCCTTGGCGTCGTGGCGTTGCCCCATTCGCGGCGCATGGGTGGAGGCGAGCACCGTGCCCTCAGCGCTGACCACAAACAGCTCCGACACCTCGCGCATCGGCTCGGCAATGCGCTGCAACTGGGCGGCATCCACGCGCGGCCATTGCTCGCTCAGCGTTGCCGCTACCTGATGCAGTTGCTGCCAATGTTGCTGCGTCCAGCCGAGCAACAACTGCGCGCGCGTGTTGGCCATGCCGGTAAAGGTTTTTTCCAGTCGCGCCGCCTGGTTGCGGTTGATCAGGCTGGCCCAGCGCAAGGCCCATTTGTTGTGCGTGCCCCACCAGGGCAGCCAACGCTTTTCGCGGCCGCTGAGGGCCATCTCGTGACTTTTAAGGTGCATGTCGGTGCTCGCAAATGACAAAGGGCAGTGCTTTGTCTAGCGTGCGCTTATTGCAATAACAGGACCGAAAGACCTCGCTACTGGCCGATTGATGGCGCAATGACGCATTTCGCCAGATGAATGTCGCTTTTCCAGATGGGACGTACGTACTTTCCTCCGAAAGGTGCTGCGTCGAGCCGGCCGCAGCGCTGGGGATGCGCCGTATTGGTGCATGTCAGGCGTCGGTTCTCCTGTAGAAATTTTCCGTCGGGTTGCGTCAAGTCAAGATCCGCTTTGTCGCAGCTTCCTAGACTGGCCGCCCACGCACTGCACCGGACCGCCGCCATGCTCGACGCCATTCATTGGGATGCTGACCTGATTCGCCGTTACGACCGCCCCGGTCCTCGCTACACCTCATACCCCACCGCGTTGCAATTCAACGAAAACGTCGCCGGCAGCGCCTTGGTGCATGCCCTGAGCGAAAGCCGCGCGGCGTTGCGGCCGTTGTCGGTGTATGTGCACGTGCCGTTCTGCGCCAACATTTGCTACTACTGCGGCTGTAACAAGGTAATCACCAAAGACCGTGGTCGCGCGGTGCCGTATTTGCAGCGCCTGCATGAGGAAATCAGCCGCGTCGCCAGTCAGCTCGACCGTCGCCAGGTGGTAGAGCAACTGCATTTTGGCGGCGGCACGCCGACCTTTCTTGGCCACACCGAGCTGCGCGAATTGATGCGGCACCTGCGTGAAAACTTCACCCTGCTCGACGGTGACAGCGGCGACTACGGCATCGAGATCGACCCGCGCGAAGCCGACTGGTCGACCATGGGCCTGCTCCGCGAACTGGGCTTCAACCGCGTCAGCCTGGGCGTTCAAGACCTCGACCCGCAGGTGCAACAAGCCGTCAACCGCCTGCAAAGCTTCGAGCAGACCCGCGCCATTGTTGAAGCGGCCTGGACCCTGCAATTTCGCTCGGTGAACATCGACCTGATCTACGGCCTGCCCAAGCAAACGCCCGATCGTTTTGCCCGCACGGTGGACAAGGTGATCGAGCTCCAGCCCGATCGTTTGTCGCTGTTCAACTACGCCCACTTGCCCGAACGTTTTATGCCGCAACGGCGCATCAGCGCGGATGACCTGCCAAGCCCGGCGGCCAAGCTGGAAATGCTCCAGCGCAGCATTGAGCAACTGACGGCGGCGGGTTACGTGTACATCGGCATGGACCATTTCGCCCTGCCGGACGACGAGCTGGCGGTAGCGCAGGAAGATGGCATGTTGCGGCGCAACTTCCAGGGCTACACCACCCATGGGCATTGCGACCTGGTGGGGCTGGGCGTGTCGGCCATCAGCCAGTTGGGCGATGTGTACTGCCAGAACAGCAGCGACCTGCCGCGTTATATGGCCGCCATCGACGAAGGCCATTCAGCCGTGGTGCGTGGGCTGTTGTGCAACGATGACGACCGCATTCGCCGTGCCGTCATCCAGCAACTGATCTGCGCTTTTAAACTCGATTTCAGCCTGATCGAAAGTGCGTTCAACATCGAGTTTCGCGGTTACTTCAGCGAAGTGTGGCCGCAGCTGCAGCAGTTTGCGCGGGACGGGCTGATCACCTTGAGCGACACCGCCATTCAGGTGCTACCCGCCGGGCGTCTGTTGGTGCGCTCGGTGTGCATGCTGTTTGACCACTATTTAAGCGAGCAGAACAGCCAGCGATTCTCGCGGGTGATCTAAACAAAAAGGCCGGTCAATAGACCGGCCTTTTTCAGGGTGAAGCGTTTACGCCGTGAGGGTCGGCGGCAAGCCCGCCGGTGCGAGCAGCGCCAGGCGCTCGCGCACAGCCGCCTCAATGCCCGCAGCGTCCAGCCCACATTCAGCCAGCATGGTCTGGGGCTTGGCATGCTCCACGTAGATGTCTGGCAAGCCCAGATGCAGCACGGGCTTGAGCAGATTCTCGCGCGCCAGGAACTCACTGACCGCAGCGCCGGCGCCGCCCATAACGGCGTTTTCTTCCACCGTCACCAGCAAGTTGTGCTCAGCTGCCAGTTGGCGAACCAAGGCTTCGTCCAGCGGTTTGACGAAGCGCATGTCCACCACCGTGGCATCCAGCTTATCGCCCACCAGCAGCGCATCGGCCAGTTGCACGCCGAACACCAACAGCGCAACGCTCTGACCCTTGCGGCGGACCACGCCTTTGCCGATTTCCAATGGCACCAACGCGGGGTCGATCGCCGCATTGGGACCCGAGCCGCGCGGGTAACGCACAGCCGCGGGGCCGTTGAACAGGTAACCGGTAGTCAGCATACGGCGCAGTTCGTTTTCGTCGCTTGGCGTCATTACCAGAATGCCGGGGATGCAGCGCAGGTAAGACAAATCGAAACTGCCGGCGTGGGTCGGGCCGTCTTCGCCCACCAGGCCCGCGCGGTCAATGGCGAACAGCACATCCAGATGCTGCACTGCCACGTCGTGAATCAACTGGTCGTAACCACGCTGCAAGAACGTCGAATAAATCGCCACCACCGGCTTCGCGCCTTCGCAGGCCATGCCGGCGGCGAGGGTGACGGCGTGCTGCTCGGCAATCGCCACGTCGAAATAGCGCTGGGGAAAACGCTCGCTGAAGGCGACCAGATCCGAACCTTCTTTCATCGCCGGGGTGATGCCCGTCAGGCGCGCATCGGCTTCAGCCATGTCGCACAGCCACTGGCCAAACACTGCTGAATACTTCGGCCCGCTGGGCTTTTTCGGCACGGCTGGGGCGTTGACCGGCTCCAGCTTGGTGATGGCGTGGTAACCAATCGGGTCCAGCTCGGCCGGGGCGAAGCCTTTGCCTTTTTTGGTGATCACATGCAAGAACTGCGGGCCTTCCAGCTCGCGCATATTGCGCAAAGTGGTAATCAGCGTCGGCAGGTCGTGACCGTCGATAGGGCCGATATAGTTCCAGCCCAGCTCTTCGAACAAGGTGCCCGACACCAGCATGCCCTTGGCGTGCTCTTCGGTTTTACGCGCGATTTCCCAGGCGCCCGGCAGGCGTGACAGCACTTTTTTGCTGCCCTCGCGCATGTTGGCGTAGGTGCGGCTGGAGAGAATTTTCGCCAGGTGATTGGACAGACCGCCGACGTTTTTCGAAATCGACATGTCGTTGTCGTTGAGCACCACGAGCATATTGGCCTTCACGTCGGACGCATGGTTCAACGCCTCGAACGCCATGCCCGCCGTCAGCGCGCCATCACCAATGACCGCCACCGACTTGCGCTTGCTGCCCTGCAACTGAGCGGCGATCGCCATGCCCAGCGCAGCGCTGATGGAGGTGCTGGAATGGCCGACGCCAAAGGTGTCGTACTCGCTTTCACTGCGACGCGGGAAGGCGGCGATGCCGTCTTTCTGCCGCAGTGTGTGCATCAGCTCGCGGCGCCCGGTGAGGATTTTATGCGGATACGCCTGATGACCTACGTCCCACACCAGCCGGTCGTCCGGGGTGTCGAACACATAGTGCAGCGCGATGGTGAGCTCGATGACACCCAGGCCGGCACCGAAGTGTCCGCCGGTTTTGCCAACGGTATACAGCAGCTCCTGGCGCAGCTCATCAGCGAGGATTTCCAGCTCGGCTTCGCCCAGGCGACGCAGACCAACAGGCGTCTCTGCACGGTCAAGCAGCGGCGTAGCGGGGCGTTCGCGGGGGAACTCGTGAAACGTCGTCGGCATCAGGCAAATCGTTATAGGTATAAAAGATGGCGCAGTTTACCTGATGCGGTAGGGCTTTTCGTAGGGTGGGTGTGAAGGGGGGAAGGAAATACCGATGTCCGGGGAGTTCCGGGGATGTCCCTGGCCGTTGGCAACCCACCGTCATCCTCGCGCACGCGGTGGTCCAGTTCGTAGGTTGGGTTGAGCCATGGCGAAGCCCAACGTTGCACGGTCTGACTGAAAACCTCGGTCATCCTCGCGCACGCGGGGATCCAGAGTCTCGGGTCGAGCGAGGTACATGTCGTGGAGGTATTCATTACCGCGTGAGCTGAACGTTTTGGTTTCGCGCCTTACGCGCGAGTCACTTTTAGCATTGCCCTAAAAGTAACCAAAAGGTCTAGCCCCTACCTTGGGTCTGCGCTGCGCTCCGACTACCCTCGTTCCGCCGCCGCTCCGGGGGCACGTCACAACGGGCCATCCATGGCCCGATGTTCCTTTCGCGGCTCCCGGCCGCTCAACCCCCTCCACGTCGACTCCACTCGGCCTGCGATGAACGGGGCGGGTAGATCACAAGCGAGATCACAAGCGGTAGATCACAAGCCAGATCACAAGCGGTAGATCACAAGCCAGATCACAAGCGGTCGATCAAAACCCGCGGCTGAAGCCGCTCCCACAGGTTGATGAGCTTTCTGTAGGAGCGGTTGGGCGGCATTCCGATTAGCCGCGAGCTTTTGATTTTTTGCCCAATGGCCATCACGCCGCATAATGCCGCCCCAAAAACTCCAGCAAAATCCCGTTCACCCGCTCTGCCTGTTCGTTCTGTATCCAGTGCCCGCAGTCTTTAAGCACGTGCTGTTCCAGGCGCGGCACCAGCTCGCCCATTTTCTTGATGGTGTACGCCTCCAACTTGCCGACCGGGTCGTCTTCGCCCAGCAGAAACACGGTCGGTTGCAGCACCTGCCGCCCGGCGAGGAATTCGGTGCTTTCCCAGTTGGTGCGGAAGTTGCGGTACCAGTTCAGCGGGCCACGGAAGCCTTGTTTGCTCAGGGTGTCGCGGTACACGGCGAAGTCGGTTTCGTTGCACCAGTCGGGAAAGGTGGTCGGCGTGGGTACGCCTTCCAGTAAGCGGGCGTCGGCGGGTTTGGGCTGCAGGAACACCTCGCCGGTGCCGCCGATCAGCAGGCGCATGCTGCGTTCGATGTCGGCGTTCAGTTCGGCTTCGGCCACGCCCGGTTCCTGGAAGTAGACGATGTAGTTGAATCGCCCGGCGTTGGCCTCGCGCATGATGTCGATGGCGGGGCGTTTCGGGCGGCCGCCGAAGGGCACGGACATGGCGCCCAGCACGCGCACGCGCTCCGGTTCCAGCAAACCCAGGTGCCAGGCCACTGGTGCGCCCCAGTCGTGGCCGATGACGCAAACGTCGGTGTGGCCGAGCAGGTCCATGGCGCCCTGGATGTCGGCGCACAGGGTCAGAATCTGGTACGCCTCGATTTCTTCAGGCGCGCTGCTGTCGCCGTAGCCGCGCATTTCCGGGGCATACACCCGGTAGCCGGCATCGGCCAGTGCCGTCATCTGGCTGCGCCACGAGTACCAGCATTCGGGGAAACCGTGCAGGAGCCACACCGGCCGCCCACTTTCCGGGCCGGCGCTGTACACGCTAAGGGTCATGCCGTTTACGTCGAGGCGTTGCTGTTCGAACTGATTCATAGCGGTCACCAGGTGTCCACGAAGGAGCGTTTTTTGCCGTCACGTTTGGCCGGGCGCGGGGCGGCGTTGAGGCCACGTACCAGCCAGCTGCGGGTTTCCACAGGGTCGATCACGGCGTCGATTTCCAGGTAGCTGGCCATGTTGATGCCTTTGCCGGCCTGGTAGGCCTTGGCCACTAATTTGTCGAAGAGTTTTTGCCGTTGCGCCGGATCTTCCAGCGCTGCCAGTTCTTTGGAAAAGCCAAGCCGCACGGCGCCCTCAAGCCCCATGGCGCCAAATTCAGCGCTGGGCCAGGCGATGGTGAACAGCGGCGAATGGAAACTGCCGGCGGCCATCGCCTGCGCCCCAAGGCCGTAGCCTTTGCGCAATACCACGGTGAAGAACGGCACGCTGAGGCTGGCGGCGGTGACGAACATGCGCGACACATGGCGCACGGTTGCCTGCTTTTCGGCATCCGGGCCGACCATAAAACCAGGCGTGTCGCACAGCGATACCAGTGGAATATCGAAGGCATCGCACAGCTGCATAAAGCGTGCGGCTTTATCGCCGGCCACCGCGTCGATGGCGCCGCCCAGGTGCGCAGGGTTGTTGGCGATCAGGCCGAACGGCTGGCCCTCGATGCGAATAAACGCGGTGATCAAACCGGGCGCGAACTGACGGCGCAGTTCCAATACCGAGTCGTGGTCGGCGAGGGTGGCGATCACCTGGCGAATGTCATAAATCCGCAGGCGATTTTCCGGAATCACTTGGCGCAGCTCGCGCTGGTCGGCGCACTGCCAGTCACTGAGCGGGCCCTGGAAATACGACAGGTATTGCTTGGCGGCGCGCACCGCCTCGGCTTCGTCGGCGACGGCGATGTCGACTACGCCGTTCGGCCCCTGCACGCTCACCGGCCCCACCTGCTCGGGGGTAAACGTGCCCAGCCCGCCGCCTTCGATCATTGCCGGACCGGCCATGCCGATGCTGGCGTTAGCGGTGGCGATGATGACGTCGCAGCAGCCGAGCAGTGCCGCGTTACCGGCGAAGCAACGCCCCGACACCACGCCCACCAGCGGCACCAAGCCGGACAGTTTGGCCATGCCGATAAAGGTGTGGCAGTCCAGGCCCGCCACGCCGACGAAATCGGTGTCGCCGGGCCGTCCGCCGCCCCCTTCGGCAAACAGCACCACGGGCAATTGCCACTGCTCGGCGAGCTGCAACATGCGGTCGGTTTTCTTGTGGTTCATCACGCCCTGGGTGCCGGCGAACACGGTGTAGTCGTAGGCGATGGCCATGCAGCGGCTGTGCTCGGCGCCGAACTGCGCGGCGTTGACGGTGCCGATGCCGCTGACCAAGCCGTCGGCCGGGCTTTGTGCGATCAGGTCGTCCACTGAGTTGCGGCGCCGCCGTGCGGCCAGGGCGAGGGCGCCGTATTCGATAAAGCTGTCGGCATCGAGCAAATCATCGAGGTTTTCGCGGGTGGTGCGCTGCCCGGTTTTACGGCGCTTAGCCACGGCCTGCGGACGGCGTTCATCGCGGGTCAGGGCGTTGCGTTCAAGCACTTCGGCGAGGTCGGCGCGGATGTGGTCGAGGTCGACGCTTTCTTCGGTGTGGTGCTGCTGTTGCGCAACGTCGGCCGGCTGAATGAACACCAGCGGCTGATTGGCGAACAGGTTGTCGCCAGGCGCGACGGCCAGGCTGTGGACGATGCCGCTGTGGGCGGCTTTGACCACGAACTCCATCTTCATCGCCTCCAGCACGGCGATGCTCTGGCCCACGGCGACTTCATCGCCGGCTTGCACATCCAGGCTGACAACCACGCCGGCGCTTGGCGCGTCGAGGGCGATGCAGCCAATGGGCGTATCCGCCGTTTGCAGTGGCTGAGCGGCGCCCGAGGCTTGGGGGAAAAACAGGTGACGGTGCGCCTGTTCCTGCGGCGCCAGCAAGTCGCTGATCTGCGTTTCCACGAAGCGGGTCGTCACTTCGTTGTTCTGCACCTGAGGATGGCGCAACAGGTTTTGCAGAAAGTGGATGTTGCTCGCCACGCCCTCCAGGCGGAACTCGCACAACGCCCGGTAGGCACGGCGCAGCATGGCGGGGTAGGTGTCGTTGGCGTGCACGATGAGTTTGGCCAGCAGCGAGTCGTAGCTGCTGCTGGTGGCATAGCCGCTGTAACCGCAGCCGTCGACACGAACCCCGGCGCCGCTTGGCGGCTCGTAGGCGCTCAACAGGCCGGCGGCGGGTTGCACGCTGCCGTCGGCGTTCATGCTTTCCAGGTTGACCCGCACCTGCACGGCAAACCCGCGTGGCGCGGGAATGTGCGCTTGTTGCAAGCCCAGTTCAGCCAGGCTCGCGCCGCCGGCCACGCGCAGTTGTGCTTGCACCAGGTCAATGCCGGTGACCGCTTCGGTGACGGTGTGCTCCACCTGCAAGCGCGGGTTGGCTTCCATAAATACGAAGTCGCCGCTGTCGGCGTCGAGCAGAAACTCAAAGGTGCCGAGGGTTTTGTAATTCACGGCGCGGGCGAGTTTAAGCGCGGCTTCGAGCATCGCCTCGCGCACGGCGGTGTCGAGGGTTGGGCTGGGGGCGATTTCCACCAGCTTCTGATTGCGCCGCTGCAACGTGCAGTCGCGCTCCCACAGGTGCACCACCTCTTCACCGTCGCCCAGCACTTGCACTTCGATATGTCGCGCGTTGCGAATCAGCCGCTCGACGTACAGGTCGCCATTGCCAAACGCCGCCTTGGCTTCCGATTGGCAGCGGGCGTAGGCCTCGGCCACCTCATCGCTGCTGTGCACCGCACGCATACCGCGCCCGCCGCCGCCGGCCAGGGCTTTGATCATCATCGCGCCGCCGTTCAGTTCGGCCATAAACGACTGGGCGCGGGCCAGGCTGGTGGGCTGATTGGTGCCGCTGGCCAATGGCACGCCGCAGCGGATGGCCAAGGTGCGCGCTTGGGTTTTGTCGCCGAATTGCTCCAGCACGGCGGCGTCGGGACCCACGAAAATCAGCCCGGCCGCTTTGCACAGCCGCGCGAACTCGGCGTTCTCAGCGAGAAAGCCATAGCCGGGGTGCACCGCATCGCAGCCTTGGGCCTGAGCGATGGCGATGATCTGCTGCATGTCCAGATACGCACTCACGCCCCGACCGCTGAGGCCCACCGCCACATCGGCCTTGCGCGTATGCAACGCCGCCGCTTCGTCCTCGGCATAAATCGCCACGCTGCGGATATCCAACTCAGCGGCGGCGCGAGCAATGCGAATGGCGATCTCGCCACGGTTGGCGATCAGCAGATTACGAATGGGCATGGCTGCTCCCTGGTTTTTATTGGCAGTCGTTCAGGGCGTAGAGCTTAGGCGCCGGCCGGCCTGCAGCGAAAGCTTGCTGGCTGGGGCGAATGGCGGGGCAGTGGCGGGGGTGATAGTGGACCGGTTCAGCTTGGCGCGAAGGTGCCGGCCATTCCCCTCTCCCGATGCGCGAGAGGAGGCCCGAAGGGCGAGTGAGGGGCGCTTTTAGCTGCGTCGCTCAACGATATATCGCGCCAAGTCGCGCAACGGCTCAGCCGCTTCACCAAACGGGCGCAAGGCGTGCAGGGCGAGGTCGCGCAATTCCAGCGCGTACGACTTGGCCGCATCCAAGCCGAGCAAAGCCGGGTAGGTGGGTTTGTGGTTGGCTTCGTCTTTGCCCTGGGTTTTGCCCAGCGTGGCGGTGTCGCTTTCGACGTCGAGAATGTCGTCCTGCACCTGAAAGGCCAGGCCCACGGCTTGCGCATACTCTTGCAGTGCGCGTAGCGACAGGTGATCCGCCTCACCGCTGGCCAGGGCGCCGAGGCGCACGCTGGCTTCTATAAGCGCGCCGGTTTTGTGCCGGTGCATCACTTCCAATGCGTGCTGGTCGAGCCATTGGCCAACAGAGCCAAGGTCGATGGCCTGGCCGCCGACCATGCCGGCCGGGCCCGCCGCTTTGCTCAGGCTGCTGATCATGTCCAGGCGCACCTCGGCGGCCAGCGGGTTGCGCTGGGCATCGGCGAGTACATCAAAGGCCAAGGTTTGCAGGCCGTCGCCGGCCAGGATCGCGCTGGCTTCATCGAAGGCTTTGTGGGTGGTGGGCTGGCCGCGACGTAGGTCGTCGTCGTCCATGGCGGGCAAGTCGTCGTGCACCAGGGAATAAGCGTGAATCAACTCGACCGCGCAGGCCGCCGCATCGGCCCGTTCGGGCTTACCGCCCAGCGCTTCGCATGCGGCATACACCAACAGCGGACGCACGCGCTTGCCGCCGTTGATGACGCTGTAGCGCATGGCTTGGTAAATGGTCGAGAGTTCGGGGCGGGGTGCGTGGAACAGCTCGTCGAGCTTGGCATCCACACGGGTCTGGCAGGTTTTCTGGTACGCCGCGATCATGCTTGCTCGTCCGCGTCGAAGGGAGCTTCCTCCAGCTCGCCGTCGCGCTCCAAGAGGATTTGCACCTTCTGTTCCGCCTGCGCCAACGCGCCTTGGCATTCACGCGTCAGGCGGATGCCTTGTTCAAACGCGGTGAGCGAATCCTCGAGCGACAACTCGCCGTTTTCCAAGCGCTCGACCAGGGTCTGCAACTCGGCAAGGGATTGTTCGAAATCGACGGCGGCTTTTTTGCGGGCCATGGGCAGGGGTCTCGGCAGGCTGGAACGGGCGGGAGGCTAGCAGAGCAGGGCAGGTGGGGCAAACCGCATGCAGTTGTCTCGGGCTGCCTTCCCTTGCAGACTGGTTGCCCGCGCGAGGGCTGAAGCCTATGAACATCGATACCCGCATCAAATTCCGCCACCTGGTGTGTTTTCTCGAAGTGGCCCGTCAGGGCACCTTGGCGCGGGCGGCGGATAAGTTGGCGGTGAGCCAGCCGGCGATTTCCAAAACGCTAAAAGAACTGGAAGAACTGCTCGGTGCCACGCTGTTTGAACGCAGCAAGGCCGGCGTGGCACTCACCGAGGCCGGCGTGGCGTTTATGCGTTATGCCGGCCCGTGCGTGCAGGCGCTGCGCGATGGGGTGAACAGTTTGCGCAGCGGCGAGCACGAGTCCGGCACGGTGCGCCTGGGCGTGTTGTCGACGGTGGAAAGTCTGCTGATTCCTGAAGTGGTGCGCCGGCTGCACGAGCGGCACCCGGCACTGGTGGCCAGCGTGGTCACCGGGCCAAGCGCGTATTTGTTGTCGCAGTTGCACGTAGGCGAGTTGGACCTGGTGGTCGGCCGCATGACCGACAGCCCACAAATTCAAGGGCTGACGTTCGAGCATTTGTACAGCGAGTCGATGACCCTGGTAGTGCGCGCCGGCCACCCGTTATTGAGCGAGGCCCAGGCTCAGCAGTTATTGCAGGATTACCCGCTGGTGCTGCCCCTGGCCGGCACCACCATTCGCAAATACGCCGACGCGCTGTTCGTGCAATGCGGCATCGCCCAGCCGCGCCAACGGCTGGAGACGTTGTCGTTGAGCTTGAGTCGCCGCTACGTGCAAAGCAGCGATGCGGTGTGGATTGCGCCCTACGACGCGGTGCAGCTGGATCTGGCCAATGGCGATCTGGCCGAGTTGCAGCTGGGCATCAAGGAGCCGGGCGGTTCGGTGGGCATTTGCAGTAACGCGGCGTTGCCGTTGTCGTTGGCGGCGCACTGGAGCGTGGAGGTGCTGCGCGAGGTGGGGCAGGCGTATCGGGAAAAGCGCTTTCCATAACCTGTTGGTTATGGATGGCCGCTTAACTTTCATTTTTGCGCGTCGCTTTGTCGCAGCAGACTAGCCATCTTGTTTGTCCGATAAATCTAACAAAGGAGAAGGACATGTCTGATGCAGACAGCAGTCGCTTCGTCATCCGTGACCGCAATTGGCACCCCAAAGCCCTGACGCCTGACTACAAAACCTCCGTACCCCGTTCGCCGCGCCAAGCGTTGGTGAGCATTCCGCAATCTGTTTCCGAAACCACCGGCCCTGACTTTTCCCATTTGAAGATGGGCGAGCACGATAACGATCTGCTCCTCAACTTCAACAACGGCGGTTTGCCGGTGGGCGAGCGCATCATCGTGGCCGGTCGGGTGTGCGACCAATACGGCAAGCCAATTCCCCATACGTTGGTGGAAATGTGGCAGGCCAATGCCGGTGGCCGCTATCGCCATAAGAACGACCGTTACCTGGCGCCGCTGGACCCGAACTTCGGCGGCGTGGGCCGTGCCCTCACCGACCGCGACGGCTATTACAGCTTCCGCACCATCAAGCCCGGCCCGTACCCGTGGCGCAACGGCCCGAACGACTGGCGCCCGGCGCATATTCACTTCTCCATCAGCGGCCCGTCGATCGCCACGCGCTTGATTACGCAGCTGTATTTCGAGGGCGATCCGCTGATTCCGATGTGCCCGATTGTGAAGTCGATTGCCAATCCGGAGGCGGTACAAAGCCTGATCGCCAAGCTCGATATGAGCGCGGCCAATCCCATGGATTGCCTGGCGTATCGCTTCGATATCGTGTTGCGCGGGCAGCGCAAGACCCACTTCGAAAACATTTAAGGAGGGTGAGTCCATGCCTATTCAATTGCTCAACGAAACCCCCTCGCAAACCGCCGGCCCCTATGTGCATATCGGCCTGGCCCTGAGCGCGGCCGGCAACCCGCCGCGTGAGCAGGAAATCTGGAACGAGATGGCCAAGCCCGATGCGCCCGGCGAGCACATTGTGCTGCTGGGCAATGTGTACGACGGCAACGGTCACCTGGTGCGCGATTCGTTTCTGGAGTTCTGGCAAGCCAACCACGAAGGCCAGTACGACGCCGATTACAACCTGGAAAAGCCGTTCAATAGCTTCGGCCGTACCGCCACCACCTTTGATGCCGGTGAGTGGACGCTGCACACCATCAAACCCGGCGTGGTGAAAAACGCGGCGGGTGTGCCGATGGCGCCGCATATCAACGTGTCGCTGTTTGCCCGGGGCATCAATATTCACCTGCACACGCGCTTGTATTTCGATGACGAGGCCCAAGCCAATGCGCAATGCCCGGTGCTCAATTTGATTGAGCAGCCGCAGCGCCGGGAAACCCTGATCGCCACGCGCTGCGAGGTTGACGGCAAGCTGGCTTACCGCTTCGATATCCGTATTCAGGGCGAAGGTGAGACGGTTTTCTTTGATTTCTAAGGGTGGGTTTTGACGTCCGATAACGCCGAGCCCGTTGGCCTGCGCATTCAGCGGCGCTTCAGTGATGCGCTGGAAGCCCGGGGTTACCGGGCCGACAACGCGCAACAAGCCGCCATCGATACCCTCGCCAGCTGGCTAGACGCCTGGCTGGCGGGGCGTCGTGGTTGGCTGCGCAAGCCCGTTGCCGGCATTTATCTGTGGGGCGGCGTGGGGCGCGGCAAGAGTTTTGTGATGGACACCTTCTTCGCCGCCGCGCCCGTGCAAGCCAAGCGCCGCGTGCATTTCCATGCGTTTTTGCAGGAGGTGCAGCAGCGCATGGGCGCCTTTACCGGGCAGAGCGAGCCGCTGGTGCGCGTTGCCCGTGAGGTGGCGCAGGAGGCGCGTTTACTGTGCTTCGACGAATTCCATGTGCATGACATTGCCGATGCCATGCTGCTGGGGCGCCTGCTCAAGGTGCTGGTGGATGAAGGCGTGGGGCTGGTCTGCACCTCGAATTACGCGCCGATCAACCTGTGCCCGAATCCGCTGTACCGCGACCGTTTCAAACCGGCCATCGAGCTGCTGGAATCGCGGTTCACCGTGCTTAATCTGGATGCCGGCGAAGACTACCGCGAACGTGCCGGGGCCCAGGAAGCGTGGGGGCATTATGCGTGGCCGTTGTGCCCGGCACTGAGCGATTGGTTGGAGCAGCAGTTGGAGTTCAGCGCGGCGGTTGAGCGCGACGCCGTGCTGGCGGTCAATCACCATCCGCTGCGTGTGCAGGCTTACGAGGGCAACCGCGCGTTGCTGGATTTCGATGAGCTGTGCCGCCATCCCCATTCCAGTTCGGACTTTCTTTGGCTCTGCCAACGCTTCCGGCGAATCGCCATTTATGGCGTGCCGCGGCTGGATAGCGAAGGCATCGACGTGCAGCAACGCATCCTCAACTTCGTCGACATCGCCTACGACAGCGGCGTGAATTTGCTGCTTGGCTGTGAAGCCGAATTGGACGAGGTGTGCCGGCCCGGCTCGCACCTGGACTTTGTGCGCACCCGCAGCCGCTTGCGTCAGCTCACCGCGCAGACCTTCTAAACCGTTGCAGGGAAATTGAGCCGGCCTGCCGACGCGCGGGTAGCGCGGCGGTGGCAGGGCTCGGACAGAGAAGGGAAACACCGAGGTATTTCCAAGGCCCGCGCCTTGTGAGCCGAGCCTGTGCCGCCACCGATGTGGGCGCAGCGGCGTCACGGTAGGCGCCGTGCCCGAGCGGGTCAATTGCGATAATCGAACTTCGGTTCGATAATCGGCCACACTTCATCCAGAGCGTTTCTGGCCAGGCTACGAGATTAATAACAACATGACTGACGAAGCCCGCATCACCCTGCCACCCTTGGCGCCGCCGATTATTGCCTCGCCGGCCAAACGCATCGAAGCCTTCACCGGCGACCCCAATTTCATGACCTCGCTGGCGCGCGGGTTGGCGGTGATTCATGCCTTCCAAGAGCGCAAACGCCACCTGACCATCGCGCAGATCAGCCACCGCACGGAAATTCCCCGTGCCGCCGTGCGCCGTTGCCTGCACACGTTGATGAGCCTGGGTTACGTGACCACCGACGGGCGCACGTACTCGCTGCTGCCCAAAGTGCTGACCTTAGGCCACGCCTATTTGTCGTCGACACCGCTGGCCGTTACGGCCCAGCCGATTCTCGACCGCCTCAGCGAACAGCTGCACGAGGCCTGCTCCATGGCCACGCTGGAAGGTGACGAAATTCTCTACATCGCCCGCTCGGCGACACCGCAGCGTTTGATCTCGGTGGACCTCAGCGTCGGCAGTCGTTTACCGGCGTACTGCACCTCCATGGGCCGCATTTTGCTCGCCGCGCTGGATGACGCGGCGCTGGACGATTACATCGACCACGCCGAGATGCAGATCAAAACCAGCCGCACCGTGCACACGCCGGATGCTCTGCGCGCCAGTGTGGCCGAGATCCGTCAGCAGGGCTGGGTCATCATCGACCAAGAGCTGGAAGTGGGGCTGCGCTCGATTGCCGTACCGCTGAAAGATTCAGCCGGCCAGGTGCTGGCGGCTCTGAATGTGGGCACCCATGCGGGGCGGGTGTCGCGGCAGGAATTGGAGACGCGGTTTTTGCCGGTGTTGTTGGAGGCGAGTAAGGAGTTGAGTACGCGGTTGTTTCATTAAGGCGTGTTTGGCGCGGCCCTCTCCCCCCGCCCTCTCCCGCAAAGGGGCGAGGGGGCCTGACCGAGCTCGGCGGGCAATCGCCGTACCGTTCCCCTCGCCCGCTTGCGGGAGAGGGGCTAGGGGAGAGGGCAGCAGGCGCCGCAACCCTCCACAAGTGTTCGATAAACGCCCAATTAGTCGATTATCGGATTGAATCGCCCCCATCCCGCTGCGTACTGTTGGCCCTCGGTCGTTCTGTGCGACCACGCTTTGCTTCCAATAAAAACAAATGAGAGCCAGCCATGGATTTGCGTTCACCGCAGCGCCTCCGCGCTTCGCTGATGTTCGCTGCGCAGCGCCTGTCCAGCCCGTCCCTCATTCCTGTTCCATTCGCCTGCAGTGCCATGGCGAAGAAAAACTCACAGGAATTGCTCGCATGACCAGCCCTGCTCACGTGCCCACCACCGGCACGCTCGACGTACAAACCTTTATCAACGCCCAGCCGCTTTCCCGTTATCAGTGGAAGATCGTGCTGCTGTGTTTCCTCATCGTTTTCCTCGACGGCCTCGACACCGCCGCCATGGGCTTTATCGCCCCCGCGCTCACGCAGGACTGGGGCGTAGACCGCGCCAGTCTCGGTCCGGTGATGAGCGCCGCGCTGATCGGCATGGTCTTCGGCGCCCTCGGCTCGGGGCCGCTGGCTGACCGCTTCGGGCGCAAGGTCGTGCTGGTCGTGGCGGTCGGGTTGTTTGGTTTCTTCAGCCTGATTTCCGCGTTCAGCACCAGCCTCGATCAATTGCTGGTGCTGCGTCTGCTCACCGGCTTGGGCCTGGGCGCGGCGATGCCGAATGCCACCACGTTGCTGTCCGAGTACACCCCGGAGCGTTTGAAGTCGCTGCTGGTGACCAGCATGTTTTGCGGCTTCAACCTGGGCATGGCCGGCGGCGGGTTTATCTCGGCGAAGATGATTCCAGCGTTCGGCTGGCACAGCTTGCTGCTGCTCGGCGGCATTCTGCCGTTGATGCTGGCGGTGGTGCTGCTGGTGTGGCTGCCGGAGTCGGCGCGTTTTCTGGTGGTGCGCAATCGCGGCGCCGACAAGGTGCGCAAGGTGCTGGCGCCCATCGCGCCGGCTGAAGTGGGCCTGGCCCATGACTTCAGCGTGCCAGAGCAGAAAACCGTGCAGAGCCGCAACGTGCTGAAGGTAGTGTTTTCCGGCACTTACAGCGCCGGCACGTTGCTGCTGTGGCTGACCTATTTCATGGGCCTGGTCATCGTTTACCTGCTCACCAGCTGGTTGCCGACCTTGATGCGCGACAGCGGCGCGAGCATGGAGCAGGCGGCGTTTATCGGTGCGTTGTTCCAGTTCGGTGGCGTGCTCAGCGCGGTCGGCGTGGGCTGGGCGATGGATAAATTCAACCCGCATAAAGTCATCGGCGCGTTTTACCTGCTGGCCGGCGTGTTCGCTTATTTCGTCGGGCAGAGCCTGGGCAAGGTCACGTTGTTGGCGACGTTGGTGCTGCTGGCCGGTATGTGCATCAACGGTGCGCAGTCGGCGATGCCGTCGCTGGCGGCCCGTTTCTACCCGACCCAGGGCCGCGCCACTGGCGTGTCATGGATGCTCGGCATTGGTCGCTTCGGCGCCATTCTCGGCGCGTGGATCGGCGCCACACTGCTGGGCCTGGGCTGGAACTTCGAGCAGGTGCTTACTGCGCTGGTGCTGCCGGCTGCCGTGGCGAGCGTTGCCGTGGTGATCAAAGGCATGGTTAGCCACGCCGACGCCACCTAAGCGGCTAAAAGCCGCTCTCGCGCATCAACACCGCCGCCACATGGGTCGCGCCGTCGGCCAACAGGCTGCGCCGCTGGCCCTCAATCTTCACGTGCCCACGGGTTTCGTGCAGCGAGGGCGGCGGTAGGTCGAGCTGAATCAACACCTAAACAACGCATCGGTTGGCACCAGCGCGCCCCCGTGTGTGGTGGTCGGCACCGGGCCGCCGAAGCGCGAGGCGAGCATGCGGTGGTTGAGCTGGTTGGTGCGCGTGCTGCCGATGTTCAGCACGTGACCGGGTACGGCAATCGGGTGGCCGTCAGGGTAGAACCGCACGGCATCGCCGATGCGCAAGCGGTGCACCTGGTCTTGCTCGATATAGGCGTCGACTTGCCAGCTGCTGGGGTCGACCAGTATTCCCAACGCTTCCTGCACCCCCAGCCACTGGCCGGGTTGGCGTCGTGGGTCGAAATTGGCCGCAGACGTCGTAAGCGTTCCGCGTATCGAACAGCGGACACGCTCAAAATCTAGGGCGAACTTGGTCTGCGCTAAAGAAGATATTTTTCAAACCAAGATGTGGCGATAACTATCGCCGCGCCATTAGCTGTTTCCTGCGAACTGAACGGGCCGTATGCCTCGCCTGCCACGATGTCGAATCCAGCGCCCTGCTCACGCTCGACAAGTGCTTGCACCTTCACGATGACTGGATGAGGAACATAGCCCCAGGTGTATCTAACTAGGGCTTTTCGGTTCGACGAGGTAACCACAAAGCTTTCGTTAAAATCGGAAGCATTTCTTGCTGGACGCTTATCGACATTGCGGAGCGAGTATTGATTGTTAGAGAGGGGCGGTTTACTAAAAGGAAAGAGTAGCGAGTAGATTATTCGCTTCACTGGGTGCGGGCGGGGCGCGTCTGTGAAATCTCTGAAGACCTTCAAAACCGCATCAGCTCCCCGCTCGACGTCCTTTAGGCTTCGCCCGTTCTTGTCCATTTCACGGATTACAAGGAGGGCTAGCTTCTTTTCAGTTTCAGAAAGCTCACGCATTTTTTCACCATTCAGAGGGGCGGTTTTGAATAACGCTAGCAGGTGAGAGAACCTTCCGCATTTAACGCTAGGTTAGACCGCGGGAGTTGAGGCCATCAGCCGAAAAATCCGAAACGCTAACCAGCTTTTTCCGTTTCGACGCGTCTAGGAAGCTACTCTTAGCTAGTTCAGTAATGCGCGAATTATTCGGCATGAACATGAACATGAACATGAAGCGTGAAGCACCAATCTATTTAACTGCTGTTGAGATCGAAAGATATTCGTCTAACAGCGCTACCGTTTGAAGCAAGCTTGTCCGAAGCACTGGCAGCGAAAGGGCGACGATTACCTCTTGACGTTGGGCCAAATGCAAAAACATTTGTAAGACCTTTTCGGAACGGGCGGCCAGCATGATGAGGTGATACCCACTCGGACCATGCGTTCCTGCTAACCAATTTTTTGCCGTTCGCTCATTGGCATCAGTCCACTTTTGCAAGGTCTTCAAAGCGCAGCGAGTCTGCCCGAGTTCGGTTCGTAATGCCGCTGCGATGGCGTTCGCGTACAAGACGCTGCCTACGCCGTTTGGAAATTCATTGCCCATTTTAGTAATCATTTTTCCGAGACCTTCTTCTATGGTCATGAATGTGCATTCTTAACGACTTTGAACGTGCAGCAATAACATCCGACAAGCGGGACTCTCTGAGCCATCCTCATGCCTCGAAGAAAACCTCAGTCTGAATATTTAATACCTGAAGCGCGTCCGAGATATGCGGCAGCTTATGTGCGGATGTCCACTGAGCATCAGCAATATTCGACGGAAAACCAGCTCGATATAATAAAGTTATATGCCGAGCAAAACGGCTACGAGATAACTAAGGTTTATACCGATGCGGGAAAGAGCGGCCTGACTTTGAACGGGCGAAAAGCTTTGCAGCAGTTATTTAACGACGTCGCTAGTTGTAGTTTCGAATATCAAATCGTCTTGGTCTACGACGTAAGCAGGTGGGGGCGTTTTCAAGATCCTGATGAAAGCGCGACGTATGAGGTTCGGTGTCGTCAAGCTGGAGTTGCAGTCGAATATTGCGCCGAGCAGTTCAAGAATGATGGTTCGCCTATCTCAAGTATTTTGAAAAGTGTTAAGCGAATGATGGCTGGAGAGTACAGCCGAGAACTGTCCGTAAAAGTCTTTGCAGGGCAGGCACGTCTAATTAGCCTTGGTTACAAGCAAGGTGGTCAGCCGGGATACGGATACCGACGCCAGCTAATCGATCAATGCGGTCATCCAAAAGCCATTCTGAGCAAAGGAGAGATGAAGAGCATTCAAACAGATCGAGTAGTTCTTATCCCTGGTCCAGAGAAAGAGCAGAAGGTTGTGCGTGAGATTTTTAGACTTTTCATTGAGGAGAAATTAAAGGTTGGAGCGATAGCGCGCTTATTAAACGAGCAGGGCGTTGCGTGGTGTAAGCCTACTCCTTGGAATTCTGGTCGCGTGGATTCAGTCCTAAAGAATGAGCGATATATAGGAAATAATTTGTGGAATAAAACATCTGCAAAGTTAAAACAGTTTAAGCGAGTGAATCCGGAGAATGAATGGATTAGGGCCAAAAAGGCGTTCTGTCCCATAATTAATGATGAAACTTTCTTCGCTGCTCGCGAGATTATTAGCCGTAGATCAACTGTTCTGTCTGATGAACAGTTAATCGACGATCTTAAAGCGCTTCTTGCTCGCCATGGTTATTTATCGGCTGTTCTAATTAATGCCGATAAATTAACTTCATCTCGCTCGTTATACATTTCCCGATTCGGAACCTTACGGCGGGCTTTTGACTTGGCGGGATACAGGTCTACGAGAGACTATTCCTATTTCGATGCGGACAAACGTCTTAAAGGCAGAGTTGCGATCTGTGTCGAGAGAGTCGCAGGAGTTATCAGAAGTTCGGGCGCAAGCGTTTCGGTAAACAATGATAATAGTTTATTGGTGATAAATGATGAGATTTTAATGTCGGTTGTGGTAATTAGATATAAGCCATCTCGCTTTCTGAAGTATCAATGGCAGGCGAGACTGGCTCTTGAGCTAAATCCTGACTTAAATCTCGTGGTGCGCATGTATCCAGGAGAGGAAACGGTAAAAGATTATTTGGTTATACCTACGGGAGCACTGGATCGTGCTGTGCTGAACATGAAAGACGAAGATTTGCGAGAGTTGGAGCAATACAGGTTTGATAATTTGGATGTCATAGGTGCTCTCAGTAGGAGAGTAACGATAGTCGGAGGAAGAAATGAAGAGCCTAAATTCAAATGAATGCGCGGCGCTGCATATTGGTAATGCTGAGCCAATACAGAACGTGCCCTTGGAGAAGATTAGGGTCCTTAATCCGCGAAGCCGCAATCAACAAGTATTTGCGCGGCTCGTGGAAAATATTTCTACCGTAGGCTTGAAAAGACCAATTACCGTAACGCCGAATGGCGATTCTTTCGATTTGATATGCGGCCAAGGCCGATTTGAAGCTTTTTTGGCGCTAGGTGAAACGACAATTCCGTGTGTACAGGTTTCTGCAGTAGAAGCAGACAGATATTTGATAAGCTTAATTGAGAATCTAGCGCGCCGGCGCCATTCTAATAGGGATCTTCTGGCGGCTATAAATGAGCTCTCTCAGCGAGGTTATACGCCCAAGGAAATTTCAAATAAAACCGGGCTTCAGTCTACTTATGTAGCATGCATATTGATCCTGCTAAATCAGGGGGAAGATCGGCTAATTTCCGCCGTCGAAAAAGGATGGCTTCCACTCTCGATAGCAACAAAGGTTGCGAAGTCAAATGACGGTGAAACTCAAGCCGCTATGCTAGAAGCCTATGAGACCGGTGTGCTTCGAGGAGATCAGCTACTTAAGGTCAGAAGGCTACTGGAGAAGCGCAAGGCGCTTGGGAAAAAGTTTTCAACGTCAAGGGCTACAACCGAGCGCATCACAACACCCGCGCAATTGTTAAAGACCTATCAACAAGAGGTTGGGCGTCAGCATTTAATTATTAAAAAATCTGAAATTAACCAACAGCGTCTTCTGTTTATCATTACAGCCCTTAGGAAGTTGCTTTCCGAGGATTACTTTCAAGCCTTGCTGCAAAACGAGGGGTTGAGTGATATGCCTGAGGTCTTATCCCAGCGTGTATATGCGGAGGTAGCAGCATGAAAAATGTCAAGCATGCTTTCGAGTCCAATATTTGCGCGGTGCCGATTTCCAATATCATGCCCACTCATAAGGTGAGCAAGGACGTGCTCGGCTCTATTAAGTACAAAACAGTTTTGGCTTCTATCGAAGAGATAGGGGTCGTCGAGCCTATAGCCATATACCCTGGTGGTGGAAGCGGGAGCGCCTCAAAAACATATATTTTGCTCGATGGACATCTACGGCTTGAAGCATTGCGCGAGTTAGGGGCTGTTGAGGCTCTATGTCTGATCGCGACCGAAGACGAGGGTTTTACTTACAATCGTCAAATTAACAGGCTAACTGCAGTGCAAGAACACAAGATGATTCTAGAAGCGATAGGCAAGGGCGTGACTGCAGATAGAATAGCAAAAAGCCTGAATATGAATATTGGTCGAGTGCGTGAAAGCCAAAATCTACTTGTAGGCATTACTCCTGAAGTAATTAGTCTTCTGAAAACAAAAGTAGTTCCGCGTGCTGTTTTTGCAGTCCTAAAAAATATGAAGCCTATGCGTCAAATAGAAACCGCAGAAATGATGATGGCTGCCGATTGCTACACGGTTAGATATGCGAAAATGATGTTCGCAATGACGCCTTCTGACCAGCTTAGCGAGAAAAGGAGAAGAAAGTCTGCGCCGCATTTTCCCGCTCAGGATATTACCCGGATGGAGCGCGAGATGGAAAAGCTATATCAAAATTATCACTCCATTGAAGACGGTCTCGGAGAGACGATGCTGGTTTTGGTCGTAGCCAAAGGATATATTTCCCGTCTCCTAAAGAATGATGCAGTCGCTGCGTATATTAAGCGGTTCCAACCAGAAGTAGGGGAGGAGTTAATGGGCGTCGTTGACGCTGTCACTGCTGATGCCAGAGTGCAGCAGCGAGAGTAGAGTCGTACATAAAAAATAAGCCTGGTTAGTTTTGGAAGAGCAGATCCATTTATAAAGACTAGTGTGCCCGATGGCCAGTGTTCTCATATGTACTCGACGTTCTATAGATCGCCCTTCCAATTCCATACTTTTTATAAGCAACGGTCTTCAAGTCTTGAGCATGGTTGACTTATAGTCTGACCAGTTTGTAAGGGTATTCCTACATACCCAATGTGCTCGTTCTTACGATGCTTGCGGCTCTTTCGCCATAGGCATCTTCCGATGAAAACCTTCTCGTTTCCTCCAGTTCGTGTAGTCCTTTTCAGTGCATGCGTTGTGTTCCTCACCAGCGGCGTTGCGGCGGCGAGTACTGCGCCATTCCCTGTATTGACCGATCTGGGCCTGTTGCCCGCCGGCATCGGCAGCCGCGCCAATGCCGTGAGCGCCAACGGCAAGGTGGTCGTTGGGCAGGGCTGGGATGCCACCTACGCGCCCTGGATTTTTCGTTGGACTGACGAAGCCGGCATGGTCGGCCTCAACGGCGTTGCCATCCAAGGTTCGGCAAATGCGCTGAATTTCGACGGTAGCGTGATCGTTGGCGGCACCGGCTCGAACGGGGCGCAGCAGGCGTTTCGTTGGGATGCGCTCAGTGGTGTGCAATCACTCGGCGACTTGGGCGGTACGCACAGCATTGCCTGGGGCGTTAGCGCCGATGGCAGCGTGGTGGTTGGGGAGGCGAACGACGGAGCTGCGCTGCGTCGCGCCTTTCGGTGGACGGCGGCCCTGGGCATGCACGACCTCGGCAGCCTGAGCGTCGGTGGCTCCAGTGTGGCCTCGGCCATTAGCAACGACGGCGCCGTGATCGTCGGCAGCGCCGCAGCCACGGGCGGCACCCGCGCGTTTCGCTGGGAAGGCGGCACCATGGTCGATTTGGGCACGCTGCCGGGCAGTACGTCCAGCGGTGCATTTGCGGTGAACGCCGACGGCAATGTGGTGGTGGGCAGCAGCAACCTCGCGGCGTTTCGCTGGACGGCCGCCAGCGGCATGCAGGACCTCGGCTCGCTGGGCGGCATGATGAGTTCGGCTAACGGCGTGAGCGCTGATGGTTCGGTGGTGGTGGGCACGTCGACCTTGGTCGACGATTCGTCCCGCGCCTATCGCTGGACTGCCGCTACCGGTATGACCAACCTTGGCCTGCTAACTGGCGGCAGTTTCAGCGAAGCCACGGGCGTGAGTGCCGACGGCAACGTGGTCGTCGGCACGGCTGACAACAGCCAGGGCGAGCGGGCGTTTATCTGGAAGCGTTCGGCCGCCGGATTGGCGCCCATTCAAGACCTCGGCAACCTGCAAACCTCCGTCATCCGCAGCGCCAACGCCAGCACCGATCTGCTGGCCATGCAGGGCCGCCGCGCGCGCTTGTTGGTGGAGCAACACTGCCTGCCGGGTGCGGCGCAACGCTATTGCCTGAGCGCTGACGGTGCGGTGAGCACGAGCGAGTCAGTGGCAGACGGCCGCCAGCGAATCGGTCAGTTGGGAGCCGGGCGCCGGCTGAATGCCCAGGTTTCCATGGGGCTGAACGTGGCCTGGGTCGAGACGGATGGGCGTCACGGTGATGGCCATGAGGACCGCGCCCATGGCCTTGGGCTGTGGGCCGCCTACCAGCAACACGCCGACACCGGCACCGGCTGGCTGGCCGACCTCGGTGCGTCGCTGAGTACAGGCGAAAGCCGCTTCCAGCGGGGCGAGCACGACACCGACGTACAAATCGCCTCGTCGCAGGTGGCGATCAAAGCCACGGCGCAGCGATTGGCGGTGGGCTATGGCGTGGCGGTCGGCGATTCACGGCTGGTGCCGGAGTTGGCGCTTACCCATGTGCAAGGGGCACACCGTGGCTTTGAAGAGCGCAACGTCGCCTTGCCGTTGAATATTGAGGACGCGCGCAGCGAGCAAACCTACGCCACCGCCACGCTGCGCGGCAGCCTGCCGGTCGACCCGCAACTCACGCTGACAGCGGCGCTAGCCATGGATGTACTGCTCAACGAAGACGCCCCGGTGTTCCAGGGGCAGTCCGATATTCCAGGGTTGGATCAGTTCGAAGTGCGCAGCCCGTTGCGTCAGCGACAACTGGTGCCCAGCGCAACCGCCGGCAGCCGTTACGCGCTGAGTCCGGCCAGCAGCGTGGCCGCTCAGGTGCACGCGCGGGCCTCAACCTTCCATGAACAGCGCCCGGTGCTCGGCGTTCAGGTGCAGTACCGCTACGCCTTCTGAAAGCGCCGCCCTGGCGCTCACACGTAAATGCTGATGCCGGCTTTGCTTTGCAGCCAGTCGCGGTAGGTCTCCAGCGAGCTGGTTTGTTTATCCCCGTTAAAGCCGGCCACGGCCACCGAATCACTCAAGCCTTTGTCGATCAGCTTCTGCACCTGTGGCAGCAAGCTGGCGGCGTCGTCGCGGTTCATGCTCGCCACGTCGGGCAGTTGAATCGCGCTCTGGCTGTTGGCTCCGTTGAAGCCGGCCGACGGGGCAGGGCTGGTCTGCTCGCCACCGGCCAGCGCGGTGAACAGGCCACCGCGTGACTGCGCGACGATGGCGGCCGCGTATTTGCGCAGTTCACCAATCGGGTCTTTCGGCTCCTCAGCCGCCGTGTCCGTTGCTGAACCGGTGCCGGTGCCCGTGGCGGGTTTGGTGCTGTCGCTCGCGTCCGATTTGGAAATCGAGTTGATAAAGCTCAGCAGCGAAAGGTTGCTCGATACGCTGGTCATGGGTGTGTGCCGTTAGCGAGTAGGTGCAGCCGGGATTGCACATCACGGGCCAACTTGTCCGATGGCTCTAGAACAGGTGTTTCGGCGCGTCTTGGCGCGAGGCAGGCGGCGCGAGCTTGCCAGCAGCGGCAAGCGTTTGCCGCCCGGTTTTCCCAGACGATTCAGGCAATAACCCACGGTTGGCTGCGTAGCGACGGATGGTGTGAACGTGGGTGTTGGGCAAGGCTGCTGAGCGTTGTCGCCGAGCGAATTGGCGATATTTGCTGGCTAACCCAAGGACTTTCCATGCAGATGTACCTGCTCTCATTTCCCCTGTGGACATTATTTTTGGTGCTGGTGGTCGGCAGCGGCGTGCTGGTCGCCGGTGCCTCGTTGCTGGTCAACCGCTACTGCCCGCAACCGAGCGACGACAATGGCGTGGGGCTGTCGATCTTCCAAACGGTGGGTGCCGTGTTCGGCATTACGTTGGCGTTCACTATTTCCGCGGTGTACGCCGAATTTGACGTAGCGGCCGGCAACGTCTCGCACGAGTCCAACGCCCTCGGTCGCTTGTACCGCCTGGCCCAACAACTGCCGCTGCCACACCAAACCGACCTGCAAACGGCGCTCGACACCTACGCCGACCACGTCATCAACACCGAATGGCGAACCATGGAACAGGGGCGTAGCAGCATTGAAGTGGTGATTGCCCTGAACCAGTTGTGGCATGTGCACCGTCAGCTCGAACAAAGCGAACCCTCTCAGCACACCCGCAGCGAGCATTTCTACCAGCACGTCGTGGCCCTCACTGACCATCGGCGCAATCGCCTGCGCGACAGCCATTCGCAGCTGCCGCCGCTGATGTGGGGCCTGTTGTTGGGCGGCGGCTTCATCACCGTGGCCTTTGCCGTGGCATTGCGCACCGGGCATAACCGCAGCCAGGCCTGCATGACCGGCTGCCTCGCGGCGGTAATCGGCTTTGGCCTGTTGCTGGTTATGGCCATGGACTGCCCCTATAGCGGCAGCGTGCGGGTAAGCCCCGATGCGCTTATCGACACGCTGCAGCTGTACAACCGACCGCCCTACGGCCCGATGTAATCAGCCCTCCAACCCCAAGCGCTGATGCCACTGGGCAATCGATTCTTTCGGGAAACCCTCGAATGTTTTGTCGCCCTTGCGCTTGTCGACCTCCACCCAGCTGGCCTTTGAGTCGAGCAGCAAATGGGTGTGCTCCGGCGGCACCGGCAACTCGCTGTCGATGGCGCTGGCGAAGGGGTGAATCAAGTCTGGCCATTGCGGGCTGAACAGCCACAAGGCGCTGCCGCACTGGTTGCAGAAATGTCGCTCGGCGCTGCTGATGCGGGCGCGCCCGGCGCCGGTGGGTTTGATTTTCGCGTGGTAAATGCTGATGTGTTTGCGCCCGCGTACTTTCATGCTGCGTGCGTCGCCACTGAGGTTGATGGCGTAACCGCCGCCGCCCTGCGTCTTGCGGCAAATCGAGCAGTAACAGCGTTGATACGGGTACGGATGCTGGCTGGTGAGGCTGAAGGCGACGGCGCCGCAATGGCAGGAACCTTTGAGCTGCATGGGCAAATCTCCGTGGGAAGGCCGGGTTGCTTTCGGTTTTCTAGACCCCCGTAACGTTGGTTTTGGCCATGACGTCTGTCGGATTAGGCAGCAGCTGTTGGCCGCAGCGCAGGAAAAACAAGCGGCTGTCTGTATATCGATACAGTAGAATCGTTCGTTCTTCCTGACCCGGCGACTCGGCACCTTCATGACGGCGCAACCCCTACAGCGCGGCTTTCTGCTTTCGCGGCACTGGCGTGACACCCCGGCGGGCACGCAGGTGAGCTTCTGGGTGGCCACAGACGACGGCCCGCGACTGCTGCGTTTGCCGGTGCAAACCTCGGTCGCGTTTGTGCCAGCCGAGCAGCGTTTGCGGGTTGAAGGCATGTTGGGCAAAGAGAAAGACGTCGAGCTGCGCGAACTGCAATTGCAAGACTTTCATCACCGTCCGGTGCTTGGCGTTTACACCCGTCAGCATCGGCAATTGATGAACATCGACAAGCTGCTGCGCAGTGTCGGCGTCGATGTGTACGAAGCCGACATTCGCCCGCCCGAGCGCTACCTGATGGAGCGCTTTATCACTGCGCCGGTGCTGTTTTCCGGCACGCCGGACGGGCAGGGCGGTTTCGATGATGCGCAACTCAAGCCCGACCCCGACTACCGTCCGCAGCTGAAACTGGCCTCGCTCGACATCGAAACCACCCGCCACGGCGAGTTGTATTCCATCGCCATTGAAGGCTGTGGCCAGCGTCAGGTGTACATGCTTGGCCCGCCCAATGCCGACGACAGCGCGGTGAATTTCGACCTCGAATATTGCGACACGCGCGGCCAATTGCTCGAACGCCTGAACACCTGGCTGGCCACCCACGATCCCGACGCCATCATTGGCTGGAACGTGGTGCAGTTCGACCTGCGCGTGTTACTGGAGCATTCGCAAAAACTGCAAATTCCCCTGCGCCTGGGGCGCGACGGCGAGGCCATGGGTTGGCGCGAACACGGCGCGCGCAGCAACCATTTTTTCGCCGAAGCGGCCGGCCGATTGATCATTGATGGCATCGAAGCGCTGCGTTCGGCGACCTGGAGCTTTCCTTCGTTCAGCCTGGAAAACGTCGCGCAAACCTTGCTCGGCGAGGGCAAGGATATTTCCACACCGTATCAGCGCATGGACGAAATCGACCGCATGTTCGCCGAGGACAAACCGGCCCTCGCGCGCTACAACCTGAAAGATTGCGAGCTGGTCACACGCATCTTCGGCAAAACCGAACTGCTGAGTTTTTTGCTCGAACGCGCCAGCGTCACCGGCCTGCCCGCCGACCGCAGCGGCGGCTCGGTGGCGGCTTTCACACATCTGTATATGCCGCTGATGCACCGCCAGGGTTTCGTGGCGCCTAACCTCGGCGAGCGTCCGCCAGAAGCCAGCCCTGGTGGCTTCGTCATGGACTCGCGGCCAGGCTTGTACGAGTCGGTGCTGGTGTTGGATTACAAGAGCCTGTACCCCTCGATTATTCGCACCTTTCTCATCGACCCGGTTGGCCTGGTCGAAGGGCTGCGCGAGAGCGACGAGGGCGCCACGGTTGAAGGTTTTCGCGGGGCGCGATTTTCTCGTCAGCGGCATTGCCTGCCCGCCATTGTTTCGCGCGTGGCCGAAGGGCGGGAGCAGGCGAAACGCGACAACAACAAGCCACTGTCGCAAGCGCTGAAGATCATCATGAACGCCTTCTACGGCGTGCTCGGCTCCAGCGGTTGCCGTTTCTTCGATCCCCGCCTGGCGTCGTCCATTACCTTGCGCGGCCACCAGATCATGCACAAAACCCGCGAGCTGATCGAAGCCCAGGGCCACACCGTGATCTATGGCGACACCGACTCCACGTTCGTTTGGCTCGGTGGCGAACACAGCGACGAGGAGGCGGGCGTGATCGGTCGCGGTTTGGTGCAGATGGTCAACGACTGGTGGCGCAAGCACCTCACCGAAGAACTGGGTTTGACCAGCGCCCTGGAGCTGCAATACGAAACCCACTTCCGCCGTTTTCTCATGCCAACCATTCGCGGCGCGGAGGATGGCAGCAAGAAGCGCTACGCCGGTTTGATGGGCGAGCAGATGGTTTACAAAGGATTGGAATCGGTTCGCACCGACTGGTCGCCGCTGGCGCAGCAGTTCCAGCAACAACTGTACGAGCGCATCTTTCGCCGGCAACCCTACCAAGCCTATGTGCGCGACTTCGTGGCCGCGACGCTGGCCGGTGAGCAAGACGAGCTACTGGTGTATCGCAAACGCCTGCGCCGCCCGCTGGATGATTACGAACGCAACGTGCCGCCCCACGTACGCGCCGCGCGTATCGCCGATGCCTACAACGCCGAGCTTGGCCGGCCCCGGCAATACCAACGCGGCGGCTGGATCAGCTACCTGATTACCCTGGCCGGGCCGCAGCCGCTGGAAGCGGTCACCTCACCCATCGATTACGACCACTACCTGACACGCCAGCTGCAGCCAGTGGCAGACGCGATTCTGCCCTTCGTCGATGACGACTTCGGCACGTTGGTGGGTGGGCAGTTGGACTTGTTCTGAGATCGCCGTTGGGCGTCTCAAGATCAAGAGCATCGAGGCTGAAGCCTCTCCTACAGGGGCAGCGTTTGGTGTGGGAGAGGCTTTAGCCTCGATTCCTGGAAACGCCTTAATTCCCGCGATTACCCCTGTCATTCCCTTCGCACAAAACATCAATCCAGGCCCTTTGCATTTCTGCAAAGTGCCCGTGCAGCCCTGTCTATTCCGGGCTTTTCGGCGACCGGGCATCATGGCTCCACGGTTTGCAAACAAGCCAACGAATTCAACTAAACCCGCTACTCAGACCATTACGACTAAAAGGAAATCTACCCATGGCAATCGCAAAAGCAGCTCCAGGCAAAACCCTTCTGAACCACGACGACCACACCCTGATCATGATCGACCACCAATCGCAGATGTCCTTCGCGACCAAGTCGATTGATGCCACTACCCTGCGCAACAACGCTGCACTGGTCGCTAAGGCAGCACGTGAATTCAAGGTGTCGACCATCCTCACCACCGTCGCCGAGAAGAGCTTCTCCGGTCCGATTTTCGATGAAATCAAATCGGTATTCCCCGAGCACACCATCATCGACCGCACCAGCATGAACACCTGGGAAGACGAGCGCATTGCGGTACAGGTGAACGCCGCCGGCAAACAGAAAATCGTCCTCGCCGGTTTGTGGACCTCGGTCTGCATCGTAGGCCCAGCGCTGTCTGCCCTGGACCAAGGGTTCGAGGTGTACTTCATCGCTGACGCCTGTGGTGACGTGTCGGTAGAAGCCCACGAAATGGCGATCCAGCGCATGGTGCAACTGGGCGCCCGCCCGATGACCTCGCTGCAATACCTGCTCGAACTGCAACGTGACTGGGCACGCGGCGAGACCTACGACGAAACCGTCAAAACCTCCATCGCCCACGGCGGGGCTTATGGCCTGGGTCTGATCTACGCCAAGACCATGTTCAATGCCTCTGAAGGTCATTAATGGTTAAACGCTGCGGCGTGTGAAAACTTCCGCCTCGATGCTTCGAGGCGGGAGTTTTTCCGTGTGCGCCCGAAAAGCTCGCGGCTAAAGCCGCTCCTACAGAACACCGAAATCTTGTGGGAGCGGCTTTAGCCGCCATTGGTCGGGCCTGGAAGAGGTGATTTCTGGGCTTTAGCCGCGATTTTCCCCAGCGCACGCTGTCGCCCGTCTTCCGTCGTTTCGCCTGAACTTTCTGCCGTGCTCAGTCCTCCACCACATGAGAGCCATCACGCCAAAGGACAGGACCATGAAGCTTCTATTGAGCATTACCGCCGCCGCCACCCTGCTTGCCGCAGGGTCCACTTGGGCCAGCTGTACGCCTGAAGAAGCCGAGCAAAAGGCGCAACAACTGGCGGCCAAAGTGCACCAGCTCACCGAGCAAAATCCGCAGAAAGCCAAAGAGATCAACGATGAGGTCGAGAAAATGCGCCTGGACACCGACTCGGCCGACCGCGACAGCCATTGCGATTTGTACGACAAGCGCATGAAAGAACTTGAAGCTGCCAAAGGCAAAGCCGAGAACTGATTCTGTTCGTTCTCCAGCAAGAAAAGCGCGCCAGTCCTAGTCGGGCGGGCGCCTTGCATTTCTGCACGGCGGTTATGCAGCCGTGTCTATTCTCAGGCCAAGCCAAGCGGACGATCATGGCTCCCACACCACAGGGAGCCCCAATCATGAACCGCATAGACCTTCGCCGCGTAGACCTCAACCTGCTGATCGTTTTCGAAATGATGATGATCGAGCGCAATGTCAGCCGCGCGGCGGAGCGTTTGTTTCTGGGACAACCGGCCGTGAGCGCCGCCCTCGGCCGCCTGCGCACCTTGTACAACGATCCGCTGTTCGTGCGCGTGGGCCGCAGCATGGAACCTACGCCGCGGGCCATTGAGCTGGAAGGGCTGCTGCGCCCCGCGCTGGATACCATTTCCTCGGCCATCGGCCAGAGCGTGGAGTTCGATCCCTGCACCAGCCGCGAAGTGTTCCGCATCGGTTTGAGCGACGACGTCGAGCTGGGCTTGCTGCCGCAGCTGATGCGCGCGCTCAGTGTGGAAGCCCCCCATGTGACGCTAGTGGTTCGTCGTACCCATTACCTGTCGATCTGCAATCAACTCTCTGCCGGGGAAATTTCTCTGGGCATTTGCTACACGGGCGATCTGCCCGCCAATGCCAAATGCAAAACCCTGCGTCGCAGCCGCTCGGTGATGGTGCGCGGCGACGCCGAAAACAAGCCCATGACCATGGACGAATACTGTTCCCGCCCCCACGCGCTGGTGACGTTCGCCGGTGACTTGAGCGGCTTTATTGACGAAGAGCTGGCCAAGCGCGGGCGCAGCCGTCAGGTGAAATTGGCGGTGCCCCAGTTTTACGGTTTGAGCCAGTTGCTGCCGGGCACCCAGATGGTCGCCACGGTGCCGGATTACGCCGCTGCCGCGCTCACCTCCAACGGCGGCCTGCGTGTGGATGAACTGCCATTCGAAGCGCCGGTTTATGATTTGCAGATGGCCTGGGGCGCAACCCAGGATATGGACCCTGCGCAACGCTGGTTGCGCAGCAAAATTACTGAATGCCTGGGTGATTCTGCATGAGCAGCGCTATATCCCTTCGGGGCTTGGAAAAGACCTACGCCAACGGCTTTCAAGCCTTGCGCGGGGTCGATCTGGAAATTCAACACGGTGAAATTTTCGCCTTGCTTGGCCCCAACGGCGCCGGCAAGTCCACGTTGATCGGCGCCATTTGCGGCCTGGTCAAACCCACTGGCGGCAGCATCTTTATCGACGGGCTGGAGCTGCCCCGCCACTACCGCGAGGCGCGTGCCAAGGTCGGCTTGGTCCCGCAGGAAATGGTCAACGAAGGCTTTGAAAGCGTGTTGTCGAGCGTGCGCTTCAGCCGCGGTTTATTTGGCAAGCCACCGGCACCTGAACTGCTCGAACAAATTTTGCGCGACCTGTCGCTGTGGAATAAACGCGACGACGCCACCATGACGCTGTCTGGCGGTATGCGTCGGCGGGTGATGATCGCCAAAGCGCTCGCCCATGAACCGCAAGTGCTGTTTCTCGACGAACCCACCGCGGGCGTCGATGTGGAGCTTCGCCGCGACATGTGGACCATGGTGCGCCGCCTGCGCGACCGTGGCGTGACCATTGTGCTGACCACTCACTACCTCGAAGAGGCCGAAGAAATGGCCGACCGTGTGGGCGTGATTAGCGATGGCCGTTTGCTGCTGGTGGAAAATAAAACCGATCTGATGGCGCGCCTGGGCCGTCGCCAGTTGCGCCTGCAATTGCAGCAGCCGCTCGCTCAACTGCCGCCCGACCTTGCCGGCTTCCCAGTGGAATTGGCCGATCAGGGCCGCGAGTTGGTGCTTGATGTGGCGCGCGATAACCAAGGCATCGCCGACTTCCTGCGGCGCCTGGCCGCCAACGATATCGACTTCAAAGACCTGCACACCTCGGAAAGCTCGCTTGAGGACATCTTTGTCGAATTGCTGAGAAAGCCCGCATGAATTTCTATTCCATCTACGCCATCTTCCGCTTCGAAATGGCCCGCTCTGCGCGCACCTTGATGCAAAGCCTGGCGGCCCCGGTGTTGGCGACCGCCTTGTATTTCGTGGTGTTCGGTTCCGCCATCGGTTCGCGCATGGCAGAAATCGGCAGCATTCCGTACGGCAGCTTTATCGTGCCCGGCCTGACCTTGCTGGCGGTGCTGACGCAAAGCGTCTCCAACGCCGCCTTTGGCATTTACATGCCGCGTTATTCCGGCGCGATTTACGAGATTTTGTCAGCGCCGCTGTCGCCCACCGAAATCGTCTTTGGCTACGTCGGCGCGGCGGTGGTGAAATCGATGGTGCTGGCCGCCGCGATTCTGATCACCGCGCGCGTTTTCGTACCGTATGAAGTGGCGCATCCGTTCTGGGCGTTTGGCATTTTGCTGCTCTGCGCAGTGTCGTTCAGCATGCTCGGCTTTATCGTCGGGTTGTGCGTCGACGGCTGGGACAAGCTCGAAGTCGTGCCCTCGCTCGTGATCACGCCGCTGACCTTTCTCGGCGGCAGTTTCTATTCGCTGAACATGTTGCCGCCCACCTGGCAGACCATCAGTCTGTTCAACCCGGTGGTGTATCTGGTGGACGCCTTTCGCTGGGCGTTCTTCGATATCACCGAATTCAACCCAATGGTCGACATCGCCTTTTTGCTGGCGTTTCTGCTGGTGTGCGTCGTCATCGTTGGGCAGATATTTCGTACTGGTTATCGGCTGCAACATTGAGAAAGTACGCACGGTAGGTAGCCGCTCACGTGTACCTACGTGGCACCGCCGCCTCCGTGAGAATGACCGCGTACTATCAACCAGCACCGTTACCCCCGCGCAGGCGGGGGTCCAGGCGCGGTGATTGCCCAATCTACTCCGAACCGCTGTTCGCATCTTTGCAGGCGTGAGTCGGGGCTGTCCGTGAGTGCAGGGCAAAGCGCACTGCACCGTCACCCCTTCCTGTGAGCCACCTCCCGCAAATTCCTTCCCCAGGTCAGCACCAAAATCCTATCCTTGTCCGCTAACCGGCGGTAACGATGCCGGTTTGTTTGTCACCTCGTTCTGAGGACAAGGAGTACCCGTGGGTCCCGATGCTGCGAATTTTGACTGGAACGACATTCCGCTCCTGCTGGCCTTGGCGCGCGAAGGCAGCATGAGCGCGGCCGGGCGCACCCTGGGTATCGACCCGTCGACCATGAGCCGGCGTCTTGCGGCCGCCGAGTCGGCATTGCAGCGCCGGCTGTTTATTCGCGACAACTCCGGCTACCACGCCACGGAAGCGGGCACGGTGTTTCTCACCTATGCCGAGCGCGTGCTGGGCGATGTGAAAAGCATGCTGCTCGACACCTGCAGCGAGGCCGACGGCGTGGCCGGGCCGGTGCGCATCACCTCCATCGATTTCCTGTTCAGCCACTGGCTGGTGGAACACATGCCGGCGCTCATGGAATGCCATCCGCAACTGCAGCTGCAATTGTTGGTGGCCAACCAGGCGCTGTCGTTCACCCGTCGCGAAGCAGACTTCGCCTTACGCCTGGCGCGCCCGCACGATGACGCTGCGTTGGTGATGCGCAAAATCGGCGAGCTGGGTTTTGCCGTGTATGGCGCCGAGCGGTTCGCCGACATTCCCCGCGATCTCTGGTGCGAACAACCCTGGTTGGCCTACGGCGAGGAATTGTCGGAGATGGCTGAGATGCGCTGGCTGCGCGACATTGCCCCACTGGCTCACTACCCGCTGCGGGTCAGTAGCGTCAGCACGCTAGTGAATGCCTGCGAAACCGGGTTGGGTTTGGCGTTGTTGCCGTGCTTGTTGGGCGATCGCATTGGCCTGCGCCGCCTCAGCGATGATGTGGAAGTGCACCGCGAAGTCTGGTTGCTGAGCCACCGTGACGCCGGGCGCATCGGCCGTTTTCAGGCGGTGGCCAACTGGTTGAAAGACGTGTTCGAAAAAGACGCTGTACGCTTGCGCGGTGAATGTCGCGCGCCGGCGCCGCCCCTTTGAATCAGGAAGACCCATGCTCGAGCTGATCAACAGTCATCTGCTGCTAATCGCCGCTGCCTTGCTGCTAGTGGACATCGCCGCCTGGCGACTGCTGCCGGCCGACGCCAAACTCTGGCGCGTGGTGCTGCGTGTGGTGTTTTTCCTCACTTACAGCCTGGTGATTGTTGAAGCCGGTCTTAGCCCGTTGCTGCCGCCGCCCTGGCAGACGCCGGCGCTGAATGTGCTCGGTTCGGTATTGGGCATCGCCTGGTGGCTGATGCTCGCGCGCGCCGGCACGGTGCTGATGGGCGTGGTGCTGATGCCGCGCAGCGGCCATACCGGACGGCTGTTGCAAGACGTACTCGGGGCGCTGATTTTCCTACTCGCCGCCGTAGCCGCAGCGGCGTATGTGATGCAACTGCCGGTCAAGGGCTTGCTCGCCACCTCGGGCATTGTCGCCATCGTGATCGGCTTGGCCTTGCAGAGCACTTTGAGCGATGTGTTCTCCGGCATCGTGCTGAACACCACCAAGCCGTATCGACTGGATGACTGGATCAGCATTGACGGCGTGGAAGGCCAGGTTATTGAGATCGACTGGCGCGCCACTTACCTGCGCACCGCGCAGGGCAGCACAGTGGTGATCCCCAACTCCGTGGCCGCAAAAACCAAGGTCATCAACCTTAATCGCGCGGCCAATGTGCAGGGCGTTTCTATCAGCATTAGCGTGCCGGCTGCGGTGCGTCCGCGCGTGGTCATCGAGGCGCTGGAAAAAACCTTGCAGGGCGTTCGCGCCTTGCTGCCCAAGCCGCCGGGCCGTGTCTCGGTAAAAGGTTCGGATCTGGAGTCGGTTGAATACGAAGCCAGCGGCTTTATCGCGGCGGGCAGCAGCAGTGCCGAAGCGCGCAACCTGATGTTCGACCTTGCCCATCGGCATCTCGAAGCGGCGGGCGTGCAGCGCGGCAGCGAAGTGCCGGCGAGCCGGATGCGTGCGGTATTGGATGACGTGAAAATCTTCAGATCCCTTAGCGGCGATCAGAAAGACGAACTCAGCCAGCACATGCAGGCGCAACGCTTTGTGGCCGGGCAAGTGGTGCTGGACTTTGAGCAGGTGTCCGAGCATCTGATGGTGATCGGCACCGGTGTGGTGTCGGCGTCGGTGCCGGCCAATGGCGGCGATTTCGTCGAGGCGGGGCGCATGGGCCCCGGCGAAGTATTGGGCGAGGAGGGCGTCACCGACGGCGTGCCGTCCCATGGCCGTTTCGTTGCACTCACCTCCGCGATTATTTATCTCATCGAAAAAGAGCAGTTTCAGCATTGCCTGCAAGAAAGCACTGAGGTGTCGAGCGCCTTGACGAAGCTTCACGCTTTCCGCATGAGCGCCACCGATTCGTTGTTGTTGCAAAAGCCGGCAGAAGTGAAGAAGGGCAAATTCCTAAGTTGGTTACAGCGTACCTAGCTGCCCGTTTCGCAGGCGTGAAAAAGCCGCCGACGTTTTCGCGTCGGCGGCTTTTTGGTTTTCCGCGTTGGGTTATTGCAGGTGTTTTTTCAGTTCGCCACCGGCTTGCAACATCGCCGATTTCGCGCCGCTGATGTGGGCCAGCGGGTTGAGCAAACCGAAGTCATGGATCATGCCGTTGTAGCGGGTAGTGGTGACTTCCACGCCTGCCGCATCGAGCTTACGGCCGTACGCTTCGCCTTCATCACGCAGCACGTCGAACTCGGCGGTCTGGATCAGGGTTGGCGGCAAGCCTTTGAGTTGGTCCAGGCTGGCACGCAGCGGCGATACGTGGATGTTGGCGCGCTCTTTGGCGTCGGTGGTGTAGTTGTTCCAGAACCATTTCATCAGCGGCTTGGTGAGGAAGTGGCCTTGGGCAAATTGGTTATACGAACGGGTTTCCAAGTTGGCATCCGTCACCGGCCACAGCAGGGCCTGGAAGCGCAGTTTCGGCGTGCCTTTTTCTTTCGCCATCAGCGCCACGGCAGCGGTCATGTTGCCGCCCACGCTATTACCGGCAACGGCCAAGCGAGTGCCGTCTACATTGATTTCCTGACCGTGCTCAGCCACCCATTTGGTCGCTGCGTACGCTTGGTTGATGGCAGTGGGGTAGTGCGCTTCAGGCGACGGCGTGTAGTCGACATACACCGCGACCGCACCAGAATTCACCACCAGGTCGTGAATCAAACGAGCGTGGGTTGGGTAGTCGCCCAGCACCCAGCCGCCACCGTGGAAAAACATGAAGACCGGCAAGGTGCCGGTAACGCCGGCCGGACGAACGATGGTCAGCTTGATGCTCTGGCCGTCGGCGTTGATCACTTTGTCTTCAACCTGGGTATCGGAAAGGTCGAACTTCACCGAAGCCTGTGCGCCAGTCAGTACGGCGCGCGCATCTTTTGGCGACATCTGCTCAAGCGGTTTGCCGCCACCGGCTTCCAGGGCTTGCAGAAAGGCCTGAGTGTCCTGCTCTACACCCGGGCTGCCGGCTGCGAAAGCGGCGTTGAACGATAACGTCATGGCGGCGGCGAGCAGGGTTTTTTGCAATTTCATGGGTGAAGCTCCTTAAAGAGTTGAGAGACCGAATTAGGTAGTGCCGTAAGGTGGGTCTGCGCTGTGTGCCAGACCGTGAGCAAATGATGGCGGTACGGCCAAAGGTTCGGAATAGACAGGGCTGCACGGGCACTTTGCAGAACTGCAAGGGCGCTGTTGCACGAACGCACGTGGGTTTTCGGCGTGACAGAAACGCAGAAGAATCTAGGGTTAAGGGGTCAAACGCCTGAAGCCGTCGACCCGTTCCAGTGAGGGGGAAGTATGCGAACCATCGTCAGTCGAGAGCCGTGGTGGGCCAAGCCGCCATTACCGGGGCAGGGAGAAATGCAGTTGGAATGGGGGTATCTCGTGGTGTACAGCGACGGGGTCTTCGAGTTTGAACATGTGCGCCCCAGTGATGAGGAAATTCGTCAGCGCAAAGGTTGCCGCGTGCACCATTCGGAGCGCGAGCCAAATGCCAAGTCGTCTTTCTGACTAAGCGCCCTGCGCGCCTGCTTCGCGCCGCAGGACCCGAAGATTTTTAACGATTCCTTGAAGGTGCTTCTCAAGCCGCTGGGTGTTTGCCCGGGTTGAGATCGGTGATGGTACGGCCACGTTTACCGTCGTCACCTAATCAAGGAATCGCCACATGAACATGGCTCCCCACCTGTTTGAACCTCAGCAACTGGGCACGCAGCAACTGCCTAACCGAATCGTGATGGCGCCGATGACGCGGTCGCGCACCGACCAGCCCGGCGACGTGCCCAATCAACTGATGGCCGAGTATTACGCCCAGCGCGCCAGTGCCGGCTTGATCGTCACCGAAGCCACGCAAATAAGCCCGCAGGGCAAGGGTTACAGCTTTACTCCGGGCATCTATAACGCAGAACAAGTGGCCGGCTGGAAGCGCGTGACCGACGCGGTGCACGCGCAGGGCGGTCGAATTTTCATCCAGCTGTGGCATGTGGGGCGTATGTCGCACCACAGCTTTCACGCCGACCAAACGCCGGTCGCGCCTTCGGCCATCAAAGCCGACGCGCAGGTATGGGTGGTCGGTGACGACGGTGTGGGCCGCATGGTCGATGTCAGCATGCCGCGCGCGTTGTCGCTTGAAGGTGTCAGCGAGGTGATTGGCGACTACCGCCGCGCCGCTCGCAACGCGATAGCCGCGGGTTTCGATGGGGTGGAAATCCATGCCGGCAATGGCTACCTCATCGATGAATTCCTGCGCACCACCTCTAACGTACGCGACGACCAGTACGGCGGCAGCCGCGATAATCGCGTGCGGTTTCTGTATGAAGTGGCCAGCGGTATCGCCGAGGAAATTGGCGCGGCGCGTACCGGCGTTCGTATGGCGCCCTTTATCACCGCACGCGGTATGAATTGTCCCGACGTTATCCCGACCATTTTGTTGGCTGCCGAGAAACTGCAGGACTTGGGTGTGAGTTATATCCACCTAGCCGAGGCTGATTGGGATGACGCACCGCAGGTGCCAGAAGACTTTCGTCACCAGTTGCGGGCGGTTTATCACGGGCGAGTAATTGTGGCTGGACGCTACGACCTGCAACGCGCCGAGGCCATTTTGGCTGCTGGCCTTGCGGACCTGGTTGCGTTCGGCAGAGCCTTCGTCGCCAACCCCGATTTGCCCGCACGGCTGCTCCATGGCTGGCCATTGGCAGGCTTTGACGCCAGTCAGTTGTTCGGCGGTAACGAGCGGGGTTACAGCGACTACCCACGCTATGCTGCAACAGCCGAACCGGCCTGACGGTGTTTGGCTGGGTTCGGTATCAGGCTGCTCAATCGGAGAGTCGTTTAAGGGGAGGGGCATGATGAATCTGAAAAATCGAGTATTTGGCTTCGCGCTTATTTCGGCGCTGTGGCCAGTAAGTTACGCGAACGCGGCATCGTTCAACTGCGCCAAGGTGGCTGCCGGCAGCGTTGAAGCGCTGGTGTGTAAAACGCCCGCGTTGAGCGCGCTGGACGATGACTTGGCGCGGGTCTACAAGCAGGCCCAAGCCAAGGCCAAAAGCGAAAAGCCGCCCACTCTCAAAGCAGAGCAGCGTGGCTGGCTGAAGGCGCGTGATGAATGCTGGAAGACCGGTGACAAAAACCAGTGCCTGACCGACAGCTACCGGCGCCGCATCGCCGAGTTGCAGGCGCATTACGCGCTGGTGGCGGGTAAGGGGCCGATACGTTTTGTCTGCGATAACAAGGCCACCAACGTCGTCACCGCCACGTTTTACCCGACACAGCCTTCCACCCTGATAGCGAGCTACGGCGACAGCACCTCGTTGATGTTCGCACGCTCGATGGGCGCTAGCAGCGAGTACCAGGGCCGCAATGAATCGTTCGAACTGCATGACGACGGCGCAACGGTTGTCTGGGGCTATGAGGCGACGCCGATGCACTGCCAGAAAAACTAGAAGGTCCGTCGCGCGTGCAGGATTTCTCTGCATAGAATCCTGCACGCGCGGCAGAGCATTCGCGGGGGAGCAACAACGGGCTTGGTGTGCCTGTTTTCCCGCTTACGCCACCACAGGAATCAACGGATCGGCTGCCGCTAACGCTTCGGCGCGATCGGCTTTAGGCGGATAAATCCAGAAGCCGTTGATTTCACTTTTGATCCGCTTGCCTTCATCGCGCACAAATTTCACCTCGCGTTGCCAACCCTCGGTAAACACCGCTCCCCAAGCACCCAAGTCCAGGCACGTAACGTACTTGACCTGGCTGTAAGCAATAGGCGCGACGCCCAGCAAGTCGGCGGCCGCGTTATTGCCGGCCGAGCGGCCCAGGGCGATGGCATGTTGGCAGGTCATCAGCGCGTAATTGCCGCTGTCGTCGACCTGCGCGTAGGCCACATCGCCCGTGGCATAAACGTCGGCCTGGCCCAGCACTTTCAGGTTCCGGTCCACGTGCAAACGGCCCTGGTTATCCCGCTCGCCCGGCACCTGTGCCGTGAGGGCGCTGGCCCGCACGCCGACGGTCCAGATAACGGTGTGGGCTTCGATACGTTGACCATCCGCGAGGGTCACGCCAGTGGCGTCTACCGATGCGACGCTGCTGTTCAGCCGCCATTCGACACCCAGTTCTTCACACGCCTGGGCAACCAGCTGCTGGGGACCGTCGCCCATTGCGCCGCCGATTTGGCCGCCGCGATCAACCACAATCACCCGTACATCCGCATCGGCCCCGAGTGCTGCGCGCAGCCGCGCCGGCATCTCGGTCGCCGTTTCGATACCGGTAAATCCGCCACCCGCCACCACCACGGTGTTGCGCGCCGTAGAGGCAGGGCGTTGGCTCAGGGCGTTCAGGTGCTGTTCCAACTGCATGGCGTGTTCGATTTGATCGACGTCAAACGCGTGCTCAAGCCCTGGCAGCTCCGGCCGCCACACCGTGCTACCGCTGGCCAACACCAGGCGGTCGTAAGTGAGCGTAGCGAGGACACCAGCGCTGTCGCGGTAACCGACCCGCTTGCCGGCGACGTCAATTTCTTCCACGCTGCCCTGCACAAAGCGAACACCGACCGCGTCGAACAGCTCGCCCAGCGGCGCAGTCATGCCGTGAACGTTGGGCTCATAGAAACGCGGGCGAACCCGCAGCTCGGCTTGAGGTGCGAGCACCGCTACTTCGGTGTCGGTGTGATGGTGTTGGTCCAGCAGACGTGCTGCGCTCAGGGCGCTCCACATACCCGCAAAGCCCGCGCCGACGATCAGAATGCGTTGTTTCATGTTCTTATCTCTTTTGTTGGAAGGGAAAGTCGCTTAAGAACGAGTACATCAATCGCCTTAGGCCTGGGCAGGCTGTTGCTCTCGTAACGCCGACTATAGTTGTCGGAGTTATGCGCTTCAAGTGGATTTTTTAGGCTAAATCGTGAGGCTTTGCGTGTTTGGTGTATTTCTCTTTAAATAACCGTCGCTTGCGTGTTTGTAGTTGCGGTTATGTAAAAAATGAAATTTGTTCTTTGTTGATAAAATATCAGAGCTTTCGCATCATAATGCGACCAAATCAGTCGGAGTTTTAAGTGGCTTTGTATAGCGCAGGTGTGGAGTACGGCATCCACTGCATGTTGTGGTTAGCGGACGAGAAGGGTGATAGCCGCGAGGCCAGCGTGCGCGCCTTGGCGCAATTGCAAGGCGTACCGCCGGAACTGCTCGCGAAGATTTTTACCCGGCTGGCCAAGGCCGAGTTGGTGGTTGCCACCACAGGCGTACGCGGCGGCTTCAAGCTCGCGCGCCCAGCGGACGAGATCACCATGCTCGATATCGTGCGTGCCATTGATGGCGAGAAATCCATCTTCGATTGCCGCAACGTGCGCGAACGCTGCGCTGTGTTTGACGGTTCCCCGCCCGAATGGGCAATGGCCGGAACCTGCGGCGTTCATGCGGTGATGCTCACGGCGCAAAAACGCATGGAAGAAGCGCTGGCGCAGCAAACCGTGCTCGACGTTGCCCGTCGCTTCGGCCGCAAAGCGCCGCCGGAATTTGGTGCGCAGGTAATGCGCTGGTGGGATGAGCAGCGCGACGGGAAAGCCAGTCCGCCCGCGTCTGACCCCGAATAGGCAAGCGCCTGATCGCCCACTAAAAAAACGCCCGCATTCTCACGAAGCGGGCGTTTTTTTTGCAGCTGCAAAGCGCTATTCGCTGCCGGCTCTAACCTGCACATCGGTAATTTTGAGCACCTCGGCCTGCTCCAGCACCTCAGCTTCGCTGGCTTCGGCATCCGGCATCAGCAGGCTGTTCTCCGCATCGCCATGGTGCAGCTCAATAAGATGACGCACCGCCTGCGCCTGGCTGAGTTGCGCGTTTCCAGTATCGATGGCGTACGAGCGAGGCTCGGCTTCGAAGCGGTAATGAATGGTGAATTGGGGCATGACGAGTTTCCTTTGCATGTGAACGGATAACTAATTGACCTGGCGGTCAAAAAAATCGTTCACCCCGTCTCGTTGCTTGAACACCGCATCGTTGCAGCGTTTCGCTTCGCAACTCAGCAAGCGGCGAAGTGTTTTCCAAACGATTCCGCAACCTTCCGGCCGATGGTCACAGAGGTGGAACAAACCTCAAAGCCTCACCGTCGACTCTCTGACTCCTGCAGATTTCCACGACCGCTTCGTCGATATTGTGGGAAGCCGCTGCCACACGTTAAGACCATTCGAGGCTGTCGCTCGACCAACTCCGAAGCGTATGTGCCCTGATTTTCTAGAGGTGATTCATGAACACGACTTTTAAGCTGGCCTCGATAGGGCTGTTTGTTTCGTTAGGTTTGCAAAGCGCGTTTGCAGAAGAAACAAAGAAGGTGGATGTGCTGCTGGTGGGCGGCGGCATCATGAGCTCGACCTTGGCGATCTGGTTAAACGAGCTGGAGCCTGGTTGGTCGATGGAAATGATCGAGCGCCTTGACGGCGTGGCCGAAGAAAGCTCCAACGGTTGGAACAACGCGGGCACCGGTCACTCGGCGTTGGCCGAGTTGAACTACACGCCAATGGACGAGAACGGCAACGTCTCGATCAGCAAGGCGGTGGAGATTAACGAGTCTTTTCAGATCACTCGGCAATTCCTCGCCTGGCAGGTGAAAAAAGGTGCGCTGAAGAATCCGCGTTCCTTCATCAATTCCACGCCACACATGAGCTTTGTCTGGGGCGACGACAACATCCAATTCCTGAAAAAACGCTACGAGGCGCTGCAGGCGAGCCCGCTGTTCCGGCCGATGCAGTATTCCGAAGACCCTGAGCAAATCAAACAATGGGTGCCGCTGATGATGGAAGGCCGCGACCCCAACCAGAAACTCGCCGCCACCTGGACCCCGATCGGCACCGACGTGAACTTTGGCGAAATCACCCGCCAATTCGTCGGCCATTTGCAGCGTCAGCCTAACTTCGCGCTAAAACTGTCCACCGAAGTGCAGGACATCACTCGCAACGACGACGGCTCCTGGCACGTCGAATACCAGAACCTTAAAGACGGCACAGAAGGCGCCACTGATACCAAGTTTCTCTTCGTGGGCGCTGGCGGCGGTGCGCTAAAGCTGTTGCAGAAATCCGACATTCCGGAAGCTCACGAATACGGTGGTTTCCCGGTAGGCGGCTCGTTCCTGGTCACCGAAAATCCGACCATCGCCGAGCAGCACATGGCCAAGGCCTACGGCATCGCGCCGACGGGGGCGCCGCCCATGTCGGTTCCGCACCTGGACACCCGCGTGCTCGACGGCAAGCGCGTGATTCTCTTCGGACCGTTCGCCACGTTCTCCACCAAATTCCTCAAAGAGGGCTCGTTCTGGGATCTGTTCAGCAGCACCACTACCGAGAACGTCTGGCCGATGACCCGCGTCGGGTTGCGTGAATTTGATTTGGTGCAGTACCTGATTGGCCAGGTCATGCAGTCGGACGATGATCGTTTCGAGGCACTGCAACAGTACTTCCCACAAGCCAAGAAAGAAGACTGGCGCTTGGTACAGGCCGGCCAGCGCGTGCAGATCATCAAGCGAGACGAAGACAAGGGTGGGGTGCTGAAATTGGGCACCGAAGTGGTCACCTCCCAGGACGGCACCATCGCCGGCCTACTCGGAGCTTCGCCGGGCGCTTCGACTGCTGCGCCGATCATGCTTGAAGTGCTGAAAAAGTCCTTCAAAGACCAAGTGGAAACGCCTGCATGGCAGGAAAAGCTGCATCAGATTATTCCCAGCTACGGCACTCATCTAAACGACAGTCCCGAACGTGTCGAGCAAGAATGGGCGTACACCAGCGAAGTGCTGCAACTGGCACCGCCGCCCGGCATCAACAAAGAAAAAGTGCCGCAGCCGACCGGGCCGGTTGGAGAGCCGGGTGAAACGCACCAAAACCAAGACCCCGACTTGAACCCTTGATGCAGGCGAAGAGCCTGAGGGATGAGCAGGACGGCGCCCATGAATGAAACCGAACGTGCAAAGGAAATGGCGGCTTGGCGATACCTGTTCGAAGACGACGTGTATCGCCTGGGCTTCCCGAAGGATTTCCATCGCACCCTGATGACGCGCGCCGATGAGCTACTAGCGCGCGGAGTGATCTGCGAATCGGATTGGAATCTGCTGAAAGATGCCGCGGACCAAGCTTATAAACGCACCTGCGACGGGCTTGAGCGCAACGAAAAGGATTGCGTCAATCTGGCTTCGCTGCGGTTGCCTGGGGACGTGCAGTGACGTTTGCGCTAAATAAACGGTTCAGCGTCGTAGCGGTTGGAGTGGCAACTTCGCTAGTCCACCGCCCAAAGAAAAACCCCGAAGGTTTGCGCCTTCGGGGTTTTTTTGTTTGGTGGGCCGGGGTCGCTTGAACTGGATGGTCAAATAGCTGATATATATAGATTTATTGAGTTATAGATTTTCATGGGATACATGGCGGGATACATTTACCTGTCTGCTGGGGGGATTTTTTGCTTTATTATTGGGGTCTTGAAAATTCGCATTTCCTTGGAAATCGGCGTGGATACCATTTTGGAAAAATGATATTCGAGTATCTGAACCGCCGTCGTGATTTTCCGAGTAACGGGCTTCCCCGAGTTTGTAGGCATCCCCAGCCGATGCTTGGGGCGACTCCGACAACTCGCGACCGGCAGTAGTCGGCCAATATCTGATAGTAGCCGTCGCTATCTAGATTTACGTTGACAGAGGTTGATTGAAAAGGATAATTAGCCCCCGCTAATGGATTCGTCCACACTTAGCCCACAGGTTATCCACAGGTTGAAGGGGGTTTTCGTGGCCAACATGTTTGACGTTGCAAAGTTCATAACTGAGCAGTTCGGCGAAGTGTCGGCAATGAAGCTTCAGAAACTTATGTATTACTCGCAGGCTTGGAATTTGGTATGGGAAGAAGAGCAGCTTTTTCCTGAGGACTTCCAAGCTTGGGCTAATGGTCCTGTTCTTCCTAGCCTATATGCCCACCATCGCGGCATGTTCAAGGTCGATCCCAGCCTCTTCAACGCTGCAGACTCTGCACGCCTTAGTGTTCCTGAGAAGGACAATATTGTCCGCGTTTTGGGCTTCTATAGCGATAAAACGGCCCAATGGCTCAGCAGCCTTACCCATCAAGAAACTCCCTGGCTTGCTGCTCGTGGCGAACTCCCGCCTGGTGCTGCCTCCAATGCAGTCATTCCAAAGTCCGCGATTCACGAATATTACTCTTCGATCTGAGTAGCCCGTGGGAAAGAAAAGCGATGCAAGGGAAGCGCGCAAAGCGCTTCAATGGGCCAAGTTTGAGCAGGGTAAGCTCGCTTTAATTGAAAAGGTATCTGTAAAACTTCAGCCAAAGGTAGTGCTTGAGGTTGATGTTACAGTCGCCCCTAAAGTCGCCCCTCATATTGCTAGAGCTGTTGCTGAGGCCGCTTGTCAGCCTAAAGCGATTGCGGACGGAAGTAGATTCGACAGTTCTGTTACTTGGTGTACCACTAAGGCTGATCAGGTTGGGGGTTGGTCCTGGGGTGAACCACGCGCTTGGAGCGCCGCCGAATGGGACGCGACGATCTCCCCAGCATTCAAAGAGTTCGCTAACATGACCTGGCGTGAGGTGGATACTTTTTCTTCGGAGTCAGGCCACAAGATGCACCACAGCCATGAAATGGCTGACCTCACGAAAGAAGCCCAAACTCGTTGGATAGAGCTCAACCTAGAGGAATTTGATACGGTATTCAGATTCAGGCTCGGTGGCACGCGCAGAGCCTGGGGATATGTCGCTCAGGCTCATTTCCATATGGTCTGGTGGGAACGCCTGCACCGGATTTACCCCACCTAACTGCGTACATTGTTGACTGTTTTCGACACCCTATTTGTAAGTCGTCAATACGGCGTGCGCTGGTCTAGTCGAATGCGAACTCTTGGTCGGTTGAAACGCGATTTATTAGTCAGTGGCTGTACAAATGGGGGGCAGGTCAGTGCAATCGCATCCACTCGACGCTGCCGTGCAGGAGGCCTTTAACGCTGTTTTCGCCAGTAACCGTTTGCCAGCGAGGGGGCACGCCAACAAGCTAAGCCCCTACGCATGCTGATGTGGTTGGATCGTCACCACCCGTAGTCCATAGCGCCCTTTGGTTTGCCATCCTGCAACGATTCAGCTGCATAACGGTATGCCACACGTTGGATGGTGTGATGTACCAGACTGCCAGTTACATACTCAATGCTCTGCGTGTCAGAAGGCTGGGGGACTCTTTGAACGCCATTCAGCTCCCAATTAACTGACTTAGCGGGACATGCCGCATGCGAGAACAGTACGATGTTGCTTCCAGATTTGTTCTGCACCGATTTGAAGATCACGCCATCAATGCGTGGCTTGCAGTGGTTAGCCAAGTAGCCGGCGATGACCTGGGTCGTCAGGTACTGCCTCTCAGATCCTGGGAGCACCGGTACAGTGATCACGTTGTGAATGTAACGAAGGAACTCGCGCCTCCCCGTCTTTGAAAAATATTTCGGGTCGAAGAAGCTGGGATCAGGTCCTAGATCGGCATCCTCAAACCGCCCGAAGTCCAACACCCTCACCGTTCGGTTCAGCTTGAATTTTCCACTAACAACGGTACCGCCCACGGGAGGGCGTAGCTCGGTCACGCAGGTTTTACGCTCAAAGGCACCATAGAACGCCGGCACGCCGGCTGGGTTCATCCTCCCCTCGGCCGAAATCTCTTTCGGTGGTGCGGCCAGGTTACGAGCAGGGTCGGCAGCGATTTCCCACACAGCCCCTGGCGACATGCAGGTACGTGCACGGTAAATCGACGGGGCGCTCTCGGGTGTCAGTTCACGCACCACCGCATGCTCATCCGATGAGGCGGAGTACTTGTCCAGCCCATCAAACAACCAGTTCAGGAACGTCTTGGCGCTTTCGTTAAAGAAACGGTTGCCGTGCATAATTCCCTCCTGGAAATCACCCCACTTGTGACCAACCTCATCTGGCGAGAAGGGCCGCTTCGAATAGTTGGTGTCACCGCTGTACGAGGTCAGATGCCGGTGCACAGCCCTGACAATGGGCTCAACGTTGTCACAGCGGAAGATCTCACTGACCCAGACGTCGATGCTTTCACCTTTCTGGTACTGGACGGAGCCTTCGCCGCTCCAGCGGAAATCGATCTCACCCTCGCAGACGTAAGCACAGAGAATCTTCTCTACTCTGGACACGATTTCGGCAAGCGGAATGCATTTTCTTTTGGAACCACAGAGGCTGCACGAATCGGAGATGCCTTTACGCTTGATCTGCCCGGCCAGGCAAGTATCTATCACGCACTTGAAACAGACTTTCTGAGCAGCCATGGCGATCTCGTCGTCCTTTCGCATAATGGAGGTAAGGTACACGCATGTGGGAAGCTGGCTATGATCGCTTATGATCATTCGCAGACCAACACCTACTCCGCCGACCGGCCGCTTATGTGGCCGGGCACCACTTTGAATCGCTCCTAATTTCGTAGTCATTTGATGACTGCTACTGGCCGTATATGGCTCAAATCGGTGCATGAGGTGGTCAGTGGCAATGCAATGCGGTTGCCGAATTACGTGCCATTCTGTAGCTGGCTCTTCCATGGATACCGACTTGGATACCAGGCTGAATAAGGGGGCATTCGAGCATTCGGACACCGCCGTCGCGTTTTTCTGAGTAGGCACGCAATCCTGATCGCGTATCAGTATTTCGGTGTAACCATCCCTTAACCTTGCTTGTAACCTCAGCTCAAAACACCCCCATTTCCCTGTTAACTTGCTTGTTAACCGCCGCTTGTTAACCCGCTGGTTCCACGCTAACCCGCTTACTAACCCCGGCGCGCTAACCTTCTGACTCTATGCATACCCAGCTGCCTATCGCTCCATGCATACTCGCCATTCGCCAACACTCCTTTATGTAGAGGCATACAGCCACATGGGTGTGATCGAATAGTGTTGGGCGGGGTAAACTCCGGGTTTTGTTTGCACACACAGGAGCTACCGCGTGAACACGGAAAATCACTCCCAGACGGCCGCGTTTCTTTGGTCCATTGCCGATCTGTTGCGCGGTGACTTCAAGCAGTCCCAGTACGGCCGCATCATTCTGCCGTTCACCCTGTTACGGCGTATGGAGTGCGTGCTCGCGCCGACCAAGGATGAGGTGATCAAGCAGACCTTCGCTCATGAAGGCCGTCCCGATACCGTGCGCGAGATGATTTTGTTGCGCGCTGCCGGCCAGCAGTTCTTCAACGCCTCGCCGCTGACCCTGGGCACACTTTCCGATACCCAGACCGCCGCTGACCTAATGAGCTATGTGCAGGCGTTTAGCAAAGACGCTCGCGAGATCTTCGAGCACTTTCACTTCGAAGATTTCGTCCAGCAACTGGAGACGGCAAACCTGCTGTACCAAGTAGTGCAGCGTTTCGCCGCGACGGACCTGAGTCCGGAGCGCATCAGCAATTTCGGCATGGGCATCATCTTCGAAGAGCTGATCCGCAAGTTCGCGGAAAGCTCCAACGAAACGGCCGGTGAGCACTTCACCCCGCGGGATATCGTGCATCTCACCACCTCGCTGGTTATCACCGGGCAAGACGGCAAGCTCGCACCCAATAGCATCGTCACCATCTATGACCCAACCGCTGGCACCGGCGGCTTTCTGTCCGAAGGTGATGAGTACATCCAGTCCATCAGCGACAAGGTCAGCGTTTCGCTGCACGGCCAGGAGCTCAACCCCGAGTCCTACGCCATCTGCAAGGCGGACATGCTGATCAAGGGCCAGGACGTGGCCAGCATCAAGCTCGGCAACACCCTCTCCAACGACCAGCTTGCCGACAAGCGCTTCGACTTTATGCTGAGCAACCCGCCGTTCGGCGTGGAATGGAAGAAGGTGCAAAAGCAGATCACCGACGAGCACAGCCACAAAGGCTTCGACGGCCGCTTCGGCCCTGGCCTGCCGCGCGTGTCCGACGGTTCGCTGCTGTTCCTCCTGCACCTGGTCAGCAAGATGCGTGACCCGCGCGACGGTGGTTCGCGCATCGGCATCATCCTCAATGGCTCGCCGCTGTTTACCGGTGGCGCGGGTTCGGGCGAGTCGGAGATTCGCCGCTACCTGCTGCAGAACGATCTGGTCGAAGCCATCGTCGCGCTGCCGACGGACATGTTCTACAACACCGGCATCGCCACCTATGTGTGGATACTCAGTAACCACAAGGCCGCTGCGCGCCAGGGCAAGGTGCAGTTGATCGACGGCAGCCAGCACTACGCCAAAATGCGCAAAGGGCTGGGCAGCAAACGCCAGTACATCACTGAGGATCAAATCAGCGAGCTGGTGCGCCTGTATGGCAGCTTCGAGCACACCGCGCAGAGCAAGATCTTCCCCATCGACGCCTTCGGTTACAGGCGTATTACCGTCGAACGCCCGCTGCGCCTGAACTTCCAAACCAACGCCGAGCGCATCGCTAAGGTGCTGGAAGAAAAAGCCCTGCAGAAACTCGACAGCGCCGCTCAGCAACAACTGCTCGCCGCCCTGCAAGCAATGGACGCCAGCGTGTTGCACCGCAACCGCGAGCAGTTCAGCAAGCTGCTGAAAAAAGCCCTAACCGCGCACAGCGTCAGCCTTAGCACGCCGGAGCTAAAAGCCCTGATGAGCGCCCTGAGCGAGCGCGACCCCGAGGCGGATATCTGCATGACCAAGGGTCAGCCGGAAGCAGACGCCGGCCTGCGCGATAACGAGAACGTGCCGCTAGGTGAGTCGGTGTGCGACTACTTCCAGCGCGAAGTCATCCCCCATGTACTGGATGCCTGGATCGACGAAAGCAAGACCGACGCACAGGATGGCGAGGTCGGCATTGTCGGCTTCGAGATTCCCTTTAACCGCCACTTCTACGTCTTCCAGCCGCCGCGCCCGCTGGCCGATATCGACCGCGACCTAAAAGCCTGTACGGACCGCATCAAGCAGATGATTGAGGGGCTGTCGGCATGAGCTTGCCAACTTATCCGGGATACAAGGATTCTGGTGTTGATTGGCTGGGAACAGTTCCCGAACACTGGGATAGCAAACGCCTGAAATTTCTTTTTGATCTTGTTAAGCGCGAGATTCGAGAGGAAGACAGGATCGTCACTTGCTTTCGCGATGGTGCGGTAACTCTTCGAGATAATCGGCGGACTGATGGATTTACAAATGCTGTCAAAGAAATTGGCTACCAAGGTATTCGCGTCGGAGACTTAGTCATTCACGCAATGGACGCTTTTGCTGGAGCAATCGGCGTTTCTGACTCTGACGGAAAATCCACACCGGTTTACTCAGTTTGCACTCCGGTATCGCCTAGTGTTTCTTCAAATTATTACGCACGACTCTTACGAAACATGGCGGTTGCAGGCTTTGTGTCATCTTTGGCAAAGGGAATTCGAGAACGCTCAACTGATTTTCGTTGGGTAGATGCTGGTGAGATTTTTCTGCCAGTTCCATCCGAGACAGAGCAGAGGAAGATCGTTAGTTTCCTCGACTACGAAACCGCTCGCATCGACGCGCTGATCCAAGAGCAGCAGCGCCTGATCGAACTGCTCAAGGAAAAGCGCCAGGCCGTGATCTCCCACGCCGTCACCAAAGGCCTCGACGCCACGGTGCCGATGAAAGACTCCCGCGTGGAGTGGCTAGGCGAGGTGCCAGCGCATTGGGTTGTTTCTCGTGTAAAGAACGTTGCCTCATTCATCACATCTGGCCCGCGTGGATGGTCGGATTACATTGATGAATCAGGTGAGGATATTTTCGTACAAAGCGGGGATATGGATAACCGCCTAAATGTCCTATTCGATAAAGCCAAGCGAATCAAGACCCCGGAAGGGGCAGAGGGTGTAAGGACGCGACTGCAAGACGGCGATGTGGTTGTCTGCATTACAGGAGCAAACACTGGTCGTGTTGCAGTGCTGGGAGAGGTTAACCAAGCTGCATATGTCAATCAGCATCTTGGGCTTATCCGGCCGTATGTACTTGCGTGTAACTCTCGATATCTCGGATATGCATTGTCTTCATTCGCCTGTCAGACCTACTTCAATATTGAACAATATGGATTGAAGGAGGGGCTCAGTCTTACGGATCTTGCTGAAGCGCCTCTAGTGGTGCCGCCCCTTGCGGAGCAGGTTAAGTTGGTTGAGGTGATCGAAAATCGACTGGGCAACCTTGACTGGCTTACAGCAGATTCTGAAATGACTGTTGAGCTTCTCCAAGAACGCCGCTCCGCCCTAATCTCCGCCGCCGTCACCGGCAAAATCGACGTGCGCGGCTGGCAGCCACCGGCCAGCGCGCCAACTCCCGAATTAGTACAAGAGGCCGTGTAATGGCGGACAGCAAGGAAGCGCAGTTTCAACGCGACATTATCGACGCCCTGGTCGCCCAAGGCTGGCTGGTCGGCACCGCCAGCGGCTATGACCGGCGCACAGCGTTGTATACCGAAGACTTTCTCGGCTACTTCAAGGACGCCTGGCCGGAGCGCTGGGGCAAGTTCGCCAAGGCCAACCCGAACAACCCGGACGAAGTGCTGGTGCAAAAGCTGGTGCGCGAGCTGGAGCAGAGCGGAACTCTTGATGTGTTGCGCCATGGCTTCAAGCTGCCGGCGGTGAAGGTGGAGTTGTGCAGTTTCCAACCCGACCACGGCATGAACCCGGACACCCTCAAGCGCTACCAGTGCAACCGCCTGCGCGTGGTGCCAGAGGTGTCTTATTCGCCGCATGCGCGCGAGGCTGGCAGCAGTGGGCAGAGCTACAACCCACGGCTGGATCTGGTGCTTTTTGTTAACGGCATCCCCACCGCCACGCTGGAGCTGAAAAGCGAGTTCAAGCAGTCGGTGGAAAACGCCAAGCGGCAGTACCGTTACGACCGCCCGGTAAAAGACCCATTGACGCGCAAGCCCGAGCCGCTTCTGACCTTTAAGCGCGGCGCGCTGGTGCACTTTGCTGTGGGCCAGAACGAAGTGGCGATGACCACCAAGCTGGCAGGTAAAGACACCTTCTTTTTGCCGTTCAACCTCGGCAGCGCGGAAGGCGGCGCAGGCAACCCAATGCCCGAGGACGACAGCCAGTACGCCACCAGCTACCTGTGGCACCGTCTGCTGCAGCCAGATGCCTGGCTCAAGGTGCTGGGGCGCTTTCTGCACCTGGACAAGGAAACCCGTGAAGGCTTCGACGGCACGCCGGTGACCAAGGAGACGATGATCTTCCCGCGTTACCACCAGTGGGAAGTGGTCAACCAGCTGATCAACACCACCCGCACGGAGGGACCGGGCAAGCGCTATTTGATCCAGCACAGCGCGGGCTCGGGCAAGTCCAACTCCATCGCCTGGACGGCGCATCAACTAGCCTCGCTTTACGACGCTGACGGCCAACGCCTGTTCAACTCGGTGATCGTGATTACCGATCGCACCGTATTGGACAAGCAGCTGCAGGACACCATCTACCAGTTCGAACATGCCCAGGGCGTGGTCAAGCAGATCAATCGTGAAACCAGTAGCCAGAGCAAATCCGAACAGTTGGCCGAGGCGCTGGCCGAGCAGACGCGCATTATCATCGTCACCATCCAGACCTTCCCGGCGCTGTTCGATGCCTTGGACAAGTACCCCAAGCTGGCCAGCGGGCGTTACGCGGTGATCGCCGACGAGGCGCATTCCTCGCAAACCGGCTCGTCGGCCAGCAAGCTGAAACAGATTCTCGGCAGCGATGCGCCGGATGCTGAAGAAGTCAGCGCCGAAGAGTTGCTGGACGCCGCCGTGCAGGCGCGACAACCGAACGAGCGCATCAGCTACTACGCCTTTACCGCCACGCCTAAGGCCAAGACCCTGGAGCTGTTCGGCCGCCCAGCCGACCCGATGCTGCCGGCCAGTTCCAGCAACAAGCCGGAGGCGTTTCACCTGTATTCCATGCGCCAGGCCATTGAGGAGGGTTTTATCCTCGACGTGCTGCGCAACTACACCACCTACAGCACCGCCTGGAAGATCGCCCATCCGGATGGCGAGGACGACGAGGTGGACAGCAAGAAGGCACGCATCAAGCTGGCCCGCTGGGTGCGGCTGCATCCGTACAACATCGACAAAAAAGTCGAAATCATTGTCGAGCACTTCCGCGCCAATATTCGTGGTCTGTTGGATGGCCAGGCCAAGGCCATGGTGGTGACTAGCAGTCGCCAGGAAGCGGTGCGCTACCAGTTGGCCGTAAAGGCCTATGTGCAGCAGATGGGTTACAGCGATGTGCACCCGCTGGTGGCCTTCTCTGGCAGCGTGTTACCGGATCACGTAATCCCGGAAGAGGTGACGGAAAGCAGCAGCCTGCTCAACGCCGGTCTGAATGGCCGCGACCTGGCGCAGGCGTTCGACACCCCGGATTTCAACGTGATGATCGCGGCCAACAAGTACCAGACCGGCTTCGATCAGCCCAAGCTGTGTGCCATGTACGTGGACAAGAAGCTGCAAGGCGTGGACTGCGTGCAGACCTTGTCGCGGCTGAACCGTACCTTCGGCGACAGCAAGCAAACCTTCATTCTCGATTTCTTCAACGAGCCGCAGGACATTCTCGACGCCTTCTTGCCGTATTACACCAAGGCCGAACTGACAGATGTGACCGATCCGCAGATCATCTATGACCTGCAGAAGAAACTGGATGCCGAGGGTATCTATCACTGGCAGGAGGTCGAGGCGTTTGCCATGGCCTTCTTCGACCCCAAGGCGGCAGCCAGCAAACTCAGTTACTACTGCACGCCAGCCAAGGAGCGCTTTGCCAAGCGTTATGCCTTTTCGGTGGAGTCGCGCCACCATGCGTTGGACTTCAAGCGCACTGCCGAAGCCAACGGTGACAGCGCCGGCCTGAAAAAAGCCGAACACGCTTTGAAAGAGGCTGGCGAGCAGGTGGACCAGCTCGACCTGTTCCGCAAGAACCTGCAGAGCTTCGTGCGGCTGTATGAGTTTCTCTCGCAGATCGTGCCTTACGAAGATCGTGAACTGGAGCAGCTCTGCGTGTACGCCAAGCACCTGCATCCGCTGCTGCGGGTGGACCGTCTGCAAGAGCCGGAGGTTGATGTCGGGGAGCTGCAGTTGACCCACTATCGCTTGAGTAAGCGCGCCGAGCACCAACTGCGGTTAAGCGAAGATCACGGCGAGTACAAACTCAAGCCTGGTAGTGATGTGGGCAGCGGCAAGCCTCATGACCCGGAGAAGAAGCGCCTGTCGGAGATCATCGACGCGCTGAACGATATCTTCGGTGCCGAAGTGAGCGATGACGACCAATTGCAGTTCCTTACGGGTATCGCCCAGCGCATCAGTCGCCAAGAGGATGTAATGGCGCAGGTGAATAACCATTCGGTTGATCAAGTGATGCATGGTCTGTTTCCCAAACGAGTTCTAGATACCGTGCTGGACGCTATGACAGATCACGAGAAATTGTCGCTGGAAGTGCTGGATAACGAGACCAAGAGCCGGGCGTTTGCGTTGGTGATTTTGAAGATGCTGAAGTCGGCAGCGGCCTTTGATGATGACTCTCGTAGCGTGTAATCGGCGGGCAAGGTTAGGGAGTGACTATGGCAATTCCAGATTTTCAAAGCGTAATGCGGCCGCTGTTGGTCATTTTGCAAGATGGAGCACCATTACCGCTGAGTGAACTACGCGACAGCATCGCGATGGTTTTCTCGCTCACTGAAGACGAGCGCAAGCAGCGTGTGCCTTCAGGCCAAACATTTGTTAATAACCGCATTGGATGGGCCAGAACTTACCTGCACAAAGCGGGCTTACTGACTATTCCGTCCAAAGGCATGACGCAGATAACGCCTCGCGGGTTAGAGGCATTAGGTAGCGGTCCGGACCGGATCACCATCGCGTGGCTGAAGCAGTTTCCGGAGTTTGTGGAGTTCCATACTGCCAAGTCTCAGAGCGTCGAGGTGCCAGCCCTGGCCGTGCGCGACTCAGTGGACGCAACTCCTGACGAATTGATCGATAGCGGTCATCAGGAGCTAGTGCGAGCTCTCGCTGACGATGTCTTGGCTCAGGTCAAAGCCGGAACACCAAGCTTCTTCGAAAAGCTGGTAGTCGAACTGATGATCGCCATGGGGTACGGCGGGTCACGCAAGGAAGCTGGCAAGGCGACCCAGGCGACCAACGATGACGGTATCGACGGCATCATAAAGGAGGACAAACTCGGCCTCGACGTGATCTACCTGCAGGCCAAGCGCTGGAACAACACGGTGCATCGTCCGGAGATCGACAAGTTCATCGGCGCGTTGACCCGTAAACGGGCGCGCAAGGGCGTTTTCATCACCACGTCTGACTTCTCGCCAGGGGCGCGGGATGCGGCCTTGGGGCTGGATATCAAAGTGGTTTTAATCGATGGGGTGGAATTGGCTCGCCTGATGGTGGAAAACAACCTGGGCGTGAGCGTTAAGCAGGTGTACGAGGTGAAACAGCTCGACAACGATTACTTCTCGGAGGAATGATGATCTTTTGTCGTTCGCTGAATTTTTAGCAATGCCACCTTATTTGCATTCGCAGGTTCACGAGCCGTGGCTTGTAGCCAGCCAGCGATTCGCACCTCTTACAGCGTCAGCCCGTTTTCCCTGACCGCTCATGAGCAGTCAATGCCCCGTACTGTCTTAGCAGGATTAAGTGGCTGGGGCGTTGAAGGCCACCTTGAATCGCTTGGTTATCCAACTGTTGGAGCCAGAACTCCTCGCTGGCCCCTTCGTCTTGCAATGGTGGGGTTAGAGCTTCTGGGGAGGGATTCTGCGCAAGCAGAGGAGGAACATTCCAAACTTCGTGGATGTAGTCGAATACGGCCCAATCGTAGAAGCTTTGCTTGCCTGTAAAGCCATCTGGCAGATTGGGGTCTGCCCCAGCTGCCAGCAAAGTCCTGAACAGCTCGGTATCTCTACCAAGCATCGCAGCTGTTAATGGAGAAGACCCGTCTTCGCCTAAAAGATTAGGGTTTGCCCCCCGTTCGATTAGAAGCTTCAGCATTGGCACACGAAACTTCAATGCAGGATTCTCTGCGAAATACGACGTCACGCTCTCCAAAAGCGATTCGCCATGTCTACCCAAAATATTCAGTTCGACACTTGATATCGCTAGCAGCTCAACTCGTACGAAGTCCCCGTGGATGGCGGCATCGTGGATGGACTGGGTAACGGCTGGGAAGGGAGGCATTTGCTTAGCGTCCTAGTACTTCGTCAAAGCGGGCGGGGTCGCCCACTCTGAATAACCTTAACTGTTCTTAACAGCCGGAGGCCACTGAGAAACGGATTAGAGCTGCATTAGCATCGTTCGCCAGTTGGTCAGGCGAAATGCTGCAAATTGACAGTTCGCGCATTCGTTTTTCTTGATCCAGCCGCTGCGCGGATTTTCTTCCAATGTGTTCCAGGCGCTCAAGGTGCATCACCAGGCGTGCAGAGCCTCGCCAGTCCTCGTCAAATTCGGGATTCAACTGCCGAATCCGATCAAGAGCTGCTTTAGCCTGTAGGGCAAGGTTGCAAGTCGCTTGCAGGTCCTGCCGATCTTGGTTGTACCCAGCGATTGTGACGCTAGCTTGTTCTGAAATGCTTGTGGCCAGACGCAGGAACTGCTCTTTGATGGCGCTAGAGACTGCGTTGGCAATTACTCCTTGGTTAGTTTCTTTTGCATCGGCGATAGGGTCTTCGATCAGTCCGCAAAGGAAATCCAACGGTACTACGTAGAGCTTGGCATATCTCATAAGTGTGGCCAGCGGCGGAATACGTTCGCCCTTTTCCGCTAGAGAAACTTGAGTCTGCCCCTGGTAGCCCAACTGCTTTGCAGCAGATATCGCAGGCATCTGGGCGGCGATTCGCGCTGCTCGGAGGCGGGTGCCAATGGTACGGGCCAAGGTTTGATTGCTATCGGTGCTCATTGCGTCTCCAAAATATTGGCATCAGGCCAGCGCCAGCGAGCGGCAGCCAAAGCTTCGTCGTAGGTTTGTGGAAGGCCGAACATGGTGATCAGCTTTCCCCGCAGATTGATTTGCCAGCTCGACTTCCTTGTCTCTCCGTCATTGGCTGCTACTTCGGCTATCAGCTCTAAGCGATGCAGCTTGATGAATTGGCGAAAAGCTGGCGTTAACTTGCTGGAAGGGGAGACCACCAGCCGACTGCCTTTAACTTTGGCGTTGAAACCGTGCTTTCGGAGATAGGCGATAGCTCCCATCAGAATGCCTCCGCGTCGTGCTCATCGAAAGACACTTCCTGACTCGAAGTCGTGAATGTCGTGATGTCGTGCTGTTGGGTTGTTTCCTGGGCGGTTAACACGACATCACGACTTGCACGACTTGGTGCGACCAACTTTCTTTTTATCTCCCACTTCACAGTGCTTCCGACCTTTCCCAGGCACTTGCACTCAATTCCAATCTGGCGGAGTGCTGGAGCCGCTCTGCGTAGTGCATCCCCCAATCCTTTTGGCGACCTCGGCCATGAGTCGCAGCCCGGCGGGCGGTGCTGCTCAAGGGATTGGAGGATCTCTTTTACGGGAGCGCTCATTCCTTGGGGACGAACCTCAAGCAAATCCACTACAGCAGCGGCCACGGGGCTGGCATCGATAGTGCGAGACAGGCTTTCCTGGCGGCACGCGTTAAACTCGTGCATGAAGCTTTCTGGCATGTGCCCAGAGGCTGCAGCGACGGCCATGCCCAGGCGGGCGAACTCCACCAGGCGCGGACGCTCATCTGCAGGAATACGCATGGTCGGTAGCAGCTCAAGTGCTTTGGCGGCAATATCCAGCAGCGCACCGAGCAGGCGTGGACGCTCGGTCTCGTACTCGCGCCAGAGTTCAGTAACCTCCAGGCGTTCGGTGATGATGGGTGTCTCGATAGTGATCGTTCGATCAACCAAGTCTTGAGCGGTGACGCAGGCCGATATGCCGTTGAGGATGATCGGACGCTTTACGCTGATAATGCTTTCTTCCGAGTCGCTGTATAGCTTGCGCTTGGCGTAGCCGCCGCCAGTGGCCAGCACACATAGTGCATCCTGCATCGGCGCGGGCAGGTGAGACACGTTTTCATAGCTGAGCACCGGACAAGCACCAGCAGACACGAAAATGTCTTCGACTGACTTCGGCGCGCCGCGTAGGTTGCACACGTTTGGGTCGAATAGCCCACGCAGTGCGGTCTGTGTGCCACTCTTGCCGCTTCCTTGTTCGCCTAGTAACTCCGCTATTGGATAGGGCGTGTCTGGGCGAAGGCACTCTACCAGCCAAGCCAGAGTCAGCAGCCGGGAGCCAACCGGGATATTCGCTACGCGCCATAGCGCGTCGATGGCGCCCCCTCCAACCGGATCGGGCAGCGGCTGCATGGACTCGGGACGAACGAACATAGCTGGGGGCGACTCGACTATCTCCCAAGCACCTGGGTGAATGCGGACTGCTCGACTGCTTCCAGGTGCGGCCAAGTCAAGGAAGTACTCGCCATTGGCGCCAGCTGTGCGCAGGTGAACAGGAAAAAACTCACCTCTAAATCTGCCAAGTCCTGCCAGGGTGCCTAACGCCTCGCGGATTGATTGATCTCGCGGTGACTTGCCTGTGTCGATATAGAACCCAGCTTGCAGGCAGTCGCGAAATTGTCGGGAATCTAAACTGCGTACTTCGCCAGTCTTGCGATCTTTGGTAAATACGTCCTTGTTTTGATCATGGAAAAGCTCGAAGCGTTGCTCGACGAACTTGACTAGCATCGATGCCTGGCTCTGCTTTTCGTCGCCTGGCTCGAAGTGTTCTCCGGCTTCGCTGCTGGATTCCGGCTGGTAGGTGTCGAGGGCTTTTATCAGCGCCATAAGTTGCTCGGCGTTGCCACCAGAGTCCAGCCAGTCAGACACGTCGCCTTTGGGTGGGAGGTCAGGTAGGTGGAGCACGCTGACGTGAGCGCGTAGTTTCAGGGCGTCGGCCACCTTCTCAGCGTGCTTTTCGCCTGGCTTGTCATTGTCGGCGAGAATTATTACCCGCCGCCCGTTGAAGTGTTCGTTGAGTGCCTCAGGCCATTTTCCTGCGCCGCCAGCGTTACAGGTTGCCACCAAGCCGAGAGACTCCAAACGCAGCACGTCTTTTTCGCCTTCTACGACAAATACAGGTTGCTCCAATGGGGAGAGCAGGAGTTGCTGCAGGTGATAGGGAATCTGACGCACATCTTTAATCGACCAAATCCAGCCGCCTTTGCCGTCCGGTCTGCGTTGACGAAAGTCCTTCGGGTCGAATCGGACAACCTCGAACAACAATTGGCCTTTCTCGTCATCGTATGCATACGTGGTTTGAATATCGGATTTCGATACGGCTTTAGGTTTTTTCGTGGCGGTGTCGGGCTGCACTTTTCTAAAGCCGCTGTTTTCGAGCCAGCTCAGTTGCCCGGTTCGGGAAGTGATGCCGGTTTGCTTGTTGATCATGTCCAAAACGCCACCGCCCACACCCTCCTCATGGTCGTACCAAGCCCCCTTGTCCAGGTCTACGGCAAGCGATCCGCGTGTGCCAAAGCGCAACTCGGTACCCTTGCTCATTGCTGTATTAGGTTCACCCAAGAGGTGAAGAGCTACTGGCCCAATCAAAGAATTGAGGCCAAACGAATCCGTCGTCGCATGTGCGACGTTTTGACTATTCATTTTTAGGGTCTCGGTTAGGCTGGGGTTGCTATGCCGGTCGGTGTGCGTTGTACGGCAGTGAAGAGCTGTCGGAGCATTGGAGGCGACGTCATTTCGAAAGTATTGAGCAGCGAGCGTCGTACAGGCTCAGAGCCAGTCGCTTCGTTAATACTGTCGCTAGCGTTTCATTTCTTCCAGAAAGGGCTGTTTTGTTGTTTGTTAGCAGATGATTTTTCATGCGGCATCCCTCTCCACTATCTTGGCTTGGAGCCAAGCTTCCACCTCCGAGAACACATAGAACGCAGCGGCCTGACGCGCTTGACCATCTTTGATTGGTTTCGGGAAAGATGGGTCTTTCTTGCGGAGTTTGTCCAAGCCGGAGCGGGACAAGTCGAGCCAGATGCAGAGCGCTGTCTGGCGGATGAGAGCTTTTTTCGGATTTTCGTTGCTCATGGAGGTATCCGTATGGATATGGATGACCCTCCTTATTTTCCATACGAGTTTGAGCGTGTCTGCAACGCAGCTAGTTGCGTAGGGTTTGCTCCGACTCTAGGCGACGACGATACCTGGCCATCACCTCGGGAGAACGGCCATATGCATGACTCATTTCAAGGTCGAACGTGGTTTTCTTTTTTCCGCCTCGCAAGAGCCAGCCGGCATGGTCTCGGCGGAAGGCTTCTAATTTTTCAGGAGGAAGAACTCCCTTGCTGCCTCCCGCTATTTTGTCCGCTTTTAGTGCGCGATCCGCATCCCGTACTAGCGAATCGGGAAGCCACGAGCACTGCTCCTTAATCCGTGTGGGATCGACGGTCTGCGCCAGCGCATACAGGGAAAAAATTTTGTCTGCCGCGAGATATTCCAGTCTAGAAAATAGCCAGAGCACTCCGGCTTTGTGCAATCCAGAAACTCGACTTTCTAACTCTTCAAAACGCTGGCCGTGCTCCTCTACAGATAGAGTCGTGCCCGGCATAACGCCAGCCAGAAACTCGTTTTCGAGGGTGTTGAGTGTCACGCCGGCCTGCTGGTTTTGCTCCTCAATTCGATTTCTTAACTGATCCACGAGGACAAGCATAGATGCGCGACTGGTTTCAAAATCCGCGGCTGTGGAATGTTGAAGCTGCGCGTGCAAATCGTTAAGCAGACTCCAGTCGCTTCTAATTGTTGTCATGCGCGTTTGAACTCCACCACGTTGCCCGCAGCCAGCTTATTCAAGTGGTCGGCATACCATTGCATCATCACGCGGCGTTGCTCCAGATAGGTGCTCTTGTCATAGACGCCACGAACCCCTTCTTTCACGTGTGATAACTGCGCTTCTACATGCTGTGAGTCGAAGCCGTTTTCGTTGAGGATTGTGCTAGCCAGGTGGCGGAAACCGTGGCCAGTTTGGCGGCCTTCGTACCCTAGACGGCGCAAGGCCATTAGGAACACGGTATTTGAACGCGGCTTGCTAGATACGCTTCGACCTGGAAACAGCAGTGGGTAGCTGCCAGTAATGCAATGCAGCTCGCGAAGTAGCTCAATGGCTTGGCTGGGGAGTGGCACCAAATGCTCACGACGCCGCTTCATCCGCACAGCGGGGATAAGCCATTCACCATTGTCTAGATTGAACTCTGCCCAGCTTGCTTCGCGTAGCTCGGAAGGGCGGCACGCGAGCATGCTCAGCAGGCGTAGCCCGATACGTACATCCGTCGCATGTGGATAAGCTTGGATTGCTCTTAAAAGAGCTGGTAGCTCTTCCAGAGATACGTGGGCAAAGTTCTCCACCGGCTTGGTCAGCAAGTACTTGTGTAGTCCTTCAAGAGGGTTGTGTATGGCTCGGCCAGTGACACGAGCGAAGTCATAAATTTCCCTGCACATACCGCGCACGCGGCTGGTCTGTTCAACTATCCCTGTTTGCTCCATTTCGCGTAAGAAGCTCATCCATTCCATTGGCGTGATGCCGGTATAAGGCCGCTTGCCAAATACAGGGAACACATGTTTTTCCAATGCGCCGATGGTGCGAACAGCTGTGCCCTCTGTCCACGTTTTGCGTTTAGTTGAATACCACTCGCGGGATAGGTGTTCGAAGGTGTTGTTGGCTGCTTCGGCTTCAGCTGCTTTTTTGGCTTGCTTGGTAGCCAGCATGCTGCCGTCTTTGGCGGTTGCATCGCGCAGCTCGCGGACTTTTCTGCGGGCCTGCTCACCGGTGAGTTGATGCTCGCCTTTGCCATAGGCGCCGAGCCCCAGCCATGACCATTTGCCATCAGGTTTTTTGTAGCGCAGTTGCCATGACTTGGAACCGTCTGGCTTTACGCGGAGGTAAAGACCGTCGCTGTCGAGTTCTCGGTATTCCTTTGCGTCCGCTTCCAGGCTGGCAAGCACCGTATCAGCCATCGGGCGTTTCTTGATATTGCTGCGCTTCATCCTTGTATCCCGCTGGTTCAATTATTCGTAAAGGATACATGCGGGGATACATGGCAAGCAATGATGTGGGTAAACACTTGGAGGTGTGTAGAAACAAGAAAGCCCGCACAAGGCGGGCTTCTTGGGATGTCTCCGGTCATGTGGGAACATGTGGAAACTTGCATTTGGTGGAGCCGGGGGGATTTGAACCCCCGTCCGCCAGTCCGCTGCTGTCGGTTCTACATGCTTAGCCGTGTCTATTGAGTTAACCCTCAGCCGCCCGACGGGCAGGGTGCTTTGGGCGAGT
>Ga0157370_10000201_pt1 | contig 75437 bp, 74 predicted proteins | sample C35metaG_FD_113463 | JGI IMG/M metagenome (GOLD analysis project Ga0157370, IMG submission 113463) | Corn rhizosphere microbial communities from Kellogg Biological Station, Michigan, USA - C3-5 metaG | ecosystem: Host-associated > Plants > Roots > Rhizosphere > Soil | place: USA: Michigan...
AGATCTGTACTCTTTGGGCGAAGTTACCGTCTCATGCATGCTGACGAGCTTCGCGCCGGTCTTGTCCTCTGACCTAAGTCATCGAACGCACCGTGCGTACATGATTTGGACCGGTTTGTCAAGCCCGAGCTCATCCTCACCCGCCAGGGGGAGGTGGCAGGCGCAGCCTGACGGAGGGGGGATGGCGATGATTTGGCCAGCCGTCCCTTCTGCGCGCATCGCTTTCCGCCCCCTCCGTCGCCTTCGGCGCCACCTCCCCCTGGCGGGGGAGGATTTTCAGACCGCCGCCTTTTCCGACGACGACGAAGAAGGACGGTGCTTCGACAAGCTCAGCACGAACGGGTTGGGGCAGAACGAACGGGGTTGGAGCGAGGGTGGCCGCTATCTCTTCTTCACGAACTCGGCGCGGAGGACGAGGCCCTTGATGCCTTCATATTTGCAGTCGATCTCCTGCGCGTCGCCGGTCAGGCGGATCGATTTGATCAGGGTGCCGCGCTTGAGCGTCTGGCCGGCGCCCTTGACCACCAGGTCCTTGATCAGGGTCACCTGATCGCCATCGGCCAGCACATTGCCGACCGCATCGCGCACGATGAGCGCATCGCCGTCCGGTGTGGCGGCGAGCTGACTGGCGGGCACCCACTCGCCGGTCGCCTCGTCATAGACATAGTCTTCGTCGTCGCCCGCCATCGCAATTTCCCTGGTGAAGGGTAGCCCCTGCCCCGCCGCGGGGGTGGATGCAAATCGTGGGGCAAAGAAAAACGGCGCGGAGCTTGTAAGCATCCGCGCCTTCTTCAAGGGACTCACCCTCACCCCCCTGCCGCTTTGCGGCAGGTACCCTCTCCCCCGAGGGGAGAGGGTGGGGTAATCAGAATTTGAATGAGAGATCGGCGAGGTAGGAGCGGCCGTAGACCTGGTAGCCGCCGTCGTTGGACAGGTTCATGACATCATTGTCCGACGTCATGCGCGAGCGCTCGTTGGTGAGGTTGCGCGCCTGGAGGCGGAGGCCGATCGCCTTGGTGATCTGGTAGGACAGGCTGGCATCCAAAGTCGTTTCCGGATCGAGGCTCTTGAGGACAGTGCCGACCCAGGTCGGGGCGACCGTGAAGCGCGAATGGTATTTGGCCGCCAGGCGGATTTCGAAGCCGGCCTTGCTGTAGAAACCATCGAGCTCGGCGGTGTTCTTGGCCACGCCCACCATCGGGTAAGGATCGTTGGTCGGCGCGAATTCGTGGATGTTCGACGAGACGCGCGCATAATTTGCGTAGACGCCGAAATCCTTGAGGAAGCCGGGCAGGAAGTAGAAGCGTGTCTGGAGCGTCACCTCGGCACCGCCGATATTGCCGCCCTTGCCGTTGTTCACGCCGCTGATGATATATTGCGTGCCGTCGATCGTTTGGAGCGAGCTGCTCGCGCCGATGAAGCTATCGAGGTGCTTATAATAAAGCGCCAACGCGAACATCGATTCCTCGTGGAAGTAATTCTCGTACGAGAGATCGAGCTGCTTGGCGCGGTAAGGCTTGAGGAACGGATTGCCGCCGCCGCCGGTCGCGGGCTGGCCCGCGACGATCGGGTTGAGCACGAAGCCCGTGACCAACGCCTCGAGCGGCGGGCGCGAGATGCCGATGCTGGCGCCGAAGCGGAGCTGCTGATCCTGCGTCAGGTGCGCGGTCAGGTTCAGCGAGGGCAGTATCTCGGTATAATGATTGTGGAGATCGACCGGGGTCGGGGCCCCGCTGCCGACCTGCTGATAGCCGGTGCTTTCGGTGCTGACATGCTCGACCCGGATGCCGATCGACCCGTTGATCGGCAGGCTGCCGCCGTCGCTGGCGAAAGCGAGCTTGGCATAGCCTTCCGCCGTCTTCTCGCCGACGCGGGTGTGCTGGAGCAATTGTTCGGCCCAGGAGGGCACGCCGTTGGCGGGGTAGACCAGCGGGAACAGCTTGTCCCAATCGCCCCAGACGACGGGCGGCGCGGTGAAGCCGTGGACGGTGAATTCTTCCAAGCCCGCATTGGCGAGGCTGATCGTGTGCGCGGAGGCATCGCACGAGCCCGCGGTCTGCGAGCCGGCGCAGAGATTGTAGGTGAAGTTGCTGTGCAGCTTGGCACGGTCGGACAGACGCCCGCCGACCTCGAACGACTTGAAGAAACCGGTGTCGAAATCGCGCTTCAGGCTGGCGGTCGCGGCCGAGATCCGGTCATGCGTATGCTCGGGGCCAGCGCTCTGGCCATCGCGGCCGTTGAAGCTGGGATCGTTGCCCGGCATCGCCGCCTGGATCGACGGGTTGGCGACATCGGGCCCGAGCAATTGGGCATAGGGCGTCTTGCCCGACAGATCGAAATCGATGCCGCCGGCATATTGGGTTTCGAGATAGATTGCGCGCCACTGGTTGGTGCGCTTGGCGGCGGAATGCGAGAGGTCGATCACCGCCTCCCAGCCGTCCTTCGCCCATTTGGCGTTCAAACCGAACACTTCGAGCTGGTGACGCTCGTTATAGCGGTTGATCGAGCTTTGGTAGTTGGGGAAGCTATTGGCGAGGTGGGCCGCGACCACCGATCCGTCGACGATCTTATAGCTGTTGCCGGGCGCGTTGTAGATGCCCGAATTGCCATTGTCCCAATTGCCCGTGATGTTGTTGGCATACCAGGTCTGGAACTGGTTCTCGTTGATCGTGTAGCGCGAATAGAGCGAGTCCAGGTTGATCGTCAGGCTGTCGGTCGGCTGCCAGCCGGCATTGGCGACGAAAGCGGCGCGGTTCTGCGTGACTTCCTTGACCTCGGTCACCAGGCCCCAGGTGGTGTTGTCGGGCACGCCGTCGCCATTGAGGTCGCCGGTATGGCCGCCGGTGCTGACCGGCGTATTCCAGCCGAAAGTGCGGAAATCGGGGAAGCCGTTCTTTTCGCGCTGAATGCTGGCGCCGAGCGCGACCGCGAAATTGTCGGTCAGGTGCGAGACGTAAGCCGCGCTGCCGCGATAGCCCCACGGGCTGTAATGGGGCAGGTCCTTGCCGTCCTCGTTATAGGTCGGCCCGAAGCGCAGGCTGACCGCCGGCCCCTTGTAATCGAGCGGGGTGAGCGTGCGGATGTCGATCGTGGCGGCGATGCCGCCGGGGACGATCGCGGCGTCCTGCGTCTTGTAGACGGCCGCGCCCGACAGGACTTCCGACGGATAGACTTCCCAGCGCACGTCCTGCGACGGTTCGGACGAGGCGACCTCGCGCCCGTTGACCAGACCGAAGACGAAACGGGGGCCAAGGCCGCGCACCGACGCCTGGCTGGCATTGCCGCGATCGCGCGTGGTGTTGACGCCGGGCAGGCGGTTCAGTTCCTCGGCGATGGTGACGTCGGGAAGCTGGCCGATATCCTTGGTCGAGATGACGTCGGAGACGATGTCGGCGTTGCGCTTGATCGCGATCGCGTCGCGCAAGCTGGCGCGGACGCCGGTGATCACGACCTCCGACGCCGCATTGTCGTCGGCGGCAGGTGCGGCGGCGGTCGTATCCGCATTCTGCGCCAGCGCGGCGCCCGCGGACAGGCAAGTCAGGCCGAGCAGGCTCGTCCCGCACAAAAGAATATGGCTGACAGATTTCATTTTATCCCCTCCCAATGAACCCAAGCCCTTCTTGATCGAGGGCCGTACGCCATTCATAATATAATTAGGGCGCCAACGTCAATTGTCTGATAATTAGAAAGCCAGCCTTATGGTTGGAAAGTCAATGTTTTATACATAAAAATCAAATCCGTATCTGAATGCATGCAAAATAAAATAATATCCCCACCCGGAAATGGCGGGGGAAAAGAGGGAGATGGGATGTTGCCGAAAGGGTCGAATTTTCCCGCGTGGTCGCGGCGCGAGATGCTGGCGGGAAGCGGGGGCGCTGCGTTGCTGGCGGGTGCGAGTATCGCTGGGACGGCCGCTCCCGAGCCGGCGCCGGCCGTGCGCGAGCATGTCCTGCTCGACGACGGCTGGCGCTTCCATCTCGGCCATGCCGCCGATCCGGACCGGGATTTCGGCTTTGGCCGTGACCAGCGCACATTCGCCAAGCAGGGCGTGACCTCGCCCGCGGCGCTCGCCGGCTTCGACGATTCGGGCTGGACGCCGGTCAATGTGCCGCATGATTGGGCGACCGACCTGCCTTATGCGCCGCCGGCCGGGTCTTTGCCCGAAGACCGCGCGGATGCCGCGGCCGCGCACGGCTTCAAGGCGATCGGGCGCGACTTCCCGCAGAACAGCGTGGGCTGGTATCGCCGCACGCTGCCGCTCACCGCCGCGGACAAGGGCAGGCGCATCTTCCTGGAATTCGACGGGGTGTTCCGCGACAGCATGCTGTTCGTGAACGGTTATGCGGTTGCGCGTGAGGCAAGCGGCTACGCGCCCTTCGGGGTCGACATCACCGACTTCCTCGACCTCGACGGCCCGACCCAACTGGCGTTGCGCGTCGATGCCTCGCTGGGCGAGGGCTGGTTCTACGAAGGGGCCGGCATCTACCGCAACGTGCGGCTGGTGAAGACCGGGCCGGTCCATGTTCCGCAATGGGGCGTGTTCGTACGGAGCGAGGTCGATGCAGGTGGCGCGCTGATCCATATCGAGAGCGAGGTGACGGCGGCGCAGGATGCAGCGGCGACCGTGACTCTGCGCCATCGCCTGATCGGGCCTTCGGGCGCGCCGGCCGCCGAAGTGACGACGCCGGTCTTCTCCGTCGCGGGCCATGCGACCGCGAACGCCAGCGCCACCACGCGCGTTGCCGCGCCCGAGCTTTGGGAATTGGAGACGCCGTCGCTCTACCGCTGCGTGACCGAGGTGCTGGTCGGCGGCGCGGTGGTCGATCGGGTCGAGGCACGGTTCGGCATCCGCACGATCCGGTTCGATGCCGAGCGCGGCTTCTTCCTCAACGGCAGGCCGGTCAAACTGCTCGGCACCTGCAACCATCAGGACCATGCCGGCGTCGGCACCGCGATCCCCGACCGGCTGCATGCCTGGCGGGTCGAGCAGCTCCAGTCGATGGGCTGCAATGCGCTGCGATCCGCGCACAATCCGCCGGCCGAAGCGCTACTCGACATTTGCGACGAGAAGGGCGTGCTGATGCTCGACGAGGCGCGGATCAACAGCACCAGCGCCGAAAGCGTCGACCAGCTGACGCGGATGGTGCGGCGCGACCGCAACCATCCGTGCGTGATATTGTGGTCGGTCGGAAACGAGGAGCCGCAGCAGGGCACGGCGCGGGGCGCGGCGATCTCAGCCGAGATGCGGCGCGTGGTGCGCACGCTCGATCCGACACGGCCGGTGACGCAGGCGTTCGACAATGGCTTCGGCGACGGCGCCTCGCGCGTGGTGGATGTGATCGGCTTCAACTACCGGACCGACAAGATCCCGGCCTATCACCAGCGTTTCCCCGACCAGCCGGTGATCGGCACCGAGACCGGAAGCACGGTCTCGACGCGCGGCGTCTATGCCAACGATCCGAAAGCGCATCTGCTGCGCGCCTACGATACCGAGCATCCCTGGTGGGCGACCACCGCGGAGGAATGGTGGAAGATCGCCGACGCGCATCCCTATATCGCGGGCGGCTTCATCTGGACGGGCTTCGACTATCGCGGCGAGCCCACGCCCTTCCCGCAATGGCCGAGCACAACGAGCCAGTTCGGCGTGCTCGATTTGTGCGGCTTCCCCAAGGACAATTATTATTACTACCGCGCCTGGTGGCGGAAGGAGCCGATGGTCCACCTGCTGCCGCACTGGACCTGGCCCGGGCGCGAGGGCCAGCCGATCGAGCTGTGGGCTTATGCCAATGCACAGGAAGTGGAGCTACTGGTCAACGGCCGCAGCCAGGGCCGCAAGCCGATGGAGCGCAACGGCCACGTCATGTGGAACCCGATCTATGCGCCGGGACGGATCGAGGCGATCGCCTACAATGGCGGCAAGGTGGTCGCGCGCCACCGGGTCGAGACGGCCGGGCCGGCGGCGGCATTGCGGCTGACCGCGGACCGGATGCGGATCGGCGCGGACGGGCGCGATCTGGCGGTGCTGACCGCGAGCGTGGTCGACCGCACCGGGCGGGTGGTGCCCGATGCCGCCCCGCCGATCACGATCGCTACGGCACGCGGGCTGAGGCTGCTCGGTACGGGCAATGGCGATCCGACCGGGACGGTCCCCGATCATGCGGCGACCCGGCCCGCTTTCCATGGGCTGATGCAGGCGATCGTGCAGTCGGACGGGACCGTTGGGCCGGTGCGGGTGAGCGCGAGCGCGCCCGGCCTGGCGGGCGATGCGGTATCCATCCTTGCGGCCGGCGGAAGGGACGCATGATGCGCAAGACATTCCTGCTATTTGGCCTGCCATTTGGGCTGGTTGGGCTGATCGGCACCCAGCCGGTAGCGGCGGCGGAGACGCATCCTTTCTATCTTGGCGCAGACATGTCGTTCGCCAATGAGATGCAGGATTGCGGCGCGACTTTCCGCGACCGCGGCAAGAAGGTCGATCCGATCGCATTGCTGAAAGCGCGCGGCGGCAATCTGGTGCGCGTGCGGGTCTGGAACAACCCGACGCGAACGCATTACAGCAACCTGGCCGACGTCGAACGCACGATCCGCCGCGCGCACGATGCCGGGCTGCAGGTGTTGCTCGACTTCCATTATTCGGACGATTGGGCCGATGGCGACAAGCAATATCCGCCCGCCGCGTGGGCCGGGCTTTCGCCCGCCGAGCAGGCGCGCGCGTTGCACGATTATACGCGCGACGTGTTGGCCACCCTGATCAAGGCGGGGTTGGCACCCGAGCTGGTCCAGGTCGGCAACGAGATCAATCACGAGCTCTTGGGCGGGACGAGAACGGAGATCGACTGGCCGCGCAACGCGGCTTTGATCAATGCGGGTCTGCGCGCGGTACGCGAGGCGTCCCCCACCGCGCCGCACCCGATCCGGATCATGCTGCACATCGCGCAGCCGGAGAATACCGAACCCTGGTTCGCCGCCGCGACCGAGGCGGGCGTGCGGGATTATGACGTGATCGGACTCAGTTATTATCGCAAATGGTCGACCGAGCCGATCAGCGGCCTTGCCGCCACGATCGCGCGGCTGAAGGCGCATTATGGCAAGGACGTGGTACTGGTCGAGACGGCTTACCCCTATACCGAAGAGGATGTGCCGGGCGTGCATCACCTGCTCGGCCCGGATTCGCTCGATCCCGCCTACCCGGCTACGCCCAAGGGCCAGGCCGCCTATATGATCGCCATCACGCAAGCGGTGATCGACGCGGGCGGAAGCGGCGTGGTCTATTGGGCGCCCGACTGGATCCCCGCCGCCTGCACCAAAGGGCAGCAGGGGCCGTCCGACTGGAGCAATGCCGCCTGGTTCGACCGCGACCGCCGGTGGGAGGCCTTGCCCGTGCTCGACTTCCTGGATCACCCCTATCGCTGGCCGGCAAAGCCGCGATGAGCGACCGATCGGCCCGCCGACCGGCCTTTGCACGAATGTGATCTGGCGGCTGACAGGCGCGCCAAGCGGCCGTTCGGTATCGCAACCAGAAATACCAGGATTGTCGCGCGCGACTGCCTTATGTTAGCGCTACACCGAACAGATGACCTGATCGAAAGATATACAACCAAAGATTTAGCCAACAGATAGTGTGGCGCCAATCCAACACCCCAACGTGAAATGCCCCCTCCCCCTTCCCATCAGTGAAGCGTTTGTTACGCTCGTGCCCATCTCGCCGGCGGGGGTCCGGCAGGTAATGCTTGAGGTCAGACGTTGCGGTTCCTGCTGCCGCGATGTCTTTAGAGAGGGCGTATTTACTGATGAATATTTGCACCGGCCGGCTTTTTGCCGGGTCCGCGCTGGGGGCTATGCTTGTGTCGCTTGCATCGCCATCCTACGCGCAAACCTCCGCGGCGCCTGCCGCGCCCGTCGCCGCCGCCGAAACGCCGGCCGACACCAGTGACGAAGTGGTCGTCACCGGCACCATCTTCCGCCGCACCAACACCGAGACGCCGTCGCCCGTGACCGTGCTCACCAGCGACAGCCTGGTGAAGGCGGGCATCGTGACCGCATCCGACGCGATCCGTTCGGTCTCGGCCGATAGCGCGGGTTCGATCGGCATCGGCTTCCAGAGCGGCTTCTCGGCCGGCGGTTCGGCGGTTTCGCTGCGCGGCCTGGGCGTGAGCTCGACGCTGGTGCTGGTCGACGGGCTGCGTTCGACCAACTTCCCGATCAACGACGACGGCCACAACGCCTATGTCGATCTCCAGTCGATCCCGTTCAGCCTGATCGATCGCGTCGAGGTGCTGAAGGACGGTGCATCCTCGACCTACGGCGCCGACGCAATCGGCGGCGTGGTCAACATGATCCTGAAGAAGCATTTCACCGGCGTCGACGGCACGGTCGAAGGCGGCGTTTCCCAGAAGGGCGATGCGGGCCACCAGCGCGCGCACCTGACGTTCGGCTATGGCGACTATCAGGCGCAGGGCTTCAATTTCTACGTCAACGGCGAATATGAGCATGACGGCCGCGTCAGCAACCACAGCCGCGGCTTCCCCTACAACACGCTCGACCTGAGCAGCATCGGCGGCCTCGACCAGAATACCGCCGACAGCAGCCTGACCACGGCGACGCCCAATGCGGTCGTCACGCGCGTGCACCAGAACGACCTCAACAATCCGCTGTCGGGCAATCCCGGTTCGCCGCTGACCAGCCAGTATAATTCGCTCAACCTGAACTGCGGCAACGGCACCTATACGGTGACGACGGGCGGTGCTCAGGGCACGGGCTGCAAATGGGATCTGGTCGACGCCTATAACCAGATCTCGCCGCTGCAGCGGCGCTGGTCGCTGAACGGCCGCGTGAGCGTCCGCGTGAGCGACAATGTCGAGGCCTATGCGACCGGCAGCTATTCGAACAGCTATGTCAGCATCCTCAACCAGCCGCGCGCGATCCGCGCGACGCAGCCGTTCGGCGGTTCGCCGAGCCTGTCGTCGTCGAACCCGGGCATCGTGCTTCCGGTTTATATCTGCTCGGCAGGCGTGAATTGCGCGACTGCGGCTGACCGCAAGCTCAACCCGAACAACCCCTATGCGTCGGCCTTCGCCAATGATCCGGCGAACGGTGCCGCCCGCATTTTCTATCTGTTCGGCGACATCAAGGCGGGCAGCGACCGCACCAATGAGGTGCTGCGCGGCACCGCCGGCCTAAGCGGCAACTTCGCGGGCTGGGACTGGAAGGTCGATGCCGTCGCCGCGCGCGACGACCTCAAGATCGTCCAGCACGGTTTCCCGAACATCGCCGGCCTGCTGAAGGCGATCAACACCGGCAGCTACAATTTCGTCAATCCGTCGGCGAACAGCGACGCCGTGCGTCAGGCGGTCGCGCCGGACGTGACGACCAAGTCCTATTCGTCGATGTACTCACTCGACGCTTCGGTCACGCGTGCGCTGGCGACGCTGCCGGGCGGCGACCTGATGCTCGGCGTCGGCGGCCAGATCCGCCGCGAGAAGCTGGTCAACCGCAACCAGAATGCGAAGCTGGACACCTACACGCTGACGACCTCGTCCGCGTTCGGCCAGCATACGGTTTCGGCGGGCTATTTCGAGCTGAACGCGCCGATCCTGAAGCAGCTGGAGATCGACGCGTCTGGCCGTTACGATCATTATTCGGAGGGCTTCAGCCACTTCTCGCCGAAGATCGGCGCGAAGTTCACGCCGATGAAGGAATTGGCGTTCCGCGGCACCTTCTCGAAGGGCTTCCGCGCGCCGACCTTCGCCGAATCGGGTCCGCTGTCGCAATATGCGGGCTTCTCGACCTACTCCACGCCGCCTTCGTTCCAGGCGGCGCATGGCGGTTCGAGCAACCCCTATTCCCAGTCCTATTCGCTGGGTAGCGGCCTGGCCGGCAATCCGAACCTGAAGCCGGAGCTGTCGCGCAGCTTCACTGCGGGCATCATCGCCCAGCCGGTGCACTGGTTCAGCTTCACCGCCGACTATTACAATGTGAAGAAGACCAACCTGATCGTCGCCGGTCCGAAGACGGGCGACGCGCGTACGGCTTATTACAGCAAGACCAACGTGACCGACGCATGCGCGGCGGTGGCGGCGGTCGGGCCGGGCTATTCGTGCAACCTGATCGACGCGGTCGATCCGTTGTTCCCGAATGCGCTGCCGCGCGTGCTGATCATCAATGCGCCGTTCGTGAACGCCAACTCGGCCACGACGTCAGGCCTCGACATGTCGGCGACCGCGACGTTCAAGCTGGGCGACGACATCAAGATCACGTCGAAGGCGGAAGCCACGGTGATCTTCAAGTACAACCTCAACAATGGCGGCGTGATCCAGAAATATGCCGGCACGTTGGGACCGTACGAGCTGTCGTCGGGCAACGGCACCACCAAATGGCGCGGCAACTGGCAGAACACCCTGGAATATGGGAAATTCTCCGGCACGGTCACCGCTTATTATGTCGGCCGTATCAAGTCGGTCGCGGCCGACGAGCGGTCGAGCACCGATTGCGTGACCGCCAATCAATATGCCACCGGCAACACCGCGATCGGGCAGCAATTCTGCTACATCAAGGCGTTCATCAACACCGACCTGAACCTGGACTATGCGGTGAACGACAAGTTCGACTTCTACGTGAACGTCGGCAACGTCTTCAACGCGCATGCCCCCATCGCTCCGGGCGCCTACACCAGCGCCCCGAACTATCTGACCACCTGGCATTATGCCGGGCTGATCGGCCGGACCTTCCGGGCGGGCGCAAACTTCAAGTTCTGATCCCTTATCGGATCAGTCCCTGGGAGGGGGCGGTTCTTCGGAACCGTCCCCTCTTTTTTTGTCCGCTCACGCGGGTGAGCTGCACCGGCCCACGCCCCCACCCGACCTCCCATAGAATAGGCTGTTTGGGAGGTCGGGTGGGGGCTGGTCTGGTGCCGCAAGCTTCGACGGATGTCGAAGTGCACTGTCGAAGCGCACTACGAAGACTCCGGTGCGGTTTCAGTGGAAGGTTTCGTGCCGCTCCAGCATCGCCACAAACTCCACGATCTTGCGCGCGCGGGTTTCGGGCTTCTTCACCGCGCCGATGCGATAGAGAACGGCATAGCGGTTCGCGCCCGTGAGCGTGGCGAAGAAGGCCGCCGCCTCGGGATTTGCGTCGAGCGCCGCCTGCAGATCGTCGGGCACTTCGATCTTGCTGGCCGACGCATAAGCCGCCGCCCAGCGGCCATCCGCTTTCGCCGCCTCGATTGCCGTCTGCCCACGCGCGGTGACGCGGCCCTCCGCGATCAGCTGCTCGGCGCGTTCGCGATTTTTCTGCGACCATTTGCTCTGGCGCTTGCGCGGCGTGAAGCGGGTCAGCCACCAGCATTCGTCATACGGGTTTAGCTGGCCGTCGATCCAGCCGTGGCAGAGTGCGGCATCGATCGCCTCGGCCTTGGACAGGCTGGGGCAATCGGCGCCGTCCTTGGCAAGCTTGAGCCATAGACCGGGGGAATCGGCGGGCGCCGCCGCCAGCCACGCCTCGAACGCCGCCGCATCGGCAAAGGCCAGGATCGGCAGGCCGGCGCGCATTTCAGGGGACGTCATGGCGCCATCCTCCATCAAAAGCGCCCGGCTGGAAAGCCGATGCGGCAATGACGTGCACGGGGCACGTTGACAGCCTCGCCCGGCTTCGCCAAAGACGCGCCTCCCCATAAAGGTGGCACCTGTGGACAGGTGGCCGAGTGGTTAAAGGCAGCAGACTGTAAATCTGCCCGTGCAAGCGTACGCTGGTTCGAATCCAGCCCTGTCCACCATCCGCCAAGCCGCGGATTTCCCGATCGAGACCGAAGCTCCAAGGCAAAGCCGCCGCCCGCGGCAGGCCGCGCTATTTGGCGCGATATTGCAGATCGGGCGCGTGCGGCAGGAAGCTGATGATCGCGACAAGCACCAACACGGCGACGAGCAGCCACCAGCCCGAAAATTCCTTGCCGCCCGGTCCCTTCATCCGATCCTCTCGCCAGCGCTTCCTGTGCGGGGCCATTCTATAAGGACAGACCCGCATTTTTGGAAGCGAGGCGATGCCGTTCGCGGTCAGAAACGCAAGGTCGGCCCGAGGATCAGCCCTTCCGCCAGCACCACCGCGACCGCGATCACGATCCAGCCCCAGCTGCGCGTGATCAGGAGCGGTTCGGCTACGGCTGCGCCGGGACGGACAAGCGAAGGGCCCCACAGCAGGCCCGACGGCCCGCCGAAGGAGGAGGCGACCGCTGAGGCAAGCAGGATGAACCAGCCGACCGGATTCAAGAGCCCGATCGCGAAGGCGACGCAGCCGATCGTGAAATAAGAAGTCCAGGACAGGAGACGCAGCTGGCGGCGGCCGGGATCGTCCGCGCCGGTCAATTGCGCGAGCCGCCGCATCGCGACGATCGCCCAGGCCCAATAAAGCAGGAAGCCGCCGACGCCGAGCAGCGCGCGCCACAGGCCCCAGCCGCGCACGCCGGCGAAGACGCCGTCCTGACCCCAGTCGCCGATCCCGCTCACGCCCGAGAAGAAATAATAGCCTGCCCAATCGAAGCCGCTGACCGCGAAGAGCAGCCACCAGAAGAAGCGCGCACGCGGCATGGTGGCGGGCGTGGCGCGCTTCATCGCGGCGGCGACGATCGCGGTGACGAGGTTCATCGTGCTGCCCGCTGCGGCGACCAAACGACCCACGGCGGGCCGCGCGCCTTGCGTGTCGCAATTGAGATAGAATGCGCCCCATTCGCGCACGGGACGGCCGAACGCCAGACAGGCGCCGCCATGGCCTGCCGCCTCGTGCAACTGATTGGCGGCCAGCCCCGCAATCGCGGCGATCGCGATCACGGTCGGCAGGTCGATGCGTCGGGCGTCGGTGGTGGTCATGGCCCCTCCCTGCCCGATATTTTCGGGCGGGGAGAGGTCAGGGTCAAGCGATGGAGTTTTTGGCTGTGCGCTTCGACGTCCGTCGAAGCTTGCGGCACCAGCCCACTCCCCCACCCGACCTCCCAAACAGCCTATTCTATGGGAGGTCGGGTGGGGGAGTGGCTGGTGCCGCCGTAGCGGAGCTATGCCATCAACGCCGCCCGCAGCGCGCGCTGGCGGCGGCGGATTGCGCCGCCCGCGAAGGCGAAGCCCAGGATCATCGAGGCGTAGGTTTGGGGCTCGGGCACCGCGGCGATCGCCGACGGCGCGAAGGCGACTCCCTTGAAGTTCGAATCCGACGGCGCGGCGGCAAGGACGGTCCAGCTTTCGCCGGCACCCCGGGCGGTCGCGGACAGGCTGTCGGTCAGACCGAACAGATAGGTCTGGTCGTTGTCGCCCGCGGTGTAGTTGGTCGCGAACAGTTCGACCTGGCCGTTCACCACCTCGCCGGTGAGGCCGAGCAGGCCGGTCGTGCCGTGCGCAGAGCTGTTCGCGACGAGGCCAAGGCCCGCCGAGACGGTATAGGCCAGGTTCCACTGCGTGCCGTTGAACAGCCATTTCTGCAGGCCACCCAAGCCGGTCGATTTCTTGGCGCTGTCCTGTTTTCCATCGCCGCTGTCGGCAACGTAGAGCGTGGTCGCGTTGGCGAAGAAATATTGCTCCGGGCTGAGGTTCACTTCCTGGCCCGACAGGCTGATGCCGTTGGCGGACTGCGCGGTGAGCGTGATCTTGCCGGTGCCGCCGCTATTGCCGAAGCCGGGCAGCATGGTGGGCCCCGCGCCGCCATTGTAGAGGCCGGTCGGATCGGTGCCGAGGCTGCCGATGAAGGAACGGGCATTGTCCTTGCCGCCCTTCGAATCGACCGAGGTAAGCAGCTGGCCATCGGGGCCGAATTCGACGATGCGCGTATCCTGCGTGGCGTTGCGCGGGCCGCCCTTGACGCTGGCGGTGTCGTCGCCGGTGATCGCGGTGGCGCTGTTCGCGCCCTTGGCCGCGTAGAACACGCCCTGCGTTTGGTCGCCCTCGCGGCCCTGGCCCGAGACGTAGAAGCTCTGGCCGTCCTTCGAGGCGACGCTGCGCGGATTGTTGCCGTTGAAGACGTTATAAAGCTGGGTCGACAAATCCACGCTGCCATTGGCCCCGATCACCGCCACGTCGCGCGAGACCGCGATATAGCCGGCATTGGTCATGCTGCCCGACTGGCCGAGCGCGGTCGGCTTGGTTGGGTCGGTGGTGAGCGTGCCGTAGGCCGTCGGATTGGCGTTGAACTTGGATGCCTCCACGCCATAGCCCATCATCACGAGGTGCTTGCCGTCGGCGGTGAGCTGGATCGTGCCTTCCGAAGAGGAGCCATATTCGCCCGAGATCGCCTTCGGCAGGACGAGCGAATTGACGTAGCTGGCGGTCGCGGCGCCATTGTGCGCGAACTGCATCAACGTGATCGGCGCGGCCTGGTTGTCGGTGAAATTGCCGGTACCGCCCCAGACGCCCGCGCCTTCGACGCTGACCACAAGATTGCCCGGGATCAGAGTGGCCGCGGCGGCGGGCAGAGCAAGGCAGGTTGCGGCCAGAAGGCCAAGCAGACGGACACGCGGCATCTTAGTAATCCCCCATAGGTAAAGGCCAGGTTAGGGATTCTGCGTGACAGAGATGTTGCAGCCCGGCGGCGGCAGCCACGAACGATTAACCTTTTATCGTTTAGAGGGGATTCGCGACCGGCGGCGTAACGGCCAGTTCCCCACCGCCGGTCGCAACCCCTGCAAATTGCCGCGCCTCCGCGATCCGCACTTTGATGCGGACGACTTATCCGGTTAGGGAGCGCGCATGCGCAGAGGCCATCGTCCATCCCAAGCCCCGTCCAACCGCCCCCGTTTCTGGGGCCGCCATGCGGTGAGCGCCGCGCTCGCCAATCCGGAACGCACGGTGCGGCGCGTATGGGGCACGCGCGAGGCGCTGGCCGCGTTCGGCGGCTTTCCATCCGATCTTCCCGTCACTTATGCCGAAGTCACCGATCTCGGCCGGCTGGTGCCGCAGGATGCGCCGCACCAGGGCATCGTGATCGAGGTCGATCCCCTGCCCGACATCTGGCTGGCCGATCTCTTGGAGGAAACCGCCAATGAAGGCCCCAATCGGCCTTTGGTGGTGCTCGACCAGGTGACCGACCCGCACAATGTCGGCGCGGTGCTGCGCTCGGCCGCCGCGTTCGATGCGCTCGCGATCGTCACGCAGGACCGGCACGCGCCGCCCGAATCGGGCGCGCTCGCGCGATCGGCCTCGGGCGCGCTCGAGACGGTGCCGTGGGTGCGGGTGGTCAATCTTGCCCGCGCGCTGGACGAGATCGGCGAAGCGGGTTTCTGGCGGATCGGGCTGACCGGCCATAGCGACCGGATGCTGGCCGACGCGATCGGCACCGCCAAGGTGTCGCTGGTACTGGGCGCCGAGGGCGAGGGCATGCGCCAGAATACCGAGACGCATTGCGACGAGCTCGCCAAGCTGCCGATCAGCCCCAAGGTCGAAAGCCTGAACGTCTCCAACGCGGCCGCGATCGCGCTTTACGCGGTGGCCATCAGGGGGTGAGCTTCCCGGAGCCGGAAGTCTCGCGCGATGCGGTGCTGGGGCCGCTGGTTGCCGCGACGCATCCGTCGGGCGTGGGCTGCATCGCGGATACGCCCGGTGTCGCGCTCAGCCATATCCGCGCGGACACGCCGGAAGGTCCGGTCGATCGGCTGGAAGTACATGCCCCCGCGGCAATCAACGAAGTGGCAACCCTGACCGGGCCGACGATGTGGGCCGGCCCCTATTTCGCGCATTTCGGGCATATGCTGGCGGAGAGCCTGCACAGGCTGTGGGCGGCGGTGCATTTCCCCGAGCTCAGCCATGCCCGGATCGTCTTTCAGGCGATGCCCGGCGCCGTGCGGCGTCCCTGGTTCGACTTTATGCTGAAGCTGGTCGGGATCGCGCCCGAGCGCGTGATCCTGATCGATCGGGAGACACGGTTCGAGGCCTTGCATGTGCCGGCGCAGGGCCGCGCGCTCGGCGGAGCGCTGTTGCTGCCCGATTATCTGTCGCTGTTTCCGCTGGCGCCGATCGCACTGCCCCCGGAGGCGCCGAAGCGGCTCTATGTCTCGCGCTCGCGTTATACGCATAGCGGCGTCTATCTGGGCGAAAGCCTGATCGAGGAGGTGCTGGCGCAAGCGGGTTTCGCGATCGTGCATCCGCAGGATCTGCCGCTGGCGGACTTCGCCGGTATGTTGCGCGCGGCGGATACGATCATCTTCGCGGAAGGCAGCGCGATCCACAATCTGGAGCTGACCGGCCCGGTCGATGCCCGCGTGATGGTGGTGGGCCGGCGCGACGGCATGCGGCGCAAGTTCGAGGCGATCGTGACCTCGCTCGCGCGCGAAGCGGCCTTCTTCGCGCAGGCGCGCGTGGCGGGATCGACCGGGTGGGACCGGGTGCACGACCAGCCCTTGCTCGGTACCGCCTGTTCGATCGTGCCGATCGACCGGCTGATCGAGGCGATCGGTGCCTTTGCCGGTGTCGAACTGGCCATGCCCGATGCGGAGACGATCCGTGCGGCGATGCGAGCGGACCTGACGCGCTATCTGTCCGACCCGCGCGGTGGGCACGGGTCGACCCAAGAGGAGCGCGCCAAGGCACTGGCGGCGCTGCACGCAAATCCGGAGATACAGGCGCTGTTGGCGTCCTAGCCCAGCTGGATCGATGCCCAGGACGCGATTTCTGTTCGGCGGATGAGTTTTGAGCGCGCAGACGCGCGCTCCCCGCCCCTACACCCCTCCCCTGAAGGGGAGCGGGAATTTGACTCAATCTTCCTTGGCGATGGTGACGGTCATGCCATCGAGGGCGTCGGTGAAGGGGATCTGGCAGGACAGGCGCGATTCCGAATCGCGATCGTCCGAGATCGCGAGAAGCTCATTCTCGTCGTCGCTCATCGGCGGCAATTTATCCGCATAGTCCGGATCGACGTGGACGTGGCAGGTCGCGCAGCTGCAGCAACCGCCGCACAAGGCGAGCAATTCGTCGATCCCCGCCTCACGGATCACTTCCATTACTGACAGACCGGTGTCGCCAGAGATCGTACGTGTCTCGCCTTCGCGGATGACGACGATCAGCTTGGGCATTATTCGACCTTTCATAATGGGAATGAGCCAGCGCCCTATGGAAGGCGCGCGGCATAAGCGCAATCCGGAGAGCGGCCATGGGCTTGAGCGAAGAACAATTGAAACGCAGCCTGAATGCGCTGGCGAAGGCCGAGCCGGCGTTCGCGGCCGGGATCGCGCGCCACGGCTACCCTGCCCCGCGCATCCGCGACCGCGGGCACCAAACGCTGCTGCGCACGATCATCGGCCAGCAGGTAAGCGTGGCGTCGGCGAACGCGATCTGGGGACGGCTGGAAGAGGCGATCGGCGCGGAGATGGAGCCCGTGGTCCTGGCCGCCGCGCCCGACGAGATGCTGCGCGGCTGCGGCCTGTCGCGGCAGAAGATGGCTTATGTGAAGAGCCTGGCGGAACTGGTCGCGAGCGGCGAGCTCGACCTGTTCAAGCTGCCGCCCGACGACGAGGAGGCGATCGCGGCGCTGACGCGGATCAAGGGTATCGGGCGCTGGTCGGCGGAGATATACCTGTTATTCGCGGAAGGGCGCGGCGACATCTGGCCGGCGGGCGACCTGGCGGTGCAGGAGGAAGTCGGCCAGCTGATGGGCTTGCCCGAGCGGCCCTCGGAGAAAGTGGTGCGCGAGATCGCGCGGTCATGGAGCCCGCATCGTGGGGCGGCGGCTATCTTTACGTGGCACCATTATGCGAAGCGGCTGGCGGCCGGACGGGCGCAGAAAGACAAGCTGCCGGTTTGATCCTCCCCGGAACGGCGAGGGGGACCATGCAAAGCATGGTGGAGGGGGATCTCCACCAGCGATCGCCTAGCCGCCAGCCCCCTCCACCACTGCCTGCGGCAGCGGTCCCCCTCCCCGTTCTGGGGAGGATCTTAGGATCGCCTCCGCGAGCGCGTGGTCGCTGGGTTTGTCGACGTCGATTCCGGCCTCGGCGAAGGGAAGGTCTATGGGAACCACGCGGGCGCCGAGCTTGCGGCCGGCTTTGGCCAGCGCGCCGGCGAGGGTGATGGTGCGGGTGACCGCGCGGATCGCGAGCATCGGGCCGAAATGCCAGATCAGCTTCAACGCCTTCTTGCGGTCGCGCTCGACCTCGCTCCAGGCGAGCAAAGCGGGCATCGCTTTTTCGGACGCGAGCGCGAACAGGTTGGCACCGGTCCAGTGGCCGCCCGCGAATTTGAGCCAGGTGCGCCGGTTTTGGGGATAGACGGCGAGCAAAGTGCGGCTGGAAACGACGCCGACGCCGACATCCGCATCCCCCACCCCCGCAATCGCCGCCTCGACCATCGCAGGGGTGAGCAGGGGATGGTCGGCGGTGGTGACCAGAACGGGCCAGGGCGCGACTTCGGTTCCGGCGAGCGCGGCGACGCTGACCGCGATGCCGCTGGTGGAAATGGCGGCGTTGACGCGCGGCTCCTGCGCCAGCCAGGCGCAATCGCCGGTCAACAGGATCTCGGGTTGCTGCGCGACCACGACCACGCGCGCGACCGAAGGGCTGGCAAGCAGGGTTTTCGCGACGCGCGACAGCATCGCCTCGCCATCGATACGGATCAAAGCCTTCCACTGCTCGCCGAACGCCTGCGCCAGCGGGTCTAGGCCCGGGCGTTGCCCCGCGAGCAGCAAGACCGTCCAGCCGGGCCGGCTCACTTCGGCTCGGGGCCCCAGCCGCGCATGAACGTATCGACCGCCTCGACGACGTCGCTTTCGATCCGCGCGGCGGAGGGCTGCGCCGGGCGCCAGATCCGATCGAAATAGCAGCCCGCCTGGCAAAGGCCGATGAATTGGCGCGCGGCGACCAGCGCATCGCCCGTGCGCAAGCGGCCCGCCTTCATCTCTTCCTCCATGTAGCGGCACAGACGCTGGCGCACGCGATCGGGACCGCGCACCGCAAAGGCTTCCCCTAGTTGGGGAAAACGCTCCGTCTCGGCGATGATCAGCCGCTTCAGGGTCATGGACTGCGGATCCATGATTTTGTTCAAGAAAAGCAGACCGAAGCGTGTCAGGGCTGCCCGCGTGCCGCCAGCCGGAATCAGCGCTTCGTCGAGCTTCGCCTGGAAGGTTTCGATCTTCGAATCGATCACCGCCGCGAACAAAGCGTCCTTGGAAGGAAAGTATGACCACAAGGTCGTTTTGGAACCGCCAAGCTCGGCAGCGATTGTCGACATCGACGTATCGGCGAAACCGCGCTCCCGGAACGATCGTTCCGCGACTTCGAGAATCGCGCGGCGGCGATCGGCCTTGCGGGCTTCGCGACGGCCTTGGGGAGGGCTCAAGTCCATAACAATACTATAGAGTACATTTTCTGGTTGACAAGAGACGGTTGCAGGGCCATTTGTTCGCGTACGCAACCGTACGGTACGGAAAAAGGGTCACATGACATCTCGGCTCGCAACGCTGCTCGCATTCGGCGCGCTCGCGCCATTGGCGGCATGCGCCCCCAATCTGGGCGACAAGCCCGTCCCGCGTTCCGCGGCCAGCCTTGCTGCAGCGCAAAGCCTGCCCAACCAAGGCGGGCAATGGCCGGGTGATAACTGGTGGAAGGCCTATAACGATCCCCAGCTCGATCAATTGATCGGCGAAGGCCTGGCCGGATCGCCCGACATCGCGTCGGCGGCGGCGCGTCTGGCGCGGGCGCAGGGCCTGGCCGAAGGCGCGGGCGCGGCGCTCGGCCCCTCGCTCGGCGCGGAGGCGACCGGCGGCAAGACCAAGCAGAGCTACAATTTCGGGATCCCGCCCGCCTTCGTGCCCAAGGGCTGGAAGAATTACGGCGTCGCCAACCTCAAATTCGGTTTCGACCTCGATCTGTGGGGCAGGAACCGCGCCGCGCTGCGTGCCGCGACCAGCGATCGGGACGCCGCGCGCGTCGAGATGGCCGAGGCGCGGTTGACGCTCGCCTCCGCCATCGCGGCCTCCTATGCCGACCTCGCCCGGCTCTATGCCGAGCATGACGTGGCCGAGGAAGCGGTGCGCATCCAGGAGGATACGGCCGGCCTAGTCGGCAATCGCGTGCGGAGCGGGCTCGACAATGAAGGCCAGCGTCATCAGGCCGAGGCCGCCGTCCCCGCCGCGCGCGCGGACCTCAGCCAGATCGACGAGCAGATTTCGCTGACGCGTAACCAACTCGCCGCGCTGATCGGCGCCGGCCCCGACCGTGGCCTCGCGATCGCGCGACCCAAGATCAGCGCGCTGTCGACGCTCGCGCTGCCGCCGTCGGCCGGGATCGACCTGGTCGGCCGCCGGCCCGACGTGGTCGCGGCGCGCGCGCGGGTCGAGTCCGCGGCCGAGCGGATCAAAGTAGCCAAGGCCGCTTTCTATCCCGACATCAGCCTGTCGGCGCTGGTCGGCATGGAAGCGCTCGGCTTCGGCAACGTGTTCAAATCGGGTTCGAGCTACGGCAATGTCGGCCCGGCCTTCAGCCTGCCCTTGTTCGACAGCGGCAAGCGCGCGGGCGACTATCGCGTCGCGCGCGCCGATTATGACGCGGCGGTCGCCAATTACGACAAGACGCTGATCGGCGCCTTGCAGGACGTGGCCAACGCAGTCGCGAGCCGCAACGCGCTCGGTTCGCAGGCGCGCGACGCGCGCACCAGCCTGGCCGACAGCCAGCAGGCCTATGACGTGGCGCGGCTGCGCTACAAAGCCGGCCTGTCCAATTATCTCGACGTGCTGACCGCGGAGCAGGCGCTGATCGTCGCCCGCCGCCGCGATGCCGACCTTACCGCCCGGGCCTTCACGCTGGACGTCGCACTCGTGCGCGCGCTCGGCGGAGGCTATGCCGCTGCCGCCGACAAGGACGTCGGCGGCAACACCGGCGCTTGATTCCCAGGAGCAGCCCCATGGCCGACAATCCCAACCCGCAGATCCAGGCCGAGGCGGCGGCACCCACGCTCGCCCAGCAGCGCAAGAAGTGGCTGACCATCCTCGCCGCGGTGGTGATCGGCGTCGCGTTGATCGTGACGCTCTATCATTTCCTGATCGGCGTGCGGCACGTCTCGACCGACAATGCCTATGTCGGCGCGGACACCGCCCAGATCACGCCGTTGGTCGCGGGGCCGGTGCAGACGGTGCGCGTCGCCAACACGCAGATCGTGCACAAGGGCGACATCCTGGTCACGCTCGATCCGTCGGACGCGCAGATCGAGGTGGAGAAAGCCGCCGCCGATCTGGCCCAGGCCGAACGCCAGTTCCGCCAGACGCGCGCCACGGGCGGCGCGCTCCAGGCGCAGGTCGGCGCGCGCGACAGCGACATCGAACGCGCCCAGGCCGAGATGACCGCCGCGCAATCCGCTTATGACAAGGCCCGGGTCGACCTCGACCGCCGCCAGAGCCTCGCCAAGTCGGGCGCGGTTTCGGGCGATGAGCTGACCTCCGCCACCAACGCCTTCGCCGCCGCGCGATCGCAGCTCGCGGTTGCCAAGGCCGGCATCGCACAGGCCAGGGCCAACCGCGTCGCCGCCACCGAGAGCTACAACGCCAACCAGGAACTGGTCCAGGGCAGCGAGCAGAACAACCCGGACGTCGCGTCGGCGCGCTCCAAGCTCGATACCGCCAAGCTGGATCTCGCGCGCACGATCATCCGCGCGCCGTTCGATGGCGTGATCGCACAGCGTAACGTCCAAGTCGGCCAGCGCATCGCCGCGGGCACGCCGATCATGACCGTGGTTCCGCTCAACAGCATGTATGTCGACGCGAACTACAAGGAAGGCCAGCTCAAGAAGGTGCGCGTCGGCCAGAAAGCGCGCCTGACCGCGGACATCTATGGCCGCAGCGTCGTCTATCACGGCACCGTGACCGGCCTCGCCGGCGGCACCGGATCGGCCTTCGCGATCATTCCGGCGCAGAACGCGACGGGCAATTGGATCAAGGTGGTGCAGCGCCTGCCGGTGCGCATCATGCTCGACCCGGCCGAGCTCCAGCAGCATCCGCTGCGCGTCGGCCTCTCGATGGATGCGACTATCGACGTAGGGAGTTAAGCCCCATGGCCAGTCGTCCAATGGCGCCCGATAGTTGCGCGCTTTCGGGCGGGCGGATGTGGGTCGCGGGGCTGGTCCTCGCGCTCAGCAACTTCATGGTGGTGCTCGACACGTCGATCGCCAACGTGTCGGTGCCGCACATCGCCGGCAGCCTTGCCATCTCGCCCGATCAGGGCACCTGGGTGATCACATCCTATTCGGTGGCGGAGGCGATCTGCGTCCCGCTCACCGGATGGCTCGCGGCGCGCTTCGGCACGGTCCGCACCTATCTGTTCGCGATGACCGGGTTCGGCATCTTCTCGATCCTGTGCGGCGCTTCGCCCACGCTGGGCATGCTGGTCGCGGCGCGGATCGGCCAGGGCATTTGCGGCGGTCCGATCATGCCGCTGACGCAGACCCTGCTGCTGCGCGTCTTCCCGTCCTCCAAAAGAGGGCCGGCGATGGGGTTATGGGCGATGACCACGGTCGTCGCGCCGATCGCGGGGCCAGTTCTGGGCGGCACGATCAGCGACAATTGGTCGTGGCACTGGATCTTCTTCATCAACATTCCGATCGCGATGATCTGCGTGGTCGGATCCTATCTGATGGTCAGCAGCTGCGAGACGCAGAAGGTCAAGGCGCGGATCGACCGCTGGGGCATGGCGCTGCTCGTCCTGTGGGTCGGCGCGCTGCAGATCATGCTCGACCTCGGCCGCGACCGCGACTGGTTCCACAACACCTTCATCGTCAGCCTGGCGCTGATCGCCTTCGTCGGCTTCATCGCCTTCGTGATCTGGGAGCTGACTGAAGACCAGCCCGCGGTCGACCTGCGCGTGTTCCGGCACAGGGGGTTCTCCGCCAGCGTGGCGGGCCTCGCCATGACCTACGGCACCTTCTTCGCCGCGGTGGTGGTGACGCCGCAATGGCTGCAAGGGGCGATGGGCTATACCGCGCAATGGTCGGGCTACGTCACCGCGTGGCAGGGCTTCCTAGCGGTGATCTTCTCGCAGATCGTGGGCAAGCTTTCGGGACGGATGGATCCGCGCGCGCTCGTCTCGTTCGGCATGACCTGGATGGCGGCGACGATCTTCATCCGATCCAACTGGACCTCGGGCACCGATTATTGGAGCCTGGCCATCCCCCACCTCGCGATGGGCCTGGGCATGCCCTTCTTCTTCGTGCCGCTGACCATCCTGTCGCTGGGATCGGTCGAGCCGAAGGAGACCGCCTCGGCGGCGGGCCTGTCGAGCTTCATGCGAACCCTATCCGGCGCGGTCGGCACCTCGGTCGCGACCACGCTGTGGGCGAACGGCGCGGTACGGGCGCATGCCGAGCTGGTCGGATCGATCAACCAGCCGCCAGGGCTGGTCCAGGGCCTCGAAGGCAGCGGATTCAGCGCGGCGCAGGTGCGCCAACTCACCGAGAATCTGCTGACGCAGGAAAGCCTGATCATCTCGCTCGACCATATGTTCGAGATCGCGACCCTGCTGATGCTGGCCTCGGCGATCCTGATCTGGGCGGTGCCCAAGCCGAAAAAGGCGGTGGATACGTCGCAGGCGCATTAGACTCGATTTCGGTTAGATTGAGTCAGGCGCTCCCTCTCCCCGGCGGGGAGAGGGCCGGGGTGAGGGGGGAGCGAGCCGCAGGCGAGCGCTTGACCTTGTAGGTTAGGCCACCCTCACCCAACCTGCAGAGCCGAGCGATCGTCCCCCGGACGATCGCCAAAACGGCTCTGCACCCTCGAAGGGAGAGGGCTTTTTGGGTCGCCTCGTTCAACGCGGGTCGCCAAGCCTGCGCTATTTCGCCCCGAAAGCGCCGCATTGCGCGTTACATGGGCTCACAGTAAATCGGCCCATCATCCGAAGGAAGCCAAAGCGTGTCGAGTGTATCGGTCAAGCCCAGTTTCTGGCGTCGGGAGCATCATCTCGACCGCATGAATCTGAAGCAGCTTGTGGTTGCCTATTTCCAGTATCCGGCGGTGATCGCCTATCTGGTGCTGGCGGCGGCCTCTACGGCCGTCTGGTTCTGGCAGCCGGCGGGCATCCTGGCGACCGTGGCGTCGGTCGCGGTGGCGATCCTGCTCTATCCGCTCGTCTGGTACACGCTCCATCGCTGGGTGCTGCACAGCCGCTGGATGTTCAAGGTCCCCTTCCTCGCCGCGACCTGGAAGCGGATCCACTACGATCATCACCAGGACCCCAATCGCCTGGAGATCCTGTTCGGCGCGCTCCACACGACGCTGCCGACGATCGCGCTCGCGACCGCGCCGATCGGCTATGCGTTCGGCGGCATCGGCGGCGCGGCGGCCGGTCTTGCCGCGGGCCTGCTTACCACCGCGGCCTATGAATTCTGCCACTGCATCCAGCACCTGGCCTATACGCCCAAGCATCCGATGCTGGTGATGATGAAGCAGCGCCACATGGCGCATCACTTCCATGACGAGACGGGCAATTTCGGCATCACCAATTTCTTCTGGGACCGCCTGTTCGGGACCAGCTATGAGAAGGTGTCGCAGCGCAAGAAGAGCGCGACCGTCTTCAATCTTGGCTATACCCCCGAGGTGGCCGAGAAGTATCCGTGGGTAGCAAAGCTTTCCGGCGGCGTCGCCACCGGCCACCCCTCCACCCGCATTCGGAGCTAAACCTTTTATGGCCAACGGGATCACGATCCGCCCGGTGACAACCAAGGCGGACCGCAAGGCGTTCGTCGACCTCCCGTTCCGGCTCTACAAGGACAATCCGAACTGGATTCCGCCTCTCAAGGACGAGGCGATGGGGCTGATCACGCCCGGCAAGAATCCCTTCTTCGAACATGCGGTCGCGCAGCTTTTCCTGGCGGAGCGCGGCGGCAAGGTGGTTGGCCGCATCTCGGCCTCGATCGACCATATGTGGACGCCGATGCCTCCCGAGCAGGGCGGCGGCAGCGACATGGGCAATTGGGGCTATCTCGATGCCGAGGACAAGGCAGTCGGCGACGAACTGATCGCGGCAGCGGAAGGCTGGCTCAAGTCGAAGGGCGTGACGCGTTCGATGGGCCCGATCTCGATGTCGATCTGGGAGGAGCCGGGTCTGTTGATCAAGGGCCACGACCATCCCCCGACCGTGATGATGGGCTATGACGATCCGCGCTACGAAGCCTGGGTCGAGAGCTGGGGTTATGCCAAGGTCAAGGACCTCCACACCTGGGATCTCGATATCACCAAGGAGTTCCCGCCGCTGATCCAGCGCATCGTGGCCGCGAGCGAGAAGAATCCGCGCATCCGCGTGCGCAAGGTCAACAAGAAGAAGTTCAACGAGGAAGCCGCGATCATCCTGGGCATCCTCAACGATGCCTGGTCGGACAATTGGGGCTTCGTGCCCTTCACCGAAAGCGAGATCGCCTTTGCCGGCAAGAAGATGAAGCCGATCATCTTCAACGACCTCGTCATGGTGGCCGAATATGATGGCGAGCCGGTCGCATTCATGATGGCGTGGCCCGACCTCAACGAGATGCAGGCCGATCTGAACGGGGAGCTGTTTCCGTTCGGCTTCATCAAATTGTTGTGGCGCCTGAATGGCGGCTTTTCGGGCAAGCCCAAGGTACGCACGATCCGCGTGCCGCTGATGGGCGTGGTCAAGCGCCTGCAATCCTCGCGCATGGCGAGCCAGCTCGCCTTCCAGATGATCGAATATATCCGCCGCGAGGCGACCGCGCATTATGGCGGCACACGCGGCGAGATCGGCTGGATCCTTGAGGACAATCAGGGAATGAACTCGATCGCCGAGACGATCGAATCGAAGATCAACAAGACCTATCGGATCTACGAAAAGGCGATCTGAGCGTAAGCCCCGCAGCGTTGCGAGCGTAGCGGGGCAATCCCGCTTCGGCCTGGATTGCCGCGTCGCTACGCTCCTCGCAATGACGACCTCAAGCGCGGTGCGGACGGGCACGCCGCCGGCGGAGAACCGCGCCGATAAGCCCGAATCCGCTCAGCATGAGCACCCAGCTTGCCGGCTCCGGCACCGCCCCAATGGCCGAGGCAGCCTCCAGCCGGACCTGCGCCTGATCGATGCCGCCGGGCACGAGCAGGTCGAGCCGCAAGCTGGGATCGGACTGCCAGTCATCGTCCGCCGGATCGCCGAGTCCGAGGCTGCCCAAACCCGATAGCGCGGACAGATGCGGAGAATGAATCGGGGCGCCATCCCAGGTTCCCCCATCTTCGTACCATGTACCGAATTGTGCGGCGGTCGTGGACGTCTGGTCCTGTTCGAGAGTGGCCGCGACCTCGGTCAGCCTGGTGAGGCTGGCGATGTTTCCGGCCTGCGCCTGCGCGGCGGTGCCGAGGACCAAAGCGAGCGCGCCAAACAGCGCGTTGCCCCTTTGCAAAGCACGCATAGCCCACTCCACCAACGCTTACGAAACGATCGGCGCCACTACGCGCCATGGGCTCGGGCGTTCCGGATTTTTGTAATCTGAGGTTAATTTTCCGGGGACGGGCCGTGCAATCCCATCGGCGGGCGGTGGGCTTCAACGCCCCCGGGGGTTTTTCGCTACGCCGCGTGCGGCCGGTCGCGGCGGCGCATGCGGCGCGCGCGCAGCGAGCTCGGCAAGGGGGTCGAGGGCAAACAGGTGGGCGTGGTGCGCAACAGGAGCTGCACCGCCTCGCGATCGAGCGCCTCGGCGAAGAGATGGCCCTGGCCGAGCTTGCAGCCGAGCGCCACCAGCCGCTCGCGCTGCGTGACCGATTCCACGCCCTCGGCGACGACTTCCATGCCCAGTTTCTCGGCGATGCGCATCAGGCCGTTGATCACCGCCGCGCCGCCCGCCTCGCCATCGTCGGTCAGATGGTCGACGAAGCTCTTGTCGATCTTGAGCGTATCGACCGGCGTGAACAGCAAATGGGTGAGCGACGCATAGCCCGTGCCGAAATCGTCGAGCGCGAGCTTCACGCCCATCGCGCGCAGCACGTCCATCTGACGCTGCACGATCACGTCGCGGCGGCCGAGATAGACCGTCTCGGTCACCTCGAGCGTGAGCCGGTCGAGCGGGGCATTTTCCGCAGTGAAGATCGCCTTCACATCGTCGACCAGCTGGCCGTGCGCGAAGTCGGCCGGCGCGAGGTTGACCGCGACCCGGCCGATCGCGATGCCCGCGTCGAGCCACACGCGCAGATCGGACGCGACCGCGCGCAGCATGGTGCGCGTGATCTCGGCCGCGTTGCGCGCGTCGGCGAAGGCTTCCTGAAATTCGTAGGCCGGGATGATGCGGCCGTCGCGTTCGCGGATGCGGGCCAGCGCCTCGAAGCTCAGCACCTCGCCCGTGTCGAGCCGGGCGATCGGCTGATAGCGCGCCTCGATCCGGTCTTCGGCAATGGCGCGGCGGAGCTGATCGATCGCGCGCAGCCGCCGGTTCATGCGCGTGCGCAATTCGGGCGCGTACAGGACGAGCGTGCCGCGCCCGCCATCTTCCTTGCCGTGATAGAGCGCGAGATCGGCATTCTGCCGCATCACCGTGCCGTTGCGATCGTCGATCGAGCGGATCGCCGCACCGATCGTGATGCTGGGCACCAGGATGTGGCCACCGCAATCCGCGGGCTGGCGAAGCGAATCCAGGATGCGCTGGGCGAGCGGCACGACGTCGCTCGTATCGGAGAGGATGGCGAGCTCGTCGCCGCCGACGCGGAACGCGCGGTGGGGCGCGGCAGCCTCCGCCAGGCGGTTGGCGACGATCCGGATCAGGCTGTCGCCGGTGCCGTGGCCGAACGTGTCGTTGACGATCTTGAGATCGTCGATGTCGATCAGCAGCAGGGCCGATCCGCCCGCCTGGTGCGGCTCGATCAGCGCACGTTCGAAGCAGGCGCGGTTGTGCAGCCCGGTGAGCGTGTCGGTATAGAGCAAGCGTTCGTTGATGCGCAGCCGGTGATCGCGTTCGAACGCGATCTGGCAGAGCTGCAGGCATTTCGAGACGATGTCGCGCTCGAAATCGGTGGGGCCGCGCTTTTCGCGATAGTAAAAGGCGAAGGTGCCGACGACCCGGCCCGCCGACATGATCGGACTCGACCAGCAGGCGCGCAGGCCAAGCGGCGCGGTCAAATGCTTGAAGTCGGCCCAAAGCGGATCAGATTGTATGTCGGTGACGGTGACCTCGCGCCGGCGGAAAGCCGCGGTGCCGCACGAGCCCGCGGCGGGGCCGATCTTCAGCCCATCAACGCTCTGGTTATATTCGCTGGGAAGACTGGGCGCGCCGACGGTATGCAGCGCGCCGTCCGAATCGACCGAGAGGATCGAGCAGAGCGACCCCGGCGTGAGTCGCTCCACCTCGCGGCAGAGCCTGTCCGCAGTGGCGCGCAGCTCTTCCCCGCGCGCAACCATCTCCAGGATGAGATTTTGGAGATAAACCAGCATTCGACTCTACGCCCCCGACTCCCCGCAGGTCTAGGCAAACGCGATTTACTACAATGCGGGATTAGGTCGAAATGGTTTAACAGTCGGTATCGTTCTGGGCGATTCTAACGAATCTTGATCCAAGTCGGAGCATGGTCGGAGGCTTTTTCGCGCCCACGATAATCTTTGTCGACGCCGGCATCGATTAATCGGTCCGCCGCGGCCGGACTTAACATCAGGTGATCGATACGGAAGCCGGCGTCGCGCGCCCAGGCATTCATCGTATAATCCCAGAAAGTATAAAGCGGACCGGTCGGATGGATTGCGCGGAGCGCGTCGGTCCAGCCCGCGAAGCGGAGCCTCGCGAAGGCGGCACGGCTTTCCGGCTGCATCAGCGCGTCGCTGGCCATGCGGCTGGCGGAAAAGACGTCGTCCTTGCTGTCGGTCGGAATGACGTTCCAGTCGCCCGCCAGCACCGCCGGCCGTTCGCTTTCGAACAGGGTGCGGGCGTGTGCGAGCAAGGCTTCGAACCAGGCGATCTTATAGTCGAACTTGGGGCCCGGCACCGGATTGCCGTTGGGCAGATAGAGGCCGCCGATGACGAGGCCCGCGACGTCCGCCTCGATATAGCGGCTGTGACTGTCGTCGGGATCGTTGGGCAGCCCCTTGCGGCGCAATTCGATATCGAGCCCACGCGCGAGGATGGCGACGCCGTTCCAGCTCTTCTGGCCGTGCCAGACGGCGTTGTAGCCGAGCTCCCTGATCTCCGCCTCGGGAAAGCGCTCGTCGGGCGCCTTCAATTCCTGGAGGCAGACGATGTCCGTCCTGGTCTCGTCGAGCCATTCGAGCAGGCGCGGCAGCCGCGCGCCGATGCCGTTTACGTTGTAGGAGGCGATGCGCATGGGGGGCTTATAGCAAGCCAGGCGCGCACGGCGAGAGGCGACGGAAGCCCTCTCTCCCCTTGTGGGAGAGAGATGGAGAGAGGGGTACGAGCGCAGCGAGTTCGATCGCGCTCGCGGGCATCGAGCCCGCTCGCGCGATCCCCTCTCCCTAACCCTCTCCCACAAGGGGAGAGGGAATTGGGCCTAGATCGAAAAGCTCGTCCCGCAGCCGCAGCCGGAGGCCGCGTTGGGATTGGTCACGCGGAACGAGGCGCCGCCCATATTCTCGACGAAATCGACCGCGCTGCCGCGCACCAGATCGAGGCTGACCGAATCCACCACCAGCCGGACGCCGTCCTGCTCGGCGATGATGTCGTCGCTCTCGACCGCGTCGGCCAGGCCGAATTTATACTGGAAGCCCGCGCAGCCGCCGCCATCGACCGACAGGCGGAGGATGGCTGGCTTGCCCTGCTTCGACGCGATCGCGGCGACGCGCGCGGCGGCGGACGGGGTGAGTTCGACCTCGCTCATGTGGGGGAGATAGGAGCGGGAAGGCTCAACAACAACAGGAGATGGATGCCAGCTTTCGCTGGCATGACGGTTCGGGACTAAATCAGTCCTGATCGTCGTTGGCGTCGTCCGGGCCGCCGACAGCCACGGCATTGGCGCGGGCCTCCATCGCGGTCACGTAATCGGCCGACTGGAGGAAGGGGACCGGATTGACGGCGTGGCCGTCGATGCGGACCTCGTAATGAAGATGGCTGCCGGTCGAGCGGCCGGTCGAGCCCATCAGCGCGATCTCCTGGCCGCGCACGACGCGCTCGCCGGGATGGACCAGGATGCGCGATAGGTGGCCGAAGCGGGTCTGCAGACCCTTGCCATGGTCGATCTCGACCATATTGCCGTAGCCGCCCGACCATTCGGCGCGATCCACCACGCCGTCGGCGGTGGCGTAGATCGGCGTGCCCATCGGCGCGGCAAGATCGATACCGGCATGCATCGCGGCCGAACCGCGGAACGGATCCGAGCGCACGCCGAAGGCGGAGGTATAGGTCGCGGTCTGGACCGGCTTGGACGAGGGCACCGAGATCGCGCCCGGGGTGGCGACGGCGTCGGCTTTCTTCCACGACATGAACAGCGAATGGAAGGCGCTGTTGTCGCCGGCGGGCGCAACGGCGGGCGAGCCCGAGGATTCGATCCGATCGCCCTTTTGCAAGGTCGGGATGCCGGCGGCGAGAAGCGGTTGGGAGAGCGTGGCAGCCGCGATGGCCGCAAGACCGAGGGCGCGCGACGCGCGAATAGCGACGAAAGAAGAAGGCATGCTCTCTCCGGCGGTCTGTCCGCACGGAGCCCCCCCGCGCGGTTAATCTGAACTGGCCGCCCTGGGTTTTGGCCCCTCCCGCGACGACGGGAACTTTCCTGGAAGATGTGCGTGCGCCTGTGCAACCACCTCGTAAAATTCCTTCGTTAAACCGGCTGCGGCGCGCGCCGAGTCGTTGAACGGCGGCTTCAGACTCCCCCGAAAATGGGTCGCGACGAGCTCCGCCCAGGCTTTTGCGGGAGAATCACCGCGAATCGCGCAGGCCTGGTTGAACCAGCGCACCCCGGCCGCGACATGGCGGATCTCATCGTCCAATATCCGCTTCAAAATATTGGCAGTTTGCGCATCACCGGCCACTGCGAACCGCGCCATCGTCTGGGGCGTGATGTCGAGCCCGCGCGCCTCCAGCACCATCGGCACGATCGCCAGGCGGGCGAGCGGATCGTGCGCGGTTTCCTCCGCGGCCTCCCACAGACCGTCATGCGCGGGATGCGCGCCGTAGAAGCTGCCGAGCCGATGCAGCCTTCGGTCGAGCAGCGCGAAATGCATCGCTTCCTCCGCGCCGACCCGCATCCAATCGTCCGCAAAAGCCCTCGGAAAATGCGCGCCGAACCGCCCGATCAGATCGAAGGCGAGGTCGATCGCGACGAATTCGATATGCGCGATAGCGTGGATCAGCGCGATGCGGCCGGCCTCCGTCCCGCCCTTGCCGCGCTTCGCCATGCGGCTGGGCGGCAGCAGTTCGGGCCGGTCGGGCCGCGCCGGGCGCGCGGGCATGGCGACATCGAAGCGCCAGTCGAGCCGGCCCAGCCGCCAGTCGCGCGCAACCTTGCGCGCGGCTTTCACCTTGGCGGCGGGATCGGCGGTCTCGAGCACGCCGCGCACCGCCTGCGCGAGGCTCAGGATGGCCGGTTCCCCTTGAGAGCGCGCGCGGCGGCCAGCACCTCTTCGGCATGGCCCTTGACCGAGACCTTGCGCCAGATGCGGGCGATCCGGCCGTCCTCGCCGATCAGGAAGGTCGCGCGCTCGATCCCCATATATTTGCGGCCGTACATGCTCTTTTCGACCCAGGTGCCGAAGCCTTCGGTGACGTTGCCATCGGCATCGGTCGCGAGCGGCACCTTGAGATCATATTTGGTGGTGAATTTGGCATGGGATTTGGGCGGATCCTTCGAGACGCCGAGCAAAGACGTGCCTTCGATCTCGAACGCGGCGGCGAGCGCGGAGAAGTCCTTGGCTTCGACCGTGCAGCCCGACGTATCGTCCTTGGGATAGAAATAGACGACCAAGGGCAGCTTGAGCTGCGACAGCTTCATCATGCTGCCGTCGCCCATCTGCAGCGTCACGTCGGGAGCGGCATCGCCTTCGTTGAGCATCGTCTTTCTCCAGAATCGGTCGGGGGCGCTTTAGAACAGCGCGCCGCGAGCCGGAAGGACAGGCCTGTCAAGTTGCGGAGATGCGGCGCCATTCCCGGGCGATCAGGCTTCGGGCTGCGTCATAAGCGGCCATCAGCCCATCCCAATCGTCATGACCACAACGCCGCGCCACAAGTGCGCGCGACGCTTCGGGCGGCTCGGAGGAATCGGGCGATACCAGCCGCAGCGTGATCAGCATGCGGGTGAGAAGCGCGAAGGCGTTGCCGAAGCCGGCGGCAAGCAGATCCGCTTCCTCCAGCATCGTGATCGCGCTGGCGAGATCGGGGTCGAAGCCGACATGCTTACCAAGCTGCAGGACGTGGACCGCGAATTCGGCATCGACCAGTCCGCCTTCGATCAGCTTGACGTCGAGTGGGCCGGCGGGCGGCTTGTGCGTGGCGATGTCGCCGCGCATCTTGGCGGCGTCGGCGATCAATTTCGGCACGTCGCGCGGGCGGCGCAGGGTAGCGTCGATCACCGCCTGCACCTCCGCGCGCGCAGCCGCCGAGCCGAAGACCGGCCGCGCGCGGGTCAGCGCCATATGCTCCCACGTCCAGGCGCCCTCTTCCTGATAGCGCGCGAAACTGTCGACCGAGGCGGCGAGCAAGCCCTGCGTGCCCGAGGGGCGCAACCGCGTATCGACCTCATAAAGCGGACCGGCGGCGGTCTGGACCGACATGGCGACGGTCACGCGCTGGGCGAGGCGTTGGAAGTAAGTGGTCGCGCCGAGCGGGCGCGGGCCGTCCGATTCCGCGAGGAAATCACCCGTGAAGAGATAGATCAGGTCGAGATCCGAGGCATGCGTCATCACCCCGCCGCCGAAACGGCCGAGCGCGAGGATCAACAATTCGCCGCCCGGCACGCGGCCATGCGCCGCCTCGAATTCGGCGACCGCGGCAAGGCCGAGCGTTTCGAGCGCGGCCTCGGCAGTGCGGCCATAGCCGCGGCCGACCTCGATCGGATCGGACGCGCCGGTGATAAGCTGGGCGCCGAGCTCGAACCTTTGCTCACCCACGGCGAGGCGGATGCGATCGAGGAGCTGCTGATAATCCTCGCCCCGCTCGCCCTTGCGCCACGCCTCGACCAGCACGGGCACGGGCGGCGCCGGATCGAGCGCGCTCGCGTCGATCAGTCCGTCGAGCAAGCTGGCGCGGCGCGCGAGCTGGCCCGCCAGGGTTGGCGCGTGGCTCAGGATATTGGCGAGCTGGCCGATCAAGGCCGGCCGCGCCTCCAGCAGGCGGAACAGGTTGATCGCACTCGGCAGGCGCGCGACCAGATCGTCGAAGCGGTTCAAGGCGGCATCCGGCGCGGGCGCGCGGCCGAGTACGCCGATCAATGCGGGCAGGACTGCGTCGAGCGCGGTGCGGGCCGCATCGCTGCGCGTGGTGCGCGTCTTGCCCTCACGCCACGCGGCGATCCGCTCCCGCACCACGGCGCGGTCGGTGAATCCGGCTTTGGCCAGCACCGTGTCGAGCGTCCAGGTCTCGTCCTCCTCGGGCGGATCGAGCGCGTCGTAGAGCGTGCCGACCGCCTCGGCGGCGGGCGCAAGCGTGGCGATCAATGCCGCGCCGTCGGCATAACCGCCAAGCCGGGCGGCATTGTCGAGCGCGGGGACATCCGTCGGCAGGCGATGCGTCTGCTGGTCCTCGACCATCTGCAACCGATGCTCGACCGTGCGCAGCAGGCGATAGGAATCGGCCAGCGTCCGCGCATCCTCCGCACCGATCAGCCCGGCCTCGGCCAGCGCGGCGAGCGCGTCGAGCGTCGCCGGCGCGCGCAGCGAGGGCAACCGGCCGCCATGGATGAGCTGATGGATCTGCGCGTAGAATTCGACCTCGCGGATGCCGCCCCGCCCGCGTTTCACGTCATAGCCGGGGCCGAGCCTCTGCCCCTGGACATGATGATCGCGGATGCGGCGCGACAGATCGCGCATCTCGTTCAGCGCGCCATAATCGAGCGTGCGCCGCCACACGAAGGGACGGATATGGTCGAGGAAGCCCTGTCCCAGCCCTTTGTCGCCGGCGCAGGCACGCGCGCGGATGAAGGCGGCGCGCTCCCACGGCAAAGCCGAGGATTCATAATGGGTGATGGCGAGATCGACCGGCACCGCGAGCGGGGTCGCTTCCGACGCCGGCCGCAGGCGCAAATCGACGCGCAGTACATAGCCTTCGGCGGTGCGCTCCTGCAGCAATTCGACCACGCGCCGCGCAATGCGGACTGCCGCCTCGACCGGCTCTTCGCGGCTGCGGTGCGGCAAAGTCGCGGGATCGAAGATCAGGATCGGATCGATATCCGACGAATAATTGAGCTCGCGGCTGCCCTGCTTGCCGAGCGCGATCGCGGCGAAACCCTGCGGCGGCTCTTCGGTGCGCTCGGCGATCGCCGCATGGATTGCACGATTGAGCGCACGATCGGCGAAATCGCTCAGGCCCTTCGTGACCTCTTCGAACGGGGCGCCGGCAAGGTCCGCAAGCGCGACGGCGAGCGCCACCACCGGCCGTTCGCGCCGCAGCGCAAAACCCGCATCGGGCTCCGCCGCCGAGGCCGCTGCCGCCTCGGCCAACACCGTGGCGAGACCGTTGGAGGCCAGATCGGCGGCGATCTCGGGCCGCCGATGAAGGATACCGCGCAGGAAGGGGGAATGCGCCTCCGCCAGCGCGACCGCCTGGTCCAACGAGCGAGGATTAGGGGCAACAGTCATGCGCCGGTTTGGAGCATGGCGGGGAAAAAGCCGCAACTCCCAAGGAGTTTCGGCGTTTAGGAGCCATGGGTAGCGTCAGTCAGGCAGGTCCGGAGCGTATGCCGCTTAGATGGGATATACAGCGAGGGCCGCAAATGATCAGCGCGCCGGCGCCGCACGAAGGCGTGCGGCGTGCGTTGCTCGGCAGCTTCGGATCGATCCCGGCCATGCCCGAGGAATTCGTCAGGCTGCTGGACAAATTGCGCTAGGCGGGGTCGATATCCCGTCCCCTTGGTAGGGGGTGATTAGGAAGCCGCTTCCGGCGGGAATACCCCTCCACCAGCCTGCGGCTGGTCTCCCTCCCCCTTCGGGGGAGGATTTCTGCCGAACCAAGCTCCGCCCGAACGGGTCCAGACCCTATTCTTCCTCGTCCAGATCCTCGCCCGGCTCGTCGGGCGCGGGGGCGCGGCCCTGGCTGAGCGCGTCCACCTCGCCCATGATGCTCTGGAGCGGGCTGTGGCCGGTGCCTTCCTCGTCGCGGCGCGAGGTCAGCTTGCCGCCCGACATGAGCTGTTCGAGCGCCACGCGGCCGCGCGCGACGCGGCTCTTGATCGTGCCGACCGCGCAGCCGCAAATCTCGGCCGCTTCCTCATAAGCGAAGCCGCCCGCACCGACCAGGATCAGCGCCTCGCGCTGGGGCTGCGGTGGATGCAGGAGCGCGCGCTGGAGGTCGCCCAGATCGACATGCTTTTCCTGCGCGGCCGGCGCGGCGAGGATCTTGCTGGCGGTGATGTCGTCCCACTCGCCCTTGAAGCGCGCGCGGCGCATCTGGCTGAGGAACAGGTTGCGCAGGATGATGAAGGTCCAGGCGCGCATATTGGTGCCCGCCTGGAAGCGCTTGCGCGCCGCCCACGCCTTGAGCAGGGTTTCCTGCACCAGATCGTCGGCAAGGTCGCGATTGCCCGAGAGCGAGCGCCCGAAGGCGCGCAGATGCGGGATGACGCGCGCGAGTTCGGTGCGGAACTCCTCGTCGGAGAGCGAGACATGCTCGGTCGGCCCCACGTTATTGTCCTGGTCTTCGGCGATGGTCTCTCTCACGCCGCGTCTCCGTGCGCCGGCATCGCGCACAGGCTGAGATGGGGGCGGCGTGCCCGGCTGCAAGACGTCATGCGTTTCGAAATTCCTCAGTGCCACAGCCAGACGATGACCACGAACAGGACGATTACCAGCGCCAGGGACGCCGGCAGGATGTAGCGGAGCATATGGTTGGACGAGCCAGCCCGCGCCTGCGTTCGTGTAAGATGGGTTTCTTCTTCGGCCATCGCCCGGACCCCGTGATCGTTACACACTGCCAACGGCCGCGAATCCCGCGAGTTCCAACAGGTCAGCCATGCTGACCGAATTTTTCCCGCGGGGCGCGTGGGATATGGGCGAAATGCGCGTCAGGCGGGAACCGTCTGGACGTCGAAGAACAGCGCCTGGCTGATCGCCGCCTTCACGGTCGAACGCTGGAAAGGCTTGGTGATCAGGAAGGTCGGCTCGGGCCGCTCGCCGGTGAGCAGGCGTTCCGGGAAAGCGGTGATGAAGATCACCGGCACCTGGAATTCGGAAAGGATGTCCTTGACCGCGTCGATGCCGGAGCTGTCGTCGGCGAGCTGGATGTCGGCCAGCACCAGGCCCGGGCGATGCGCGCGCGCCTGCGCCACCGCCTCGTCACGCGTGACCGCGACGCCAGTGACGTTATGGCCCAGATCGCGCACGATCGTCTCCAGATCCATCGCGATGATCGGCTCATCCTCGATGATCAGCACCTCGGCACGGGTCTGGCGCTCGATCTCGGCGATCGCTTCGGCGACCAGGCTTTCGACGTCGGCCGCGTCGGTTTCCATCAGATAGGCGGCGTCTTCGGGCACGAAGCCTTCGAGCTGGGTCAGCAACAAGGCCTGGCGCGACCGCGGCGTGATGCGCGACAGGCGCGCGTCGGCGACGTTGGCATTATCCTCGGCCGCGTTTTCGGCGCGCTCGGGATCGTCGTGCGTCGACTGCCAGATCCGCTGGAAGGTGCGATAGAGGCCGAGCCGGACATCCACGTCGCGCGGAAATTCGTTGGGAGCGGCAACGATCGCCTCGAGCGCCTGCCGGACATAAGCGTCGCCATGCTTCTGGCTGCCCGTGAGCGCGCGGGCGTAGCGACGCAGGAACGGAAGATGAGGTGCGAGGTCCTGGCCGAGCGACATAGCGGTCGAAAGCTCCTGAAAATGATCATTCCTTGTGAGCGTGGCCCAGGAACGATGCAACCGAAAGCCTTGATGCCATGCGGCAAACCCCCGGTGACAGGCCGTGCCTGAAACTTTAGCCCGGATGCGGAACAAACATGCCGACTTTTAGTTTCATCGTCGCGCGGGACTTTCCGCGGAGATTGAAAAGGAAGCCATTCCTGCCGTTGTCTCTATATAAGATAGAGAATGACTGGCAGGGCCTTTCCGCGGTGAAGTTTTGAGGGCAACGAAACCACAGTGCGTCTGGACGATGACATACAGCGGGGGGCGGTCGGTTTGACGGCGGACAAGACATCCAAAGCAACCGGGCGCGATAACCGAGCATCTGGAACGGGAGCATCTGGAACCGGCAAGCGCGGTTCGCGCGGCGGCGACTCGCACGTTGCGAACGCGTTGCGCAATGCGTACCAGGAGGCCGTGAGCGAGGATGTCCCGCAGGAGTTTCTCGATCTGCTCGGCAAGCTTTCCTGACCGGCTGATCTAGTCCGATGGCGTCCACGCCTTCGGCGGCACCGTTCTTCGCCCGCCTCGCCCCCGACCGCTTCTCCACCGGCACCAAGATGCTGTTCATCCTGACGGCGGCCCTGCTGCCGTTGGGTCTGATCGCCTTGTTCGCATCGATCCAGTCGGCGCACTCCAATCAGGCCCGGCGCGAGGGCGAAGCGCGCCAGATCGCGACCGCCGAGGCGCGCCAGATCGACATCCTCCTGCTGCGCGGCGCGGGCATATTGCGCGCCAACCTGACCGGCCCCGAACCCGACGACCGCACCTGCCGCACTCTGGTGCAACGCGACCAGGCCGCGTTCGGCGCGCCGATCAACCTGGCCCTGTTCCATGCCGACGGCACGCTTGCCTGCGCGACGCGCGGCTTCAACGCGATCGGCCTGCCCCATCCTCTCACCGCGGGCGTCGACACGAGCCTGCTGCCGGGCGAGGCGGGGCTGCGCTTCACCGCGCCCGCCGCCAACGGCACTTACGGCGTCGGCGAGATTCCCGCGCCGATGCTGCGCCGCGTGCTGATGGCGGAAACCAACCAGGGGATCGTGCTGACGCAGGACGCGCAGAAGCTGGTCATCTCCACCGTCGGCAAGGGTTCGCCGCTGGTGCGGCGCGTGATGGTGGTGGCCCCCGCCGCGACCGGGCAGATCGCGCTGCACCTGACCGTGCTCGCAAGCCCGATCAGCGCGGTCGAGATATTGCTGGTGCTACTGCCCTTGCTGATGTGGGCGGCCGCCGCCGCGATCTGCTGGGTGATCCTCGATCAATTGCTGGTACGTCCCTTGCGCCAGATGCAGCGCGCGATCGACCGCTATCATCCGGGCGAAGGCGCGCTGATCCTGCCGCGCATCTCGACGCCTGCCGAAGAGATACGCGCGCTCGGCGAGGCGCTCGAATCGACCGCCGCCCAGCTCGTCGCGCGCGAGTCCGAGCTGGAAGAAGGGCTCAACCACCAGGTCCGGCTGACGCGCGAGGTCCATCATCGCGTCAAGAACAACCTCCAGGTCGTGGCGAGCCTGATCAACCTTCATGCGCGCGGAACCGAGGGCGAGGTTGCCGCGGCTTATGCCTCGATCCAGCGCCGCGTCGACGCGCTCGCGGTGGTCCATCGCAACCATTATGCCGAGCTCGAGGAAAATCGCGGGGTCGCGCTGCGATCGATCGTGGCCGAGCTTACCGCCAACCTGCGCGCGACCGCGCCGGCGCATGCGCAGCACCTTACCATCACACTGGACATCATCCCCGCCTTCATAACGCAGGATGTGGCAGTGCCGGTCGCCTTCCTGGTGACCGAGATCGTCGAGCTCGTGATGAATTGCGACCCGGGCGGCACGGTGGCGATCAGCCTGGTCCAGGCCAGCGCGGAGGATCGCGCGACGCTCACGATCGAATCCCGGCGGCTGGGCGAGGACGCTTGCGAGCGGCATCCCAGCCGTGGCCGGTTCGAACGGATCGTGACCGGCCTCGCCCGCCAATTGCGGTCGCATCTCGACTATGACGGCACGCTGGGCCGCTACCAGGTAGAGATCGCGATCACCCCGGACAGCCTCGCCAAAAAAATCTGAAAAAATTCGCCGAGGCCGTGGAACCGATCGGCCCCAGCATGGTTCTACACCCCGGATAGCGACCTTTTGCCCCCCCGCTCTCGCTGTCCGAACACATGGGCCTGGACGCGCCGATCCTCCCCCCCGGTGGCGCCTCCAGGCCCAAATTGTATCTGCGCCACGGCGCGGGCAAATTGGGCTCCCCGATCGAACCGCATGCGGAACCAAAGCCGCCACAGCTCATTCAGCCGGGGCGCCCCAGCGCTGCGGCGCCAGAAGAAGAAGGGACAGATCATGGTTCGCAAGACCCTCGAATATGTCGCGATCGGTGGCCTGCTGCTGCTCGCGGCCTGCAACACCGTCGCCGGCGCCGGCAAGGACGTGTCGTCGGTAGGCAAGACCGTCACCAACACCGCCAACGACGCCAAATAGGCCCTGCGGTTTTAGGAGAGAGAAAGGGCGGCGCGCCTGGCTCGGCGTGCCGCCCTTTTTTATTGGCGGTCGGGTGGTCGAGCAGGGCCGGCGTGCAGTGAGGGGCTTTTAAGCTGGCGAGCGGGCTGGGCTAAGGCGTGGGAGAATTTCCCCTCCACCAGCCTTCGGCTGGTCCCCCTCCCCGAGTAAAAACTCGGGGAGGAATTTAAGCAGCGTCGCCCTTCTTGATGACCTGGCTCACGTCGGTGGCGGCATCGGCCTCCCGCTTGCGCTTGCGCTCGGTGAACCAGATGCCGACGATCGCGAGCTCGTAGAGAAAGACGAGCGGCAGGGCCATCAGCATCATCGAACCGGCATCCGGCGGGCTCAGCACCATCGCGATGCCGAAATTGACCACGATCGCGTAGCGGCGGAACTTGATCAGCTGCTGGCGGGTAACGATACCCGCGCGCTCCAGCAGCATCAGCAGCACCGGCAGCAGGAAGGCCGCGCCGAAGCCGAACATGAACTGCATGATGGTGGTGAGATAGCTGGAAAGCTCAGGCAGAGCTTCCTGCCGAATGCCACCCAGATCGCCCGAGAAGCTGTAAAAATATTTGAGCGCGAGCGGGATAGCTATGAAGCGCGCGAGGCTCGCGCCCATTAGGAACAGAACCGGCGTCGCGATCAGGAACGGCAGCAGCGCCTTCTTTTCCTTGCGGTAAAGGCCAGGTGCGACGAACTGCCACAGCTGATTGGCGATCACCGGGAAGGACAGCATCAGCCCGGCGAAGAAGGCGACCTTCACCTCCGTGATGAAGCCACCATATGCTTCGATATAAACGATCCTTTTCTGCCCCGCGGCCACTAGCGGATGGACGAGAAAGGCCAGGATCGGCCGCGCGAAATAGAGGCAGATTACGAAGGAAATGCCCAAGGCGGCGAACGACCAGATCAGTCGCTTCCGGAGCTCGATGATATGCTCCATCAGCGGCGCGCGGCTGTCGTCGATTTCGTCTTGCTCTTCGATCATTGTCTGGGCGGAAGATCGAACGGGAGTTCGGGGCCGTCCTCAGCCTGCTCCGGCGCAGCCCTGGGCGCGCGGGCGCGCCGAGGTGCGGGCTCGGCGGGAATTTCGGCGGCGAGTTCGGGTGCGGCTTCGGCGGCCTGAGATTCACGGCCGGATAGGGATGCCGGCTCGACAGCGGACGGGCCGGGTTCAACAGCCGGCGGAGCCGCCATATGTGCTTCTGCGGGTGCGGGCTCGACCACCATGTCGGCGACGGGATCGTTTTGAGGGGCCGGCGCCGGAAGCGCGGTCATGACCGGCTCGGCGGGATGCTCGATCGCGTCGTGGAGCGGATGCTCGCGCATGATCCGCTCATTCTCCTCGCGCCACTTCTTCTCGATTTCCTCGAGCTCGGCCTGGCGGATCATCTCGTCCACGCCCGAGCGAAAGTGGCGCGCCATGCCGCGCGCCTTGCCGATCCACTGGCCGGCAAAGCGCATCGCGCGCGGCAGATCCTTGGGCGGGATGACCGCGACGGCCACCGCACCCAGCAACAGCAATTCCTGCGGTGCTACGTCGAACACGAACAGCCCTTACTGATGGGGACGATCGTCCTTCATCGGTTGAAGGTTCTGGTCGGGATTGGGGGTGACGGGCGGCTGGGCGTCGAGGCGCGGCGCGGGCTTGGCCGGAACATCGTCGTCCTCCGCCATGCCCTTCTTGAACTGCTTCACGCCCTTGGCGACGTCGCCCATCATGTTGGAGAAGCGGCCGCCTCCCAACAGCAGGATCGCGATCACCGCGAAAATGAGGATGTGAACGAAGGACAGGCCGCCCATTTTAACTCTCCGAAGACGTATTCGAGGGGGTATTTAGGCTCCGCACCCTCGGTTGACCAGCCCGACTGAAGCCTGTCGGTGCCGCGTCGCGGGATAGGAACGAACGAAAGACCGGAAAAGCCCGCTTATTCTTCCCGATCGTCGCTGTCCGTCTCGGCCGACGCGGCATCGGCTTCGAACAGATGCGCCTGCTCCATCGCGAGATCGATCGGATCGAGCAGGCCGGCCGCGCGCAGATCGTCGATCCCGGGCAGATCCTTGCGCGAGGCCAGGCCGAAATGGTCGAGGAAGGCGGGCGTGGTGGCATAAGTGAGCGGGCGCCCGGGCACTTCGCGCCGGCCGGCGGGCTTGATCCAGCCCGCCTCGATCAGCGCGTCGAGCGTGCCCTTCGATATCTGCACGCCGCGGATCGCCTCGATCTCGGCGCGGCTGACGAGTTCGTGATAGGCGATGATCGCGAGCGTCTCGATGCCCGCGCGCGAAAGCTTGCGCGGCTCCTCGCGCTCGCGCCGCAAGATGTAGCCAAGATCGGGCGCGGTCTGCATCAGCCAGCGGCCGCCGCGTTCGACCAGCTCGATCCCCCGCCCTTCATAGAGCTGGGCGAGCTCGGCCAGCGCCGCCCTCGGTTCCTCGATGCCGGTCGTGGCCGCGAGCTCGGCGGGCGTCATCGGCGCCTCCGCCGCGAACAAAGCCGCCTCCAGCGCGCGCAGGGGATCGCCGATCATCATGCCGCCTTCACCATCAAGGGCGCGAACGCCTCCTCCTGCGCGAGTTGCAAACGGCCCTGCTTGGCCAATTCCAGCGCGGCGACGAAGCTGGACGCGACCGCCGAGCGATGATGGTCGGGCTCCAGCCCCTCGGGCAGGAAGCTTTCGAGGCTGGCCCAGTCGAGCCTTTGCCCGATCATCTTCGCGACCAGGTCGAGTGCCTCGTCGAGCGTCATCACCTTGCGGCGCGAGACGATGTGGAAAGCGGGCTGGGTGCGCGCCTTGACCACGCCATAAGCCGCGATCAGCTCATAGAGCGAAGCCTCCCATTTGGGCTTGCGCACCACGCGCAGCCCTTCGGGATGCCCACGCAGAAAGACGTCGCGCCCGATCCGGTCGCGCGCCATCAGCCGCGCGCCTGCCTCGCGCATCGCGTCGAGCCGCTGGAGGCGGAGCTGCAGCCGCAGCGCCAATTCCTCGGGGCTAGGCTCGACCTCGGGATCGCGCGGCAACAGCAGCGCGGATTTGAGATAGGCCAGCCACGCCGCCATCACGAGATAGTCCGCCGCGAGCTCCAGCTTGAGCGCGCGCGCCTCGTTGACGAAGGCGATATATTGGTCGACCAAAGCCAGGATCGAGATCTGCTTGAGGTCGACCTTCTGCGTGCGCGCGAGCGTAAGCAACAGGTCGAGCGGCCCTTCCCATCCGTCGATCGCGATGGTCAGCGCCTCTGGAGGCTCGGGCTGGAAATCGAACTCCTCGTCCATTGCGAGGGGAGACTAACCGGGCTCCGCGAGGAGTCGAGAATGGTGCCCGCAAAAGTCGTGGATAAGTCGGACTTACCGGCTGACGATCTGAACGGCCTTAAGGGGTGGAAAGCGGGCATTCCCGAAAGATACGGCGTCCAACCTGGATCGTCATCGACAGCGCCGTCCCCGATCGCACGCCTTTGTGGCCTGTCTGTCAAGAATTCTTGACAGAGTCGCCCTCGATCCTGTAAAGAGCTCTTGACAGGACAGGGGACCGGTTTGGAAAACCGCTTGAAGGAAGTGCGCGAGGCCAAGGGCTGGAGTCAGGGCGAGCTCGCCCGCCGTCTCGGCGTCTCGCGTCAAACGATCAACGCGGTCGAAACCGACAAATATGATCCCAGCCTGCCGCTGGCGCTGCGGATGGCGAAGCTGTTCGGCCTGGCCGTGCCGGAACTGTTCATCGACCACTGGAAACCGGAAGAGGAGTGATGAAAGTGGCGACCGACGGGCATAAGCCGAAATGGCGCAACGCACTGGCCTGGGCGGCTATCGGCTTCCTTCTCTATGGCTTCACGATGTTGGCGGGTATCACGCTCTTGCATCAGGGCGGCCTGGCGGCGGTGTTCAAGTCCCGAGAGACAGATGCGATACTGTTGCTGGCGTTGCTTGTTGCAACCGGGATGGCCGGGCTGGGCCAGAGAAATTTGGCAGTTAACCAGCGAAATTTCCGCAACTTGTTGATCTGGACGTGGACCAGCGTTGGGATCTTCGCGCTCGTCATGTGGGGGCTCGGCACTTTCGTTGGGCGACCTTGGCTCAAGGCGATGAGTGTTTCGGCGACAATCGCGCTGTGGGTAGGCCTGGTGCTGTTTTTCCTCGCGATCTTGGGCCTTCTGCACGTCATGGCGGCTCGAACTCGCACGCAGCTGCTCACCGAAGAACAAAGCGAAGCCATCCTCGAACGGATCCGTGCTCTGAGCTACGGCTTGCTCGGCGTCGCGGCCATGGGGCTGACACTCGTCGCGCTGAGCCTCGCCGGACCGGGTGGGCCGCTGCCGCGGGGAATCGCTCTGGCGAGTGTCCTTATCCTGCTCGTCATCAGGGTGGTGCTGAGTTTCGCGATCCGGCCGATGCTGGACGAACTCTCAAAAACCGTCTCGCGCGAGACTGGTTATGGGGCCTTCTACCTGATCGTGGTTATCGGTGGCGGCTGGGCGATCCTGGCCCAACTCCGCTTCGCGGCCGCGCCGGCGCCGCTCGACTGGCTGACCATGCTCACCCTGGCGATGTTTGCAGCGAGTTTCATCGCAGCCGGCCGCCGCGGCCTGCTCAGTGCAAGCTGAACGGAGAGCGATCGATGGCCATTGCCTTGAAACTCGCGAGATTCACGCTCGCAGCCACAATTGTATTGATCGCAATGGCCCCCGCAGCGGCACAAGAAGCGGCCGGCGACTGGGTCGGCCCGCTGGAGATCGCGCCCGGCAATCGCGTGCCGCTGCTCGTCCACATCAAGCGCGACGAGGCAGGCGTGCTCAGCGGGACGATGGACAGTCCGGTTCAAGGCGTCGTGGGACTGGCGCTCGCCGGCGTCGCGGTCGAGACGGGGAGTCTCGCGTTCACGGTGCCGGTCGTCGGCGGCAGCTACCGGGGGCAATGGAACGCCCAGGCCAAGCAGTGGAACGGCGAATGGCGCCAAAATGGCAAGACATTCCCCCTGGCGCTGATGGTGCCGCCACCACCGCAGCCACTTCCTGCCGACTGGCAACTGCCGAACGATGCCGAGATCGGCAAGATGATCGCCGATCGCAACACGGCGCGCCCGGGCCAGGGCATCGTGATCGGTGTACTCGGACCGGACGGCGATCGGTTTGTTGCCGGCGGCACCGGCGCAGGCACCCACGTCGACCGCACGACGCTGTTCGAGATCGGCTCGATCAGCAAGGTGTTCACCGCGCTGATTCTCGCCGACATGGTCAACAAAAGCGAGGTCTCGCTCAACGATCCGGCAGCCAAATATCTGCCGCCGGGCCATCATATGCCGCAGCGGAACGGGCGGCAGATCACCTTGCGCGATCTTGCGACCCATGCCTCGGCATTGCCGCGGATGCCCGACGACGCGGGCGCGGCCGACGGTATCGACAACCCGTTCGCGGATTATGGCGAGGACAAGCTGCTCGCGTTCCTCGATCGCTATCGGCTGACGCGCGACATCGGCTCGAAATGGGAATATTCGAACCTGGGCTTCGGCCTGCTCGGCTACCTCCTCGCCCGGGCAGCCCACACCGATTACGAGACGCTGCTGCAAAAGCGGATCACCGGTCCGCTGCACATGGCCGACACCAAGGTTAGACTGACGCCGCGCGAGGCAGCACGGCTGGCGCCGCCGTTCGACCGCTACATGCGACCGACGAAGCGGTGGGACATAGGCTTGTTTGCGGGCGCGGGCGGCATCCGCTCGAGCGTCGCCGACATGCTGGTCTTCGCGCATGCGGTGCTGGATCCCCGATCGCCGATCGCTGCGGCGGTGAAGACCACACTGTCGGTGCGCGGCCCCGGCCCCGCGCCACAAGTCGAGCAAGCCCTCGGATGGGACATATTGCATCCCGCCCCAGGCCGCGAGCTGGTGCTGCACGATGGCCAGACGGGCGGCTTCCAGTCGATCCTGATGATGGAGCCGGCCAGCCGCCGCGCGGTCGTGGCGCTCGTCAATTCCCAGGCCCAGCCCGACCCGACCGACCTCGCGCTTCATATCCTGATCGGCTCGCCAAGCTTGCCGACGCCGCCATTGCCCGAGCCGCCGCCTCCGCGCTCGCAGCACACCGAAATCTCGCTGCCGGCGACGGCGCTCGCCAAGTTCGTTGGCCGTTACGATTTCGGGTCCGGCTTCGTGATCGCCGTCACCCGCGACGGCGCGACGCTCCGGGCGCTGCGGGAAGGCGTGCCCGGTGCGCAAGCGTGGCCGATCTATCCCGAAGCGCCGCTAGCGTTCTTCTGGAAGGTCGTGGATGCTCAGCTGCGCTTCACCACCGATGCGGCCGGCGCGGTGATCGGAGCTGAGTTCGCGCAGGGCGGACTGAAGCTGTCGGGCAAGCGCATAAGCCCTTAGGCGTGACCCGGGTGAAGCCCCAGACTTAGGGCTCATGTCCGCTATTGGGTCGAAAGCCGACTTAGGCCTACTCGCCGAGCCGCCCGGCTGGCTGCAAACTTTCCAGTCCGTCGCCCCGGCTGAACTGCCAATAGAGCATGATGCTCATGAGCGCGGCGTAAAAGCACCAGACCGAGGCGAAGGTCTCGGCCTTGACGACCTCGACGATCGTCAGCGCGATCACGTTGACCAGGCCATACCAGCGCACGAGCCGGAAACTGGACAGCAACAGCGCGCCGCAGGTCGCGAGGATGTAGAGTAACGAGATGAGGAGGCTGCCGGTCATCTGGTTGCGGTAGGCGATGCTGAAATGGTCGATGAACACCCGGCTCGGCAGGAACATCAGCCCATAAGCATCCCACAAAGCCGCGACCGCCCCGATCGCGGTCAGGCCGAGGATCAGTTTCCGCCGCCAACCCTCGGGCTCCATCAGCAGGACTGCAAGCGGCATCAGGAAGGGCAAAAGCCCTTGCGCGTAGAGCGTGAACAGGAAGGCGGCATGATCGCGTCCGATCGGCCCGATCCGCCCCTCCATGCCGAGCCAGACCAGCCCTTCGGTGAACTGATGCAGCGAAAACAGGATCGGGGTCGCCGCGAACAGGAACGTCCTGGGCTCGCGCACATGGCGGAGCGTTGCCACCCCGATCGTACCGATGACCGCTGCCGAGACGAAGCTGGCGGTGGGCGAAAAGCACATGCCCCGTCTCTGGCGAGGTTGGCGTCTGCCCGCCAGCCTCAAATGGTTTTACGGGACTCAGGCGCGCGACCGGACTATCGGGCGGGCCGTGATCCAGCCCCTTCAACCCGTTCGCGTTGCCGCACTCTACAAGTTCGCGCCGTTCGACGACCTGCCCGCCAAGCGCGGGGCATTGGAAAGCCAGTGCGAAGCGAACGGCATCCGGGGCACCCTGCTGCTAGCGCACGAGGGCATCAACGGCACGATCGCGGGCGCATCGGAGGCGATCGAGCAGATCGTCGCGCAGATCCGCGCCTTGCCCGGCTGCGCCGACCTGGACGTCAAATATTCCGAGGCGGAAGCGATGCCGTTCCATCGGCTCAAGGTGCGCATCAAGCGCGAGATCGTGACGATGGGCGAGCCCGCCATCGATCCGCTGACCGAGGTCGGTCAGTATGTCGAACCCGAGGACTGGAACGCACTGATCGCCGATCCCGCGACGATCGTGATCGACACGCGCAACGATTATGAGGTCGCGATCGGCACGTTCGAGCGCGCGATCGATCCGCATACGCGCACCTTCCGCGACTTCCCCGCCTGGTTTCGCGAACAGCGCGAGGCGCTGATCGGCGAGGGCGAGCAGCCCAGGATCGCGATGTTCTGCACCGGCGGGATACGCTGCGAGAAAGCGACGGCTTTCCTGAAGGCGGAGGGGCTGGACGAGGTCTATCACCTCAGGGGCGGCATCCTGAAATATCTGGAGACGGTGCCGGCGGAGGAGAGCCTGTGGCACGGCGAGTGCTTCGTGTTCGACCAGCGGGTGGCGGTGACGCACGACCTTGGCGCCGGTTCGAGCGAACTCTGCCATGCCTGCATGCGGCCGATCGGCGAGGCGGAACGCCAGTCTCCACTCTTCGCCGAGGGGGTGAGCTGTCCGGCCTGCTATCACGAACGGACTGACGAACAACGCGCGGGCTATGCGGAACGCCATCGCCAGACGCAGATCGCAGCCAAGCGCGGCCAGGCGCATATCGGGGTGCGGCCACCCCCGCACAAGCGCCATCAGGGCGATGGCTGAGCTGCCGATCCTCTACAGCTTCCGCCGCTGCCCTTATGCGATGCGCGCGCGGCTGGCGCTGCTGGCGAGCGGGACGGTCTGCGAAATTCGTGAGGTGAAACTGTCGGCCAAGCCGGCGGAAATGGTGACGATTTCGCCCAAGGCGACCGTGCCGGTGCTGCTTTTGCCCGACGGCCGCGTGATCGACGAGAGCCTCGACATCATGCGATGGGCGCTGGCGCGGAACGACCCGGCCGGCTGGCTGGAGCGCGATGATGCGTTGCTGATCGCGGCCAATGACGGACCGTTCAAGCATCATCTCGACCGCTATAAATATCCTGATCGGTACGGCAGTGATCCGGCCGAGCATCGCGCGGCGGGGCTTGCTTTGCTTGGGGTGCTGGAGGAGCGGCTGGGCCGAAATTCCTACCTGTGCGGCGACGCAGTCGTGCTGGCCGACGCGGCGCTGATGCCGTTCATCCGCCAGTTCGCGGAGACCGATCGGGCGTGGTTCGACGCGCTGCCGCTGCCGCACCTGCAGGCCTGGCTGTCGGGCTTTCTCGGCTCGCCCCTGTTCGCGGCCGCGATGGTGCGCCGTGCGCCCTGGAAAAGCAGCGATGCTCCGATCCGGTTTCCCGCCTAACTTGCCGCCGGATCGGTCAATTCGGGACATCCTCCGCGGGCGACCAATGGAATATTTCATCGATCCGCTTGCCGAACACATGGGCGATGCGAAAGGCCACGTTGATCGCGGGCGCGTAGCGTCCCTGCTCGATCGCCGCGATCGTCTGACGTGTCAGACCGACCCGTTCGCCAAGCTCCGCCTGCGTCATGTCGCCGGCGAGGAAGCGCAACAGGCGCACCTCGTTGGTCAGCGTCTCAATGGGCGAATTGCGGCTTTTCACGATACCCCGCGACAATCAATATGTTACGCAACGTCTCCGCCATCACCAGGACCAGCAGAGTGGCGTTGACGATCCGCCAGCCGCCATCCTTGAACGGCATCATCATGCCGACCACCACCGCGCCCATGAACAGGAACCAATAAGCGCCGCGCGTCGCACGGGCATCGATCGCCTGATCGCGCTCGTCCGTCAGCAAACCCTCGCTCCGTTGCCTGCGCAGCAGGAGGAAGCCGATCGCGAAGATGGCCGCATGCGTCAGCGTTGCGGCGGCCAGACAGAGTATCCGTTCCCACATCGTGACGGGCCAGCCCGGCGACACGAGCTGGATCGCGAAATAGACCATATAAGGCGGACACATGCTCCAGAGCGTCAGCCAGGCTCTGCTTTCCCACGCCACCATTTCGGGACCTTTCAGGTTAGCGATTGTAGGCATCATGTTATGTGTATTTAACATGGTGTCAACATATTTTGACCATCGTTCGCCATGCGGGTCGGAAATTAGTATAGTGTCCCCGAATTAGCTTCCCGAATTTAGCTGCGGGTGACATCGCCCCCTAGACCCCGACATCGTTGTCCGATCGCAATTCCCGTGGCAGGTTCCCCAAAACGGCGGGGAGAGAGGGAAATATGGATATCGCGCGCGCGGAAGCGATCGTGCATCCCGATGCGACGGCCACGGGAAAGCCGCATTACGAGGTGCTCGATGGGCTGCGCGGCACCGCCGCGGTGGTGGTGGTGCTGTTCCATATCATGGGCATGCCGATCGCCTGGTCCGACGACGGCCAGTATCTCCACCATGCCGCAATGGCGGTCGATTTCTTCTTCGGCCTTTCGGGCTTCGTGATCGCTTATGCCTATGATGCGCGCTGGGGGCGGATGTCGGTCGGCCAATTCCTGACCGCCCGTCTGATCCGCCTGCACCCATTGGTGGTGCTGGGGGCTGTGCTGGGCGCGATCAGCTTCCTGATCGATCCCTTCGCTGCGAACCAGCATGCGATCCCGATCGGAGTGGTGCTGCGCGACCTCGCGCTCGCCTGTTTACTGTTGCCCTATCCGGTGCTGCCCAACCGGTGGACCGACACGCACAGCCTGAACAGCCCGGCCTGGTCGCTGCTGCAGGAATATATCGGCAACATCGCTTATGCGTTCGTGCTGCGCCGGCTGGGGACGCGCGCGCTGGGGGTGGTGCTGGCGCTGACCGCGGCGGTGCTGCTGTGGCTGCTCTGGCGGCGCAACAGCATCGACATGGGTTCGGACTGGACCACCTGGTGGGGTGCGCCGGCGCGGATGGCCTTCTCTTTCACGATGGGCCTGTGGCTCTACCGGGTGCGCGAGCGCGCGCCCAAGATACGGCTGGGCTGGGTCGTGCTGAGCGTCATCCTGGTGATCGCTTTCGCCATGCCGCTTGTGCCGCAGTCGGTCCCCCATGGGAACGGCCTCTACGAGGCCTTCGCGCTGATGCTGCTCTTCCCCGCGATCATCCTGTGCGGCGCGCATTCGCAGATCGGCCCGGTCGAGCTGGCGCTGTGCAAGTTTGCGGGCCGGATCTCCTACCCGCTCTACATGCTGCATTATCCGTTCCTGCTGATCTACATGAACTTCGCCCTGTTCCAGAAACCGCCCGCCGCGACGGCGTTCGCGGCCGGCGCCGGGTCATTTGTGATGGTGATGGTCGCGAGCTGGCTGGCGCTGAGGTTCTATGACGAGCCCATCCGGGCTTCGCTCAAGCGGCCGCGCCGCTAAGGGGATCCCGCCGCCGGAAATTAGGGTGGAGCAAGGTGGCCGCTCGTCAGGCGATGCGGGCCAGCTCCGCTTTGCACCAGGCGAGGAAGGCTTCGACCATCCTGATCACATTGTCCACCGATTGCCGGTAGCCGACCGAGTCATCGAGCTTGACCACCGACCAGGTCGATTGATGGGTCGCGAGGATGTGGCGGAGGTCGGAAAGCTGGCTTTCGAACCTGGCCAGATCGAATCCGTCCTTCGCAAGCTCCTCGGCGCCGTTGCGGAGTTCCGCCAGCATGTCGGGGATGCGGCGCCGCTGCACGAGCAGATCGGCCTTTCGTTTTTCGTCCGTGCGCCGGGAAATATCGATCATCATGCGATGCAGCTCTTCGTAGCTGGCGAGAGCATCGTCGAAACGCCGCGTATCGGTCATTCGAGGCCTTTCAAACGATAGATGACCCGCCATCCCTGATCGCGATCAGGCGAAAAGCGCGTGACACGCCCTGCACGGCAGATGATCACGCGCTTGGCCGCCGGACGAAGCCGTCGACCGGCTGCAATTGCGCCTCCGCCACATCGATCCGGTCGACCCGCGAGGCGGGCGAGCCTTCGCGCAGGCGATCGGCCAGCCGATCGACCAGATCGGGTTCGCCGACGGCATAGACCTCGACGCTGCCGTCGGCGCGGTTGCGGACCCAGCCGGATACGCCGATCGCCCGCGCCACCCGGATGGTCCAGTCGCGGAACATCACGCCCTGGACGCGGCCGGTGACGAGGATGATGCGCGCGACCATGCCAAGGGAAAGCCATGACGGGGTCATGCGGTTCCCTCCCGCCGAGGCGGCCAGACATTATGCACGTTTCGGTAAGAAATTTCTGGGTACGACACAGTAACGGATGTATTCGTTGCGTAACCCGGGGGGGGGTTTATATGAACAGGCAAGACAGATTAGCCGTCTCGATCGATGATAATCTCATCAGCATGGCCTGGGTAGAACATGGCAGACACCTGGCCTACCTTCAGAAATTGCCGATCGGACAATTCAACACCTTGACCGATGCGCTGCTAAGTTACGAACAAAGCACGCAAAAACCTTTGCTCGGCGCGACCTGCGTGCTCGGGATACTGGGCGTCACATATGGTGAGACGATCATCCTCTCGCGCGGGAGCTGGGCGATTTGCCGGGAGGGCCTGCGGTCCCTGTTCGGGACCGAGGTGGTCGTCATCAACGACGTTGCGGCGCAGGCGTGGGCGATGGTGGGCGGTGCCAGCCCGAAGCTGGACGGCATATTCTCCCCCTCGACCCGCACGCCCGACTTCAGCCAAAAGGGGCGTTGGGTGCTGGTCTATGTCGGCGAAGGCGTCGGCCTGGCCGTGATCGACGTCGACGGGCGCGGCGATGCCCGCGTGCTGGAATGCGAGATGGGCCATTGCGGGTTCGTCCCGACGACGGAGGAAGATGCCGCGCTGGCGAGGGCGATCAAGGCCCAGGGGCATGCGCAGGTCAGTTGGGAAATGGTGTTGACGCTGACGCCGGACAATCCGGTCTGGTCCGCGCCGGGCCTGCCGACCACGCATTCGGAACGCGCGGCGATGCTCGCGCGGCTGATCGGCAGCTATACCAGCGATGCGGTGCTGGCCCACGGCGCCTGGACCGGTGCGATCGTGACCGGCAAGCATATCAACACGATGGTTGTCCAAGCGGCGCAATCCGCCTTCAATGCCGGCTTTGAGAACAAGCCGAAATTCGGACGGCTGGTCCGCAGCACCCCACGCTGGCGTTTGAACGGCCGGGATCTGATGATCGCCGGCTGCGCGATCGCGCTCGATCGGCATTCGCCCCTGGCTGGGATAAGACCAGTGCTGGAAATATCATCGGTCGAAACGATCCAACGCATCGCCTGCTGAAAGAGGGCGCGGGGGCGGGTCGCCGCCTCCCCGCCCCCGATCCGCTGGACCGAAGCATGCGATAGGGATCGGAGAATCCCGAGAGTCGACCTATCCGCAGTCCGGCTGGACCAGGTAGCAATGCACGATCGCCCCCGCGCGGCCGGCGCTGCGGGCGTTGAAATAAGCGGCGATGGCGTCAGGCCGCGACCAATCGAGCCCGTTGAGCCCATTCGTGTCCTGGATCAGTGCCGCCAGTCGCCCGGATGGATTACTCCGCGTCGTCAGCAGCGCGTCGATCGCCGCCCAGAAGCGCGCGCCCTTGCCGTAGAAGGCTTCGTAATTGCTGCCGTCGCCGTGATCGACCTGATCCTCGATCGCGAGCAGCGAAGGCGAGGCAGGGGCGTCGATCAGTTCCTTCGCCATCGCGAGCGCGGCGGGATCGAGGCGATGCTCGCCTGCACGCCACGCAAAATAGCTCGCCCAGCTTTCATTGACCCATTTCGGCCAGGTCGTCGGAATCGACCCGATCAACGTATGAAACCCCTCATGCACGCCAAGCAGCGCAGCGGCGCGAAGCTTGGCATCGGACGCGGCTTTGTCCGGACCGGGGATGTTCTGCATCAGCACCGCGCGCATGCCCGCCGAGGCCATGAAGCCCGGATCGGCGTGCGGCGGAGGCGCGATCCAGAGGATGTCCAAAGATGCCGGGGTCTCCGCCTTCACCGGCAGCACGTCGCGACGCCATCGGCTCCAGGTATCGGCGAAGAATTGCTGCTGCGCGTCGCCGGCCTCGGCGGGGACCGCGCCATGCACGCGAAGCGTGAAACCGCCGCTGCGATAAAGACGCGGCGGCTTTCCTGAAACGACGCCGTAGAACGGCATTTGCCCGCGACCGGGGAAGGGCGTCACGCCGGTGAGGGTCCTGCCATCGCGCAGACGGGCCACCATCTCGACCTGGGCACTATCCCAACCGCCGGGTGGCGTGAGGAAGGCGAGATGATCGGTCAGCAGCCACCAACCTTCAGCAGCACTCCAGGCGCCGGACGGATCCGACGCGTCCATGCCCTGCTTGTCCTGGTCGCGTAGCGCGAGCGTCCAATGGATCGTGTGGCATGCGGCGGGCACGGTCCAGCGCGTCGGAGCCTGGGCGGCCAGCGGCGCGCCATCGCAATCGGGCGCGCCTGCCATACTCGGCGCCGATCGAGGCCGGATACCGAGCGTCAAGTCCGCAGTGCGGTCCGGCGGAAGATCCACGCTGACGCTGGCCTGGAGCGGCGTCCGCTCGTCCAGCGCCACATGATAGATCAGTGCGCTTGCGTGCCCGCTCAGGAATGTGGTCAGCGCCAGCGTGGCGAGGACCCGGCGCATTCGGCTCAGGCCAGCGCCAGCAAGGCGTCGCGCTTGGCGACGAGATCGTCGAACGAGGTGCCGTCCGCCGCCCCCGCGATCGTCGCCATCGCGGCGTCGAGCCGTTCGCGGGCGCGCGGCGCGATGCCGCTCACGCCTTTCGCGCAGGCCTGCATCTCGTCCATGTCGCCCGAGCAATGGAGCGCGACGTCGCAGCCGGCCGCGATCACGCCGCCGGCACGATCGGTGAAGCTGCCCTTGAGCGCATGCATGCCGAGATCGTCGGACATGAGCAGGCCGCCGAAGCCGATCTTTCCGCGGATGATTTCGCCGATCACCTTGGCCGAGAGCGAGCCCGGCAGGTCGTTGTCCCAGGCGGTGTAGACGACATGCGCGGTCATCCCCATCGGCGCCCACGCGAGCGTTCTGAAGGGGGCGAGGTCGATTTCCAGTTCCTCCGCCGATGCTTCGACCACGGGCAATTCGACATGGCTGTCGGACATGGATCGGCCATGACCCGGCATATGCTTGACCACGCCGACCGCCCCGCCCGCGTTCAATCCTTCGATCGTGGCGCGGCCGAGTGCGGCGACGCGCAGCGGTTCGGTCCCTAGCGCGCGGTCGCCGATAATGTCGTGCGCGCCGGGCTGGCGCACGTCGAGCAAGGGCAGCGCGTCGACGTTGATCCCGACCTCGCGCAGCATCACCGCCAGCGCCTGGGCATTGGCGCGGATCGCCTCGATCGCGGACATGGGCGCAATATCGTAGAGGGCGTCGAAGGCCTTGCCGGCCGGAAAAGCGGGCCATTCGGGCGGCTGCATGCGCGCGACCCGGCCGCCTTCCTGATCGATCAGGATCGGCACATCCTCCCGCCCCGACAGCGTGCGCAGTTCGTCGGTAAGCGCCTTCAGCTGCGCCCGGTCGACGACATTGCGCTTGAACAGGATGAAACCGGCCGGATCGACCTCGCGGAAGAAGCCGCGTTCCGCATCACTGAGGGCCGGACCCGCCAGCCCCAGGATCAAAGGCGTCATCAATGGACCACGTTGCAGGTCTCGCCCGCGACCTTCAGCTGCGCGCACAAGCGCGCCGCGTCGCCGCCGCTGGCGCGCAGCCGGTAGAGCGTATTGTCGCCCACCTTGACCGGCGTGATCGACATATTGAGCGGCGCCAGGCTGGCGAAGCGGCTGGAGAGCGATTTCCACACCTGCTTGGCCTTGGCCTCGCTCGCGAGCGCGCCGAGCTGGATCGTGCCGCCGCCGGCGGAGGGCGCTGCCGCGGGCGTGGATGCCCGGGGCGGCGCGGCCGGGGTCTGCGGCTTCGGCGCGGGCGGCGGCGCTTTCACGACCGGCGCAGAGGCCGCGGTCGGGGCATTGTAGGCAAGCTGCGGCCTGGGCGGCGCCTTGGTAACCGGAGCGGTCGCGGGCGCAGACGGCGCGCCGGGGGCGGCCGGTGCCGAAGCTTTGGGCGGGGCCGCAGGTGGGTTTTGGGGCTCCTGGCCCTGATCGCTGCCCGGACCCGTGATCGGCTGCTCGGGAATCTTGGAGAGATCGATCGGGCTGTCGATATCGTTACCCGTGCCCATCTTGGACGCGATCACGTCGCTTTCGTTGACCGCAAGGCCGCCGGGATTAGCCGGCTTTTCCTTATAGGGCCCGGGCAAGGCATGGATGATCGTGCCGACATCGGCGCTCTGCGCGCGATGGCGCTGCCAGACGATGAAGCCGCCGAACAGGACCGCAATGACGACCAGGCCGACCACGAGCCACAGCGCGACCCGGCCACCGCCGCCGCCACCGCCTGTTTCGGGATAATCGTCCTCATCCTCGACCGGCTCGAGCCAGGGCAGACGCTCGTTGCCGAGCGCTTCGCCGCCAAAACCCCGCCGGATCTCCGCCATCCCGTTACATCTCCTCCGCCGCGGCGACGCCCATCACGCCGAGCCCGTTCCGGATAACCTGCCCGATCGCATCCGCAAGCGCCAGACGCGCCGCGGTCACGGCTGCATCTTCCACGACGAGGAATCGCCGTGCGGGATCGTCATTGCCGCGATGCCACAACGAATGGAAGGCGGCAGCAAGATCATAGAGATAGAAAGCGATGCGATGCGGCTCGTGCGCGTTGGCTGCGCCTTCGACGATGCGCGGAAATTGCGCGGCGAGCTTGACCAGAGCCAGTTCCTCCTCGTCGAGCAGCGACAGGTCGGCCGGGGGCAAATTCATGCCCGCTTCCGCCGCGCGGCGATGGAGCGAGGCGATGCGGGCATGCGCGTACTGGACGTAGAAGACGGGATTGTCCTTCGACGCCTCGACCACCTTGGCGAAATCGAAATCCATCTGCGCGTCGGCCTTGCGCGCGAGCATGGTGAAGCGGACGACGTCCTTGCCCACCTCCTCGACCATGTCGGCGATGGTGATGAACTTGCCCGAGCGCTTGGACATCTTGACCGGCTCGCCCGCGCGCATCAGCCGCACCATCTGGACGAGCTTGATGTCGAACGGCGTCTCGCCATGCGTCAGCGCCTTCACCGCCGCCTGGATGCGCTTGACCGTGCCGGCATGGTCCGCGCCCCAGATGTCGATCAGCATGTCGGCCGTCTCGGCCTTCTGCGCATGGTAAGCGAGGTCGGTGCCGAAATAGGTCAGCCCGCCGTCGGCCTTGCGCACCGGGCGATCCTGATCGTCGCCGAATTCGGTCGAGCGGAACAGGGTCATCTCGGTCGGCTCCCAATCGTCGGGGAGCTCGCCCTTGGGTGCTTCGAGCACGCCTTCGTAGATCAGGCCTTCCTTGCGCAGCCGATCGAAGGCGGCATCGACGCGGCCAGCCTTCTGGACGGCGGCTTCGGATGCGAAGATGTCGTGATGGATGCCGAGCAAGGCCAAGTCCGCCCGGATCATGTCCATCATGCCCGCGACCGCTTTCTCGCGGAACAGATCGAGCCATAAGCTCTCCGGCTTGCCGACATAGGAGTCGCCGAATTCCTTCGCGAGCGCCTGGCCAACGGGGATCAAATAATCGCCGGGATAATAACCCTCGGGAATCTCGCCGATATTCTCGCCGAGCGCCTCGCGGTAGCGCAGGTAAGCGGAGCGGCCGAGCGTCTGCACCTGCGCGCCGGCATCGTTGATGTAATATTCCCGGACGACCTTGAAGCCAGCATATTCGAGCAAGGTCGCGAGCGCGTCCCCCACGATCGCGCCGCGCGCATGGCCCATGTGCATCGGGCCGGTCGGATTGGCCGAGACATATTCGACATTGACCGTCTTCGCCCCGCCCATCGCCGAGCGGCCATAATCGGCAGCCTCGGCGAGGATGTTCGAGAGCTCGCTGCGCCACGTATCGTCCGACAGGCGCACGTTGAGGAAGCCGGGCCCGGCAATCTCGACCGAGGTGACATAGTCGAGCGCGGCGAGCTTGGGCTCGATCAGCGCGGCGAGCGCACGCGGATTGGTACCGGCGGGCTTGGCCAGCACCATTGCGGCATTGGTGGCGAGATCGCCATGGCTGGCATCGCGCGGCGGCTCGACCGTGACGTTACGGCGATCCAGCCCACCTGGCAGAGCGCCCTCGCCTTCCATCGCGTTGAGCGCGGCGTTGAGATCGGCGGCGAAACGGGCGTGAAGCGTCGGCAAGGTCTGACAGTCCAATCGAACGGAAAGGCGCGCTGTTAGCGGATGCAGGCGCCCACGTCACGCCAATCGACAGCGGCAAAATCGGGCGTTATGCTTGAGCAATACACTATCGGGGATGGGATAATGCAGGGACAACCGGCTCAGGCCTATATCGGCTATATCTTCACGGCGGTCATCGTTTCGCTGGTCCTGTTCCTGCGCTTCCGCTCGATGAAGCGGGTGCGGCCACTCCGGCTGGAAATGTTGTGGGTGGTGCCCGCGCTCTACACGTTGGTGGCCGGGCTGGTGCTGTGGCAGTCGGTCCCGCAGGGCATTCAATGGCTCTATGTCGGGCTGGCGTTGGTCCTCGGCGGACTGATCGGCTGGCGGCGCGGCGCGATGATGCGGATCAACGTCGATCCCGAAACGCACGCGCTCAACCAGCAGGCCTCGCCCGCGGCAATGCTGTTTATCTTCGTGATCATCATCATCCGCCAGGGCCTGCGCGCCGAGGCCGGCCAGTTCGGCTTCAATGCCGCCTTCCTGACCGATCTGGCGGTGGTGTTCGTGCTGGGCATGTTCTCGATGACGCGGCTGGAAATGTTCCTGCGCGCCAAAAGGATGCTGCGCGAGCATCTCGCCACCACCTTTAGCTGAGCCGCCCCAGCAGCGCGTCCGCGAACCGGTCCAGGGCGGGCGGATGGAGCGGAAAGGCAAGCTGGGGCTCGATCATCTCCAGTTCCATCAGCCGCAGCCCATCGGGTGTGGGGAGGATATCGACGCGGGCATATAACGCGTTGCCCGGCGCCTGCGCGAAGGCGTGGCGCGCAAAGGCGATTTGGGCTTCGTCCACCGCGATCCGCTCCAGTTCGTCGGCTTCGCCAAGGCCGCTCATGAAAGCAGGCTTGGCGAAAGCGTGCGAAAAGGCGCCCGCGATCAGCACCAGCGAACGCTCGCGCGCATGTTCGACACTCGCCTGATAGGGCTGCACCAGCGCGCGACCGTGCGCGAGCAGCGCGGCAAGATGCGCGTCCGCCTCGACAATCGCGCGCCCGGCGAACCGCCGCGCGCCATAGGCACTCGCACCCATCGCGGGTTTCACGACGATGTCGTCCCACCCCTGCCTGCGACACTCCGCCACCAGATCCGTCGGCCCGGGCTCGACCAGCAGGGTCGGTACGATCTCCACGCCGCGCGCTGCAAGATCGAGCAGATAGGATTTCTCGCTGTTCCAGCGCAGCACCTCAGCCGGGTTCACCAGCCGCGTCGCGTTCGAAACGCGGTCCAGCCAATCGAACCAGGCCTTCGGGCTGCGATGATAATCCCAGGTCGAACGCACGACGGTGACCGGGCTGCGTGCCCAATCCACCTGCGGATCGTCCCACACGCAGGTCCGCACGGCCACGCCGCGCGCGGCAAGCGCCCCGACGAGCAGGCCGTCGTCGAGCGGACCTTCGGGCATCGCGGCGTGGGTAACGATCGTGATCTCAGCCATCGGCATGGAGCTTGGCGAGCGCGAAGCCTTCGTCAAGCCAGCCTGTGATGCCGCCCGCCATGATCTTGACCGGACGGCCGAGCCGGGCAAGCCGCAGCGCGCCGCGGGCGGCACCGTTGCAATGCGGGCCGGCGCAATAGGTCACGAACAGCATATCCTCCGGCCACGCCGCCAATTTGGACGCGATGATCTTGCCATGCGGCAGGTTGATCGCGCCGGGGACATGACCCTTTGCGAACATCTCCGGACTGCGCACGTCGAGCAGCACGAAGCCGGGCTCGACCTGCTGCAGCGCCTCATGCGTGTCCCAGCAATCGGTTTCGAAGGCGAATTCCGCTTCGAAATGCGCGATCGCCGGCGCAGGCGACGCGGCGGGCGTGGCGGTAACGGCGTTGGGCATTAGGCGTCTCCTTTTGTGGGGCGCCCTCTTCGGCCGGTGCGAACGGACTCGCCATTGGCAGGATTGCCAGATAGCATGAAGATCATGCCAAACCGCCCCGCCCCAGGCCGCCATCGCGTCGCGGCGATCGCGCATCAGGATCTGTGCACGTTCGAATATGGCATCACCGCCGAGATATTCGGCCAGGCGCGGCCCGAAATGGCGGGCGGCTGGTACGACTTCGTCACCGTCGCCGCGACGCCGGGGCCGCTCCGCGCGCTGGGCGGGCTGACCGTGCAGGCGGATCATGGGCTGGAGGCGCTGGAGACGGCGGACACGATCGTCATCCCCGGCTGGAGCGGCGTGCATGTCCCGGTGCCCGACGCGCTGATCGCAGCGTTACGCCGGGCTCATGCGCGCGGAGCGCGGCTGGCGTCGATCTGCTCGGGTGCGTTCGTGCTGGCGGCGGCGGGCCTGCTCGACGGAAGGACCGCGACCACGCATTGGCGCTATGCGGACCTGCTCGCGGAGCGGCATCCCGCGATCCGGGTCGATCCGGGCGTGCTCTATGTCGACGACGCGCCGCTCTACACCTCGGCGGGGAGCGCGGCGGGTATCGACCTGCTGCTCCATCTCGTCCGGCAGGACCATGGCCCCGACAAGGCCAATATGGTCGCACGGCGGCTGGTGATGGCGCCGCACCGCCAAGGCGGGCAGGCGCAATTCATAGAAAGGCCGGTAGCGCCGCGCGAGACCGGCAAGCTCGCGCCCTTGCTCGACGCGATCCGGGCGGACCCGCGGCGCGAGCATCGTATCGCCGACCTGGCGCGCGCCGCCGCGATGAGCGAACGCACCTTCCTGCGCCGCTTCGCCGAGGCGACCGGGACCACACCCGGCGAATGGCTGATCGCGGCGCGGGTGGACCTGGCCAAGCAACATCTGGAAGCCGGGCCGGCACCGATCGAAGCGGTCGCGACCGCGGCGGGCTTTGCCAGCGTCGACACGCTGCGCCACCATTTCCGCCGCCGCGTCGGCCTGTCGCCAAGCGACTATCGCGCGCGTTTCTCCCGGCAGCGGGAGACCGCGCCAACAACCTAGCCGATCGCGTCGATCCAGCCGGGCAGATCGGCCAGCGCGGCGAGCTGGCGGAAGCGGGGGTGCGTTTCGGGGGTCTTGCCCTGTTCGTGGCTCCACGCGCCTTCCTGCGGGATGTAAGCGGCCCAGGCGCCCGCCTCCAATGCGGGGAGAATGTCGGAGCGCATGGAATCCCCCGCCATCACCGCTTCCTGAGGCGTGACGCCGTAGGTTTCGAACAGACGGCGGAAGGTCTCAGCCTTCTTGTCGCTGACGATCTCTATACCCGAGAAGCGGTCGCCCAGGCCCGAAGCGGCGAGCTTGGCTTCCTGGTGGAGGAGGTCGCCCTTGGTCACCAGCACCAGCCGGCCGCGTTCGGACAAAGCCTCCAGCGTGTCCTCGACGCCGTCGAACAGCTCGACCGGGTGCGCGAGCAGATCCTGCCCCGCCTTGAGGATTTGGGCGACCAGATCGCGCGACAAATTCTCGCCCGCCAGCTCGACTGCGGTTTCGATCATCGAGAGGGTGAAACCCTTGGCGCCGTACCCGTACAGCTTGAGGTTGCGCGCCTCGCACGCGTTGAGCATCTCGCGCGCGACATGCGCTTCCGCGAAGGGCCGCAGCATCGCGAACAGCGCGTCCTCGGCGACGTGGAAGTGGCGCATATTGTGCCAGAGCGTGTCGTCGGCATCGAGGCAGATCAGGCGTATCGGCATGATCCCGCCCTACCGCGGGCGACGGCCCCAGGCCAAGCCTTAGAACTGGCCGTGTAGCCTCAGCCCGAAGACGTGTACGGGCCCGCGATCGCGATTGTAGCCGGGATTGTCGACGAACTGATAGTCGAAGGTGACCCCGACCGGCGCCCAGGGATGCCAGCTATAATAAAGCTCGGCGATCTTCTCGGTGCCGGGATGGGGCAGCCTGCCGTCGCCGACCAGCACGCCGATCCCGCCCGCCGCGAGATAAGCCTTATGCTCGCTTGAGATGCCATTAGCGACGCCGGCGATGCCGATCGTGTCGCCCTTGCGGCCCCACATCGCCCCGTCGAGCGCGACGCCCGCTTCCAGCGTGCGGTCGACGTCGGTGAAGTCATAGGGTTCGATCTGGCCGTCGATCAGGCCCGCGCGCGCGAAGACCCCGACATTGTCGGCAACGCCCTGCTCAAGATTGAAATAGCCGCCGACGCGGGTCTGGCGGCGGCGAACGAGCGCGGTGTCGGGCGCGTCACCGGTGGTCGCCGCGAGCGCGAGCGCGTCGTCGAAGCGGCCGAACCTGCCGCGGTTGCGGAACAGGCCGAGGCGGATCGCACCGTCGCGACCGCCGATCTGGTGGCGATGCTCGATCTCGCCGACCAATTGATTCTGGCCAAAACCCTTTTCCAGCACCTCGCCGTTCGGCACCTTGGAAAGGTTGAACAGGCCGGCGCGCAGCGTCCACGGCCCCCGATAATATTCGATCGAGACGCCGGTCGAATAGCCCCAGGCGTCGGCGGCATAATCGAACGTGCCGGCATCGACCATCGTCCAATTGAGGAAATCGCCGCGCGGATCGTGCGCATATTTGTTGGTGTCGAACACGTCGCCGACGCCGAACTTGCCCGCGGTGAAGACGAGGCGGTCGGCGGCCGCCTTGCCCGCGAATTGATTGGCGGCGGCCTCCACATCCTGAGCGTCGCCGCCCAACCCGATCGTCTGGCGGAAGAAAGCGCGCTGCAGGCGGGTATAAGGATGTTTCTTGCCGACCTTATAGGCCTCCGCGCTGGGGAAGCCCGCGACGCCCAGCGTGTTGGACAGGCCGAAGCCCTGATCGACCTCCGGATTGATCCAGAATTCCCCGCCTTTCCACGGTTGCACGCCAAGGTAGAGCGTGGCGTCGATCGTCTCCTTGCGCTGGTGCGGGGTCAGGCTGTTGGGCCCGGCATAAGGGGAATCGAAGCCCGGCGTGCCCTGAAGCGTGAAGGTCGCCTGGCCGTGCAGCGCGAGCCAGTCCGGCAGCGCATCGGCTTGGGCCGCGGCGGGCAGCGTGCCCGCGATCAGACAGGTGGTTACGATAAGCGATTTGAACATTGCGCGCCCAATGCATCACGGCCCGAAGCGTTGCCGGGCTTGGCACGGCGGTCGTTACGCGTTCGTGACGGGGGGAGCAATCGCCGATCCTGTCGTTTCGCTATCGATTCTCAACCCACGTTAAAACAAGGATTTTCTTACGGGAACTCCTGGAACTGCGCGCTGCGACCGCCGGTTCTGCTCTGATCGATTCAAGGAGAAGATCATGGCTGACCGCAGCGATCCGGGCCTCCGCGCCGAAACCGGGCTGGTCGATCCGACCACCAAATATCCGCAACCGCCGTTCGAAAAGCAGTCGCAGGAATGGCCGGGTCTGGCATCGAAGATGATCCCGCCACCCGACCATGGCGAGCAGAGCTATATCGGGTCCGGGCGGCTGGCCGGTCGCAAGGCGCTGATCACCGGCGGCGACAGCGGCATCGGGCGGGCGGCGGCGATCGCCTATGCGCGTGAAGGCGCGGACGTGGCGCTATCTTATTACCCGACCGAAGAACCCGACGCGAAGCAGGTGGTGGATCTGATCCACGAAGCGGGCCGCAAGGCGGCATCCCTGCCGGGCGATCTGCGCGACGAGGCTTATTGCACCAGGCTTGTCGCGGACGCGGTCGAGCAGCTTGGCGGGCTCGACATCCTGGTGCTCAACGCCGCGCGGCAGCAGGCGCACGAATCCATCCTCGACATCTCGACCGAGGAGTTCGACGCGACGATGAAGACCAATATCTATGCGCCCTTCTGGATCATCAAGGCGGCTTTGCCCCACCTGAAGCCCGGATCGGTGATCATCGGCACCACTTCCGAACAGGCCTATGACCCCACGCCCGATCTGTACGACTATGCGCAGACCAAGGCGGCGACGATGAATTATGTGAAGTCGCTGGCGAAGCAATTGGGCGGCAAGGGCATCCGGGTGTGCGGCGTGGCGCCCGGGCCGGTCTGGACGCCACTGCAGGTCAGCGGCGGCGCATCGATGGAGAAATTGGCGCAGTTCGGTTCGTCCTCGCCGCTCAAGCGGCCAGGGCAACCGGTGGAGCTAGCCGGCATTTACGTCCGGCTTGCCGAAAGCGAAGGCAGTTACACGACCGGCAATATCTATGGCGCGGGCGGCGGCCAGGGCCAGCCGTGAGGACGGATCGGCTTAGCTACCGATCTGGTCGAACAGCGACAGCGATCCTTCGGACACGACCTTGGCGGCATTGTCGCGAAAGGCTTCGGTCCAGCCGCGTGCCTGGCGTTCCTCGGGGCTCATCGCATCATATTGCGTGACGAGGCTCTGGCTGTAGCTGGCAAGGCTGTTCATGCTCATCCCGCCCTGGGTGGCGGCGGCGAAATCCTGGCGCGTCTGATTGTCGAGCGCGGCCTTGGCCTGGCGCTGCTCGGCGGGCGTGAACTGATTGCCCTGGTTGAGCACCACCGCCGACAGGGCGCGGCCGCTCAGATTGGCGAAGTTCGCCGTCTGCGGCTTTCCGGCGGCCTTCTCGGCCGCATAAAGCGTATCGAGCGAAGAGCGGATCTCTTTGGCGAGATCGGTGAAATTCATCTTGTTGTCGTCGGCCTCGGACGAGGCGGCCTGCGCGCCGTCGGAGATGCTGACGCCATTGTCGCTGCCGCTATCGGTCGTGTTCGCGGCCGGGGCGGTCGCGCCGCTGGCATTGCCCTCGATCTGGGCGAGCGCGGCCGAATAGTTCGAGTTGATGTAGGAGGAGCCCGACTGGCTGCTGTTGCCGGAAATGTAGGACCAGAGCGACATGGCGGCACCTTTGGACGAAGCGTCGCCCATTGCCCTAGGCGTCGATGGTTAACAGGAAGGAAACCACGCGATGGATCGAGGTCTGTCCGTTCGGGCTGAGCCTGTCGAAGCCCTGCCCTCCCTCTTCCACCGCCAGGAAAAGGCAGCCCTTCGACAAGCTCAGGGCGAACGGGTGACGATTGATCAGTCGCCGTCCGGCATCTCGACCGGGCCGATCACCTCGCGATAGCGCGCGACCGCGTAGCGATCGGTCATGCCCGCGATGAAATCGCCGATATGGCGGGTGCGTTCGGGCTCGCCCGCAGGGAGACGCGCGCGCCAATCCTCGGGCAGGGCCTGGGGATCGGCGAGATAGGCCTCCGCCAGACCCGAGACGATCGCCCGTGCCTGATCCGCCACCGCGAGCTGCTGCGGGTGATGGTAGAGCCGGGCATACATGAAGCGCTTGAGGTCGCGCTCGGCAGCCGCCATTGCGGGCGAGAAAGCGATCAGCGGCCCGGGCTGCGCGCGCACGTCATCGACCGACCGGACGCCCGCTTCGGCGATGCGGCGGCGGCTTTCCTCGAGCAGATCGCCGACCATGCGGCCGATCTGGTTGCGGATCAGCTCGCTCAGCAACTGGCTCTCGCCACAATCGGGCCAACGCCCATGCGCGCGCCGCCAGCCTTCGGCGATCAAAGGCTCGGTGCGCGCATCCTCCAGGCTGAGCAATCCGGCGCGGATGCCATCGTCGATATCGTGATTGTCATAGGCAATGTCGTCCGACAGCGCCGCGACCTGCGCCTCGAGGCTCGGCTGGCCATGCAGATCGAGCGGATAATCGGCGTCGATCTCGGCGAGCGCCCAGGGTGCCCGCGCGACCGGGCCATTATGCTTGGCCAGCCCCTCCAGCATTTCCCACGACAGGTTGAGGCCCGGGTGGTGGATATAAGGCGATTCCAGACGGGTCAGCACGCGCAAGGTATTGGCGTTGTGATCGAAGCCCCCTGCCCCCGCCATCGCCTGCTTCAAGGCATCCTCGCCGGCATGGCCGAACGGCGGATGGCCGATATCGTGCGCCAGGCAGAGCGCTTCGGTCAGATCCTCGTTGAGGCCGAGCGCGCGGGCGATGGTGCGGCCGATCTGCGCCACCTCCAGGCTGTGCGTGAGGCGGACGCGAAAATGATCGCCGTCGGGCGCGACAAAGACCTGCGTCTTGTGGCGCAGCCGGCGGAAAGCGATCGAATGGACGATGCGGTCGCGGTCGCGCTGATATTCGTCGCGCTGCCCGCGGTTCGCCCCGGATTCGAGCGGATAACGGCGCCCCCGGCTTTGCGCGGGATCGGCAGCATAAGGGGCGAGCGCCATGCGGGGCAGATGGCGATTCACCATCGGATTGTCGAGGGCGCACATGATCCCTCCCTCCCCGCGCTTTACGCAGGGACGTCGTATTGACTCTATGTAAGTAATCACTTACCGTAAGCTATGACTAACGCTTTACAGCCCCTCGATGCGCTTGCCGACCCCACGCGGCGGGCAATCTTCGAACGGGTTTCGAAGCGGCCGCAATCGGTCGGCGAGCTGGCGGCGGACCTGCCCGTCTCGCGACCGGCCGTGTCGCAGCATTTGCGCACGTTGAAGGAGGCGCAACTCGTGATCGACCAGGCCCAGGGTACGAAGCGCATCTACCGGATCGATCCGCGCGGGCTCGGCCTGATACGCGCCTGGCTCGACGATCATTGGGGCGAGGCGCTGCGCGCCTTCCAGAAATTCACCGACCAGGAGGGGATATGACGATCGCGCCGATCCACCGCACGATCGAGGTGGCGGTGCCGCCCGACCGCGCCTTCGAATTGTTCACCGGCCGAATGCATGATTGGTGGCCAATGGGACATTCGATCTCGGACGAATTGCGCGTCGCAATCGAGGTCGAGCCCCGGATCGGCGGCTGGTGGGGCCAGATCGGCGAGCGCGGCGCGCGCGTCCAGTGGGGCAAGGTGCTAAGCTGGAATCCGCCGGGACGGCTGCTGCTCGCCTGGCAGATCGACGCGCAGTGGCAATATGATCCCGATCTGGAGACCGAGCTGGAGCTGACCTTCACGCCGGTCGGCACCAACACGCGCGTCACGCTCGAGCATCGCAATCTTGAACGGTTCGGCGAAAGCGCGGAGAAGATAGCCGAACAGCTTCGCAACGGCTGGCCGGGCGTGATTCAGTGCTTTGCGGACCTTGCCGATGGGAGGATAAATTGCGCCCCAGCCTGTTCTTCCGAATAGCCGCGATCGTGAACTTGCTGTTCGCGGTCGGGCATACCGCCGGTTTCCTGACATTCCAGCCGAAATCGGCCGAAGGGCAGGCGGCCATCCGGGCGATGGCGGTCGTCTTCAACGAGGATGGCGCGCATTACAGCTATGTGGGCTTCTACAAGGGCTTCGGGCTGAGCTGCACGCTGGCGATGCTGCTGATCGCGGTGTGGAGCTGGTGGCTGGGCGGACTGGCGAAGACCGCGCCGCGCACGACCGTGAAACCGGGCATTGCCCTGACGCTCTACCAGATCGGCGGGCTGGTGCTGGCCTCGCTCTACTTCCCGGCGCCGGCGGTGGTGTTCTCGGCGGTCCTGCCGATATTGTGCGTGATCGCGGTCGTGGGGGCGCTACGGGCCGCCTAGACGAACGTCATTGCGAGCGAAGCGAAGCAATCCAGTCCATCGCTGATTGGCCGCGCGGGCCTGGATTGCCGCGCCGCTACGCGGCTCGCAATGACGTGCGCTTAATCGACCCGCTCGACCTCTTCGCCGGCGCGGGTTTCGACGCGGAAGGTAGAGAAGCCCTCCTTCTTGCGCTCGCCGACCCAGTCCTGCGCCGCCTTCGAGCTGGGGAAGGGGCCGATCAGCAGGCGGTTGGTGAAGCGATAATGCATCGTCCAGGGTGAGCGGCCGGCGAGCTGGCTCGACCATTTGCCCTTGAGCTTCTCCCATTCCTTGCCGAGATCATGCTTGTTCGCGCCGCCCGCAATCTGGACCCAGTGGCGTGGCGGATTCCTGCGCGCGACCTCGCGGGCCTCGGCTTCCTTCTCGCGCTTCGCTTTCGCAGCCGCTTCGGCGGCGGCACGGCGCTTTTCGGCGGCGCGCTGGCGGGCATCCATCTTGGCCTGCTGCGCCGTTTCGACCTGGGGTTGCTGCTCCGCCTGCGCCTGGGCCGCGGCCTGGACCTGCGCGAAGCTCTGCGCCGGACCGCTCGGCTGCGACTGGACGATCGTGTTGCGGTCGATCGGGATACGCGGGGCGGCGACAATGGTCGGCTTGACCTGGGGCGGGGTTTCGCCCGGGAAACGGCCGAGATGGACAGCGGCGGCGCGATCGGACGGCTTCAGCGCGGCGAGCTTGGGCAGATAAGGCGTCAGTGCGGCGACCTGATCAGGCGGCAACACCAGGGAGGCATCATGCTGCGCATCGGCAAGATCGCCGGTCATCGCAAAGATGAAAATACGGTCGCGCCACGCGGCCACGTCCTGTTTGCGCAGCAACGGATCGAGCGTGGCCAGTGCGGAGGTACGGTCGCCGGCGAAGGCATAGCTCAGCGCCATGCGCCGCGTGACCTCGTCGCTGGGCTTGGTGCGCATGACGAGGCCGTAATCCGCCTGCGCGCGCTTGGGCGATCCCCGCAGATCGTAGGCGAGCCCACGATCGAGCGCGATGTCCGCTTGATTGACGCCCATCAGCACCGCTTCGTTGAACAGACGCAGCGCCGCACGCGCATTGCCGTTCGCGAGCATCGTATCCGCCAGCCCGGCCTTCACCTGTCCGTTCTTGGGATCCAACGTATCGGCGCGCGAGAAGAAGCCCGCCGCGGCATTGGTATCGCCAACCGCGAGCGCGGCTTGCCCCGCCCCGATCAGGGCGGCCATATTGTCGGGCGTGGCGGCAAGGATGCGGAGGTAGCGCGACAGAGCTTCCGCGCTGTCGCCCTTGGCGGCGGCCTGTTGCGCGAGCTGGAGCGCGTCGGCCGCAACCTGCTGCGGCGCCTCGACTGGCTGCATTTCCTCTTCCTGCGCGTGAAGCGCGGCAGGCAGGAGCGCGAGGGCGGCGGCAAGCGCCAGGGAGGGGATTTTCGAAACCGGAAACACGGACAACGTCAAAGCCGGAGCGCGGCCAAGTTGCAAGAGGCGCAATTTCAGGTGTCGCCAGAACGTTTTGGGGCGGCGACGTAATCTCCCCTCCCGCTTGCGGGAGGGGGCGGAGGAGGGATTTTCGCCATCGATGGCGGTGACTGCCTTCCCCTAACCCCTCCCGCAAGCGGGAGGGGAAAAGGTCAGCTTACTGGTTGCTCTGGCGGTTGAGGAAGCGCGGGATGTCGAGCGGGTCGCGCGCGCCTTCATCCATGTCGTCCTCTTCGGTGCTGGTCACCTTGGAGGAGCCGCGCGCCATGCTGGACATGCGTTCGAACAAGGTGCTGCCACCGCGCGACGGCGCGGGCGCGGGCTCAGCCGCCGGAGCGGCGGCGGCCGGCTCGTCATTATCCTGAAGCCAGCGGCGCGGGCCGGACCGGGCCGGCGCGGCTTCGGCGGCGCCCGCATCGAACGCGGCGATCGCCTCATGCTCCTCCGGTGTGGCGCTGACCTGGGTCGCTTCACCCAGCACCAGCTCTTCCTCGTCGCTCTCGAGCACCGGGGCCGGAGCCGCCGGCTCCGCCAGATCGAGCGTCGGCGCTTCGAGCGTCAGCGGTACTTCCGCGACCGGCGCGGGAGCTGCGGTCTCGCTGCCCGGCACGCGCACCTCGGTGCGGCTGCGCGCGGGGAAGCTGAAGGGCTTGGCCGGCTCGGGCATGCGGCTCGCGTCCGCCTCGATGCCGGTCGCGACGACCGAGACGCGGATCTTGCCGTCGAGATCGTTGTTGAACGCCGAACCCCAGATGATGTTGGCGTCCGGATCGACCAGATCCTTGATGTGGTTGGCGGCCTCGTCGACCTCGAGCAGGCGCATATCCTCGCCGCCGGTGATCGAGACGATGACGCCCTTGGCGCCCTTCATCGACACGCCGTCGAGCAACGGATTGGCGATCGCCTTCTCCGCGGCCTCGATCGCGCGATTGTCGCCCGAGGCTTCGCCCGTGCCCATCATCGCCTTGCCCATCTCGCTCATCACCGAGCGGACGTCGGCGAAGTCGAGGTTGATCAGGCCGGGCATGACCATCAGGTCGGTGATGCCGCGCACACCCTGCTGCAGCACCTGATCGGCCATCAGGAAAGCTTCCTTGAAGGTCGTATTCGGGTTCGCGATCAGGAACAGATTCTGGTTCGGAATCACGATCAAGGTATCGACGTGCTTCTGCAGCTCCTGAATGCCGGCGTCGGCCGACTTCATGCGGCGCGAACCTTCGAAGCTGAACGGCTTGGTCACGACACCGACGGTAAGGATACCCTTCTCGCGCGCGGCCTTGGCGATGACCGGAGCTGCGCCGGTGCCGGTGCCGCCGCCCATGCCGGCGGCAATGAAGCACATATGCGCGCCATCGAGCGCTTTCTCGACCTGCTCCATCGTCTCTTCAGCCGCGGCACGGCCGATTTCGGGACGCGAGCCGGCGCCCAGACCCTGGGTGATCTTCATGCCCAGCTGGATGCGGCTTTCGGCGGGCGATGCGTTCAATGCCTGCGCATCGGTGTTGGCGACGATGAAATCGACACCCTGGACCTCCGACGCGATCATGTTCGCGATGGCGTTTCCGCCCGCGCCGCCGACGCCGATCACACTGATCCGCGGCTTCAATTCATCGACCTCGGGCCGGAGAAATTCGATCGCCATTTCAGTCTCCAATCACGAGCGGAACGCCGCTTTGCCCCAGATTGCCTCAAGTGATTCGCGGGCGCGAGCGGTTTTTAAGGTTAACGGCATCTTTTCCTGGGGATCGTTTCCCAACTGATTCAGATGATTCGCTTTTAATATCCGCTCCGCACGGCCGCGATCAGACGCTGCACCATGCCGGAGGGCGACATACGGGTGATTTGTTGCGGAGCCGGTGCAATTCTGAGGTCGATCGGATCCGACGCGGCATACAAAACCAGCCCCGAAAGCGTAGCGAAGCTCATGCCCGAATGCGCCTCCGGCATCCCGATCAGCCCGCGCGGGCGGCCGACCCTGACCGAGCGGCCGAGCACGCCCTGCGCATAGTCCGCAATGCCCTTCAGTTCCGCGCCGCCGCCGGTGAGAACGAGCCGCCGCGCGATCGGGCCGGTGAAGCCGAGATCCTTCAACGCCTGCTCTATCGCGGCGAACCAATGTTCGAGGCGGACGCGGATCACGCTGATCAATTGCGCGCGGCTGATGCGGAGCGGCTCGGCGCCGTCCGGGCCGCCTGCCACCTCGATCATCTCGTGATTGTCGCGCGGCGAGGTCTGAGCCGAGCCGTGGAAGCATTTGAGCCGCTCGGCCTGCGCGCGGCGCATGCCGAAGGTCGACGCGATATCGTCGGTGATCTCGCCCGCGCCGATCGGCAGCGAGGCGAGGCCGACCAGCAAACCGCCCGCGAAAAGCGAGACGTTGGTCACGCCCGCACCGAGCTCGACCAGAGCGACACCGAGTTCGCGCTCCTCCTCGGACAGGCACGCCATCGCGGTCGCGATCGGAGAGGCGACGATCGACTTGACTGCAAGATGTGCGGAACGGACGCAGAGATCGAGATTGCGCACCGGCGAAGGGTCGGCCGAGACGACGTGGATATCGACGCCAAGCTTCTCGGCGTGGAGGCCGAGCGGCTGGCGCACGCCGTTCAGCCCGTCGAGCGTGTAGAGCGCGGGCTGGGCATGGAGGACGAGGCGGCCTTCGGGGTCGATCGAATTGCGGCCCGCGTTCAGAAGTTCGTCGATATCCTGCTGCTCGATCCGCTGGCCGCCGAGCGCGACCTCGACCGAGGCGACGTCGCTGTAGAGCCCACCCGCCGAGAAGCTGACCCAGACTTCCTCGATATTGGTGCGCGCGATCCGTTCGGCCTGCTCTACCGCCTCGCGCACCGCATGTTCGGTCCGCTCCATGTCGGTGATGAAGCCGTGCTTGACGCCGCGGCTCTCGCGCTGACCGGTGCCGAGCACCTGCAGCCCGCCTTCGGCCGGCTGCGCGATCAGCGCGGCGACCTTGGACGATCCGATATCGACGGCTGTTATGAGGCCTTCCGACCTGGTCTGCGCCATCCCGTTCCCCCTAGGCCGGCGTCGAAGTGTTGGTAGCTGCGTTCGGATCGACCACTGGCGGCGGGGTCGGATCCACAATCTTGGAGCCCGGATCGCGCGAGGTGCGCACGACCATGCGGGTCGGATCGCGCATGTCGATATGGACATAGCCCTGGCCGAGCAACCGGGCCTCCTGATCCTTTTTGGCGAAGAGCGCGAGCGCATCGAGCGCGGCCTTGTCCCCCTCGGGCAGCGACAGCGTCTCGCCCGACTGGAAACGCAGGTCCCAGCGGCGCTGGCCGACCCAGGTCGCGCCTTCGATCAATTGCTTGAGCGGCGCCTGGCTCGCGATCAGATCGCGCAATTGGCCGATATGCCCCTCGACGCCGTCGCCGATCACCAAAGGCAGCGAGACCGGCATCGTGTGCGGATCGACCGCGGAAAGGACATGTCCCTTGTCGTCGATCAGGAAGAGCTGCTGGTTGCGCTGGAGCACCGCAGACGGCACGCGCTCGACCAGGTCGATCGCGAGCGTATCGGGCAGGCGGCGCGAGACGCGCGCGTCCTCGATCCAGCCCAATTGCAGCAATTCGGCGCGCAGCTTGGCGAGATCGACCAAAGGCATGTCCTGACCATGCGCCTCGGACACGATCCGGTAGACGGTGTCGCGGTCGACCTGCTTGAGGCCGGTGAGCTGGATATTGTGGACGACGAAGCCCATCTGGCCGAGCCCGTGCGCGGTCGCCATGCCCGTCATCTGCGGCACGCCCATTGCCACCAGGCCACCGACCACGCCTCCCACGACGATCAGGCCGAGCGTCCAGTTCTTGATCCGGCGCGCCACACCCTCGGGCAAGCCGATGCGCGGCAGGAAGCCGGCGCTCGCCTTGGCGGGCGGACGACGGCGCGCAGCCGGCTTGGCGCGCGCCGGGGTGCCGCGGCCCGAACGGGTCGTGACCTGGGCGCGCGCGCGGCTCACTTCAAAGCCTCGTCGATGATCGTCTGAACCAGCCCCTCATAGCTCATGCCGACCAGCTTCGCCTGTTCGGGGACAAGGCTCAAGGGGGTCATGCCGGGCTGGGTATTTACTTCGAGCAGATAGAGGCCGGCGACACCCTGTTCGTCATCCCAACGGAAGTCCGACCGCGACGTGCCCTTGCAGCCAAGCAGGCGATGCGCGCGGAGCGCCATGTCGAGGCAGGCTTCGGCGATGTCGGCCGGGATCTCCGCCGGGCAGACATGCTGGGTCATGCCGTCGGTATATTTGGCATCGTAATCGTAGAAGCCGCTTCGGACCTTCAATTCGGTCACGCCGAGCGCACGGTCGCCGACCACGGCGGTGGTCAATTCGCGGCCCTTGATGAAGGGTTCGGCCAGCAAGGTGTCGAAATGCGCCCAGGGGCCATCGACATCGCGCCCAATCGGGCTGCCATAATTGCTGTCGTCGCGCACGATCGCGACGCCGACCGACGAGCCTTCGTTGACCGGCTTGACCACATAAGGGCGCGGCAGCGGATCGCGTTCGAACAGGCTTTCCGAATTCACGATCAGCCCGTCGGGCATGCGGATGCCATGCGGGACCAGCTCGTTCTTGGTGAGCTGCTTGTCGATCGCGATCACCGAGGTGGCGAGGCCCGAATGGGTATATCTGATCCCCATCAGATCGAGCATGCCCTGGATCGTCCCGTCCTCGCCGGGCGAGCCGTGGAGCGCGTTGAACACGACGTCGGGCTTCGCCTCGTGCAGGCGGAGCGCGACATCGCGATCCATGTCGATCCGCGTGACGCGATGGCCCAAGGCCTCGCACGCCTTGGCGACGCCCTCGCCCGAGACCAGGCTGACCTGCCGCTCGGCGGACCAGCCGCCCATCAGGACTGCGACATGGAGGGTCATCGCGAGACTCCAATTCCGCCGTCACCCTGAACTTGTTTCAGGGTCCATCGTCCAACACGCGTCGAAGCCTGTGGCCGAGTGGATGCTGAAACAAGTTCAGCATGACGAAGAAAGGATGCGCGGCTCATGCAGCCCTCCCCACGCGCTGGATTTCCCATTCGAGCAGGATGCCGCTCTTGGCCTTGACCCGGCGGCGCACTTCCTCGCCCAATTCCTCGATCTGCGCGGAGGTGGCGGAGCCCAGGTTCAGGAGGAAGTTGCAATGCTTCTCGGAAACCTGCGCGTCGCCGATCTGCAGGCCGCGGCAGCCGGCTTCGTCGATCAGGCGCCAAGCCTTTGCGCCATCGGGATTCTTGAAGGTCGAACCGCCGGTGCGGCTGCGGAGCGGCTGCGAGGCTTCGCGTTCGGCGGCGATGCGGTCCATTTCCGAGCCGATGGCAGCGGGATCGCCGGGCGTGCCCTCGAACAGGGCTTCGACCACGACCGCGCCCGTCGGCAATTCGGAATGGCGATAGGTGTAGCCGAGCTTCGACGCCGGCCATGTCTCGACGCTGCCGTCGCGCAGCACGACCGTGACCTCAATCAGGATATCGCTCGCCTCGCGGCCATAAGCGCCGGCATTCATGCGCACCGCACCGCCGACCGTGCCGGGGATGCCGCGCAGGAATTCGAGGCCCGCGATGCCCGCATCGCGCGCCGCGCTGGCGACGGTGATGCCCATAGCCGCCCCGCCCGCGCGGACGCGGTTGCCGGGTTCGATCGCGACCTTGGCGAAGGCCTTGGGCAGGCGGACGACCACGCCGGGTACGCCGCCGTCGCGCACGATCAGGTTGGAGCCGACGCCGACCGGCAATACCGGCGTTTCAGGGTCGAGGCCGGCCATGAAGCTGGCCAGATCGTTCACGTCGCGCGGACGCACCAGCCATTCGGCCGGCCCGCCTGTGCGGAACCAGATGAAGTCGGCCAGACTGCCTTGATGTTCGGCGTTGCCGTGCAAGGGCGGGAGGGCGTAGCAGGTGGTCACAGCGTGCAATCCTCCCCCGCAGGGGGAGGGGGACCATGCGAAGCATGGTGGAGGGGTAGCTCCGCTGGATGGGCGGACCGCTGGCCAGAAGGGGAATACCCCTCCACCGCGCTGCGCGCGGTCCCCCTCCCCCTCCGGGGGAGGATGTTCAGCAGGTCGCTCATCCGCGCGCCTTCTGGATCGCGTCGGCGAGACCGGCTGCCCATTTGGTGATGTCGCCCGCGCCGAGGCAGATCACCATATCGTCGGGGCGGATCACTTGCGCCAGTTCAGTCGCGAGCTGATCGGGGCCGCCAATCTCCTGCGCCGCACGGTGGCCGCGCATCTTGAGACCGGAAACCAGCGCCGCCGCATCGACGCCCTCGATCGGCTGCTCGCCCGCGGCATAGACGGGGGCGACATAGACCATGTCCGCATCGTTGAACGCGGTCTGGAAGTCGTCCATCAAGTCATGCAGGCGCGTGAAACGGTGCGGCTGGACGACCGCGATCACACGGCCCCTGGCGCCCTCGCGCGCCGCCGACAGCACCGCGCGGATCTCTACCGGATGGTGGCCATAATCGTCGATGATGGTTACGCCCCCATCTTCCAACGGCACTTCGCCGACCTTGGTGAAGCGGCGCTTCACGCCTGCGAACTTGGCGAAGCCGGTGCGGATGACGTCGTCCGACACGCCGAGCTCCAGCGCGACGCCGATCGCGGCCAGGCTGTTCTGGACATTGTGGCGGCCCGGCATCGGCAGCTCGATCCCCTCGATCGAGCGGGTCGAGCCGTCGCGCTGGCGGATGATGCATTCGTAGCGGTTGCCGCCCGGGATCGGGGTCACGTTGACGCCGCGAATGTCGGCCTGGGCGGAGAAGCCGTACGTGACGACGCGGCGATCGCGCACGCGCGGGATGATCGCCTGCACTTCGGGATGATCGAGGCAGAGTAAGGCCGCGCCGTAGAAGGGCACATTCTCGATGAATTCGACGAAGCCGTCCTTCACCTTGTCGAACGAGCCATAGTGATCGAGATGCTCGGGATCGATGTTGGTGACGATCGCATAGGTGCCGTCGAGCCGCAGGAAGGAACCGTCGCTCTCGTCGGCCTCGACCACCATCCAGTCCGAAGCACCCAAACGCGCGTTCGAGCCGTAGCTGTTGATGATGCCGCCGTTGATCACGGTCGGGTCGACGCCGCCCGCGTCGAGCAGGGCCGCGACCATCGAAGTGGTGGTGGTCTTGCCGTGCGTGCCTGCCACCGCGACGGTGGATTTGAGCCGCATCAGCTCGGCCAGCATCTCGGCGCGGCGGACCACGGGGATGCGCTTTTCGAGCGCGAGTTCGACTTCCGGGTTGCCGCGCTTGATCGCGGTCGAGGTGACGACCACCGCCGCGTCGCCCAGATTTTCCGCCTTGTGGCCGATCGCGACCTGGATGCCGCGCTTGCGCAGGCCTTCCACTACATAGCCCTCGGCCACGTCGGAGCCCTGCACTTTGTAGCCGAGATTGTGCATCACCTCGGCAATGCCGGACATGCCGATGCCGCCGATCCCGATGAAGTGGATCGTGCCGATGTCGGTTGCGACGCCCTTCATGCCAATCCTCCCCG
>Ga0157370_10000202_pt1 | contig 75313 bp, 70 predicted proteins | sample C35metaG_FD_113463 | JGI IMG/M metagenome (GOLD analysis project Ga0157370, IMG submission 113463) | Corn rhizosphere microbial communities from Kellogg Biological Station, Michigan, USA - C3-5 metaG | ecosystem: Host-associated > Plants > Roots > Rhizosphere > Soil | place: USA: Michigan...
CCCCTGGAAGGCTATTCCCCCTCCAGCATCGCCCGGGGCCACCCCACACGATGCCGTCCGGAAGCTGCGGTCTTGGCCGGAGGTTACCCCCGAAGGACTTGGAAGCCCTCCCATCGTCCGCGTAGCTCCCCTCCACGACGGCGGCATCACCATGAGGCGAACCTCATGGGCGAGATCTGTACTCTTTGGGCGAAGTTACCGTCTCATGCATGCTGACGAGCTTCGCGCCGGTCTTGTCCAAGGGACTGGGCCAATGAACGCACCGTGCGTACATGATTTGGTCCGGTTTGTCAAGCCGTGATCGAGTGATCGCTACCATCTTCCACGCTCGCGATTTGCATGTCATGAAGCGGCTCGCACCCGCGGACAACAGCGGGGCCCAGCAAGAGAGGATGCGACAGGTGGTAAGCCGTTTCTGTCTGGCAGTTTGTGTTAGCGCTACCATTTCTTTCGCGGCGCAGGCGGAGCCGGTGGCCCAGGTGCAGGCTTTTCCCGGCGATGGCGCGGGGGCCTACAAGACGCATCGCTATCGCGACCTGTTCGTCGAGCAGCTCGGCAAGAGCCATGCCGAAAGCCAGGCCAAGATCGACAAGGCCTATCGGCAACTCTTCCACGGCGACGGGCAGGAAGAGCGCGTCTATTTCGAGACCGGCGTGAACGCGAACGGGCCGCTCGCTTACATCACCGACTGGGCCAATAACGACGCGCGCACCGAAGGCATGAGCTACGGCATGATGATCGCCGTCCAGCTCGGCCATAAGCGCGAGTTCGACGCGCTGTGGAACTGGTCCAAGACCTATATGCTGATGACCGATCCGAAGAATCCCTCGGTCGGCTATTTCGCCTGGTCGATGAACACCGACGGCACGCCGCGATCGACCGGCGCCGCGCCCGACGGCGAGGAATATTATGTGATGGCGCTCTATTTCGCGGCGCATCGCTGGGGCAACGGCAAGGGCATCTACAATTACCAGGCCGAGGCGGACAAAATCCTGCGCGGCATGCGGCACCATCCCGTGCTGACGGGCACGCCGCCCTTCCGGATCCATCCCAACGATCCGCCCTTCATTCCGCCGGACAAGCCCTGGCCGAGCCCCAACAATCGCGCGGCGGAGGCCGAAGCCAAGGCCGAGGCGATCAAGGCGGGCAAGCCCTGGCCGCCGCATTTCAACTTCGACCGCAAGCCGCGGCCCGAGACGGTCGGGCCGATGGTGGACGAAGCGAGCCACATGATCCGTTTCGTGGCGGAGCAGAACATCCCCGGCACCGACGCCTCCTACCATCTGCCCGCTTTCTACGAATTGTGGGCACGCTGGGGGCCGAAGGAGGACCGCGCTTTCTGGGCGCGCGCTGCGGACGTGAGCCGCGACCTGTTCGTGAAGGTGACCGGGCCGAATACGGGCCTCGCGCCCGACCGCAGCAATTTCGACCTGACCCCGGCGACGGGATGGGACGGAAAGCCGAGCGCCTTCGCCTATGACAGCTGGCGCACGGTCAGCAATTGGTCGGTCGACTATAATTGGTGGGGCAAGGACGCGCGGCAGCGGGTGCTGAGCGACCGCATCCAGAATTTCCTGGTCGGGCAGGGGATCCACAGCTTCGTCGATCGCTATTCGCTCGATGGAAAGCCCGAATCCGCGCGCCATTCGGTGGGCATGGTCGCCGCCACCGCGGTCGGCGGCTTCGCGGCCACGCCCGGCGCCAATTCCAAGGCCTTCCTGCAGGAATTGTGGGATACGCCGGTGCCGACGGGCGAGCAGCGTTATTTCGACGGCATGCTCTATCTGATGAGCATGATGCACATCGCCGGCGATTTCCGGATCATCGAGCCTGTGGGCCCGAAGAAATGAGGTTCAGCTAAGCCTTAGTTCCAGGGACCGGCGGGCGGGTTCGGCCGGACCGCCTCTGCCTTGGTGCGGCGCGCCTGGGCGGAGAGGACGCCGACGATCGCGCCCTTGATGAAGGGCAGGCCGCCGAGCGCGACCGCGCCCACAGCGGGAATGGCGATGCCCAGAACCAGCGCCATCGGCGCGTTCCAGATCGCTTCGAACGCAAGCATCGGCGCGACCACGACATGACCGACGATCAGCACGGTGAAATAGGCAGCCGCGTCATCGACCCGATGCTGGCCATTGTCCGCGCCGCAATGCGGGCAGATCGGCTGGATCTTGAGATAGGATGTGTAGAGCGGCGCGGTGCCGCATGCCGGGCAGCGCAGCCTGAGACCGCGCTTCATCGCGCGCCAGATGGGGTTGGCCGCGTCGTCGATCGGCTGCTGGTCCATGCGCCCGCATATGGGACGCGGATGGTTTTTTCGCAACCGCAGCATGGGTTTTGCGGTTCCGAATATCGGTTGCCGGTTGCCTAGTCCTTCCCGGAACGGGGAGGGGGAGCCGCAGGCTGGTGGGGGGCTGCGGGACGGGATATTCCCCTCCACCACCGCCTTCGGCGGCGGTCCCCCTCCCCGAGCAAGCTCGGGGAGGATTAGCGTTGTGCCGCGCCGAGGGCCTGGCCCAGCACATCGCCCATCGCTTCGATCGTGTAGGGCTTGACCAGCAGGGGGAAGCCTTCCGCCGCGGCGGAGGCGGCGGCATCGCTATAGCCGGTCATCAACACCACCGGCATGCCGGGCTCACGGCGCACGATCTCGTGCGCCAGCTCAAGCCCGTTCATCTTGCCGGGCATGATCATATCCGACAAAGCGAGGTCGAACGGGCCGCTTTCCTCGAGCAGGCGCAGCGCCTCGGCGGCGGTGGCGCCGCGTTTCGCCCGGTAGCCGAGCTCGCGCAGCATCTCGCATACCAGCTCGGCGACATATTCGTCGTCTTCGGCTACGAGCACGGTCGCGTCATGCTCCGCATGCCTTACCCCGCCGGCATCGGCATTTTGCCGCGGCAGCGTCTGGCTGGAGCGCGGGAACATCAAATTGACAATGGTGCCGCGTCCGATCGCGCTGTCGATCTTCACCTCCCCGCCGGACGAGCGAATGAAACCGTAAACCTGGCTCAGTCCAAGCCCAGTGCCGGTGCCCACGCTCTTGGTCGTGAAGAAGGGTTCGAACACCTTTTCGAGGACCTCGGGCGCGATGCCCGCGCCATTGTCCTGAATGCTGAGCCGGACCATGTCGCGGCGCACCTGGCCGCCGGCGGGATAATTGTGCGCGCCGATCCGGATCCGCCCGCCCTCGGGCATCGCATCGCGCGCATTGATCGCGATGTTGAGCACGGCGACGTCGAACTGGGACGGGTCGACCTCGATCGGCCAGAGGCCGTCGGCGAATTCGAACTCGACCTTGATGTCCTCGCGCAACGAACGTTCGAGCAGATCCTGCAGGTCGCGGATGCGCTTGCCGACGTCGACCACCTCGGGCGAGAGCGGGGAGCGGCGGGCGAAGGTCAGCAATTGTTGCGTGAGCTTCGCGCCGCGCTCGATCGCTTGCCTGATGCCGTCCTTGAGCCGGTCGCGGCGGACGGGATCGGTGGTGCGATCGAGCAATTCCATACCCGACGAGGCAACCATCAGCAGATTGTTGAAATCGTGCGCGACGCCGCCGGTAAGCTGGCCCATCGCCTCCATCTTCTGCGCCTGGCGCAACGCCTCTTCCGCCTCCTGGCGGCTCGCAATCTCGGACTCGAGGCGCTTGTTGGCGGCGCTGACCGAGGCATAGAATGCGGCCAGCACCGCCACCAGCAGGCAGGCCATCACCACCACGACCGCGATGCCGAGATAGCGGCCCGCGCGGCGCGACCAGCTTTCGGTCGCGGCGACGACATAGACCGACCCCAGCCTGGTCCCATTCTGTTCGACCGCGTTGGTGACGATCAATTCGTCACCCTGAACGATCGGCGCGGCGACCTGGTTATGCGGGGGCAAAGGCTCGCCGGTGCGGGAGAAGCCCGCCACCGGCTTGCCATCCTCGTCATAAACGCCGACCGCGTCGAATTCGGGGCTCGCCTTGAGCGCATCGATATATTCGTGCGCCGCATTCTGGTCGTCGAAGGCAAGCGGACCCGCGAGGCTGGCGGAAAGCACCCGCGCCTGGACCTCGACCTCATGGATCTTCTCGGCGCGCGCCTGATCTTCATTATGATAGGCAAGGCCGAGGCTGGCGACGAGCAGGAGGCAGGCAATGGCAATGCCGATTGCGGGCGTTTCCGCGATCGCGGTCATCAGCCGCCGGAGGGAGGTGCGCGGGTTCATCGATTGACGCTCAAGGCCAGCCCGAGCAGCTTCGAGCTGATGGCGATCCCGCTATCCTGTGCGGCCGCCTGGTTGATGGCGAAGCGCACCCGCCCGCCGACCATCACGAACTGGATCATGCCGCCGGTGCTGCCGCGCGCGCGATCGGTGACGGTGAGGATCGGGTCGTGCGCGATCGCCCGCAAATCTTCCTCTGTCTCGTCGCCGGCCACGAACAATATCTGGCAGGGCATGCCCGCGCGCACCGCCTCGACATGGCGCACCGCGATGGGATGGCCGTTGACGCGCTGGCCCTTGACCGCTTCCCCCAATGCGGGCCCGAACGGATCGGGCCCGGCGATGCAGATGGTGAGCGGCGCGCCGGGGGCTTCGAACGCGGTCGGCGGCCACTGCACGAAGGGCGCGAATTTGTAGAGGTAGCTCGCCTTGACGGCATATTCGAGCGGCAGCTCCGCCGCGCAGGCGGCGCGGCCCAGCCCCGCAAGCAGGACGAGGCCTGTCGCGAGGCGGATTATAGGCGCCATTTCAGCCCGGCCAGGATCGAGCGGGGAACTTGGTTGGCGGCGTTGGCGGGCAGCTCCTGATGCCATTTGTGGAGCAGGTTGAGCCCGCTCAGCGACACCTGCGTCCGGCCGCTGAGGCGCCAGCTTATCCGGCCGCCAAGCTCGGTATAAGCGGGCACGACCGGATCGGGCAGACGGCCGACATAACGGAAATCGGTTTCGATCGAGAGCGCGCGGCCGACCGTGAAGGTCGAGCTCAAAGTGGCCTGGCGGCGTGGATCGTCGCCCGCCTGGGCCACGCCGAGAATACCGCTCGCGCCGGGCTTGAAGTGAAGATCCTCGTGCAGCAGGTTTAATCCCGCGCTCAGCTTCCACCAACTGGCAAGCGACAGGTCGCCCCAGGCTTCCAGGCCATAAGTGTGCCCCTTCATCGCATTGCTCCAGTAGAGCGGCGTGAAGGTAACGGGCGTGATCTCGATAGCCTTCAGATCGTCGTAGAGATTGTAGTAGGTCGAGACCGAAAGCGAGGCGCGCGCCGACGCCTGGATGCGCGTGCCCGCCTCGAACGCGGTCAGCTTCTCGGTGCGGAAGGCGTTGTTGCCGGTGAGGAAGCGAATCCCGTTGAACATCTCGACCACGTCCTGGTCGAAGGGGGTGGGCGAGCGCACGGCGCGCGAAACCGCGCCCCACAACAGGATTGCGTCGGTCGGTTTCCAGCTCAGTCTTGCATCCGGAAGCAGGGACACGCCCGCATAGGGATCCCGTTCCGCCTTGAGCCCGAGCGTGAGCTTGGCGCGCGGCGAGAAGGCCCAGCCATATTGGGCGAAGGCATCGGCCAGGACGAGCGTGCGCCTGGGCGGCTCGAAGAAGATCGAGGAATTGCCATGGATGTCGAAGCGGCTTGCGCGGATGCCGCCGCCCCAGACGAAATCGTCCTTCGCGCCCGGCCTGTTATTGTGCTGGAAATAGAGATCGTAGGTGTCGATCGAGAAAGCGCCGCCATTGTCGAGCGTGTGGCGCGCCTGATCGTCATAATAAGCCTGGAGCTCGAACGACCCGCCGCCGGCTTCGTCATGCGCCCAGCGCGCGAGCAGATTGCGGCTGTGGGTGCGCTCGTCACTGGCGCCGAACTGGTCGGCGCGGCTGTGCATGAGATCGCCCTGGACCGTGACCCCGTCTTTGTCGCCCGGGGTCCAATCGAGCCGGAAACCGCCCTGGATCCGCCACCAGGCATCATTGGCGGGCACGTCGGGATGGGTTTGCGCGTCCTTCGCGGTGCGCGTCTCGCCCTGGTCGAGCGCGCGCACGTAGAAACGGGCAGTGACATTCTCGCTAAGCCTGCCGCCATAGCGCAGCCCGCCGGTGCGTTCGCGCGATCCGCCCTCGGCGGTCGCGAGCAGGCCCTGGGTCTCGCCCGAACGGCGCGTGATGATGTTGATCACGCCATTGACCGCATTGGCGCCCCACAAGGTCGCGCCCGGGCCGCCCACGACCTCGATCCGCTCGATATCCTCGGGGGTCACGTCTTCCATGTCCCAGTACACGCCCGAATAAAGCGGCGTGTAGACGCTGCGGCCGTCGATCATCACCAGGAGCTTGTTGGTGAAATTCTGGTCGTTCTGGTTGCCGGAGAGGCCGCGCGCGGTGATCGTGTACTGGCTCGCGTTCATTTGCGCGACGTAGAGATTGGGCGCCAGTCGCAGGATTTCGGGCAAGGTCGTCGCACCCGACCGGACGATGTCGTCATGCGTGATGACGAAGATCGCGGCGGGCGCATCGCTCAGCGCCTCGCTGGTCTTGCTGACCGAAGAGATGTTGACGTTGGCGAGTTCGTCCAGCGACAGATCGCGCAAATCCTCCATCGATTGCGCGCGGGCCGATGTCGCGACGAGGCAAAGCAGGCCTGCCGCAGCGCAATTCCGGAAACGCCGCGTGTGAGGCAGCCCCTTTGCTCCCACCCTTTTTCCCTCGCCTGATTTTCAGGTCTGTTACGGTTTCGTAACTCTGGAGCCGCGCTTTAGCTCCCTGAAACTTTACAATTCATGGCTTGAGGAATTTTTTGCCGCTTTTCTCGGCTTTGACGTCGCCCGACTTGCCCGTTCCCACGTCCTTGCGCGGCTCGCCCTTGGCGGTGCGCTGCGCGGCGGCGTTGGCGCCGGCCAGGACGGGGCCGCAGGCCACGCTCTTGGCGTCGCCCGGATCGACGAAAGCGATCAGGGCTGCGATCGGGCTCGCCACCACGCCGAGGCCGATGCCGATGCCCGCGCGGGTCAGCAATTGCGGCGTGACAATCTGAAGCTTCGGCTCGGCGAAATGGCCTTCGATCCCGATCGGCGACTGGCCCGAGAAGAGGCTGAACTTCTTGGCGTGCGCGCGGAAGGCCAGGCTCAGGCTCTCGTCCTTGAAGCTGAAGCCGCCCTTCGCGGTCATCACGTTCGCGTCGGTATCGATCAGGATCGGATCGGCCGCGGCAATGCCGTCGCGCACGGTGAAGGCGATCAAGCCGCAATTCACGTCGATCGGCTTCTTCAGTTTGTCCTGGAGCAGGCGTTGGAGGAACACGCCCACGTCGAACTCGCTGAGCTGGACATATTTGGTCCAGAAGCTGCCCTTGGGCAGGATGATCGCGATCCGGCCCGACGACGAGGCGAGGCTCTTGCGAAGCGAATCGCCGGTGCCGTGCATCTTGACGCGCGCGGTCATGGTGCCCGAAGCGGGCGCCTCGGACGCGCCGCTCTTGTAGAGCAATTTGGCGATCGGCGTGGGCGACAGGCGCACGTCGTAATCGGTCAGGATCGCGGGCTTGCGCGCGTCGATCGAGATATCCGACTTCAGGTGACCGCCGGCGATATCGAGGTTGAGCGGGCTTAGCTCGAGCAGGCCATGATCGAGATCGACCCCGAGCACGATGTTGGAGACGGGGACGAACGGCTCCTTGATCGTGGCGATGCGGTAATCGACCTTGGCGTCGAAGCCCTTGATCGCGTCGATGCGCAAAGGCGCGTCGGGCAGGATGCGGGGCACGCCGTCCTTCGCATGCTGGGTGGTTGCCGCCGCGGTCGCGCCTTTGGTCGCGAGCGTGTTGGGCTCGTAACCGATGAACGGCCCGATATCGATGATGTCGACATGACGCGAGGTGAGGTCGGCCTTGATGAAGAGGCGTTGCTTGGGATCGGCGGGGATGGTGACGGTGACCGCGCCGGCAAGATCACTCGCGCCATACATGCCGGTCATGCGGGTGAAGCGATATTGATCACCCTCCTTCATCATATGCGCGCGCAGATGGTAGGTGCGGGTGTCCGGGACGGCGACGCCGATCAGATCGAACAGGTCGCGGATGTTGCGGCCGCGCGCCGCCACCGAAAGGTCCGCGCCCTCGATCACGGTCGCGCCGGGAAGCGTGCCCGCGACGTCGATCTGCGTCCTCGATCCGTTGATATGGAGCTGGAACTGATTCTGGCCGCCCGCGAGTAGCTGGTTGGGCGACGTCTGCTGGCCGGTGAGCGTGAAGGGGATGCCGCGCATCGTGCCGCCGCCCGCGAAGCGGATATTGTTCGCGAACCGGTTGTCCTGCGCGTTGATCGGCTCGAAATGCGCGTTGACGACGAGCAGCATGCGGTCGTCGCGATAATGGACGTCCGTTTCCGCCACCTGCGCGCGCTGGATCAGAGGCAGCTTGAGCGGCTGGCCGGTCGTCCGGGGGCCGCCGAACGTCCAGGTATTCTGCTTGTGCTGCTTGTCCCATTCCAGATCGGCGTCGGCGTCGAGCAGGTTGATGAAATTGACCTTCGACTGGTCGCCGAACAGGAAGGAGAAAGTGTCGATGCGCGCGTCGATCAGCCTGGCCGAGAAAAGCTTGGGCCGCGCCGCCCAGGATGGGTTGGAGATGGTCAGCCCTTCGGCCAGGAACTTGGCCGCGAACGGATCCAGATAAAGATTGAAGTCGCCCGCCACCTTCACCGTGCGGCCGGTATGGTAGGAGGCGATCCGTTCGAACGTGTGCTTGAGGAAGCGGCCCTTGGTGACGAACAGCACCAGCCAGACCATGAAGATAAGGCCGATGAGGGTGGCGAGCACCGAAATGCCGGCCGCCAGCGTGCGCGTCCCCAGGTCGCGCCGGGGCTCCTTATCGGGGGCGACCGTCCCCGGCTCAGCGGCGGATGCATCGGCCATGGAGGTGGAAACCCGCCTTTTTCGGCGCGGTTCCGAAACGGGGCTTTCGGTTCGGTTGCGCCGAACGACATCGGCGCCGGCCAAGGGCGATAGCCCGGTTGCCTAATGCGACGGACTAACCTATAGGCGCGCCCTTCATAGCGATTTCGGACGAACCGCCCGGCTGATATGGGCTGCCGTGGCTGTTCTTGATCGCTCTCGAAAAGGAGACGAAAATGCCCAAGCTGAAGACCAAGAGCGGCGTCAAGAAGCGCTTCAAGCTCACGGCCACCGGCAAGATCAAGTGCGGCGTCGCCGGCAAGCGCCACCGCCTGATCAGCCACAATGCCAAATATATTCGCCAGAACCGCGGCACCTCCGTGCTTGCCGACGCCGATACGGCGCGCGTCAAGCTCTGGGCGCCCTACGGCCTCAACTAAGGAGTAGCGGGACATGGCACGCGTCAAGCGCGGCGTAACCACGCACGCGAAGCACAAGCGCATCCTTGAGGATGCGAAGGGCTATTATGGCCGCCGCAAGAATACGATCCGCATCGCCCGCCAGGCGGTGGAGAAAGCGGGTCAGTATGCTTATCGCGACCGCAAGGTTAAGAAGCGGAATTTCCGCGCCCTCTGGATCCAGCGCATCAACGCCGCGGTTCGGGCCGAAGGCCTGACCTATGGCGTGTTCATGCACGGTCTGAAGCTGGCCGGCGTCGAACTGGACCGGAAGGTCCTGGCCGATCTCGCCATGCACGAGGCGGAAACCTTTAGCGCCATCATCGCCCAGGCGAAGGCGGCGCTTCCGGAAGGAGCGCGGGTCGCGGCGTAAGCCGAACCCCGAGCAAGCCATTCGAAAGGGCGCGGCGGCTGAGACAGCTTCCGCGCCCTTTTTTGTCTCCTTCCACAGTCATCCCGGCGAAAGCCGGGATCCAGGATTCGGCTTCGTTGAGGTAGAGCGTGAAGCGCGATGTCTTTGAGCCTGCGGTTTATATTCTGGCGAGCAAGCCGCGCGGAACATTGTACATCGGCTGCAGCACCAATTTGATGCAGCGGCTGCATCAGCACCGCGAGGGCTTGATCCCGGGCTTCACCCGCCGCTACGGCATTCGCCGTCTCGTGCATTTCGAGATGTTCGACACGATCGATGCGGCGATTGCCCGCGAACGTCAGCTGAAAGAATGGCGTCGAGCGTGGAAGATCGAGTTAATCGAACGGCAGAATTTTCATTGGGACGATCTGGCGGTTGGGTTCGGTTTCGAGCCATTGCCTAGCCGCGAGATGGATCCCGGCTTTCGCCGGGATGACAGGTAAGAGAATGACAGACCTAGACCAACAGAAGGCTGAGTTGCTCGCAGCGATCGCGACGGCCGATGCCGATGCGCTGGAGGCGATTCGCGTGAGCGCGCTCGGCAAGAGCGGCACGATCACAGGGCTTCTCAAGACGCTCGGTGCTATGTCGCCCGAGGAACGCACGGAAAAGGCGCCCGCGATCCAGGGGCTTCGCGCCGACGTGTCCGACGCCATCTCTGCGCGCAAGGAGACGCTCGATGGCGCCGCGCTCGATGCCAAGCTCGCCTCCGAGACGCTCGACATGACCTTGCCGGTCGGGCCGGCGCGGCAGGGATCGGTCCACCCGGTCAGCCAGGTGCTGGACGAGCTCGCCGAGATTTTCGCCGATCTGGGCTTCGCGGTCGCGACTGGGCCCGAGATCGAGGACGATTGGCACAATTTCACCGCGCTCAACATTCCGGAGACGCATCCGGCGCGCGCGATGCACGACACCTTCTATTTCCCCGAGGTGGAGGGCGAGGAGCATCGCATGCTGCTCCGGACGCATACCTCGCCGGTGCAGATCCGCACCATGACCAAGACTCCGCCGCCGATCCGGATCATCGCGCCGGGCCGCGTCTATCGCTCCGACAGCGACGCGACCCACACGCCGATGTTTCATCAGATCGAGGGGCTGGTGATCGACAAGGGCATCCACCTTGGCCATCTCCGCTGGACGCTGGAGACCTTTCTCAAGGCCTTCTTCGAGCGCGAGGATATCGTGCTGCGGCTGCGTCCCTCTTATTTCCCCTTCACCGAGCCGTCGGTGGAGGTCGATGTCGGCTATTCGGTCGAGAAGGGCCGCCGCGTGATCGGTGGGTCGGAAGGCTGGATGGAAGTGCTGGGCTCGGGCATGGTCCACCCGAAGGTGATCGAGGCCTGCGGACTCGATCCGGCCGAATATCAGGGCTTCGCCTTCGGCACCGGCGTCGACCGGCTGGCGATGTTGAAATACGGTATGGACGATCTGCGCGCCTTCTTCGACGGCGACATGCGCTGGCTCAGGCATTACGGATTCCGGGCGCTGGATGTGCCTACGCTCAGCGGAGGAGTGGGCGCATGAAGTTCACTCTTTCGTGGCTCAAGGAGCATCTCGACACCACCGCCACGCTCGACGAGATCGTGGTCGGGCTGACCAGGCTCGGGCTCGAGGTCGAGGGTGTCGAGGACCCCGCCGCCAAGCTCAAGGGCTTCGGCATTGCCAAGGTGCTGACCGCCGCGCCGCATCCGCAGGCGGACAAGCTGCAGGTGCTGACGGTGGATACCGGCGACGGCAACCCGCTCCAGGTCGTCTGCGGCGCGCCGAATGCGCGCGCGGGCCTGGTCGGCGTGTTCGGCCAGCCCGGCGCGGAAGTGCCCGCCAATGGCATGGTGCTGCGCGTTGCGGCGATCCGCGGGGTCGAATCCAACGGCATGATGTGCTCGACGCGCGAGCTTGAGCTCGGCGACGATCATGATGGCATCATCGAGCTGCCGGCCGACGCGCCAGTGGGCACCGCATTCGCGGACTATGCCGGCTTGTCCGATCCGGTGATCGACATCTCGGTCACGCCCAATCGGCAGGATTGCATGGGCGTGCGCGGCATCGCGCGCGATCTCGCGGCGGGCGGCTACGGCACGCTGAAGCCGCTCGACGTGCCGACGATCAAGGGCAATGGCAAACCGCCGATCGACATCGCCACGCACGATCCGGAGGGCTGCCCGGCCTTCTTCGGGCGCGTGGTGACGGGCGTGAGCAACGGCGCCTCGCCTGACTGGATGCAGCGCCGGCTGAAAGCGGTCGGCCAGCGGCCGATCTCGGCTCTGGTCGATATCACCAATTATGTGATGCTCGACCATGGCCGGCCTTTGCACGTCTATGACATGGCGAAGCTCAAGGGCAGCCTGGTCGCGCGCAAGGCCAAGGACGGCGAGACGCTCGTCGCGCTCAACGGCAAGGAATATCGTTTCGACGCGAGCATGACCGTGGTCGCGGATGACATCCGCGTGCACGATATCGGCGGGATCATGGGCGGCGAGGAGACGGGTGTGTCCGAATCCACGACCGAGGTGCTGATCGAGTGCGCTTACTTCACGCCCGCGAACATCGCGCGGACCGGGCAGAAGCTTGGCCTCACCAGCGATGCGCGCCAGCGGTTCGAGCGCGGCGTCGATCCGGCCTTCCTGAGCGATGGGCTCGCCATCGCGACCCAGCTCGTGATCGAGATTTGCGGCGGCAAGCCGACCGAAGCGATCGAGGCGGGCGAGCCGCCGCTCGGCCATCCGACCTTCAAATATGACCCCCAGGCGGTCGAGCGGCTGGGCGGGCTCGAGGTTGCGCCCGAGCGCCAGCGCGAAATCCTCGCCAGCCTCGGCTTCGGCGTTGACGGCGCCTGGACGATCCGCGTGCCGAGCTGGCGCCGCGACGTCGAAGGCGTGGCCGATATCGTCGAGGAGATCGTGCGGATCGAGGGGATCGACAATGTCCCGGCCGTGGCGCTGCCGCGCCCGGACGGCGTTGCGCGCCCGACCGCTACGCCCGAGCAGAAGATCGAGCGCATCATCCGCCGCACCGCCGCCGCGCGCGGTTTGGACGAGGCCGTGACCTGGAGCTTCCTGCCCGAGGCGGAGGCGGAAAAGTTCGGCGGCGCGGCCTGGGTGCTGGCAAATCCGATCAGCGAGGATCTGAAGGCAATGCGCCCGTCCTTGCTGCCGGGTCTGCTGTCGGCGGCGCGGCGCAATGCCGATCGCGGCGCGGACGCGATCCGTTTGTTCGAGGTCGGCCGCCGTTATCTCGCCGAGGGCGAGCGCCCGACGCTCGGCTTCGTGCTGGCGGGCGAGGGCGCGCGCGACTGGCGCTCCGGCAAAAAGGCGGTCGATGCTTATGACGCCAAGGCCGAGGCGGTGGCCTTGCTCGCCGCGGCGGGGGCGCCGGTCGATCGACTACAGGTGATGGAAGCTTTGACCTCGACCTGGCATCCGGGCCGTTCGGGCTCGCTGCGGCTGGGGCCGAAGACGGTGTTGGCCGAGTTCGGCGAGTTGCATCCGGCGACGCTCAAGGCATTCGGGCTGGATGGCCCGGCGGTGGCGGCGGAAATCTACCTGGATGCCATCCCGGCCAAGCGCGAGGGCGGCCGGATGCGTACGGCCTACGCCCCGCCCGCGCTCCAGGCGGTGTCGCGCGACTTCGCTTTCGTGACCAAGCGCGATGCGCCCGCGGATGCCCTGCTGCGCGCGGTCCGTGGCGCGGACAAGGACGCGATCATGGATGTCGCTTTGTTCGACGTCTTCACCGGCACCGGCTTGGCCGATGACGAGAAGTCGCTGGCGGTGGCGGTGACGCTGCAGCCGGGCGAGAAGAGCTTCACCGATGCGGACTTGAAGGCGATCTCCGACAGGATCGTCGCGGCCGCCGGCAAGGTCGGGGCGAAGCTGCGGTCGGCAACAGGCAGCGTGGATGTGACGCTTGGCGAACTAACCGCCAGAGATGCCGGAATCTTCTGAGGTTTGCCCGGTCCGTAAAGCCCTCTCCCGCAAGCGGGAGAGGGTTGGGTGAGGGCCTAACTTCTTATACCCTCACCCCATGCCTCCGGTCCGCCGCCAGATCAGCCCGCACGCCGCGCGTTTGAGGCGTGAACAGACCGATGTGGAGCAACGTTTCTGGCTGGCGGTTCGGAACCGGCGATTAGCTGGTGCGAAGTTCCGGCGGCAGGCGACGATCGGCAGCTACGTTGTCGATTTTCTGTGTGTCGAGGCAATGCTGATCGTCGAACTGGATGGCGGACAGCACGACGAGGCCGTGGACGCGGCTCGGACGCGGTTTCTGGAATCGCGCGGTTATCGGGTGCTGCGTTTCTGGAACAATCAGGTGGTCGAGAATTTCGAGGGGGTTCTGGAAACTGTCGCCGAGGCGTTGGGCTCGAGAGAGTAGAAGAAGACCCTCACCCAACCCTCTCCCGCAGGCGGGAGAGGGCTAAGAAAGAAGATTACCGCCGCAACAAGAACACCGCATGCTCGGCGCGGAGGTTCGCCGCTGCGCTGGAGATGCGGCGGTTGCCGGTCAGGAACCAGGCGTCCTCCACCGTGATCCCGCGTTCGGCGACGAAGGCGCGGAAATCGTCGATGGTGAGCTGGTGGATATTCTCGGTTTCGTACCAGGAGACGGGCAGGGCCGGCGTGACCGGCATGCGGCCGCCCCAGAACAGCCCCCAGCGCACGCGCCAGTAAGCGAAATTGGGGAAAGAGACGAAGGCGCGGTCGCCGATCCGCAGCAATTCGGTCAGCACCTGATCGGGCGCGCGCGCGGTCTGCAGCGTCTGGCTGAGGATCGCGTAGTCGAAGGCACGATCGGGATAATAAACCAGATCGGTGTCGGCATCGCCCTGGACCACCGACAGCCCCTTGGCGACCGCCTGGCTGACATTGCCGACATCGATCTCCAGCCCGCGCGCGTCGACATTCTTGCGGTCGCGCAGCTCCGCCATCAGCTCGCCGTCGCCGCAGCCGATATCGAGCACGCGCGCGCCCTGCGCGACATGGCCGGCGATGATTGCGAGGTCGGGGCGAAGGCTCATCCCTGCGTCCTCAACAGGTCGGCGAAACCGGGGCCGAGCCGTTCCATGTAGCGATCGGGCTTGATCAACGCATGATAGCCCAGCGGCGCATAAACTTCGTGCGCGTCGCGGGTGACGAGCGCGAAGCGACGGATGCCTTCGAATTGCGGATGATCGAGGAACCAGCCGACCATGCGCTTGGCCAGACCCTGGCCGCGCGCTGCCTCGTCCACCCAGACGTCGGCGAGCCAGGCGAAGGTGGCGTGATCGGTGATCATCCGCGCGAAACCGACCTGTTCGCGGTTGCGATAGGCGCCGAGGCAATGCGATCCGGCGATGGCGCGTTCGACCAGTTCGTAGGCGATGCCCGGACACCAATAGCTCGATGCCAGCCAGCCATGGATGCGCGGCAGGTCGAGCCGGGCCTTGTCGTCGGAAAGGAGGATGTCGCTCATGATCGCGCGCCCGATCCATCCGGCCGTTCGTGCTGAACGAAGTCGAAGCACGTTCCGCAATGCCCTTCGACTTCGCTCAGGGCGAACGGGAAATTGGTGAGCGAACCTCCGCTCATGCCTCGCCCGCCTTGAGGAAGCCGTCCACCACCGCGAACAGTTCGGGCACGTCGAGCAGGAAGGCATCGTGGCCGAAGGGGGAGGAGAGCTCGACGAAGCTCGCCGCTGCACCCGCCGCGTTGAGGGCATGGACGATCGTGCGCGATTCCGCGGTCGGGTAGAGCCAGTCGGTATCGAAGCTCACCACGCAGAAGCGCGATTTGCTGCCGCGGAAGGCGTTGGCGAGCAGGCCGCCATGTTCCTCCGCCAGGTCGAAATAATCGAGCGCGCGCGTGATATAGAGATAGGAGTTGGCGTCGAACCGGTCGACGAAGCTGATCCCCTGGTGGCGCAGATAGGATTCCACCTGGAAATCGGCATCGAAGCCGAACCCCTTTTCGCCGCGGTCCTGCAGCTTGCGGCCGAATTTTTCGTGCAGACCGGCTTCGGACAGATAGGTGATATGTGCCGCCATCCGTGCCACCGCGAGGCCGGCGGCAGGCGAATCCGACGCCTCGTAATAATCGCCGCCGCGCCATTTCGGATCGGCCATGATCGCCTGGCGACCGACCTCATGGAAGGCGATATTCTGCGCGCTGTGGCGCGCGGCCGAGGCGATCACGACCGCGGCGCGCGTGCGGTCGGGATAGGTCGCGGCCCATTCGAGCGCCTGCATTCCGCCCATCGATCCGCCGACCACGGCGGCAAGCGTGGGAATGCCGAGATGGTCGAGCAGCAAGGCTTGCACGCGCACCATGTCGCGCACCGTGATCACCGGGAAGGCCATGGCGTAGGGCTGGCCCGTGGTGGGATCAGTGCTGGCTGGGCCGGAGGAGCCCATGCACGAACCCAGCACGTTGATGCACAGCACGAAATGGCGCGCCGGATCGATCGGCTTGCCCGCGCCCACCATGCGCGTCCACCAGCCCGGCTTGCCCGTGATCGGATGGGCCGAAGCGACATGCTGGTCGCCGGTCAGCGCATGGCAGATCAGGATCGCGTTGCTCTTGTCCGCATTGAGCGCGCCGTAGGTTTCGTAGGCGATCTCGACCTGCGCCAGCGTACCGCCCCCGTCGAGCCGCAAGGGCCCGGGAAGCGTGACATGGCGCGCAAGGCCGAAGCGTAGATCGTCGGACATGGGAGGGGCGGGCTAGGGTTGGGGCCGCCTGATTGTCAATGGCAGCCGTCTTAGCCCTCTCCCGCTTCGTGGGAGAGGAGGGGCCCGACGCGTAGCGGCGGGAGGGGGTCTTCTTCTTCCTTCGTCGCGCAGAAAAAAGAAGAAGGCCCTCACCCAACCCTCTCCCGCCTGCGGGAGAGGGCTTACGGAGCCGAGGCATTGCCCCTCATCGCCCCGCCCCCTAAAGCCGCGCGCATGACCGAACTCACGCCCAAGCCCTGGATCGAGGCGATCTCGCCTTACGTGCCCGGCCGTTCCACCACCGATGATGGCCGCAAGGTCCATAAGCTCTCGTCCAACGAAAACCCGCTCGGCACCAGCAGCCAGGCGCATGAGGCCTTCCTTGCCGCCGCCGCCACGCTCGATCGCTATCCCGATGCGGGCGCGGTGGCGCTGCGCGAAGCGATCGCGGCCAGGCATGGGATCGAGGCCGACCGCATCATCCACGGTACCGGATCGGACGACGTGCTCCACCTCGCGGCGGGCGGGTTTGCGGGGCCGGGGGACGAGGTCCTCTATGTGCGCTACGGCTTTTCGGTCTATCCGATCGCCGCGCGCCGCGTCGGCGCCGAGCCGATCGAGGCGGACGACAAGGATTATGCGACCGACGTCGATGCGCTGTTGGCGCGCGTCACGCCGAAGACGCGGCTGGTCTATATCGCCAATCCCAACAACCCGACTGGCACCTATACGTCGCGCAGCGAGCTGAAGCGGCTGCACGCGGGCCTGCCGAAGGATTGCCTGCTCGTCGTCGACCAGGCGTATAGCGAATATCTCGAGCCGGAGGATGACGACGGCGCGTTCGATCTGGCGCGGACCGAGCCCAACGTACTCGTCACGCGGACCTTCTCCAAGATCCACGGGCTTGCCGCCGAGCGGATCGGCTGGGCCTATGGCCCGGCGCGTGTGATCCAGGCGATGTACAAGATCCGCGCACCGTTCAACGTCTCGACCGCAGGTCAGCAGGCGGCGATCGCCGCGCTGGGGGCGAAGGATTTCGTCCAGGCCAGCCACGATCACAATCTCAAATGGCGCACCTGGTTCGAAGGCGAGATCGCGGCGCTGGGCAATGCGGGCCTGCGCGCGGTGCCGAGCAAGGCCAATTTCTCGCTGGTCCTGTTCGAGGGCAAATTGACCGCGGAAGCCGCCTATCACGGGCTGATGGACCGCGGTTACATCGTGCGCTGGCTGCCCAATCAGGGGCTGGCACACGGCCTGCGCATCACGATCGGCACCGAGGATGAGATCAAGGCCGTGGCGAAGGGCCTGCGCGAGATGGTGGAGCAGACCGTCTGATGCTGCCGTTCAGCCGCGTCACCGTCATCGGCCTCGGCCTGATCGGGTCGTCGATCCTGCGCGCCGTGCGGCAGCATATGCCGACCGTGCATCTGACCGCCTATGACGCCGATCCGGCGGTGCGCGCGCGCGTGATCGAGCTCAATATCGCCGACGACGTGCCCGATACGGCGGGCGCGTCGGTGATCGATGCCGATCTGGTGATGCTGTGCGCGCCGGTCGGCGCAATCGGCAAGGCGGCGGAGGCGATCGCGCACGATCTGCCCGCCGAGGCGGTGGTGAGCGATGTCGGCGGCGCGAAGCTGAGCGTGCTGGAGGCGATGCGTGCGGCTTTGCCCAAGGCCTTGATCGTGCCGGGCCATCCGGTCGCGGGCACCGAGCATAGCGGGCCGGATGCCGGCTTCGCCACGCTCTTCCACGGCCGCTGGTGCATCCTGACGCCCGAAGACGATGCGCCCGAGCAAGCGGTCGAGCGGGTCAAGGCTTTCTGGGAAAAATTGGGCTCGCAGGTCGAGATCATGACGCCGCGCCACCATGACCTGGTGCTCGCGGTGACGAGCCATGTGCCGCATCTGATCGCTTACTCGATCGTGGGCACCGCCTCCGACCTCGAGGACGTGACCCAAGGCGAGGTCATAAAATATTCGGCGGGCGGCTTCCGCGACTTCACCCGCATCGCCGCGTCCGATCCCACCATGTGGCGTGACGTCTTCCTCAACAACAAGGAAGCCGTGCTCGAAATCCTCCAGCGCCTGACCGAGGACGTGACCGCGCTCCAGCGCGCGATCCGCTGGGGCGATGGCGACACCTTGTTCAACCTCTTCACCAAGACCCGCGCGATCCGCCGGTCGATCATCGAGCAGGGCCAGGATGACGAACGCCCCGACTTCGGCCGCACGCACGAATAATCTGTCCATTGCAATCCGGAACAGATAGGGTACAAATACGAGGGCGTTTTACCGCGGCCGGGGAGGTCTCATGCGCGTTCCATTTGCTCTGCTGCCCGTGCTGGTCCTGCTCTCCGCCGCAGCGTCCGCTGCCCCACCGCCCCACCGTTGGGGGATTTATAGGGCCCATCCCGACCTAAAGGTTGAAATCTGCTATCCCGCCGATCTCCTGCGCGTTCATCATGATAAAGACGAATGGGCCAATACCTGGCTGATGGGGCCCGACGGCGGGGAAGTGATCGTGGACTCAAGGTCCGATAAATATACTAATCTACAAAAAGAGCTAAGATATTCTTTGGAGGTACATACGAGCCCCGACGCAAAACCCGCAAAAATTTGGGGCGATCCGGCGACACCTGATCACAGTCTAACCGTGAAAATCACCAAAAAAATCGTCAGGCAAAATTGGTATTTATATATCGGAGAAAACAAGAGAATTGTCACATACGTTTGGGCGCGTCATGTGGATCACGCTATTAAAGGATTTGAGGTACTCTATTATAAGTCGCATGCGGCGGCCTGGGAAGGCGTTCCCGAGCGCATACGTGCATGTTTCAAAAGTTTGGGTCCAATTACGAACCCAGCGCTGCAATGATTCTTTTCAGCGGGAATCGGGTGGCAGGACGTTATATTGGTAAAGATGGTTCTTTCGCATCGTGTCCTTGATGCGCTGTGCATAAAAGGGATTGCCTGGGGCATAGGTGCCGGCGATGGCATCGACGAATGCGTCGGGGTTGCCGGTAAGCTTCATCGCCTTCGCATAGCGCGGGTCGTTCGTTAGGAGGCGTGTATGCGCCGCCCAACCCTCTTCGGGTGAACTGAATTTGCGGAAATATTGGCGGGTCAAATAGGGCTTTCCGTCCTTATACTCCATTGTCTCAACCTTGACCCGCGGCTTGGTCGGGTCAGGTTCCTTGATGCCCCAGTAATTGTTGGAATCGGGCGGGATTTTTTTGCCCCAGCCGCCTTCATGCAGCCATTGTGCGATCGTTACCGAGGCAGGTACCCCCGCGTTTCGCTGTGAGGCTTGTGCGGCCGCGACGACTTCCGGCGGCGCCTGATGATAGCGCGGCGCCCGCGCTGCCGGCGATGCGGCCGAGAATTGCATATCGGGACCAGCGGGCAGCGTGCCGTTGCCGGCAGCGCGTGCCCAGGCGTCGACCGACAAAGGCGATGCGGCGGGCGATGCCGTCACGATGTTCGCGATGGCGTTCGGATCAAGCCCGGACGCCGGAGGGCTGAACGGATAAGGCGTCGCGGAAGGGGGCGTGAAGTCCGGGAAAGCCGCATTCTGACGCTGAGCGGGTGGGGCGCCGAACATCCCCGCCCGCGGCGGGCTCGACAATAAGGTATCGAGGTCTTGGGGCTGCAGGAACCGGGGCGGGTTTTTGGGCATCGTCAATCCTTCGCTGGCACGTGTATGTACGTAAAAAACATACGATTGTCAAGGATTGATTGTTCGCGAGAAGCGTACGGTGCGCCATTCCGCCGCGCATGATCGGTCTGCCGTTTTTTGCCTTTATCTCCCCGCCAGCGCCGCGAACCGGCGAAACAGATATTTGTGATATTCGCGGAGCAGCCCCATCAGATCGGGCTCGCTCTTCACCGCATCGGGTACCACGGTCACGTCGCTCAGCACCTGGCGCAGCTCGAAGCGGGCGCGGCGCATGTGCCAGTCGGTCGTGACCAGCCGGATCGACTTGTAACGATGATCGACGATCCAGCGCTTGGTTTCGATCGCGTTGGAGCGGGTATCGACCGCCGAGCGGCCGAGATCGATCTGGGACAGCACTTTGGCGGGCGCGTGGAAGGTGCTCTGGATATCGGCCAGCGTCACGCGCCGGTCCACGCCCGAGACGAGCATGCGTCGCGCATGGCCGGCTTCGAGCACCTCGATACCGCGCTCGATCCGTCCCGGGCCGCCGGTCAGCACCACGATCGCGTCGCTATTCTCGTCATGCGCGGGCTGAGGGAGATCGATCGCGAACCAGGCGAAGCCCAGCGCCCACAGGATCAGGAGCAGGCTCAGGATGCGGCGGATCATGGCGCGCGCCTCAAGGCGAGCAGCAAAGCGCCTTGCGCCGCCAGCACCGCCAGCCCAACCAGGGCCAGAGGGAGCAGGATCAGGATCGCCCACGCGCCAGGGCCGAGCGCGGGGCTGAGACCCGCCCCGATCGCGGCGATGCGCGAGGCGATGGTCAGGATGACGGCCAAGGCGACGCCGAAGCCGATCGCCGCGCCGATCGCGGCGTCACGCGCGATCTTGCCCGTGACCAGATAGGAAATCTGGCGGTCGGTCGCGCCAAGCGCATGGAGGATGTTGAGCGTTGCGCCCTCGCGCGCGAGCGCCGCGCGCGCGGCGAGCATCGCGATCAGCCCGGTCGCGGCGGCGGCAACAAGGGCGATGCCAAGCGAGACGCCGCGCAAGGCATCGATCAGCCGCACCAAGGGCGCGAGCTCCGCGCCCGCGGCGGCCACCTGCACGGTCGGCAGATCGGCGAATCGGCGCGCCACCTGGCCCCGATCGCCGCCGTCGAGCTCGATCAATACGGGCAAAGGCAAATCGGAGGTTTGCACCCCGTCCATATAGGGCGCGATCAGCGCCTGCGCTTGCTCTGCGGCCACGCGATGCGCCGAACCGAGGCCGCGCATGTGGTCGAGCCTTGCCATCACCTCGTCCGCAGTCGCGTCGCGGCGTTCGGGATCCGCGTCGACCACCTGGATCAGGAGGCGGGTTGCGGTGACGCCCGACACTTCGTGCGCGGCCCCGCGCAGCGCGAGGGCGACGGCGGCGGCGAGCAGCATCAGCAAGCAGGTCGCCGCCATCAGCACGGCAAAGGTGCCGGGACGCTGGCGTTGCAGCGCGAGCAAGGCGGACCGGGCCTTCATGAGACGGTCTCGCGCGGCGGGAAGCGCAGTGCGCCGGTCGGATCATCGATCCGGCCCCTCGACAGGCGCATGATGTTCGCGGCGGGCATCTGACGGAGCAGATGGACGTCGTGCGTCGCGATCAGCACGGTCGTACCCTGGCGGTTCAATGCCTCGAGCAGGTGGAGCAGGCGCGCGGCCATGTCGGGATCGACATTGCCGGTGGGCTCGTCCGCCACGATCAATTCGGGATGCGTTATCACCGCACGCGCGATCGCGACGCGTTGCTGCTCGCCGCCCGAAAGCGTCGCAGGTTTGGCCGCGGCGCGGGGCGCAAGGCCGACCCATTCGAGCAATTCCTCGACGCGCGCGCCGATGTCGCGTTCGGACATGCCGGATATGCGCAGCGGCAGCGCGACATTGTCGAACACCGAGAGCTGGGGGATCAGGCGGAAGTCCTGATAGACCACGCCGATCCGCCGCCGGAGCGCGGGCAGGCGGCGGCGCGGCAGATCGGCGGTATCCTCACCGAACAGGCTGACGATGCCGCGGCTCGGGCGCTGCGCAAGCGTGATCAGGTTGATGAGCGAGGTCTTGCCCGCGCCCGAGGCGCCGGTGAGGAAGTGGAAGGAGCCGGGGGCGAGCGTGAAGCTCAACCCCGCGAGCGTCTCGGCGCCCGTGCCGTAGCGCAGCCCGACATTGTCGAAATGGACGATGCCGGCCATCGCGCTCTGTCTTACCCTCCCCGAAACCCCGTTTGAAACCGCATCGCATTGCTGCCGCGGCAGGTAAAGCGCACGCGATGCTTGCAGCCCTGCGAAGGCCATGATTTATCACGGGTCATGCAGCTTTCCTGCCCCAATTGCTCCGCGACCTACGAAGTCCCCGAAAATGCGATCGGCCCGAACGGCCGCAAGATTCGCTGCCGCGCCTGCGATACGGCCTGGTTCGAGCCGGGCCGGCTGCCCGCAGACTCGACCGCGCCGCTTCCGGCAACGCCGCCCCCGGTTTCGCCGATCCCGGCGGCGGCGCCGATTCCCGAATCCCCTGTCGAATCCGAGGCCCGCAGCAGCGGAGCGCCGCCACGGCGTCGGCGAGGGCTTTGGCTTCTGCTCGGCCTGGTGATTCTGGTGGTGATCCTGGGCGCGGTCGCCGCGACCGTGCTGATGGGGCCGCAGCAGGTGGTCTCCCGGCTGGGGCTGAGCGAGCGGCACGTCCCGCTCGGCATCGCGATCACGCGCGAGCCCGACTGGCGAATGATCGCGGGCGGAAGCCAGCTGTTCGCGGTTTCGGGCCGGATCTGGAATCCGACCAAGGCCGAACAGCCGGTGCCCGATATCCGCGCCGAGCTGAAGGACGCGCAGGGCAAGACCGTCTATCACTGGACGATCACACGGCCGGTGGCGCGGCTCGCGCCGGGTGCGTCGGCGAATTTCGACGGTGCGGCAGTGGATGTGCCCGCGGCATCGGCCAAGGTGAACGTGACGTTCGCCGGATCTGATGAATAATCAGTCGCGCCGAAAGGATCGATAATTGCCCGACCAGGAGTAGCTGCCGATAATGCGTCGTCTGGTAGGATGGATAGACCGCGACTGGGAGCGAAGGCGCTATTGGACGTTTTTCGCTTTCGGCCAGCGACTGCTCTGGATTGCGCCGTCACTGGCGGCTTTTCTGCTTATGAGCCTGGCACAAGCGCTCGGCGCATCGCCGAAGGGACCGCTGATGCTTACGCTCGGGATCCTCGGTGCCATTGGCACGCTGCTTTTGTTTGGCCTCTCCATGTATCGTTGGTTCGTGGGGTACGGGCGAACCGGCGGGTCCAACACAACGAACGCCGAACAACGCAACAAGGACTCATAAGCGCGCTACAAACAACGCTCTCCGCATTTTTGGGTTTGCGCCCGCGAAAAGCCCTGCTAGGGGCACCGCCTCACCAGCCCCGGCCCGCCGGGGAACATCCCGATGTGCGGTCGTGGCGGAACTGGTAGACGCGCAACGTTGAGGTCGTTGTGGCCGAAAGGCCGTGGAAGTTCGAGTCTTCTCGACCGCACCATTACCGGGGGAACGTCCGGTCTGTTCCCCGGCACCCCATAGATTGAGATAGCCGGGGGCCGGATGCTTGAAGACCAGCAGATCGCGGACGCCTATCGCTTCTTTCTGGGCTGTGAACCCGATGCTGCCGGCCTGGCTCATTATCGTGCGATGGGGCGTGACGGGCTGACGCTCGATGCCCTGCACGGCATTTTCCTGGTCTCCGAGGAATATCGCCGCAGCCGCCCGCGTCACCGTATCGCCGCGATGTTCGCGCTGGCCTATGAGCGCGCGCCGACCGAGGAGGAGCTCGCTCAGCTCTCCAAATTCATCGATGGAATCGGCGTCGCCAACGAGCGGGACCTGCTCAAGGCCGTTGTCTCGGCATTCTCGCGCACGAGCCATCCGACATCGGTCGGCGTTCGCCTGTCGCCACCGGACGTGAAGCGGATCGCATTACCCGAACTGGACGCGAATCTGGTCTTCGACCGCTTCGACTGGTGGGCGGGCAACGCGATCGGGGCGGGCGACTACGAACCGCATCTCGCCGATTTCATCCGTCGCGTGCTGGAGCCCGGCATGGTGGCGGTCGACGTCGGCGCCAATGTCGGCCGGCACATGCTCACCATGTCACGATTGGTGGGCGAGGCGGGCCACGTCTACGCGTTCGAGCCCAATTCCGAAAATTGCCGCGCATTGATGCTGACGATCCGCGAGAATGATCTTTCGAACGTCGAGCTCATTCCGGTCGCTTTGTCCGATCGCATTGGTGCGATTGCCTTCACCCAGGCGATCGGCGGCAATGGCGGTTTTCTCTATTTCATCGACGATCCGGTGCTCCATCCCAATTGCTCGGTGGTCCCGACCATTCCGCTCGACACTTTGATCGATCCGGTGCGGCTGGACTTCATCAAGGTCGACGTCGAGGGAGCGGAGCATTTGGTGATCAGCGGTGCGATGGATCTGATCCGCAAACATCGCCCGGTGATCGTGACCGAATTTTCGGTCGATATGCTGAGCGGCGCATCGCGCGTGGCGCCGCAGGACTATCTGCGTCGCTATCTCGACATAGGCTATCGCGCGCGGACGCTTGGCCTGACCGGCCCGGTCGAAGAGATCACCGATCCGGACGCCTGGCTATCGAACTGGCCCGACCGCTTTCGGATCGACGATATCGCCTTCGTGCCCGATGAGAAGAGTGATGCGCTACTGGGGCCGCTTTGATCGCTCCGAGCGCTGACTCATCGAAAATGGCCGCGCCGCCGGTGCGCTGGCCCAGCTTTTGTTCGGCTTGGCCTGCATCATGAAATGCAACTCGCCGCCGGCCATGATCTCGGCGTGGCGGATGAAGCTGCGGGTCAGTGGCACGCCATTCAGCAGCACCTTGCCCACATAGGGCTTGGCGGGATCGTCCGCGCTGACGGTGAAGCTTTTGCCGTTGGGCAAATGCAAAGTCGCCCGGGTGACGAAGGGGCGGCCGATCACATATTCCAGACTGGCAGGGGTGACCGGATAGAAACCGAGCCCGGTGAAGATCAGCCAGGCCGACATCTGGCCGAGATCGTCATTGCCCGCGAGGCCGTCGGGGGTGGGCTTGTACTGGCTGTCGACGATCTGCTTGAGCCGTTCCTGCGTCCGCCACGGCGCGCCCGCATAGACGTAGAGATAGGCGACCGAATGGCTCGGCTCGTTGCCATGGATATATTCGCCGATCAGCCCGGCGATGTCCTCGGAGGATGAATAATCGAGCTTGCTGATGTCATAGTCGAACATCGCGTCGAGCTTGGCGATGGTCTTCCGGTCACCGCCGAGCAGGCGGACCAGCTCGCCTTCGTCCTGCGGTACGAACCACGAATATTGCCAGGCATTGCCCTCGGTATAATCGGATCCGTATTTGATCGAGACGGGGTCGAACGGCGCACGGAACGCACCGGTCGAAAGCCGCGCGCGAACCCAGCCGGTCTTGGCGTCGAAGCTGTTGCGCCAATTGCTGGCGCGCTTTTCGAACGTGGCGGCAATGTCGGCGCGGCCCATCTTGCGCGCCATCCACGCGATCGCCCAATCGTCATAGGCATATTCGACCGTTTTGGAGGCCGCTTCGGGCTCCCTGTCGATCGGCACGTAGCCGAGCTTCATATAATCGGCGAGGTCGCCATAAGGGCCGTAGGTCGCGCTCGCGACCATTGCGTCGAGCGCCTCCTGGGCGTCGAAGCCCTTGATGCCCTTCATGTAAGCGTCGGCGATGATCGGGACCGCATGGTAGCCGATCATCGTCCAGGTCTCGCGGCCCTGGAATTGCCAGATCGGGAGGATGCCGAACGGGCTATATTTCCGGCTTTCGACCAGCGAGCGGATGAAATCGGCATTGGTCCGGTCGGGCTCGATCAGGGTGAGCAGGGGATGTTCGGCACGGAACGTGTCCCACAGCGAGAAGGTCGAGCGGAAGGTGAAGCCCTCGGCCTTGTGGACCTGGTTGTCGGGCCCGCGATAGCGGCCGTCGGCATCGCTCGCGACCGAGGGGGCGAGCAGGCTATGATAGAGCGCGGTGTAGAGGTTCTTCTCCATCGGTGCGGACGCCTGGATATCGATCGCGCCCAAAGCCTGCTCCCACGCGGTTTTGGTCCTGGCATGGATTGCGTCGAAATCGCCGGGCTCGCTGTCGAGATTGGCGATCGCGCCCGCTTCGTCGACCGAGGAGAGGGCCAGCTTCACCTCGAGTTGTTTGTCGATAGCCCCGAAATCGAAGGTCGCGACGATCGCGCGGCCTTCCCGGCTGTCTACCGCATCGGTGCCGCGGCCCGGGCCCTGGAAGCCCTTATAGGTGATATCGGTCTCGCTATTGATGAAGGCATGGCCGACGAGCGGCGCATTGAAGCGCATCGCAAAGCAGAGGAAGCGGTCGGGCGCCCAGCCCCGCGTCTGGCGGCAGCCGGTCACTGTGCCGTCCGGCCGCAGCCGGATCGACGACCACAAGGTCTTGCCCGGATAATTGTAGAGCGAGGTGCGCAGGTCGAGCAGGATATGCGCCTGCGCGCCTTCGATGAAGGAATAGCGATGCACGCCGACGCGCGTGCCCGCGGTCAGCTCGGCATAGACCGCCTGGTCGCGCAGCTTGACCGCATAATAACCGGGCGCAGCTTTCTCGCTCGCATGGTCGAAACGCGACCGATAGCCCTCACGGGTGAGCGGCACGGTCTCGCCCGAAACGGGCATGATCAGGAAATCGCCGAGATCCGAATGGCCCGCGCCCGAGAAATGGGTGTGGCTGAAGCCCTCGATCGTCTTGTCTTCGTAGCGGTATCCCGCCGCCCATTTGTAGCATTCGCGGATCACGCAGGCGGTGTTGGTATCGGGGCTCAATTGCACCATGCCGAAGGGCGCGGCCGCACCGGGGAAGGTGTGCCCTTCGCCGCCGGTACCGATACGGGGATCGGCCGCGTCATAACCGGGACTGGCCCAAAGCGGCGTGGTCGGAGTGGACAAAGAGGCGGCGAGGGCGAGCAGGGGGAGCGTGCGCATGGCCCCTTTCAAGCAGGGCTCGCGCCCAAGCAAAAGAGGCAAGTTCGTTTCGGGAACGTGTTGGCCTTACCCGGCGTTACCCGAGCAGATTGTATCCATTTTGATAGAGACCGCCATGCTCTGGACCATCGCCGTCATCCTTATCGTCCTTTGGTTGCTTGGGGTGGTGATCCACATCGGTGGCGGGCTGATCCACATCCTGCTGGTGATCGCGATCATCGTGGTGTTGGTCCGGCTCTTCACCGGGCGCAGCGTTTAGAAATCGCCGGGGTCGCAATGACGAATCCCCCTACGCGATGGCGGCCTCGAAGTCGGCAAGCGCCTGGCGGAGCGCACCTGACAAAGCCGCATCCGCTGCAACTCCTTCGGCATCCAGATCGCGGCCTAGCATCGGCAGCGTGATCGAGGCTTCCTCGATCAAGCGGCCCGCCATCGTCCGCAGGATCAGCCGCAACTGGCTATCCGCCTCGGTCGAGCGCTGCGAGGCGTTGATCACCGCCACCGGCTTGTCGGGAAATTCGTGCCCGCTCACCAGCCATTCGAGCGCGTTCTTGAGCACGGCGGAGATACCGCGCGCATATTCGGGGCTGCAGATGAGCAAGCCATCGGCTTCCTCGATCGCCGCGCGCAACGCCGCGACCGGCTGCGGCAGCGGATCTTCCCGATCGGGATTGAACAGCGGCAGCTCGCCCAATCCTGCGTAAAGCCGGATGTCCACTCCGGAAGGGGCGAGCAAACGGGCCGCCTCCAGCACCGTACGGTTGGACGATCGCGCCCGCAGGCTGCCGGCGATGGCGAGGACGCGCATGCTGCCGCGATAGCGGATCGGTGTGCGCCTCCGACAAGAAAATTGCGCGGCCGGCCCAAGCTAAATTTGCGATACCGTTAGCAAAAGCGGGGCTGCGCAACCTTGACCCACATATAAAGGATTCTTTATATGATGCGGATGACCGGCTTGTCCCTTTCGCAGCTTGAAGAAGCGCGCCGCGCGCTCGACGCGCCCCTGTTCGCCGACCTGGCGGGCGACGCCACCGTCAGCTTCGAATTCTTCCCGCCCAAGACCGAGAAGATGGACGAGCAGCTTTGGCATGCGATCGAAACGCTCGCGCCGCTGGCGCCGCGTTTCGTCTCGGTGACCTATGGCGCCGGCGGTTCGACCCGCGAGCGCACCCACGCCACCGTCGCCCGTATCGCGAAGGAGACGACCATCCCCGCCGCCGCGCACCTAACCTGCGTCGAGGCAAGCAAAAGCGAGATCGAAGAGATTGCGCGGGCCTATTGGGATGCGGGCGTGCGCCATATCGTCGCGCTGCGGGGCGATCCGCCGCTGGCGGGCGAGGCGTTCAGGCCGCATCCGGACGGCTATGCCAATGCCGCCGAGCTGACTGCGGGCCTCAAGCAGATCGCGCCGTTCGAAATCTCGGTCGCGGCTTATCCCGAATGCCACCCGGCTTCGCCCAGCATCCAGGCCGATCTCGACAATCTGAAGGCCAAGATCGACGCCGGTGGGGATCGCGCGATCAGCCAATTCTTCTTCTCGCCGGAAACCTTCTTCCGCTTCCGCGATCGTGCGGCTGCGGCGGGCATTTCGGCCGAGATCGTGCCCGGTATCCTGCCGGTGTCGAACGTCGCCACCACGCGCAAGTTCGCGGGCCTTTGCGGTGCGGCGATTCCGCCGTGGATGGACCGGCTGTTCGAAGGGCTGGACGACCATCCCGCCGCGCGCCAGCTGGTCGCCGCGACGATCGCCGCCGAAATGTGCCGCCGGCTCTATGCGGGCGGGGTACGGCACTTCCATTTCTACACGCTCAATCGGGCCGAGCTGGCTTACGCGATCTGCCACCTGCTCGGCCTGCGTCCCAACACCAAGGTTTCGGAGAAAGCGGCATGACGCGCATCCCTTCCGCCGCCGCCCGCCGCTTCCGCGCCGAGGCCGCCAATCGCATCCTGCTGACCGACGGCGCCTTCGGGACGATGATCCAGTCCTACAAGCTGTCGGAAGAGGATTATCGCGGGCCCTATACCGACCTGACGCACGACCAGAAGGGCAATAACGACCTGCTCGTGCTCAGCCAGCCGGGGATCATCCGCGAGATCACCGAGGCCTATCTCAGCGCCGGTTCGGACATGGTCTCGACCAACACCTTCAACGCCAACCGCGTATCCGAGGCCGATTATGGCGCCGAGCATCTGGTGCGCGAGATGAACATCGCCGCCGCCGGCATCGCGCGCGCGGCGGCGGACAAGTTCGAGGCGCAGGACGGCCGCCCCCGCTTCGTCGCCGGCGCGATCGGGCCGACCAACAAGACGTTGTCGCTGTCGCCCGACGTAAACGATCCCGGCTTCCGCGCGATCGGCTTCGACGAATTGAAGGACGTGTATCGCGAGCAGGCCGAGGCCCTGCTCGACGGCGGTGCCGACTTCATCCTGATCGAGACGGTGTTCGATACCCTGAATGCCAAGGCGGCGATCGTGGCGGTGCTGGAGATCCAGGACGCGCGCCAGCACGAAATCCCGATCATGCTGTCGATGACGATCACCGACATGTCGGGACGCAACCTTTCCGGCCATTCGGTCGAGGCCTTCACCTACATGGTGCGCCATGCACGCCCGCTGACGATCGGGCTCAATTGCGCGTTCGGCGCGGACCTGATGCGGCCTTATCTCAAGGAAATTGCGCACGTCGCCGACAGCCTGATCATGGCCTATCCCAATGCGGGTCTGCCCAACGACCTTGGTGCCTATGACGAACAGCCGCACACTACGGGCGGGCTGGTCGGCGACTGGGCCAAGGACGGGTTGGTCAATGTCGTCGGCGGCTGCTGCGGCACCACCCCGCCGCATATCGCGGCGATGGCGGCGGCGGTGAAGGATGTCGCCCCGCGCGTGCTGCACGATCATGCGGCGGTGACGCGGCTGACCGGGCTCGATCCGTTCGTGATGGCGGCCTGAAGAAACAGCCCTCTCCCGCTTGCGGGAGAGGAGGGGCCCGCGCAGCGGGAGGTGAGGGTCTTCTTCTTCCTCGCCGAGCCTCGAAGAAAGAAGAAGACCCTCACCCAATCCTCTCCCGCACGCGGGAGAGGGCTTTCGACGGAATATGATGACCAAATCCACCGCCTTATTCGTCAATATCGGCGAACGTACCAACGTCACCGGATCGGCTGCCTTCAAGAAGCTGATCATGGGCGGCGATTATGCCAAGGCGGTCGAGGTCGCGCGCCAGCAGGTCGAGAATGGCGCGCAGGTGATCGACGTCAACATGGACGAAGGCCTGCTCGATGCGGAGGTGGCGATGACCACCTTCCTCAAGCTGATCGCGGCCGAGCCCGACATCGCGCGCGTGCCGGTGATGGTCGACAGCTCGAAATGGGACGTGATCGAGGCGGGGCTGAAATGCGTCTCGGGCAAGCCGATCGTGAACTCGATCAGCATGAAGGAGGGCGAGGAGGCCTTCCTCCACCATGCGCGCAAGGTGATGGCCTATGGCGCGGCCGTGGTGGTGATGGCGTTCGACGAGGTCGGCCAGGCCGATACCAAGCAACGCAAGGTCGAGATTTGCGAGCGGGCCTATCACCTGCTGACGGGCATCGGCTTTCCGCCCGAGGATATTATCTTCGATCCCAACATCTTCGCGGTGGCGACGGGCATTGACGAGCATCGCCGCTATGCGATCGACTTCATCGAGGCGACGCGCGAGATCAAGAAGCGCTGCCCGCACGTCCATATTTCGGGCGGCGTCTCCAACCTGAGCTTCAGCTTCCGTGGCAACGAGCCCGTGCGCCGCGCGATGCACAGCGTGTTCCTCTACCACGCGATCAAGGCGGGGATGGATATGGGCATCGTCAATGCCGGCCAGCTCGACGTCTATGACGCGATCGATCCCGTGCTGCGCGAAGCGTGCGAAGACGTCATCTGGGACAAACATGATGACGCGACCGACAATCTGATCGCGCTCGCCGAGAAATATCGCGGCACCGACGCGGTCGCGGAAAAGCAGGCCGAGGAATGGCGCGGCTGGGACGTGCGCAAGCGGCTGGAACATGCGCTGGTCAAAGGTATCGATACCTATGTGGTCGACGATACCGAGGAAGCACGCCTCCAGCACAAGCGCCCGATCGAGGTGATCGAAGGTCCGCTGATGGACGGCATGAACGTCGTCGGCGACCTGTTCGGATCGGGCAAGATGTTCCTGCCGCAGGTGGTCAAGTCGGCGCGCGTGATGAAGAAGGCGGTCGCGCATCTTTTGCCCTATATCGAAGCCGAGAAGGAAGAAGGCGCCAAGGCCAAGGGCAAGATCGTGATGGCGACGGTCAAGGGCGACGTCCACGATATCGGCAAAAATATCGTCGGCGTCGTGCTCGCCTGCAACGGTTACGAGATCATCGATCTGGGTGTGATGGTGCCCTGGTCCGATATCCTGAAATCCGCCAACGATAATGATGCGGACATGATCGGCCTGTCGGGCCTGATCACGCCCTCGCTCGACGAGATGGTTACGGTCGCGGCCGAGATGAAGCGCGCAGGCATGACCATGCCCTTGCTGATCGGCGGTGCGACCACGTCGAAGGTCCACACCGCGCTCCGGATCGATCCGGCCTACGACGGGCCGGTCGTGCATGTGCTCGACGCGAGCCGCGCGGTCGGCGTCGCCTCGACTTTGATGTCCGACACGCAGCGCGACGGCTTCGTCGAGAAGACCGCGTCCGATTATCAGGCGGTCCGCACCGCGCGCGAAGGCAAGGGCCAGAATGAGCTTGCGCCGATCGAGGAAGCTCGCGCCAATGCTTTCCCGTTCGACGCCGCGAACAAGCCGCCCGCACCGATCCAGCCGGGCACGCATGTGTTCGAGGATTGGCCGCTTGAGGACTTGCGGTCCTATATCGACTGGACGCCCTTCTTCCGCGCCTGGGAGCTGGCGGGCGTTTATCCCGCGATCCTCGACGACGATGTGGTCGGCGAAAGCGCGCGCGGCCTGTTCGCCGACGCCGAGGCGATGCTGGATACGATCATCAACGAGAAATGGCTGACCGCGAAGGGCGTGGCTGCGCTCTGGCCGGCGAAGCGCGAGGGTGACGATATCCTCGTCCAAAAGCCCTCTCCCCTTGAGGGGAGAGGGTTGGGAGAGGGGGAGTCCGCTCAAGCTTCATCCCCAGCCTCCAGCCCCCTCTCCCCGACCCGTGCGGCCGAGGAACCGTCCCCCGGACGGTTCCCGAAACGGCCGCACGCCCCTGAAGGGGAGAGGGAGTGGACGCGCCTCCCGATGCTGCGCCAGCAGATCAAGAAGCGCGAAGGCCGGCACAATATGTGCCTCGCCGATTTCATCGATCCTGAAGGCGACTGGTTCGGCGGGTTCGCGGTCGGGATCCATGGCGCCGAGCCGCATCTCGCGCGCTTCAAGGCGGACCATGACGATTATCGCGATATCCTGCTCAAGGCGCTCGCGGACCGCCTGGCCGAAGCCTTCGCCGAGCGACTGCATCTTCATGTTCGCACGAACCTATGGGGTTATGCGGCTGGTGAACAGCTAACCAATGAAGCGCTGATCAAGGAGCAATATCGCGGCATCCGTCCCGCGCCCGGCTATCCCGCCTGTCCGGATCACAGCCTCAAGCCCTTGCTGTTCGATTTGCTCGGCGGATCCGAGACGACCGGCGTCACGCTGACCGAAAGCTTCGCGATGCTCCCGACCGCGGCCGTCTCCGGCTTCTATTTCGGCCACCCCGACAGCCAATATTTCGGCGTCGCGCGGATCGGGAAGGACCAGCTCGAAGACTATGCCGCGCGGCGCGGCGTGGATCTCGATACGGCCGAGCGCTGGTTGCGACCGAACCTCGATTGAGCCGAGGCGCGGTAGCGGAATGAGCACCGACCAGGACACTGTACGATCCTATGATTCGGCCGCGGCGGAATATACCGCCGAGGCCGCATCGATGCCCGCCTGGGTTGCGGAAGAAATCGATGCTTTCGTGACAGATCTCGGCGGCTCGGGGAGGGTGCTGGAGATCGGCAGTGGTGGCGGCCGAGACGCACTCGAGCTTGAGAAACGCGGGACCAGCGTCCGCCGCACCGACATTTCCAAGGGCTTTGTGGAGTTGCTTCGCGAAGGCGGTTTTGAAGCCGACCTGCTGGATCCGCTGATCGACCCTGTGAGCGACCCGCGGCATCCCCGGGTTCCGTATGACGGGATCTGGGCCTGCGCTTGCCTGATTCACGTCGCGCGGCGGGATCTTGTCACAGTGCTTGGGCGGCTCGCCAACGCCACCCGCAAAGGCGGCCGATTGCACGTATCGGTCAGAGAAGGAGACGGCGAGGATGTGTCCACGCACGGCAGCGCCACGGAACCGCGACGCTACGCCGAGACATATTGGCGCGAGCCCGCGCTGCGGTCCGTGCTCGCAGACGCCGGCTGGGTCGTCGGCGAGATTCGTCGTTATGTCGGAAGGCCGGGCGATATCTGGTTGAGTGTCCGGGCGGGCCGCGCATAGCGGGCCCGGAGCTTTCGGGCGATCGCCCGTCCCGCCGCCGTACGCTCCATCATTGAGTTCGCCTTTCGTGTTTTTGTTTTTCCTGCGACAGCACCAGCTCGACTGACGCGAGCGCTACCGGTGGTCGGGTTGGCATTAAGGCTTACTTCACCGCCGGCGAGTTTGCGGGAACGAGCCGCGCATTGATCTCGAAGACCAGACCGTCGGGTTTGAAATCGGTGGATATGGACCCCTTGAAAAAGGGGCCGAGTGCCCGGTCGAGCAACGCGGTCCCGAATCCGCGGCGAACGGGCTTTTGAACCGCGGGTCCGCCGATTTCGCGCCACAGGAAGTGCAGCCGCGCGACGCCGTCTTCATCCTCCTCGCAGCTCCACCTTATGTCGACCTTGCCGCTCTCATTGGAGAGCGCCCCATATTTGACCGCGTTGGTCGCGAGTTCGTGGATCGAGAGCGCAAGCGCGAGTGCGGCCTCGCGCCGCAGTTTGACCAGGCCTCCGCCATAGGAGATGCGGTCCTTCGATATCTCGAGCGGCGCGATGACCGTCGCAATGAGAGCCTCAAGCTCTGGCCGCCCTTCGATCGGCTTGAGCAGCAGATCGCTTGCGCGAGCGAGGATCGAGAGCCGCTCCGATACGGCGCGCTCGGCGGCTTCAAGGCTGGCGCTGCGCCGAATGACCTGGATGGCGATCGCCTGAACAACAGTGAGCTGGTTTTTCAGGCGGTGCCCCAGTTCGGCGTTCAGCAGCGCAAGTTCGGCCTCGCGCGCATCGCTTTGGGTGAGAAGTGTCGTGTTGCGGCGATAGACGGCGCGCAACTCGCCGGTGATGAAGACCATGAAGCCCATGATCGCCACGAAGAGCAGGCTTGCCGTCCATTGCTCGCTGCTGACCGCGCGAAGATCGTGGCCGGGCGCGATCGTGAAAGCTGCCAGCACGGCGGCCAGGGCTGTCGCATAATAGCCGGACCGCGCGCCGAGCAGGAGCGCGAGGAATATCACCGCGGGAATGAATGGAAGCCACGGCACAAGCCCCGTGATGTAGAGCATTCGAATGCCGCCGACCGCGACAATGATGGCCGTGGTAATGAGGTAGCGCCAGCCGGTCGCAAGCTTCTGGCGCACTGCCCATGACAGCACGCGATCCGTCAATGCTGTCGCCGCCTCACGCATACGCCCCCTCCGCGAAAATTAACATGCCGCGGGCGGTCGAGTCTAACGCTTCCTCGTCTAAGCCATTGTATCACATGCGAAATGATAATCGTTGCTGGTTCGGTGGCGGCCGTACCGATCTTTCCGGACCCAAGCGGTGCCCTCTGTTTTTCCCTTGGACGGCACCAGCTCGATTGACTCGAATCACAGGCCCGGTCAGGGTCGTTGGTGTCATCGGCGGGCAACCGTCGGAGGACTGCGCGGGAGAAGAGCAGGGCCCGCCTGGATCGTAGCCGGCTTGCCGGCGGTCCGATCCGGGCAACTAGGGACTCTGCTCGCCGAAGGAGCAACCGCCCCGGAATCTCTCAGGTCACCGGACCGCGCGGAACTTTAGACACTCTGGAAAGCGGGCGCGGCGACGCGTCCCACCGAAGGTGCAAGCATCGCCCCCATGCGATGCGAAAGCTCTCAGGTTCCGTGACAGAGGGGGCGATGGATTTCTCCGGCTGCGCAGGCCGGAGGTCCGTCGTGCTTTCTGGAAGGACTATTGATGAGCGCCGACGATCATCTCGCCGAACCGCTGCCCTTGGATGCGTGGCACCGCGCCCGCGGTGCCCGCATGGTTCCGTTCGCGGGCTATGCGATGCCGATCCAGTATGAAGGCATCATGGCCGAACATGCCTGGACGCGCGAGCATGCCGGTCTGTTCGACGTGAGCCACATGGGCCAACTGCTGATCTCGGGCGAAGGCCTCGACGACGCGCTCGAAACCATCCTTCCCGCCGACGTGAAGAGCCTCGCGCTCGGGCGCATGCGCTATTCGATGCTGCTGACCGATAAAGGCGGCATCATCGACGATCTGATGCTCAGCCGCTGGCCGGGCGGCATCTACATGGTCGTGAACGGCGCGGTGAAGGCGGGCGACATCGCGCATATGCGGTCGAAGCTGCTGGCCGCGATCAGCCTCGATCACATGACCGATCGCGCTTTGCTCGCGCTGCAGGGCCCGGAGGCCTTCACCGCCTTGAAGCGCGTCACCACCGGCGAATATGACCTCGGCGTGCTCGTCTTCATGATGGGCGGCCGTTTCCAGATCGATGGCATCGACGCCTGGATCAGCCGCTCGGGCTATACTGGCGAGGACGGTTTCGAAATCTCGATCCCCTCGACCGCGGCCGAGCGCATCGCCGACCTGCTCTGCGCGCAGCCCGAGGTGAAGCCGATCGGCCTCGGCGCGCGGGATTCGCTTCGCCTCGAAGCCGGCCTGCCGCTCTACGGCCATGACCTCAATACCGACACCGATCCGGTCTCGGCGGGCCTGACCTTCGCCATCTCCAAGCGCCGCCGCGAGGAAGGCGGCTTCCCCGGCGCGGACCTGATCCTCAAGCGCCTCGCCGAAGGTTCGCCCACCAAATGCGTCGGCTTCACCGTCGAAGGCCGCTTGCCCGCACGCGAGGGCGCCGAGATCTTCGCCGGCGAGACCAGGGTCGGCACCGTCACCTCGGGCGGTTTCGCGCCCACCGTCGGTGGGCCGATCGCGATGGGCTATGTCGATGCCGCGCATGCCGCGCCCGGCACCAATCTTGAGATCGAGGTCCGCGGCAAGCGCCTTGCCGCCACCGTCACGCCGATGCCGTTCGTTCCACACCATTATGTCCGCAAGGGAGCCGCCCGATGACCACCTATTTCACGCAGGACCATGAATGGATCTCGGTCGAGGGCGACAGCGCCACCGTCGGCATCACCGATTATGCGCAGGCCCAATTGGGCGACGTCGTGTTCGTCGAAGTCCCGCCCGCAGGCACCGAAGTCGCCAAGGGCAAGGAAGCCGCGGTGGTGGAATCGGTCAAGGCCGCGTCCGACGTCTATGCGCCCGTCTCCGGCACGGTGACGGAAGCCAATGCCGAGTTGGAAGGCGACCCGTCGCTGGTCAACACCGCGCCCGAGGACGATGGCTGGTTCTTCAAGCTCAAGCTCGCCGATCCCGCCGAGCTCGAAGGCCTGATGGACGAGACCGCCTACAAGGCATTCGTGGCCGGGCTGTGAGCGGTCTTTCACTCCGTTCGGCCCGAGCGAAGTCGAGGGCTTTTGCCGAGCGCAGCCGAGGCAACATGCGAGGCTTCTCGGCTTCGCTCGAAGACGCGTCTCGACTTCGCTCGACACGAACGGCGTTGGTTGAATGACACTCAACCCCGCCAACCGCTGGAACCCGGCGGACTATGCCGCCAACGCCGCCTTCGTGCCCGCAATGGGCGCGCCGGTGCTGGCCCTGCTCGATCCGCAGCCGGGCGAGCGCATCCTCGACGTGGGCTGCGGCGACGGCGTGCTGACCGAGAAGATCGTCGCCGCTGGTGCCATGGTCGTCGGCGTCGATGCCTCGGCCGAAATGATCGAGGCGGCCAAGGCCAAGGGCCTCGACGCCCGCGTGATGGACGGCCAGGCGCTCAGCTTCGACGCGGAATTCGACGCCGCCTTCACCAATGCCGCGCTCCACTGGATGCTCGACAAGTCCGGGGTCGCGGCCGGCGTGTTCCGTGCGCTCAAGCCCGGCGCCCGCTTCGTCGGCGAGATGGGCGGCGAGGGCAATGTCGCCTCGATCTGGGCGGCGGTGATCGCCGAGTTGGCCGAGCGCGGGCATGTCGTGCGCGGCCAGGAAAATTCGCACTGGTACGCCTCGATCGCCGACTTCACCGCGGTTTACGGGGCCGCCGGCTTTACCGACATCGAAGCCCAATTGATCCCGCGCCCGACCCCGCTGCCCACCGGCGTCGCCGGCTGGGTCAAGACCTTCCGCTCCGGCCTGATGAACGCCGAAGCCATCCCGCCTGAGGAGCAGGACGCGATCGCCCACGCGGTCGAACGCCGGCTCGAAGGCCAGCTCCGCCAGCCCGACGGCTCCTGGGTCGCCGATTATGTCCGTCTCCGTTTCACGATGCGGAAGCCGGCATGATCGCGGTGGCCCTGTTTGCGGCGGCATATGCGTCGGCAAGCGACGCCATGCCCAGACTCACGATTCCCGAACTGGTTGACCGTCATGCGGAGCTTAACGGCCATTGGGTCGAGGTGAGCGGCTGGATTGGCAAATGCCGCCCCCTTGGCTGCGTGATCTACGCCGATCCCAAATCGGCGCGCACCGGCGAGGCTATGCAAGATCATCGAAATTACCTGTCCATCGCTGCGGTGGATCATGCCTTTGATGCGAAAGCTGTTGGCCTTTACGGTAAGGCGGTGGCGCTTCGCGGTCGCTTCGATGACGGCTGTTTCTCCCGCCAAATGATTTGCCTGGATCGCGTGGCCGATATCAAGCCGGCCGATGCCAAATCCCTCATGCCCTTGAAGGACCGTTGATGCGTTATCTCCCGCTCTCCGATGCCGATCGGAGCGAAATGCTCGCCACGATCGGCGCCGCCTCGGTCGACGATCTATTCGTCGACGTGCCCGCCGCCGCGCGCCTGTCCGGTCCGGTGCCGGGCCTGCCGATGCACATGACCGAAATGGCGGTCGAGCGGCATATGGGTGCTCTCGCCAAGCGCAATGTCGCCGCGGGCGACGCGGCCTTCTTCATCGGCGCGGGCGCCTATCGCCATCATGTGCCATCGAGCGTCGATCACCTGATCCAGCGCGGCGAATTCCTCACCGCCTACACGCCCTATCAGCCCGAAATCGCGCAGGGCACGCTCCAGGTCCTGTTCGAATTCCAGACCCAGGTCGCGCGCCTCTATGGCTGCGATGTCGCCAACGCCTCGATGTATGACGGCTCGACCGCCTGCTGGGAAGCGATCGGCATGGCGCGCCGCATCACCCGCCGCACCAAAGCGGTGCTCTCCGCCGGCCTCCACCCCCATTATGTCTCGGTCTGCCAGACGATGGCCAAGTTCACCGGCGACACGCTCGACGTGGCGCTGCCGAAGCTCGAAAAGGGCAAGCCCGGCGACGACATGACGCGGCTGTTGGCGGCGATCGACGACCAGACCAGCTGCGTCGTCGTCCAGAACCCCAACATCATGGGCCATATCGCCGACCTGTCCGAACTGGCCGAGGCGTGCCACGCCAGGGGTGCCTTGCTGATCGTCGTCGTGACCGAGCCGGTCGCGCTCGGCGCGATCAAGTCGCCCGGCGAGATGGGCGCGGATATCGTCGTGGGCGAGGGCCAGTCGATCGGCGTCGGCCTCCAGTTCGGCGGGCCCTATCTCGGCCTGTTCGCCACGCGCGAGAAATATGTCCGCCAGATGCCGGGCCGCCTCTGCGGCCAGACGGTCGATGCCGACGGCAAGCGCGGTTTCGTGCTGACCCTCTCGACCCGCGAGCAGCATATCCGCCGCGAGAAGGCGACTTCGAACATCTGCACCAACAGCGGCCTGTGCGCGCTCGCTTTCTCGATCCACATGACCCTGCTGGGTGAGAAGGGCCTACGCGAGCTCGCCGCGATCAACCACGCCAAGGCGGTCGCCGCGGCGGACGTGCTGAGCAAGGTGCCCGGCGTCGAGCTGATGAACGACAGCTTCTTCAACGAGTTCACCCTGAAGCTCAGCAAGCGCTCGCGCTCGCTGGTGCGCGACCTGGCGGACAAGAACGTGCTGGCCGGCGTCGCGCTCGGCCGGCTCTACAAGGATGGCGACGGCCGCGAGAATGGCCTGATCGTCGCGGTCACCGAAACCACCACCGAGGAGCATGTCGAAACGCTTGCCTCCGCACTCCGGGAGGCATTGGCATGAGTCGGTGTAGCGGTCGCGCTGTGAAACAGGTCACCGCCCGCCTGATCCGTTCGCCCCGAGCGAAGTCGAGGGGCATGGCCGAGCGCAGCCGAGGCCTCTTCTCGGCTGCGCTTGAAGATGTGTCTCGACTTCGCTCGACACGAACGGGAATTGTTGTTTTTCAGGAGTTGCTGGCATGACGATCAACCAGTCCGGCTGGCGCCCCGAAGCGCCGCTCGCCAACGGCGCCGGCGAGCAGCCCACCTTCACCGGCAATCGCGCGCTGATGCTCGAAGAGCCTCTGCTGTTCGAGATCGGCTCGACGGATAGAACCGGCGTGGACTTCGAATCTCCCTCTCCCCAGGGGGGAGAGGGCTGGGGTGAGGGGGAGCGAGGCGAAGCCGAGCGCCCACACTCATGGTGGGACACCCTCACCCAACCCTCTCCCCAAGGGGAGAGGGCTAATAGGCTGGGAGGCCTGGAACGAACGAACATCAACCTCGCCGGCCTGTCCGAACCCGAGACCGTCCGCCATTACACCCGCCTCAGCCGCCAGAATTATGCGATCGATCTCGGCGTCTTCCCGCTCGGCTCATGCACGATGAAGCACAATCCGCGCCTCAACGAGCGCGTCGCGCGCCTGCCCGGGTTCGCCGACGTCCACCCGCTTCAGCCGATCTCCACCATCCAGGGCGCGCTCGGCGTGATCCATGAGCTCGCCATCTGGCTGATCAAGCTCACCGGCATGTACGGCGTTGCAATGGCGCCCAAGGCCGGCGCGCATGGCGAATTGTGCGGCATCCTCTGCATCCGCGCCGCGCTCGACGCACGCGGCGAGACCAACCGCCGCGTCCTGCTCGTCCCCGAAAGCGCGCACGGCACCAACCCCGCCACCGCCGCCTTCGCCGGTTATTCGGTCGAGAATATCCCCGCCACCGCCGAGGGCCGCGTCGATCTCGCCGCGCTTGAGCGCCGCCTGGGGCCGGACATTGCCGGCGTGATGATCACCAACCCCAATACGTGCGGCCTGTTCGAACGCGACATGAAGGCGATCTCGGACGCGGTCCACGCGGCGGGCGGCTACGTCTATTGCGATGGCGCCAATTTCAACGCGATCGTCGGCCGCGTGCGCCCGGGCGATCTCGGCATCGATGCGATGCACATCAACCTGCACAAGACCTTCTCGACCCCGCATGGCGGCGGCGGCCCCGGCTCGGGCCCGGTCGTGCTGTCGGAGGCGCTCGCCCCCTACGGCCCCTTGCCCTTCGTCGCGAAATATCCGGACGGCAGCTTCAAGCTGATCGAGGAAGCCAGCTTCGAGGAAGAGCATCCCGGCACGTTCGGCCGCATGACCGCCTTCCACGGCCAGATGGGCATGTTCACCCGCGCGCTGACCTACATCCTCAGCCACGGCGCGGACGGCCTGCGCCAGGTCTCGGGCGATGCCGTGCTAAACGCGAACTACATCCTGCGCAGCCTGGAAAACGTGCTCGACGCGCCCTTCGGCAGTTCGGGCCCGTGCATGCACGAGGCCTTGTTCTCGGACGACGGCCTCGCCCACGGCTTCTCCACGCTGGATATCGCCAAGGGCCTGATCGACGAGGGCTTCCACCCGATGACCGTCTATTTCCCGCTGGTCGTCCACGGCGCGATGCTGGTCGAGCCGACCGAGACCGAAAGCAAGGCCGGCCTCGATCAGTTCATCGGCGCGCTCCGCTCCGTCGCGGAACGGGCGAAGGCGGGCGACGAAAGCCTCAAATCCGCCCCCCACTTCGCCCCCCGGCGCAGGCTGGACGAGACGGCGGCGGCCAGGACGCCGGTGCTGGCGCAGCGCTACCTGGCCGACGAGGACGACAAGCCCCCCTCTCCCCGCGGGGGGGGGGGCGGGGGGGAGGGGGAGCGAGCCGGAGGCGAGCGCCATACTTCCAGCCGTGGGCACCCTCACCCAACCCTCTCCCTCAAGAGAGAGGGCTTTTAGCGGCCCATTCCTAACCCGTTCGTGCTGAGCGAAGTCGAAGCACGCTCCCAGCTCGCCCGCGCACCGGCTAAGCCAAACACCCCATTGCCGCGATCTCCCGGAAGCCCGACCCGGCCTCCGGGAGACCGCACGCATGAACACCATCCTCACCACCGCGCTCGCCGCCGCTCTGGCCATGACAACCCCGGCCACCGCGCAGCCGACCGTCGCCGCGGCGAAACCCGCGCCGTCGCAATCCTTCGTCCCGCCCGATTTCACCCTGCCCACCCACATCGAAGCCGCGGATTTCAAGCTCGTCCCGCTCGGCCCCGAAGTAGTGAAGGCCGATTACGACGCCTACATGTCGTCGATCGATCATCTCCAGAAGACCTTCACGCGCAGCACCGCCTGGCCGCACCCGGGCATCACCGATGCCGATGCCATGAAGGATATGGAAGGCGAACAGGCCCGCTTCCGCAGCCGCCGCTCCTTCGACTATTCCGTCCTCACCCCGGACGGCCGCCGCGAGCGCGGCAGCGTGTACATCTCCCCCAGCCCGGTCGCCGGCTATGACGCGGTGGTGCGGCTATGGGTCACTAAGGCCGACTACGACGCCGGCTTCGATGCGGCGCTCTACAAATGGGTGCAGGACTGGGTGCGAAAGGATTGGCCGTTCCACAACGTCGCCTATCCCGGCCGCGCCATCGACTGGGCGACCTGGGATGCGATGGTGGCGGCGAAAGCGCCAGCGCCAAGGAAGGCGGCGCAATAGGAAAGGCGCGCGCAAGCCCGGCACTGGCATTGTGAGGATCCCGAAAGGCTCCGGCAGAATGCCGTCGGCGCGCCGCCGTTCGATTTCAGGATTAAAGTAGATATGGAACATCTGCGCGAGGGTGCGTTCGAAGCCCCCAAGCTGATCCCAATCCGGCGGTAGAGCGCCCTGAACCAGCGGTTCCGCGCCGGTCATGCGTCGACGTCCCAGCCTTCGGCTCGGGCTTCCGTTCGCTGCATGTCAGCCATCCGGCGGTGGATGGTCAGCAGCAATTCGGCGAGCTGAACGCCATCGATCTTTCGCGCGTGTGCATTCGGCCGGCGCAGCGCGATCAGGCGCTCTAGATCTACCTTCCACATGTCCATACGGCCAAAAAACGGCCCGAAGATCGGCCAGCCCAACTTCGACGTCACGATATGAATTAGGTCGCCTAGCTCTGAGTAGTCGACCAGCGGCTGCTTTTCTTCGCCCGCGATTAGCGCCGCATGACGCCGGCTTTTCGCCTTTACTACAGCCTCACCTTGCGCGGTGCGCGCAAACCATTCAGGTCCCTGAAGCGGCTCCAGATGGCGGGCGATAAACGCCCGCAGTGCCTGCTCGAACGCTCGGATCGCGGTGAACCCTGCGCTTGGCGCGCGATCGGCGGCGATGCGAATCGACACGTCGCCAATCTCAATTGATGCGACGAGTTGGCCGCTTTCGGTACGGCGGCCTTCAACAACTCCGCTCTCGACCAACGCCTCCACGACCACTGCGTTGGGGGCGCTGACAAGGCCGGGATCAACCTCTGCCCGCTTGTAAAGGTCAGCGCGGACGGCACGGTCAAGCCAAAAACTGACGGGCAGCGAGGCGTGGGTCCGCCACGTACCGAGCAAGCTCGAAATGCTTTGGTCGATCGTTTGTTGCGATCGGATCGTCTCGATCATTCCCGCAAAGGCGGACAGCTTGAGCGTCGTCTGATTCAAGTCGTCCCCGAGCGTCGAGAGCAACCCGATCCTGTTCGGGTCCAGACCGCGTGTCGCCTCGCTGATCAGCTTCGCTGATGTCGTGAGACTGGCCACTTCGTTCGTGTGCATAGCCGAGAGAAGTGAGGTCGCTGCCTGAGCGTGCGCGCTTAAATTGTTCGCCCAGCGGGCATGGCGCATCAATGCGGACAAGCTCATCGCGTCGGTAAGGTGGTTGCGCTGGGCGTCGAACAATCCGGTTGCGGCTTTCGCCACCGCCATGTCGAGGCCTTGGCCGACCTGTGCAAACCGACTGGCCATGAGCGCGCGCTCGTCCTGCGCGCGCAACATCGCCTGGATGCTGTTGAAACCCGACGCCTTCGCAATCAGGTCGATCCCGCGCGCTGCTTCGGCCGCACGATCGACCACGCTCATCCCGCCAAATCCGGCGGCTGCCAATGACGCTATCTTGGCCTGCGCGACTGCCTTGGCGATGTTCGATTGGCCTTCGATCGCATCGCGCAGAGCTGAACTGCCACCGATCGCTCCAATTTTAGCCAACTCTCTCGCCTTGTTCACGTCGGCCATATGCGACGCCCCCCTGTTCGTGCCGCGTAAATATAGGAGCAGGATAGTCACATTTCGCCGCAGGAGAGTCGCCCAATTTTTTCGCCAACGTTGCAGAAGCTCGGTATGATCGCCGCATGACAGTCGATCGCTCGCTCTTCGCCAACACCTTCGCCACTTTGCCCGAGTGGCCCTGCCCCACGTGTGGCAAGGGCCACCTCAAGGCGGACAACGACGCACTGCTCAACCAGGAGACCGGTCCGAGTAAGGCCGCCCATGAACATGATGCCTGGGAGCCCGAGTGGATCGAGCGCCGGTTCGTAGGCCTGTTGACGTGCAACTTCGGCAACTGCGGCGATCTAGTCGCCATCCTTGGTGACGTGTCGATCATAGAGGAATACAGCTACGATCATGACGGCGAGCCAACGCAGGAATTCAACGAGCGCTTTATGCCGCGTAGCCTCGCACCCGCGCCGCTCCCTATTCGCCCGCCCGAAGATACGCCTGAACTGGTTAAGGATGCTCTCCGTGAGGCAGCTGGGCTGATCTGGCAAAGTGCAGAGGGCGCGGCCAACCAAGTCCGTCAGGCGGTCGAGCACCTGATGGATGAGCAAGGCGTCACCAAGTCGACGCTCAGCGCCTTTCTATCACTTCACAATCGTATTAAAGAGTTCGAAGGCAAGGATGCCAAGAACGCCGAAATCCTCTTGGCCGTTAAATGGCTCGGCAATAGTGGTAGCCACGCGGGTGGGTTGACAAGGGAAGATGTGCTCGACGCCTTTGATATGATCGAACTCGTCCTTGTGAACCTCTACGATACGACGACGGCCATGATCATGGCCAAGGTCAAAGCTATTAACACCCAAAAGGGACCGGTAAAGCCGACATCGTAGGAGAGATCGGTCGACACCGCTGTGAAGACTCAATCGAAAAGGGCCGCGTCGTGCACGCACCGCTCGAGTCTATCCAGCCGATGATGATCCAGCGGGGCATGCGCTGGGCGCCAATCATCGATGCGGCGGAAGCCTCCCGAAGTCGCCATTGACATTGGTACGCAAATAGCATACAAGTTCTGCGGCGCTGGACTCGGAAATCTTGACCTGCTGGCGCTGCCTAGCTCTTTCCCAAGTCGGTAACTCGGCTCACGCACTTGCTCACTGCCGCGAGCGCCAGATCATCAAGTTCGTTCTGGCGTTTTCTGATTTCTCCGTTCGCCGGGGCAGGACGGCCTTCTCGCAATGACAAAATCATTAAGTTCGAATCTGGTGTTTTTTGTTTTTCCCCTTCGTGGCCGCTCAATCGTCCTCATCCTCATAATGCGCCAGCGCCAGCGCGCGGGCCTTGATCTGGCGGGTCATGCACCAGTGGACCAAAGCCTCCTCGCGGCCGTGCGTGACCCATACTTCGCTTGGGGCGATCTCCTGGATCGTGGCGGTCAGCTCGTCCCAGTCGGCATGGTCGGATAGGATCAGCGGCAACTCGACATTGCGTTGCCGCGCGCGCTGGCGGACGCCCATCCATCCGCTCGCCATCGCGGTGATCGGGTCGGGCAGGCGGCGCGACCAGCGGTCGTTGAGTGCGCCCGGCGGGCACAGCACGATCGCGCCCCTCATCTCCGCCGCCTTCCGCCCGGTCGCGGGGAGGAGGGGGCCGAGATCGACGCCCATCTCCTGATACAGGTCGCACAGCCGCTGCAGCGCGCCGTGGAGGAAGATCGGCTCGCGATAGTCACGTCCGCGCAGCTCCATGATCAGCCGCTGCGCCTTGCCCAGCGCATAGGCGCCCACCAGCACGCAGCGGTCCGGATTGGCGTGGAGCGCCTCCAGCAGCCGGTCGATCTCCGATCCGGTATCGGGGTGGCGGAACACGGGCAGACCGAACGTCGCCTCGGTGATGAAGATGTCGCACGGCACCGGCTCGAACGGTGCGCAGGTCGGGTCGGGGCGGCGCTTGTAATCGCCCGATACGACGATCCGCTCCCCCTTGTGCATCAGCACGATCTGCGCCGATCCCAGCACATGGCCGGCGGGCACGAATTTCACGTCGACCTCGCCCACCCTTATCGTCTCGCCATAAGTGGCTGGCTGGCCGTTCTGCGGGCCGTAGCGGCATTCCATGATCGCGATCGTCTCGGGCGTCGCCAGCACCGCCCCGTGCCCGCCGCGCGCATGGTCGGCATGGCCATGCGTGATCAGCGCGCGCTCCTGCGGCGTGGAGGGGTCGATCCACGCATCCGCCGCCGGCACGTACAGCCCATTGGGCTTGGGTTCGATCCAGGTGCCGAGACGCGCCATCCTTCCTATATGGTCGGTGGGACGTGGGGTTCCAGCCACCTGCAATCCTCCCCTGCAAGGGGAGGGGGACCGGCGAAGCCGGTGGAGGGGTGTCACCTATCGAAAGGGAGTATTACATTCGTAGCGTGATACCCCTCCGTCGCGCTGCGCGCGCCACCTCCCCTTGCAGGGGAGGATTTTCAATGAGCGACCTACCCGCCCCGATAGCCGGCTGGGCGACTCCCTTGTGGCACGCCCCCTCCACCACCGGCTTCGCCGACGGTCCCCCTCCCCGTTCCGGGGAGGATCTGTGACGCTCCCCCCGCAAACCGCCGCCTGGGCGATCCGCTCGTGGCGCCCCCTTCAAAATCCTCCCCTGAAAGGGGAGGGGGACCGTCCGGAGGACGGTGGAGGGGTATTCCCCTCGAGAGGGAGGACACCCCTCCGTCGCGCTGCGCGCGCCACCTCCCCTTGCAGGGGAGGATTTGGATGATGAACCTCCCCCCACAAATCGCCGGATGGTTCGCCGCCCGCGGTTGGCAACCACGCCGCTACCAGCTCGAAATGCTCGACGTCGCCCGCGCCGGCCGTCACGCCTTGCTGGTCGCTCCCACCGGCGCGGGCAAGACGCTCGCCGGCTTCCTGCCCAGCCTGGTCGACCTCATCGAAAACCCGATTGAGGGCCTGCACACCCTCTACGTCTCGCCCCTGAAGGCGCTGGCGATCGACGTGCAGCGCAACCTGATGGATCCGATCGCGGAGATGGGGCTCGACATCAAGGTCGAGAGCCGCACCGGCGACACACCCTCCGATCGCAAGGCGCGCCAGCGGGTCAAGCCGCCGCACATGCTGATGACGACGCCGGAGTCCTTGAGCCTGCTGCTCAGCCACAAGGATAGCGGCTTCCTGTTCGAGAATCTGAAGGCGGTCGTCGTCGACGAGGTCCACGCCTTCGCCACCGGCAAGCGCGGCGACCTGCTCTCGCTCTGCATGGCCCGGCTCCAGCGGCTCGCCCCCGACATGCGCCGCGTCGCGCTCTCCGCGACCGTGGCCGATCCCGACGCCTATCGCGCCTGGCTCGCACCGGGCGGCGATATCGATGCGGTGACCAAGGTCGATGGCGATCCCGGCGCCGAGCCCGATCTCCACATCCTGCTGCCCGAGGATCGCGTCCCCTGGTCGGGCCATTCGGGCCGCTATGCCGCCGCCCAGGTGATGGCGGAGATCGAGACGCACCGCACCACCATCATCTTCTGCAATACGCGCAGCCTGGCCGAGCTGATCTTCCAGGATCTGTGGGCGGTGAACGATCAGAATCTGCCGATCGGCGTCCACCACGGCTCGCTCTCGGTCGAGGCGCGGCGCAAGGTCGAAGGCGCAATGGCGGCAGGGCGGCTGCGGGCGCTGGTCGCGACCGCCAGCCTCGATCTCGGGGTCGACTGGGGCGATGTCGATCTGGTCATCCAGATGGGCGCGCCCAAGGGCGCCTCGCGCCTGACCCAGCGCATCGGCCGCGCCAATCACCGGCTGGACGAGCCGTCCGAGGCGGTGATCGTGCCCGGCAACCGCTTCGAATATCTGGAGGCCCGCGCGGCGGTGGACGCGGTCGAATCCGGGGAGCTGGATACCGACATCTTCCGCTCGGGCGCGCTCGACGTGCTGGCGCAGCATGTCATGGCCTGCGCCTGCTCGGCCCCGTTCGAGGAAGCGGCGATGCTGGCCGAGATCCAGGACGCTCTGCCCTACAGCGCGCTCGCGCCTGAGCTCTTCCGCCAGGTGCTCGATTATATCTCCACCGGCGGCTACGCGCTCAAGGCTTATGACCGCTTCCGCCGCCTGACTTTGGGCGAGGACGGCCTCTGGCGCGTCAGCCATCCGCGCTTCGTCGAGCAGCATCGCCTCAATGCCGGCATCATTGTCGAGGCCGATATGCTCACCGTCCGCTTCAAGAACGGCCGCAGCCTCGGCAAGGTGGAGGAGGGGTTCGCCGCCTCGATGCGCCCGGGCGATACTTTCTTCTTCGCCGGCCTCGCGCTCGAGGTCGAGCGGATGGACACCGAGGACCTGTTCGTCCACGCGACCAAGAAGCCCGCGCGCATCCCCACCTACGGCGGCGCGCGGATGCCGATCTCGACCAACCTCGCCGATCGCGTCCGCCATTATTTCGCCGAGCCCGCGCAGTGGCACCGCTTCCCCGCCGACGTGCGCGAATGGCTGGAGATGCAGGCCCGCCGCTCCGCTTTGCCGCGGCCCGACCAGCTGCTGATCGAGACCTTCCCGCGCGAAAGCCGGCATTACATGGTGGTCTACAGTTTCGAAGGCTGGAACGCGCACCAGTCGCTCGGCATGCTGATCACCCGGCGGATGGAGACGGCGGGGCTCAAGCCCTTGGGCTTCGTCGCAAGCGACTATGCGATCGCCACCTACAGCCTCGAGCCGGTGACCGATCCCGCGACGCTCTTCAGCAAGGATGTGCTGGAGGACGAGTTCGTCGACTGGGTCCAGCAGTCGAGCCTGCTCAAGCGCGCCTTCCGTGAGGTCGCCGTGATCGGCGGGTTGGTCGAGCGCCAGCACCCCGGCAAGCGCAAGACTGGCCGCCAGGTCACCTTCTCGACCGACCTGATCTACGACGTGCTGCGCAAGTACGAGCCCGACCATCTCCTCATGCGCGCCGCCTGGGACGACGCCCGCGCCAAGATGACCGACGTCGGCCGCCTCGTCGACCTCCTCGACCGCGCGCAGAGCACGATGTTGCGCATGGACCTGGAGAAGGTGTCTCCCCTCGCGGTGCCCGTCCTGGTCCTGATCGGCCGCGAACGCGTGGCGCAGGGCAGCACCGAGGATGCCCTGCTGATGGAGGCCGAAGCCCTCGCCGCCGAGGCGATGGCCGACTAGCGCAGCCGCTTCCCGCCAGATCCCCCCTCCCTTGAAAGGGAGGGGTTAGCCGCCGCCGTACCCGAGCCGGCAAACTGGATGCTGATCCTTGGTCGTATCGGGATGGCCGGCGGCGGCACGCTCCAGCGACAAACTTGCTCCGAAGGCGCGGGTAGGCGATATGCTTGTCGTTCACACCATGCCTCTTCACCCTTTCCCCTGGATCGATGTCGTTGTCGTCCTCGCGCTGATGCTCGTGAACGCCGTGTTCGCGATGTCGGAGCTGGCGATCGTCTCCGCGCGCAAGCCGCGGCTGGAGGCGATGGCGCGCCGCGGCCGCACGGGGGCGCGGGTTGCGCTCGACCTTGCCGCCGATCCCGGCAAGTTCCTGTCAACCGTCCAGACCGGCATCACGCTTACCGCGGTGCTGGCGGGCGCCTTTTCGGGCGAGGCACTGGGCGGGCCGGTGGCCGAGCGGCTGGAATATCTCGGGGTCGGCCATGCCGCCGCCCAGCATTGGGGCTTCGGCCTGGTGATCGTCGCGACCACCTATCTCAGCCTCGTCATCGGCGAGCTGGTGCCCAAGCAGATCGCGCTGACCGCGCCCGAGCCAATCGCCGCCATCGCGGGCGTGCCGATGCTGTGGGTGTCGCGGATCGGCGCGCCGTTCGTGTGGCTGCTCGAACATTCGAGTGCCTTGCTGATCCGCCTGATGGGCCTGCACAAGAGGCGCGAGAGCCAGGTCACCGCCGAGGAACTGCATCTGGTCGTCGCCGAAGCCTCGACCGCGGGTGTGATCGAAGAGAGCGAACGCGCGATCATCTCGGGCGTGGTGCGGCTCGCCGACCGGCCGGTGCGCGAGGTGATGACGCCGCGTACGCAGGTCGACTGGATCGACCTGGACGAGGAGGAGCCGCTCGCCGAGCTGCCGCACAGCCGGATGCCGGTCGGGCGCGGATCGATCGACGAATTGTCGGGCGTGATCGAGGCGCGCGAGCTGCTCACCGCCTCGCTCGCCGGTCTGCCGCTCGATATCGAGAGCATGATGCGCCCGGTGCCGTTCGTGTCCGACCAGATCGATGCGATGGATGCCCTCCAGGTGCTGCGCGGCGCGGATGTGCCGATGGCCTTCGTCCATGACGAATATGGTCATTTCGAAGGCATCGTGACCCCGGTCGACCTGCTCGCCGCGATCGCGGGCGCCTTCGCGTCCGATCAGGACGAGGATACCGATCCGCCCTTCGTCGACCGCGAGGATGGAAGCTGGCTGATCTCGGGCTCCGCGCCGGCCGATCAATTGGCGGAGAAGCTCGGCATCGAGCTGCCCGAGGATCGCGATTATGCGACCGCGGCCGGCTTTGCCTTGTCGGTGCTCAAGCATCTCCCCAAGGTGGGCGAGACGTTCGAGGATAATGGCTGGCGGTTCGAGGTGGTCGACATGGACGGCCGCAAGATCGACAAGCTGCTGGCGATCTGTCTCGGACGTTGATCGCCCAGCGGCGTCCGGCCGCGCCCTCGCTGCCAGGGCCTGACTTTAGGGTCCGGATCCTGGTTAACCAGCGCTTTAGCATTTGTTGATACGCCCCGTTCACCTGGCTGACCCGCGCGCGCCGATCGCCCGCTGGCATGGAGAGATACGGCGATGAACATGATGACGAGCGGCTTCAGCCTACCGGGCTTCAAGACGCTGAACGCCAAGGGTCACCCGATCCACTATGCCGCGCACGGCGCGGGCTGGCGTTACGACACGCTGCTCGAGAAAGAGCCCGAGACGATCGAATGGATCGATACGTTCGCGCCGGGCGAGACCTTGTGGGACATCGGCGCCAACGTCGGCATTTACAGCATGTATGCGGGCGTGAAGGGCATCAGGACGATCGCGTTCGAGCCGCATTTCGCCAATTACCAACAGCTTTGCGTCACCATCGCGGTCAATGGCCTTCAGGACGTGGTGATGCCGCTGTGCCTCGCGCTCGCGGAGAAAAAGTCCGTTTCCGCGATCCATCTCGCCAGCCTGGAAATCGGCACGTCGATGAGCAATTTCGGCGAGGCGCTGGACTTCCGCGGCAACGCGTTCAAGCCCGCTTTCCGCCAGGGCATGATCGGCTATGATCTCGACAGCTTCGTCGAGGATTTCGGCGTCGAAATTCCCGACCATATCAAGATCGACGTCGACGGTATCGAACTCGCGATCGTCACCGGCGCGCAGAAGACCCTGGCCAATCCCAAGGTGCAGTCCGTCTCGATCGAACTGATCGAGACGGATATCGCGCAGGTCGAAGCCGTCACCGAGATCATGGAACGTGCCGGGCTGCACTTCATCCACAAGAAGCAGAATATCGCCTTCTCGACGGCCGATACGACCGACGTGCTCAATTTTCTGTACCACCGCGATCCGGCGGCGCTGGCGGCGCGCCTGGAAGAGACCAATGGTGCAAACGCACCTGCGGCGATCGTCGAGGAAGACGGGGATGTTCCGGTTACGACCGACGAACTGGTTGCCCGCATCGTGCAGCGTATCCGTGCCGCCGAGATCGATAACGTCCCCAGTCCCAATATCTTCATGGAAGATATGCTGCCGGCCCATGTCTACCGCGAACTGCTCGCGCGCCTGCCCGGCGATTCCGCGTTGGACCCGATCATCCACCCCGATGCGATCACCGCGGATGGCAAGCGCACGCGTTATCTGCTGGACCTGACGGCGGAATCGCTGGAGCGCCTGGAGGCCGAGGACCGGCCGTTCTGGGAAGCCATGATCGCGGTTTTCACCGCGCCCGAGATTACGCAGGCGATCATCGAAAAATACGAGCCTACGCTCCGCGCGCGCTTCGGCGATGCGATGCCGGAACTGGTCGCCGTGCCGATCCTCTATCGCGATTTCCCCGGCTATCGCATCGGCATCCACCACGACACGCCGCGCAAGATCGCGACGATGCAATTCTACCTGCCCGAGGACGAATCGCAGCTGCATCTCGGCACGACGTTCCATCGGCGCACCGGCAACAGCTTCCAGCGGCACAAGACCAACGCCTTCACCCCCAATTCGGCTTATTCGTTCGTGCGCAGCGAAGAGAGCTGGCATAGCGTCGATGAGCTGGGGCCGGACGAGAAAATCCGCAACACGATCGCGCTGACCTTCTACATCAAGGGGCAGGAATATCGGTCGGATCCCATGACCGCCGCTGCGACCGCCACCGCCGCCGCGCCGATCCAATCGCAGGTGTATGACGCGGAAATCCGGAAAGCGCTGCAAGACCTGGCGAAGACCTTTAAGCGACCGGAGGATATCGCATCCTTGTTCCGCGTCGATGGTACGGGCGTGGAACTGGGGGTCAGCACCGGCGAGCTTTCGGAGCGGATCCTCGCGCGTGCCGACATCGGCCATCTCTACAGCATCGCGCCCTGGTGCGGCGAATATGGACAGGGTGTGGAGCAATATCGGGAGGCGATCGTCCGGCTCAATCCGCATCGGGCACGCAACACGATCCTCAGAATGCACGGCAACGATGCGCTGTCGCTGTTCGGCGACGGGGCGCTCGATTTCCTCTACGTCAACGGTTTCGCCCATGATGGCGAGCGCGACGGCCAACTCCTAAGGACGTGGTTCGCCAAGCTTCGCTCCGGCGGTATCGTCGCGGGCGACGATTGTGCAGCGCAATGGCCGCTGGTTGTCACCGCGGTGAACGATTTCGCGGCGGCGTACGGGCTCGAAATACATATGGCCTTTTGCGAGGACGAGCCTGGTCGACCCGGCCAGCCGGCCTGGTTCGCGATGAAGCCATAGAGCCGGCCATGCTGCACGACCTTAGACTGAGAGGGGATGCGGCGCGGGTCTCGCGTCAGGCGATCCTCGGCCATGGCCGGGCGGTGCTGGATGTCGAATCCGACGCGCTGGCTAAATTGAGCCAGGCGCTGGACGAGGAATTCGCGCAGGCGGTCGAGCTGATCCTCGCCACGAAGGGCCGGGTGGTGGTGAGCGGCATGGGCAAATCGGGCCATGTCGCGCGCAAGATGGCGGCGACCTTCGCCTCCACCGGCACGCCTGCCATCTTCGTCCATCCCGGCGAGGCGGCGCATGGCGATCTCGGCATGCTGCTGGCCGACGATCTACTGGTGATGCTGTCCAATTCGGGCGCGACGCCCGAGCTGCGGCCGATCCAGCAATATGCCTGCCGCCTCGGTTGCGCGATCGTCGCTATCACGTCCGAACGCCATTCGCCGATCGGCAAGGTGGCGAACGCCTGCATCTCGCTCCCGAGAGTGCGCGAGACCTGCCCGCTCAACATCTCGCCAACGACATCGACCACGCTGATGCTGGCCCTGGGGGACGCGCTGGCCGTCGCCGCCATGAGTATGCGCGGGATTTCGCGCGCGCAGCTCGAGCAATTCCACCCCGGCGGCGTGATCGGTTCGCGCCTGCTTCCGGTCAACGACATCATGCATGGCGGGGAGGGGGTGCCGCTGGTGCGGCATGACCTGCCGATGCGCGACGTGCTGGTGACGATGACCGAGAAGAGCCTGGGACTGGCCGGGGTCGTCGATCCCGCCGGCCGCCTGATCGGCACCATCACCGACGGCGACCTGCGCCGCGGGTTCGACCGGCTGACGACGAGCGTCGCGTCCGAGATGATGACGGTCAATCCCAAGACCGTGCCCGACGGCACCTTTGCCGAAGATGCCATGGCGATCATGACGGCGAACAAAATCACCGCCCTGTTCGTGATGGATTATCACGAACCCGAAAAACCGATCGGCGTGGTGCATATCCACGACTTCAACCGGCTGGGGATCAAGTAAGGCGGCGACGGATCGCCCGTTTTCGGGCCGGTAGCCGCTCAGCCGCCGAGCGCGCCGAATTCCGCCTCGAAGGTTGCGGTGTCGCCTCGGGCGAGCAATTTCGCTTGATCGACCCAGCGGTCGCGCGCGATGCGGCCCTTGAAGGCACCCATCCGCGCGTCGATCGCGGCGATGTCGGCCTCATTCCAGGAAGCGATCTGCTCGAAACGGGTCACGCCCAGATCGTTGAGGATGCTCGCCGCCTTCGGACCGAGGCCCTTGAGCTGCGTGAGCGTATCGCCCGGACCTTTGGCCGGCTCGACGCGCACATGGGAATTGATGCCGACGAACTGGTCGACCACGTCCTCGACCGCATCCGCGATCTCGGTGGTGATGCCGTGGCCTTCGACCGGCGGCATGACGGGCGGCGGCGGCGTGGCGGCGACGGGTTTGCGCTCGAGGGCGGCCTTGGGCGTCAGCGGCGGCGTGTCGCTGAAGGTCACATGCTGCTTGCGGCCGCGAACCAGGAACAAGAAGGCAAGCGCGATCACCACGATGACGGCGATGAAGATGATCGTGGTCGTGTTCATTCCTGCTCCCTTAGCCTATGTCGCGGCGCTCTAGACCTTGATCGTTTCAGGCTGGAGGCCTGAAACGTGAATCAAGGTCTCGACTATTTGAATAGAGCCCGATGACGATCGGGCTCTAGCCCCGGCCGAGCGATTCAGGCAACCCGCGCCGCTTCGCGCTCCAGCTCGCGCCATCCGATGTCGCGCCGGCAGAAGCCGCTCGGGAAGTCGATCTGGTCCACCGCAGCATAAGCGTTGAGCTGCGCCTCGGCGACACTGTTGCCGGTCGCGGTCACGGCGAGCACGCGCCCGCCATTGGCGACCAGCTTGTCGCCGGAAAGCGCGGTGCCCGCCTGGAAGACGCGCGCACCGAGGCCCTCGGCGACGCCGATCCGTTCGATCGTGCCGCCCTTTTGGGGCGTGCCGGGATAGCCTTTCGCCGCCATCACGACGGTCAGCGCGATGCGATCGGCCAGTGTCGGCGCCGCGATCTCGCCCAGCCGTCCCTCGGCAACATCGGCGAGCAGCGTGACCAGATCGCCATCGAAGCGCGTCATCAGGACCTGCGCCTCGGGGTCGCCGAAGCGGCAATTATATTCGATCAGCTTGGGCCCTTCGGCGGTGAGCATCAGCCCGGCGTAAAGCACGCCGGAATAAGGATTGCCCTCGGTTGCCAGCGTTTCGACCGTGGGGCGGATGATCCGCTCCATCACTTCGGCTTCGAACGCTGGGGTCAGGATCGAGGCCGGGCTGTAGGCGCCCATGCCGCCGGTATTCGGACCCTGGTCGCCATCGCCGACGCGCTTGTGATCCTGCGCCGATCCGAACGGGACGATCGCGGTGCCGTCGGTAAGCGCGAAGAAGCTCGCTTCCTCGCCGGTCATATATTCCTCGATCACCACCTCGGCGCCGGCCTGACCGAAGCTGCCGCTGAACATGTCGTCGATCGCCGCTTCGGCCTCCGCGATCGTGGTGGGGATGACCACGCCCTTGCCTGCGGCGAGCCCGTCCGCCTTGATCACCACGGGCAGGCCGAAGCGGGGCAGGACCGCCTTGGCTGCAGCCGCATTGGTGAAGCGCGCATAATCCGCGGTCGGGATATTCGCGCGACGACACAGGTCCTTGGTGAAGCCCTTGGATCCTTCCAGCTGCGCGGCGGCCTGCGACGGGCCGAACGTCAATATGCCTTCCTCGCGCAGGCGATCGGCAAGGCCCTCGACCAGGGGCTGTTCGGGCCCGATCACGACCAGGCCGATATTTTCCTCGCGCGCGAAGCCGACGATGTTATGCGGTTCGATATCGACCAGCTCGGCATGCTGCGCGATCCCTGGATTGCCCGGTGTCGCATAGAGCTTGGTCAGGCGCGGCGATTGCGCGAGCTTCCACGCAAGCGCATGTTCGCGCCCGCCCGAACCGATGAGCAGGACCTTCATGGCGTCTTCATTACCTCCGGAAACTGCCGCGCTGTTAGCCGAGGAGTCGCCGGGCGACAATTCGCCTCCGCTTTCGGTTTCGGAATTATCGGGCGCGTTGAAGCGCTCGGTCGAGGATGCGTTCAGCCATGTTCGCGTGCGGGGCGAGATTTCAGGCTTCAAGCGCGTGGCTTCGGGCCATTCCTATCTCACGCTCAAGGATGATCGCGCCTGCCTCGACGGGGTGATCTGGAAGGGCACGCCGGTCGCGTTCCGGCCCGAGGACGGGATCGAGGTGATCGCGACCGGGCGGCTGACCACCTATCCCGGCCGCTCGCGCTACCAGGTCGTGATCGAACGGCTCGAGCTGGCGGGGCAGGGGGCGCTGATGACGCTGCTCGACCAGCGGCGCCGCGCGCTTGCCGCCGAAGGGCTGTTCGATCAGGAGCGCAAGCGGCGCCTGCCGTTCCTGCCGCACAAGATCGGGGTCGTGACGTCGCCGACGGGTGCGGTGATCCGCGACATCCTGCACCGGCTGGAGGATCGCTGCCCGACGCATGTTCTGCTTTGGCCGGTGGCAGTGCAGGGAGAGGGGGCGGCCGCGCAGGTCGCGGCGGCGGTGCGCGGCTTTGCCGAAATGCCGGATCCGCCCGAGTTGCTGATCGTCGCGCGCGGCGGCGGCTCTATCGAGGATCTCTGGGCGTTCAACGAGGAGATCGTGGTGCGCGCGGTCGCCGGATCGCCGATACCCGTGATCTCGGCGGTTGGACACGAAACCGATGTCACATTGTGCGACTTCGCGGCGGACGTGCGGGCGCCGACCCCGACCGCCGCGGCGGAAATGGCGGTGCCCGTCCGCGCGGACCTGCTGGGCCAGGTGCGCGAGCTGGGGCTGCGGGCGGAGCGTTGCGCGCGGCGCTATCACGGCCATGCGGGCGAAAGGCTGGCCGCGATTGCGCGGCACCTTCCCACGCTCGATCGGTTGCTTGCGCCGCAAAGGCAGAAGCTCGACGATCTGGGCGATCGTCTGCCGCGCGGCCTGTCCGCGCAGCTGGCCCATGCCCGGCGCGAGCTGGCCGAGGCGGCGGGTGCGCTCCGGCCGAGCCTGCTCGCGACCAAGGTTGCCCGCGGGCGCGAGCGGCTGGCCGCGGCCCGCTTGCGGCCCGGTTTGGTGACGGGGCGCATAGCCGAGGCGCGCGAGCGGCTCGACCGGCTGTGGCGGCTCGCCGAGCAACTCCATCCCGACCGGCCGTTGGCGCGTGGCTATGCACGTGTCGAGGCGCGCGACGGAAAGGTTGTCGCCACCAGCAGTGCCGCCAAGGCCGCAGGCGCCGTGACGCTCGTTTTTGCCGATGGACGGGTGGGGGCCCGGGTTGAGGGCGGCGCGCGCGCTGCTATGGAACGTCCCAAGCCGGAGCAACCAACCTTGCTCTGAGACGTAAAGGCAGACGAACATGCTGATGAGCCAAGGAAAACCAGCCAAGCTCCATTATATGGCGAACGGCTTTCGCGTGCTTGTTCCGGGCGATCATGTCGTCTGCGCCAAATCGGGCGAGCGCATCCCGCTGGAGGATCTGCGCTATTGGAACGTCGCGCGCCAGGAAGCCTACGCGACCCCCCAGATCGCGACCGAGGCGGAGCAGCAGGCTTGAGATTTGCTGCCGCGCCATTGGCGCTGCTGCTGATCGCGGGCGGATGCGCGGACCGCCCCGTCGCTCCAGGGCCCGCAACGCTGCCCCCGCCGATCGGACAGCCGGTCCTGCCGCCTCCGCCGCGGATCGTCGATGCGCAGGTTTTCGGGCTGACCACGCCGGCGCAGCAAGGGGCGCTGGTTTACGGCACCGTGCCGACCGGCACCGCCTTGCTGTTGCTTGACGGCAAGCCGGTGCGCTTCGCCTCCGATGGGCGCTTCATCATCGGCTTCGGGCGCGATCAAGGACCTGGCGCGATCCTCGAGGCAAGAACGCTGGACGGTAGGCTGCTTCGCCTGCCGATCAGCGTCGCGCCGCGCCATTGGGATATTTCCTCGCTGCCCACCTTGTACCAGGGCACCAGCCCGAGCGAGGCCTATCAGAAGATCCGTGCCGCCGAATTCGCGCAGATCGAGGCAGCGCGTAACGTGCACGCCGACAGCGACGGCTGGCGCCAGACATTCCGCTGGCCCGCGACCGGGCGGATCAGCACCATGTTCGGTTCGCAGCGCCTTTATGCCCATGGCGTGGCGGGCGCGCCGCATGGCGGGCTCGACATAGCGCGCGCGGTCGGCGGTCCCGTGCTCGAAGGCACGCCGGCGCGGTCACCCGCGGACGGCGTGGTTGTGCTGGCGACCGACCATCCCTTCAGCCTCGAAGGCAATCTGGTGATGATCGATCACGGCTTCGGGTTGGTGACCGCGCTGATGCATCTTCAGTGGATCGAGGTGAGAGTCGGCGATCGGGTGGCGCGCGGTCAGGAGATCGGTCTGATCGGCCGCACGGGCCGCGCGACCGGCCCCCACCTTCACTGGGGGATGACCTGGAACGAGGTGCGGATCGACCCGATCCTCCTGGTCGGACCGATGCCCAATCCCTGACTTCCCGCACTCGGTGTCTTTCGGCCCGAAAGGGCAAATCGATAAAAAAATCCTGCTATTCCATGAAACCGGTAACAATCGTGCAGCCCTCTCGGTTGCCGCGCAGCAACATTTCGCAACCGTGAAATCGGGTGATGTGCAAATGATGCACATCCCGCCCGTATGTTCTCTATTAGTTCTCACTATGAGCGTGATAAAAAGGCATAAATGCTTCTGTTGCATTTGTGCGACACGGAAAGAGAACCTTTAGGTAGCATGAACGTCAGCTTTACATGGCGGTGAAGCATCAGGCAGATGTTCGCCATGCCGATATGTGCGACCCGCGCCCATCGGGGGTGGCGCGCACGGTTCGGTCGAGCAGGGGGCCCTTCAAGGTCAGACTGCTTCCAGAAAGGGACTGGAACGATATGATGAATCACAAGATCTTCAACCGAGCGTCGTTGCGCGCCGGTGCTGCTCCGCTGGCGCTGGGTATAGCGCTGGCGGTGACCGCTCCGGCATTCGCGCAGGCGGCCTCGACGGCGGCCCCGGCGGCCGGCGCGGCGGCTCCGGCCGACCAGGAAATCGTTGTCACCGGCACGCTGTTCCGCAACGCATCGGCTGCCACGGCTTCGCCGGTCACGGTGCTGAATTCGCAGGACCTCGCCAATCGCGGTATCAACACGGTCGCCGACGCGGTTCAGTCGCTCTCGGCCAACAATGGCGGCACGCTCAACAGCAACTGGTCGCAGTTCGGCTTTCCGAAAGGCGCCAGCGCGCCGTCGCTGCGCGGCCTGACCGACGGCCGTACCCTGACCCTGTTCGACGGCCTGCGCAGCGCGCCTTATCCGCTCGCTGACGATGGCTATCGCAACTTTGTCGACATCAACACGATCCCGGATTCGATCGTGGACAAGGTCGAAGTCCTGCAGGACGGCGCCTCGTCGACCTACGGCGCCGACGCGGTCGCGGGCGTGGTCAACGTCATCATCAAGAAGCAGATCACCGGCCTGCACCTGAATGGCTCGGGCGCGATCTCGCAGCATGGCGATTTCGGCGAGCAGCGCCTCGATGCCACTTATGGCTATGGCGATCTCAGCAAGGACGGCTTCAACGTCTACGTCAACGGTGAATACCAGAACAACGATGCGCTCTACCTGCGCGATCGCAGCGGCCTTCCGGGCACTGCCGACCAGAGCAGCGTTTGCGGCGTCGCCAATGGCGATAACCCCGCTTATCCGGCAGGCACGAACGTCTGCGCCACCAATGGTGTTCAGAGCGGTATCCAGTTCAACGGCACCTATGGCGGCATCGGTACCACGACCGTTCCGTTCGTGCGTCCGTACAATGCGGCCGGTACCGCTCCGATCGCAGGTTCGACCTATCAGCTGCTGAATCCGGCGCTGGGATGTCAGAACCTGACTGCGGTCACGCTTACCGCCGCGCAGCGCGGCACGTCCTTGGGCGCGAGCTCGCCCGCGGTCGTCTGCCAGCAGGACATCGTCAAGCAATATTACCAATATGCCGGCAGGGTTCAGCGCCTGGGCGGCAACGCGCATCTGACGGTCAACATCGGTGCGAATGCGCAAGCCTATGCGATGTTCAACTTCTATGAGACGAAGACCTGGAACCCGCTGACGCCGGAGGCCTTCGCCAACCAGACCGCCGCCGGCGGCACGCAGGTGACGATCAGCCCGGTCCTGTTGCCGGTCTATGTCTGCGCCCGTGGCACGACCGCGGCCTGCACCGCGGCCAACGGCACGCTGAACCCGAACAACCCGTTCGCGGCGCTGGGCGAGCAGGCTCGCCTCGTTAGCCGTTATGACCGTCCGACCGAGGACGACACCGATACCCGCACCTTCCGTTATTCGGCGGGCATCAAGGGCTCGTTCGGCGCAAGCAACGACTGGAACTACAACTTCGACGTTACCCATTCGGAAGCGAAGCTGAAGTATACCAGCCGGAACTACATCTTCGCACGCCACTTGCTGGATGTGATCGCGGACGGCTCGTACAATTTCGTCGACCAGGCCGCGAACACCGAAGCCGAGCGTGAATATCTCTCGCCGACCAAGGTGAACAACTCGGTGTCGAAGCTGACCCTGATCCAGGGCACGCTGGCGCACGCCTTCTTCGACTTGCCAGGCGGTCCGCTTCAGGTCGCAGTCGGTGCGGCCTATCGCAAGGAATCGATCGACAACCCGAGCTCGAACCCGGCTAACGAGGCTGATCCTTATTCGCGCTACTACGGCATCAACGCCGTCGGCGTGGAAGGTTCGCGTAACGTCAAGTCGGCATTCTACGAAGTCGACGCGCCGATCTTCAATCAGCTCGACCTGAAGGCGACCGGCCGGTACGACAAATATTCATCGGGCCAGAAGAACTTCTCGCCGAAGTTCGAAGTGCAGATCAAGCCGGTCCACCAGATCAAGCTGCGCGGCACCTACTCGAAGGGCTTCGCCATCCCGAGCTTCAACGAAGCTTATGGCCTTCCGACGACGGGTTACATCTCCAACCAGGTTTCGAATAGCCAGGCTGGCGGTGCGGCTTTCCTCGCGGCACACGGCAACGATCCCTATGCGACGGCAAGCTATAGCTATGGTCTGACGTCGATCGGCAACCCCGCTGTGAAGCCGGAGAAGTCGACGTCCTACACCATGGGTATCGTGCTCGATCCGGTTCGTTGGCTGACGGTCACGGTCGACTATTACAATATCAAGGTGAAGGACCTGATCACGACGCCGAACTGCTCGGCTGCGGTTGCGCAATATTATGCCAACAACGGTGTGACCAATGTTCCGGGTTGTGTGACCGCGCCCGGCGTTCCGGATACGCTGTTCCCGAACGCGCTGCCGCTGCTGGGTACGATCACCAGCTATTACGGCAATGCCAACGCGCTGAAGACCAATGGTTTCGACCTCACGGCCGAAATCCATATGCCGATCACCAATGGCATTCGCTGGACGAGCAACCTCAACGCGACCTACCTCAGGAAGCTTGAGAAGATCGACGACGACGGCACGGTCGAAGTCTATCAGGGCACCCTGGGTCCCTGCGAGATCACGTCCTGCTCGGGCTCGCCGAAATATAAGGGCAGCTGGCAGAACACGTTCGACTTCAACGGCAAGGCGACGTTCTCGGCCACCGTCAACTATACCAGCGGCTACGACCTTGCTGGTGCGGATGACGGCGGTGTCCCGGGTGACTGCTTGGCCTCGATCGGTGCGGAAGTCGTGACCTATCGCGACAACGCCACGCCGATCCGCTGCCACACGCCGCACTTTATCGACGTCGATGCGACGGCGACCTACAAGGTGGGCGGCAAGCTGACCTTCTATGTGAACATGCTGAATGTGTTCAACGTGAAGGCGCCGTACGATCCGAGCGCGGGTTATGGCCTGTACAAGTTCAACCCGGCTTGGGCCGGTCAGGGCTTCATCGGCCGTTACTTCCGCATCGGCGCCAAGGTCGACTGGTAAGTCGATCCTGGTCTGAACCGGACATTGAGGGCGGCTCCTTCGGGGGCCGCCCTTCTTGTTTGGGGGAGTGCACGCCAGTAAACTGGCGCCCCGCGGCAGCGTATCCGATGGATTTGAGGTGAGCCCGAAGGCTCAGGCGTCGAACAGGCCTGCCTGTCCCGCCGCCGGCGGTGGTTCCAGGCCGAGATGCGTCCATGCGCGGCCGTTAAGGCAGCGCCCGCGCGCGGTTCGTGCGACCAGGCCAAGCTGGATCAGATAAGGCTCGATCACTTCTTCGATCGTATCGCGAGGCTCGCCCAGTCCGGCCGCGAGCGTCTCCACCCCGACCGGTCCTCCCTTGTAGATATCGGCGATCATGTTGAGGTAGCGCCGATCCATCGCGTCGAGACCGAGCGCATCGACCTCCAGCCTGTTGAGGGCGGCATCCGCATCCTTGGCCTCGACTATTTCGTGTCCCGCGGCATGCGCGAAATCGCGGACGCGGCGCAGCAGCCGGCCCGCGATGCGCGGTGTGCCGCGCGAACGCCGCGCCACCTCGGCGGCACCGCCCTCCGAGATGGCGAAGCCGAGCAGGCGCGCGGCGCGGCGCACCACCAGCTCCAGTTCGTCGACGGTGTAGAAATTGAGCCGGACCGGGATGCCGAACCGGTCGCGCAAGGGCGTCGTGAGCAGGCCCTGGCGCGTGGTCGCACCCACCAGGGTGAAACGCGGTAGGTCGATCCGCACGCTGCGCGCGGAGGGGCCTTCGCCGATCATGATATCGAGCGCGCGATCCTCCATCGCGGGATAGAGAATCTCCTCGACCGCGGGTGCGAGCCGGTGGATCTCGTCGATGAAGAGGACGTCCCCTTCCTCGAGATTGGTGAGCAGAGCGGCGAGATCGCCCGATTTGGCGATTACCGGGCCCGAAGTCGCGCGGAAGCCCACGCCCATCTCGCGGGAGATGATCTGGGCAAGCGTGGTCTTGCCCAGTCCGGGCGGGCCGAAAAACAGGACATGATCCAGCGCCTCGCCGCGCGCCTTGGCTGCCTGGATGAAGACGCGCAAATTGTCGCGTGCGGCCTTCTGTCCGACGAACTCGTCCAGCGTGCGCGGGCGCAATGCCGCATCGGCATCCTCTGACGCGCGGTCGGCGGAAAGCAGGCGGTCACCCTCGATCATCTTTTGGGGATAGCGCGGCGATGGCGGAGCGTCGATGCCTCGCGTAAGGGCGGGCCTATGTCGACCAAGCAACCCTTGCTGATGCTGCTCAAGCAGCCCGCATTCTCGCGTCTCGATCATATCGGCGACTTGTACGATCTGCGCTATGAGCCGGGTCCCGGCATTCGCGCCGCGATCAGCGGCGGGAACGGGATCGACGCAGCGACGATGGACGCCGCACCCGACCTGGAAATGGTCTCGCTGGTGGTGGTGGGCTATGATCGGGTCAATCTCGACCATGCCCGCGCCAAAGGCATCAAGGTCACCAATACTCCCGACGTGCTGACCGACGACGTCGCCGATCTGGCCATCGGGCTGATGCTCGCGGTCGCGCGGCGGTTGCCGCAACAAGACCTGTATGTTCGGCAAGGCCGTTGGGCGAAGGAGGGGCCGCCGCCGCTGACGCGCCGTGCGAGCGGCCGCAAGATCGGCATATTGGGCCTCGGCCGGATCGGCCAGGCCATCGCCGATCGCGCGCGGCCCTTCGCGTCGGAAATCGGCTATTTCTCCCGCAAGCCGCGCAGCGAGGGCGCGAATTATCGATATTTCGCCGATCCGTGCGAATTGGCCGCTTGGGCGGACACGCTGATCGTGGCGGTGTCGGGCGGCCCGGCAACGGCCGGGCTCGTCGGCCGGGACGCGATGGAGGCGCTCGGTCCGGACGGCACACTCGTCAACATCGCACGCGGATCGGTGGTGGATGAGCCGGCGATGGTGGCGGCCTTGCGGGACGGGCGTCTGGGTGCAGCCGGATTGGATGTCTTCGCGGACGAACCCAACGTACCCGAGGCCTTGCTCAGCCTCGAAAATGTCGTGCTGATCCCGCATCAGGGGAGTGCGACGCTGGAGACGCGTCAGGCGATGGCCGATCTGGCGCTGGCCAATCTCGAGGCATTTTTTGCGGGCAAACCGCTGATCACGCCGATCTAGGGTCCAGACCTAGCGCGCGGCCTTGCGCAATGCGAGGCGGACCAGCGCGTCCAGGCCGGCGCCGGGACCAAGCTCGTCGCTCGCGGCCGCCACCGCGGCCGAGGCTTCGGCGGGGCGGAAACCGAGATTGGCGAGCGCCGAGATAGCATCCGCGCTGGCCGATCCGGCTGCCGCAGGCACAGCGCCCGGCCCGAGCGCGATGCCGCCGGCTTTGTCGCGCAATTCCATCGCGATGCGCTGGGCGAGCTTGGGGCCAACCCCGTTGGCGCGCGCGATCATCGCTTTGTCGCCATTGGCGATCGCGCGAGTCAGTTCATTGGGGTCGAGCACCGACAGGATCGCCAGCGCAACCCGTCCGCCCACGCCCTGCACGCTGGTCAGCAGCCTGAACCAGTCGCGTTCCGACGCCGACCCGAAGCCGAACAAGGTGATCGCATCCTCGCGAACCTGCATTTCGGTGAGCAGGAGCACATTACCGCCGATCGGGCCGATCGCGGTAAGCGTGCGCGCTGAGGCATAAGCAAGATAGCCGACGCCATTCACGTCGATCACGAGATGATCGGCGGCGGTTTCGGCAAGCGTTCCGGAAAGGCGCGCAATCATCGGACCAGCCTAACCGAGCCTGCGCCGGCTCGCCAGATGGTGCGCGTGCGTAATCGCCACCGCGAGCGCATCGGCCGCGTCCGCGCCCGTGATCTTCGCACCCGGCAGCAGCCTCGCGACCATGGCATGGACCTGCGTCTTCTCCGCACCGCCGGTGCCGACCACCGCCTTCTTGACCAATCTCGGAGCATATTCGCCGACCTCCAACCCATGCCGTGCGGCAGCGAGCAATACCACGCCGCGCGCCTGACCCAGTTTGAGCGTCGATTGCGGATTCATATTGACGAACACCTCCTCGACCGCCGCCGCCTGCGGACGATGCGTATCGAACAGCGCGTTCAAAGCATCGTGCAGGGCTGCCAGGCGCGCGGGAAGGGGGGCCGCGCTATCGGTCCGCACATGCCCGTTTGCGACATGGGAGAGACGATTACCCTCCGCCCTGATCACGCCCCAGCCGGTGGTGCCCAGGCCGGGGTCGAGGCCGATCAGGATCAGCCCAGCTTCTCCATGACCTCGTCGGAGATGTCGTAATTGCCCCAGACGGTCTGGACGTCATCATCGTCGTCGAGCGTGTCGATCAGCTTGAGCAAAGTCGCAGCCTGGGCTTCGTCGACCGCGACCTGGGTTTGCGGGCGCCAGGCGAGCTTCACGCCTTCGGCCTCGCCCAGCACCGGTTCGAGCGCCTTGGCGACCTCGTGCAGATTCTCGATCGCGGTCCAGATCGAGTGGCCGTCTTCGCCGCTCTCGACATCCTGCGCGCCTGCCTCGAGCGCGGCTTCGAACACCTTCTCATCGCTGCCGGCCGACGCGGGGTAGCTGATCAGACCGAGCCGATCGAAGCCATGGCTGACCGAGTTGGGCGCGCCGAGGTTGCCGCCATTCTTGGAGAAGCCGAGCCGGACATTGGTCGCAGTGCGGTTGCGGTTGTCGGTCAGCGTCTCGACGATCAGCGACACCCCACCCGGACCGAAGCCCTCGTAGCGGACCTCTTCATAATTGTCCGCGTCACCGCCAGCCGCCTTGTTGATCGAGCGTTCGATATTGTCCTTGGGCATGCCTTCCTTGCGCGCGGTGATCACCGCAGCGCGAAGGCGCGCATTCATGGTCGGATCGGGCAGGCCCGCGCGTGCCGCGACCGTGATTTCGCGCGACAGCTTGGAAAAGAGGGCGGAGCGCTTCTTATCCTGGGCACCCTTGCGGTGCATGATGTTCTTGAATTTGGAATGGCCGGCCATGGGCGCCCGCTGCTTCTTTTCTTGTGAATGGACGGAATTGGTGCCGTCGTCCTAGCGCGCGGCACCGAATCCTTCAACGTCAGGCCAGGCCGAGCGCGGCCTTGTAGGTGTCGAGCAGATATTCCGCCTCGTCGCGCGCATTCTTCTCCATCTTCCGCAAGCGGATGATCGAGCGCATCGTCTTGGTGTCGTAGCCTTGGCCCTTCGCCTCGGCGTAGACGTCGCGGATATCGTCCGCCATGCCCTTCTTTTCCTCTTCGAGGCGCTCGATCCGTTCGATGAAGAGGCGCAGCTGATCCGCCGCGATCGTGTCCGACATGTGTCTTTCCCTGATTCTGGTGAGGCACGGGACCTAGCGATCCAAAGCGGGCAGGGGAAGGCCGATACTTGTCAGGCTTCCGACAGAATGCGCGTTCAATGGGGTGACGGGCAGCGAAACGCCCGATAGGGAGGCCCGCATACAGGAGTGGAACCCAAAACGTGGCCGAAGGCAGCAAGATTCAGTTTTCGGAGCGCGAAGCGCTCGATTTCCACTCGTCGGGCCGTCCCGGCAAGATCGAGATCGTCGCGTCCAAGCCGATGGCGACGCAGCGCGATCTGAGCCTTGCTTATTCGCCGGGCGTGGCGGTGCCGGTGCGCGCGATCGCGGAGGATCCGGCCAAGGCGTATGATTATACCGCCAAGGGCAATCTGGTCGCGGTCATCTCGAACGGCACCGCGATCCTGGGCCTGGGCAATCTCGGCGCACTCGCCTCCAAGCCGGTGATGGAGGGCAAGGCGGTGCTCTTCAAGCGCTTCGCCGACGTTGATTCGATCGATCTCGAACTCGCGACCGAGGATGTCGACGCTTTCTGCAACGCGGTGGCGTTGCTCGAGCCCAGCTTCGGCGGCATCAATCTTGAGGATATCAAGGCGCCCGAATGCTTCGTGATCGAGCAGACGCTGCGCGAGCGCATGAACATCCCGGTGATGCATGACGATCAGCACGGCACCGCGATCATCACCGCCGCTGGCCTGATCAACGCCTGTTACCTGACGGGGCGCGAGCTCAAGGACATCAATGTCGTCGTCAACGGCGCGGGCGCGGCCGCAATCGCCTGCACCGAGCTGATCAAGGCGATGGGCGTATCCGCCGACAAGGTGCTGATGTGCGACCGTTCGGGCGTGATCTATCAGGGCCGCACCGAGCATATGGACCAGTGGAAGTCGGGCCATGCGGTCAAGACCGACAGGCGTACCCTGGCCGAAGCCATGGTCGGCGCGGATGTGTTCCTGGGCCTGTCGGCGGCGAATGCCTTGCCGGCCGAGATGGTCAAGACGATGGCGAAGAACCCGATCATCTTCGCGATGGCCAACCCCGATCCGGAAATCACGCCGCCCGAGGCCAAGGCCGCGCGCCCCGATGCGATCGTGGCGACCGGACGTTCGGACTATCCGAACCAGGTCAACAATGTGCTGGGTTTCCCCTTCATCTTCCGCGGCGCGCTCGACGTGCACGCCACCGCGATCAATGAGGAGATGAAGATCGCCGCGGCCGAGGCGCTGGCCAGCCTGGCGCGCCAGCAGGTGCCGGAAGAAGTGGCGGCGGCCTATGGCGGCCATGCACCGCGCTTCGGCCCGGACTATATCATTCCCGCGCCGTTCGATCCGCGTCTGATGGAGATCGTGCCGGCGGCTGTTGCCGAGGCCGCGATGCGTACCGGCGTCGCGCGTCATCAGATCGAGGACATGGCGGCGTATCGCGAGCAGCTCCGCGCGCGCCTGAGCCCGGCGACGTCGGTGCTGACGCTGGCGCATGCCAATGCCCGCGCCAATCCCAAGCGCGTGATCTTCGCGGAGGCCGAGGAAGAGGTGGTGCTGCGCGCCGCGATCGCGTTCCGCGACGGCGGCTATGGCACGCCCGTTCTGGTCGGCCGCGACGAGGTGCCCGAAAAGCTGCGCGCCTTGGGCGTGGAAGATCCCGAGAGCTTCGAGCTGCATAATAGCCGCCATTCGCCACTGGTGCCGGAGATGGTCGACTATCTGTACGAGCGCCTGCAGCGCAGGGGATATCTGCGCCGCGAAGTCGAAGGCATGGTCAATCAGGACCGCAACATCTTCGGCGCGCTGCTGCTGCAACTAGGCCATGCCGACGCGATGATCACGGGCATCACGCGCACCTATGGCAAGACATTGCGTCAGGTGCGGCGCGTGATCGACCCGATCGAGGGCCGCCGTCCGTGCGGTATCCATCTCGTGGTCGGCAAGAAGCATACCGTGTTCATGGCCGACACGATGGTGACCGAGCGGCCCGAGCCCAAGGAGCTGGTCGCGATCGCGGAGCATACCGCCGCCGTTGCGCGCCGGATGGGGCACGAGCCCCGTGTCGCCTTCCTGTCTTATTCGACCTTCGGCAACCCGTCGGGCGAGTGGATCGACAATGTCCGCGACGCGGTCGCTTTGCTCGAAAAGAAGAATCCCGGCTTCGAATTCGAAGGCGAGATGGCGCCCGACGTCGCGCTCAATCCCAACATGCGCCAGAAATATCCGTTCAGCCGCTTGTCGGGCCCGGCCAACGTGCTGGTCCTGCCGGGCCTGCAATCGGCGAATATCTCGGCCAAATTGCTGCGCGAGGTGGATGGTGACGCAGTGATCGGCCCGATGCTGGTCGGTATGGAAAAGCCGGTTCAGATCGCGACCATGTCCGCCACCGCTTCGGAACTGCTGACGCTGGCCGTTCTGGCGAGCGCGGGAATCGCGCGCTGACTGGAGTGCGGTTCGGCGTCCGCTGAACCTTCCGGGCGGCTACCCAACAAAAAGCCGCCGACCCTGCGGTCGGCGGCTTTTTGTTTTCGAATTTTCGCCGGATTAGTGGCCGGGATTGTCCGCGGTGCTCGCCTTGTCGGAGGAGCCCGGGGCGATATTGCCGAACAATTCCGAGAAGAAGGTCTGGTGCGAGCCGAGCACCGGGGTCTTCTTGCCGTACAATTTGACCTCGCGCACCGTCTCGAGCCCGGTGCGCTGCACCGATGAGACGTCGCCATTGCCGTCGAAGCGCACCGTGAGCAAAGTCTGCGCCACCGGAGTCGGCGTGCTGAACGCCAGGCTGCGCGTGTTGCGCGCCAGATAGTACCAGGTGTTGCCGCCATCCCACTGGCTGTCGAAGGTCGGGCGGCCCAGCGTCTTGGCGACCGAATCCTTGTTGTCCACGCCGGCCTGGACCGTGTTGATCAGGGTCGTGTCGATGACATAGCCCTTGTGATCCTGCACCTGGGCGCAGCCCGCGAGGCCAAAAAGGCCGAGCGCCGCGATCGCCCCGCGCTTGATCGATGCCGCCATTCCGTAAAACCCTTTCCCGACGAACCTGCTGCCTGGCGGCCTCAGGCTGAACCCAGGCTTAGCCGGCAATGCGCATCGGGATTGCAACCGCGCGCTTCGGCCTCAATATGCGGGGCTTGGCGGCTCCGCAAGCCGGGGCGCACGGAGATGAGGTGAATGGGAGTTCTGGATCGTCTGTTCGGCCGCAAGGACCGCGATGCGCTGACGCCGCTCTACAATGCGGTGGTGATCGAGGCGCGACGGCCCGATTGGTATCTGGCGGGCAGGGTGCCCGACACGCTGGACGGCCGTTTCGACATGGTCGCGGCGGTGCTGAGCCTGGTGCTGCTGCGGCTGGAGGAGGAAGGCGAGCCCGGCCGTGCGCCCTCGGCATTCCTGACCGAAATCTTCGTCGAGGACATGGACGGGCAATTGCGCGAACGCGGGATCGGCGACATCGTGGTCGGCAAGCATATCGGCCGGATGATGGGCGCGCTCGGCGGACGGTTGGGCGCACTGCGTGAGGCCTTTGCCGGGGGCGATCTCGACGGCGCGATCGAACGCAACATCTATCGTGGCGCAGTGCCGAGCGAATCCGCGCGAGCGGCAGTACGCAATGGGCTGATCGATTTGCGGCAGCGTTTAGCGGCGATGCCCGCGGCGGATCTGATCGCGGGGAGCTGGCCGGCATGACGCCCGAATTCTCGCGGCCTTTCCGGCTCGACGAGCTTGGCGGCGCACCGCGGGCGGTATCGATCGCGGCGGCGGAGAACGAGCGCGCGGCGCTTGCGGCGCGTTTTGGCCTGATCGGCATCGAACGGCTCCAAGCTACGGCGGAACTGATGCGCGAGGGCGATATCGTAACCGCGACCGGCAGGCTTGAAGCGGACGTGACGCAGGCGTGCGTTGCGAGCGGCGAACCCGTTCCCGCCAAGATCGCGGAGGATTTCGCGCTGCGCTTCGTGCCCGCGGGCGCCGAGCCGGACGCCGAAGAGATCGAGCTCGAGGAAAGCGACCTCGATGAGATCGGCTATGAAGGCGGATCGGTCGACCTGGGCGAGGCGGCTGCACAGACGATGGCGCTGGCGCTCGATCCGTTTCCGCGCGCCGCCAATGCCGATGCGAAACTGCGCGAAGCCGGTGTCATGGGCGAGGAAGATGCCGGCCCCTTCGCGGCGCTCAAGGCGCTGAAAGACAAACTTTAGGCGCGCCCTCAGCCTGCGATTGCCTGCGCGATATGCAGGAAGATGAAATACAGCACGCCCGCGATCGCCATCGCCGCCGGAAGCGTCGTCACCCAGGCAAGCGCGATGTTGCGCACGGTCGAGACTTGCACGCCCGATCCGTTGCCCGCCATCGCGCCGGCGACGCCGCTCGATAATATGTGCGTGGTCGAGACGGGCATGCCCTTGAACTGGGCGAGCAGGATCGTGCTCGCGGCCATCAGCTCGGCGGCGGCGCCCATGCCGTAGGTCAGATGGGTTTTGCCGATCTTCTCGCCGACAGTGACGACGATCCGCTTCCAGCCGACCATCGTGCCGAGGCCGAGCGCGAGCGCGACCGAAATCTTGACCCAGGTCGGGATGTAGCGCGTGCCCTTTTCGAGCAGCCCCTGATAGGCCTTGAGCTTCTTGTCGTCGCCGTTCGGATAAACGTTCTTCGCCTTCTCGGCATCCTTGGTCAGCAGGCTGAGCGTGCCATAGACCACGTACATCTGGTTGCGCAGGTTGCGCGTCGCGGCCGCGGGCACGTGCGCGATCGCGCCATAGCTCTGCAACTGCTGCTTGATATCGGTCGAAACCTGATCGAGCGCGGCATAGACTTCGGGCTTGTCGGCAACATGGGTGCGCAATGCACCCGTGAGTATCTTGGGCGCATCCTGCGGCGTAACGGTCGCTCCCTGCGCGTGCGCGACGAATATGTTGTGCGCGGCATCGACCGACTGGACGAAGGCCGGGGTCGAGCTGGCCGGCATGGTCCGATTGAGCGCGTAGGCGGTGGGGGCGACGCCGATCAGGATCAGCATGATCAGGCCCATGCCTTTCTGCCCGTCATTGCCGCCATGCGCGAAGGAAACAGCGGTGCAGGTGAAAACGAGCAGCGAACGGATGCCGAGCGGCGGCGGCGTTTTGCGCTTGGGTTCCTTGTAGAGCTCGGGATTGCGGATCACCTTCTTCATCACCCACAACAAAACCGTGGCGCCGATGAAGCCGATGATCGGGCTGACGAGCAGGGTCAGCAGCACGCTCTGCGCCTGACCCCAATCCACGCCCGACGTCCCGCCCGTGCCCCCGGCCGCGAGCAATTGATTGGCGAGGCCGACGCCGAGGATCGATCCGATCAGTGCGTGGCTCGACGAATTGGGGAGGCCGAGCCACCAGGTGCCGAGATTCCAGATCACCGCCGCGAGCAGCAACGCGAAGATCATGGCATAACCGCCAGCGCTGCCGACGTTCAGGATCAGCTCGACCGGCAAGAGGGTGATGATCGAGTAGGCGACCGCTCCGGACGAGGTTACCACCCCGATGAAATTCCATGTCCCCGACCAGACCACCGCGGTCACGGGTGCCATCGAATTGGTGTAAATCACGGTCGCGACCGCATTGGCGGTGTCGTGGAAGCCATTCACGAACTCGAAACCGAGCGCGATCAGCAAGGCAAGACCGAGAAACAGGAAGGCGCCGAGTGCGAGCGGTTCGCCGACATGTGCCGTATCGTTGAAGATATTGTAACCGGCGAAGATCAATCCCGCGCCGAGGATGGCGAGGAAGATCATCGATGCGAAGGGATGGACCTGCCGGTTGAGATCAACTGCACGCTGATGCGGTTCGGATGCGAGCGCCTGGGTTGCCATCTGCCTCTCCCGTGCCTGAGCATCCAGCTATCGGCCGGAGGCGTGACACGGGCGTGACATTTTTTCGTTCCGCCGATGCGAAAGCGGCGCGGGCCGCACGGTTCGGCGATTCCGGGCCGATCCTAGAACGGAACGTCGTCGTCCAGATCGCTGTCGAAGGCAGCCGGACGGCCGCCGCCACTGCCACCGCTACCGCCGCTGCCGCCGCCGAAACCACCACCACGCGAACCGCCGCCGCCGCTGCCCACGAAGCTCGAATTAAAATCGTTGCCGCCGGCATCCTCGCTCCAGCCGCTGCCGCCGCCTTCGCCTTCGCGGCGATCGAGCAGCACCAACGTGGCGTTAAAGCCCTGCAACACGATCTCGGTCGAATAGCGATCGGCGCCGCTCTGATCCTGCCATTTGCGGGTGGTAAGCGCGCCTTCGAGATAGACCTTGCTGCCCTTGCGCAAATAGCGCTCGGCGACATTGGCGAGGCCTTCGCTGAAGACCTTGACCGTGTGCCACTCGGTCTTTTCCTTGCGCTCGCCGCTGTTGCGGTCCTTCCAGCTTTCGGACGTGGCGATGCGGAGCTCGACCACCTTGCCGCCATTCTGGAAGCTGCGCGATTCGGGATCCCGCCCGAGATTGCCGACGAGGATCACCTTGTTGACCGAACCGGCCATTTTTCTCTCCGCTCAGAATGCTGTTCGGATAAGTCTTAGAGCCCGAGCGCGGTCGCGGTCCAGAAGGTAATGCCGGCAGCGCACCAGGCGAGCGTAAATAAATAGCCGAGCGCGAAGAGGGGCCAACGCCAGCCATTGGTCTCGCGTCGGATCACCGCGATCGTCGACAGGCATTGCGGCGCGAACACGAACCAGGCGAGGAAGGCAAGCGCCGTCGGAAGCGACCAGGCGCCGCGCAGGCGGGTGGCGAGCCGTTCCTGGCCCAGTTTCTCGTCATCGCCCGAATCGATCGAATAGACCGTCTGCAGCGCCGACACGGCGACCTCACGCGCGGCCATCGCCGGGATGATCGCGAGCGCGAGCGCATGGTTGAAGCCCACGGGACGTACGATCGGTTCGATACCGGATGCGATCCGGCCAGCGATCGAATATTCGCTCTGCTTCACGCCGTCGGGCGCCTTGGGGAAGGATGTCAGCGCCCAAAGCGCGATCGTGACCCATAGGATCACCGTGCCCGCGCGGCGCATGAACAGGTAAGCGCGCTGCCACAGGCCGAGCGCGACATCGCGCCAGACCGGCATCTGATATTTGGGCATCTCCATCAGGAAACCGCCGCCGCCGCCCTTGGTGATGGTGCGCTTGAACAGGGCCGCGACCAGCATCGAGCCCATTATGCCCGCGAGATAGAGGCAGAAGAGAACCAGCCCCTGCAAGCCGACGCCGGGAAGCACCTTCTTCGCCGGGATGAAGGCGCCGATCACCACCGCATAGACCGGCAGGCGCGCTGAACAGGTCATCAGGGGGGCGATCAGGATGGTGGTGAGCCGATCCTTGGGATCGTCGATCGAGCGCGTTGCCATGATACCGGGGATCGCGCAGCCGAAGGAAGAGAGGAGGGGGATGAAGGCACGGCCCGAAAGGCCGACGCCCGCCATCAGCCGATCCATCAGGAAAGCGGCGCGGACCATATAGCCCGATGCCTCCAGCAGGAGGATGAAGAAGAACAGAATCAGGATCTGGGGCAGATAGGCGACGACCGATCCGACGCCGTTGATCACGCCCTCGACCAGGAGCGAGCGCAGGATGTTGTCGGGCAGGTGCGTCACCGCCTGCGTGCCGAGCCAGGCCTGGAGTGAGGCGAGCCATTCGATCGGCACCTTGCTCCAGGAGTAGACCGCCTGGAACATGACGAACATAAGCCCCGCCAGCAGGATCGGACCAATCACCGGGTGAAGCGCGATCCGGTCGACGCGTTTGGTCCAGGGGTTGGTCTGACGTTCCTGCGTGGTGACGGCGGCGGCGATACGCCGCGCCTCGCGCTGCAATGTCGAGATTCCTTTGGATTCTTCTTGAGCGAATATTGCCTTGCCGCCTCCGCCGACCGCACGGCCCAGCGCATCGCGCAGCTCGTTCAGCCCGCGCTTGCGCACGGCAACGGTTGCCACCACGGGCACGCCCAGTTCCGCCGAGAGGTGTGAAACGTCGATCTCCAGGCCATCGCGCGCCGCCATGTCGATCATGTTGAGCGCGACCACGGTCGGCAGACCCAACGCTATCAGCTGCAGGACGAAGCGGAGATGATTGTCGAGGTTGGTCGCATCGATCACCACCACCAGGGCGGAGGGCGTACGCTCGCCTTCCTGCCGGCCGAACAGCACGTCACGCGTGACCTGCTCGTCGGGACTTTGCGGATCGAGACTGTACGTGCCGGGCAGGTCGACCAGTTCGAGCGGGCGGCCGTCATCGAGCGCCATCCGGCCAACCTTCCGCTCGACCGTGACGCCGGGATAATTCCCCACCTTCTGACGGGCGCCCGTCAATGCGTTGAAGAGCGCGGATTTGCCGGCATTGGGATTGCCGACCAGAGCCACCATTGGGGCAGGGTTCATGCCGGTTCCACGGTGACCGAAGCGGCCACGCCACGCCGCAGCGCGATGATCATGCGGCCCACGCGGCAGGCGAGCGGACCCTTGAGCGCCCCACGATGCAAAGCCTCGATCTCCACGCCGTCATCGAAGCCGAGCTCGCGCAGGCGCTGCGCCTCGCGTGGGGAGAGGTCATTCCAGTCGATCGACGCGATGCGCGATTGCTGGTGAAGCGGGAGCTGATCGAGACGCAAGCAGGCAGCCTTAAAATTGTTTGTGCGACTTATTAGCAATAAGCGGACGCGCGCGCCAGTGCGCATATCGTTTCTTCATGGTTGCGCAATTTTAACCGAAACCAGTTCGTGGCCGACCCGTTGGAATCGCGTGTGTATTGGTTGCGTATCCCGTTCGATTGGGTTGTTCGTTGCGTCCGCGCTCCTGGGATCGCCGCTTGCCGCCGGTCCCGCTCGCATCGCAGCGAACACCCAACCGCTTTGTAATATTTCAACCGCGGACAAGCGCGTTTCTCCCCAAATTCGGACAAGCGAACCGGTACAAACCAATTCCGGTCTAAGGGATCAGCCGCCGCCTGAATGGATCGCGCGCTATGTGCGGCGCTGTGCAAAGAGCGGCGGTAGGCTGATCTGCTAACTGCGCGCGGCGGCAATCGCGGCATCGCTGGCGAGCTTGTCGGCACGCTCGTTCTCGGGATGGCCGGCATGGCCCTTGACCCATTCCCAGCGAATACGGTGCGGCGCGGCGGCGGCGACCAGTTCCTGCCATAGGTCCGCGTTCTTGACCGGTTGCCTGGCGGCGGTCTTCCAGCCGTTGCGCTGCCACCCCGCGAGCCACTTGGTGAGCCCGTCCATCACGTAGCGGCTGTCGGTCGAGAGCTTGACCCGGCACGGCTGCTTCAGCGCCTCGAGGCCGCGGATCGCCGCCATCAGCTCCATCCGGTTGTTGGTGGTCGGGTTCTCGGCGCCCGACAGCTCCTTCTCGCGAGCGCCGAAGCGCAGCACCACGCCCCAGCCGCCCGGGCCGGGATTGCCCTTGCACG
>Ga0157370_10000203_pt1 | contig 75249 bp, 75 predicted proteins | sample C35metaG_FD_113463 | JGI IMG/M metagenome (GOLD analysis project Ga0157370, IMG submission 113463) | Corn rhizosphere microbial communities from Kellogg Biological Station, Michigan, USA - C3-5 metaG | ecosystem: Host-associated > Plants > Roots > Rhizosphere > Soil | place: USA: Michigan...
CGGCCTCAAGCTGCGCACATTGCGCCTGCCCGACCTCTTCCAGGACCACGACAAACCCGAACGCCAATATGCCGAAGCCGGCCTCGATGCCGACGGCATCCTCGCCACCGTCCTCACAGCCCTCCGGCATAATGATCTCGGGATGGGCGTCGCGGGATAAGACCGACGCTCCTGCGTGGCTGCCGATCGGCGCACCTGTCGCGGTGCGCGCAGCTACTTTTTGGGCTGAGCGGGCCGGGCCATGGCCGGGCGCCGGTTCGATGCGAGCGCGTGCGCCACGGGCGTGAACAGCAATAAAGCCAGACCGGCAAGCACGGCCGCGACCAACCGATCCTGGAGATAGAAACTGGCCCAGCCATAGGTGCCCGACGCCGCGAGCAGAGGCATCAGGATCAGCAGGGCCCAGATCATCCGCCCGGTTGCGGGCCGGACGCGGGTCCGTGCCGGCAGCGCGTCCAGCATGGCATCGACCACGCGCCGCTCCGCCGGCGAGAAGCCCGCGGCGAGCAAGGGCCTGCCGGCGTCGGGCCGATAGCGGCCGAGCATCGCATAGAGCCGGAGCGCCTCCAGCCGCGGATCTCCGATCCGCTTGCCCGGGCGGCCGGCTTGGATATCGCGCCGCGCCCGTAAAATTATCTGCCGCTCCGTATCGCCCAAACGGATTTCATGCCCGGGCGCCTGGCCCACGCCCCACAGCGTCTGCCCGGTCTGAACATAAGCCATGCCCGCTCCTTCCACACCGCGATTGACGGTGCCGATTCGGGCGAACCTTAGGTCGGAAGGATCGAATTCTCGTGACAGCCGGCTCGGTAGCGACGCGAGCAGGGTGAATGCATGAGCGAGCTTAGCGGGCGATCTTGCCCGGCTTGGTATAAGGCACGAATTCGCCCAGCCCGACGAAGCCGCGCTCTATCCGTTTGTCCCGATCGAGCAACTTGATCTGATCGAGATTGCAAAGCTGCGATCCATAGACGAACTGCACCAGTACATCATCCTCGCGCAGCATCTCGGCACCACGCGGGCGGTTGGCCCAGAGCGTGCCGCCAAGCCCGCGATACACGATCGCGGTATTGTCGATGATCGTCGATCCATCGATGCCGCTAAGGCTGACGCAACGAACCGGCTTGCCGGGTACCAACCCCGCAATCTGTTTGGCGAGTTCGGCCTCGCCCCGCTCGTGCGCCGACAGCCGCGCCTCGCCATGTGCCGTCGCTGCCAGGATCAGCATCCCCAAACCCAGCGCCGGAGCCAGCTTGCGCATCGTCATTTTCCTTTCGCGAAGGACAATAACCTTTCCGGGACGACAACCATGCCCGGGGCAGGTTCCTCAACCTGTCTCGGATAATTAACCATTGAGCGGGGTTTATGGTAACAAATCGTCAAAGGACGGACGCCGGACCTGCTTTTTGAGTTGCCAGACTCCTTCGGAACAGCCTTAACAATCTGTTTATAATCTTGTGGATAAGTGCCAACGTGGCTTCGATGCTCGCCTTGATGCTCCCTTTCGGGCTCGCCTTCGGCGGGCTTGCCGTGATCGGCGCGGTCGCCGGTGTGGTTGCCGCGATACTCTGGCGCCGCCAGTCCGGCCCTCGCGAAAGCGCGGCCGCAAAGGAGAGCAAGTCGTCACTGCCGCCGGCGGTCTCCTCGCTCGCCGACGATCTGAGCGAAGCAGTCAATCGCAACGAATTCTTCCTCGTCCATCAGCCGAAGATGCGCGCGCGTTCGGGCGAGGTGCAGGCGGTTGAGACCTTGATTCGCTGGCGCCATCCGACCCGCGGCCTGATCGGCCCCAATGATTTTATCGCGCTCGCGGAAGAACGCGGCGAGATGCGCCGGGTCACCGAATGGGTGATTCGCCAGACCATCGTCGAGCAGGCGAGCCTCGCCGCCTGTGGTCATAACGTCACCTTCAACGTCAATATCTCGGCACGCGTGCTTCCCGACCGCGATTTCGCCGAGTGGGCGCTCGCCACGGTGAGCGCGGCTTCGGGCCCGATCGGGTTCGAGATCACGGAGACCGCGATGATCGCCGATCCGGAAGGTGCGCTCCGCAATCTTCACCTCTTCGCCGATGCGGGCATCAAGATCGCGATCGACGATTATGGCGCGGGCCTGTCCTCGCTCGCTTATCTGAAGCAGCTGCCGGCGCATGAGTTGAAGATCGACCGGATGTTCATTTCCGGCCTGTCGTCGAGCCATCGCGATCCCTTGCTGGTCCGTTCGACGATCGATCTCGCCCATGCGCTCGACATGGAAGTTACCGCCGAGGGGGTCGATTCGCCCGCGGCGCTCGCTTTGCTCAAGGTTATGGGCTGTGACGTGATCCAGGGATTCCTGATCGCAATGCCGATGGCGCTGGGCGATCTGCGTTCCTTCCTCGATGCACGCGAGGATGGGACGCCGGAAGCTTCCTTAGGATTCAATTGGTTAGGCCGCTCTGGCCGTGCGGGGTGATGTTAGCGCAACACTGATGTAAAGAGTTGCCGCTAAATGGTTAACAACGCATTAATAATGCTTGAAATATCGTTAAGCCTTCGGTAACCGTCTCCACGACGCAGGGGCATTGTGCCCTCTGCACGCGACGGAGACGTTATGTTCAAGGCGACCAAGATCCTCACCATTGCCGCCGGTCTGGCGATGGGTGTGGCTGCAGCAACGCCTGCCCTTGCTCTTGAGCAGATCCGTCCGGTTCGGCCCTCGCTGGAGCAGATCCGCCCGGTCAGCCCGGCACTGGAGCAGATTCGGCCCGTTAACCCCGCTCTCGAGCAGATCCGCCCGGTTCGTCCGAGCCTTGAGCAGATCCGCCCGGTTCGGCCTTCCTGATCGTTAAGATCTCTGAATGAATAAGAAGGGCCGGGTTTACCGGCCCTTTTTTTTGCCCCTATCCGGCCGCCCTTGATTTCAGAATCGTTGCCTTGTCCGCAACGAAAGCGTTAACTTGCTGGGCCTAAGGCGGGGTAGTGCGGACGGAAATGCCAATGATCCGGCTCCTGGCAGCCCTCTTGCTCGCATTTTGCGGTGGTGTTTCTGCGCATGCCGCGAACGCCGATCCGTTTGCGCAACGCGCCGCAGCCGCGCGAGATGAGATCATGCTCGACCCCGCGCGCGCATTGGCTGATTCCGATGCGCTGCGCCGTATGGCGGATCCGCGAGATTCAGCGGAACGGCGAACGCACATCGAAGCCACGGCCGACTGGATCCGCGCTGAGGCGTTAATTAGCCTCAATCGCCCTCGGGAAGCTCTCAAGGTTATCCAAGGTGCGCTGGCGGCAATGGATCGAAGCGACCCCGAGCCGGGCCTGCGTGGCGAATTGATTCTTGCACGAGGCGGTGTCGCCAATCTCACTGGCGGGGTTGAGGATGCACTCCGTGACAATCAGGAGGCGTTTCGCCTGCTTGGTCGTGGCGGCAATGCGCGCGGCCAGGCGATTGCGCTCCAGAACATCGGCGCGATTTACGCGGATGCCGGTGATTACAACAACGCGCTCAAATATTTCGGCCAATCGATCGACATCTACTCGGCCGACCCCAAGCTATTGCTGTCGGCATATAACAACCAAGGGAACTCGCTGTTCGAGCTAAAGCGCTATGCGGATGCGACCGCGGCCTTTTCGCGCGCGCTCCAGATCGCTCAAAAGACGAACAATGCGCTCCAGCAGGCGCGCATCCAGCGAAATATCGCCGCGACTCAGGCGGAAGCGGGAAATTTCACACCAGCCGAAGCGGCGCTTGCGGACGCATTCCGTTTATCGACCGGTGGGCCTGCGGCCTCATCGCGCGCAGCCTTATATGGGGTCGCGGCCCGGCTCGCACTTCGCCAGCATCAGCTCGACCGGGCGGCGGACATGATCGATCGCGCTTTTGCCAGCGCGGTCGGTGCAGAGGCCAACCTGCCGATGCGCGATTTTCATCAAACCGCTTACGAGATATTCCGCGAGCGCGGCGAGGCAAAAAAAGCGCTCGATCACCTGGAAGCCTTTCAAAAGCTGGACGACCAGGCCCGAGCGCTGGCCGCGTCCACCAGCGCCGCGCTCATGAATGCGCGTTTCAACTTCACCAACCAGGAATTGCGCATCAACAATCTGCGCAACGAACAGGCGGTGGCGTCGGCCCGCTTCCGCAACCGCATGCAATTGGCCTTGCTGTCGGCAACGGCGGTCATCTCGACGCTGCTGCTGATCGGCTTCCTCTCGATCCGGCGGAGCCGCAACCAGGTACGCGATGCCAACGCATCATTGCTCACCACCAATGTCGCGCTCGAAAAGGCGCTCGCCGCCAAGACCGAATTCCTCGCCACCACCAGCCACGAGATCCGCACGCCGCTCAACGGCATCCTCGGCATGACGCAGGTGATCCTGGCGGGCCGCCAGCTCGACCCCACGCTCCGTGGCCGGATCGAGCTGGTGCAGGGCGCGGGCGAGACGATGAAGGCGCTGGTCGACGACATTCTCGACGTCGCCAAGATGGAAACGGGCGAGCTCCGCATCCAAACCGCCGAGATGGACCTGAAGCGCCTGCTCGAGGACGCGGTCACGGTCTGGACCGGCCAGGCCGAGACCAAGCGAATCGGGATCGAGTTCGACCTCGAACATTGCCCAAGCAAGATCATCGCCGACGAGGTCCGGCTCCGGCAGATCATTTTCAACCTGATGTCCAACGCGATCAAATTCACCGATCGCGGCCAGGTCCGGCTCGCCTGCTTCTCCGAAAGCGACGAGCAAGGCGAGAGCGAGACGCTCGTGATCCGCGTCGCGGACAGTGGGATCGGCATCCCGCAGGATCGCGTCGAGGAGATTTTCGAAAGCTTCCGCCAGGTCGACGGCGGCGTGACGCGTCGCCATGGCGGAACCGGGCTCGGCCTTGCCATTTGCCGCAACCTGGCACGCGCGATGGGCGGGGACGTGACCGTCGTCTCGACGCTCGGTGCGGGCTCGACCTTCACGCTGACGCTGCCGCTGGAGCGCGGCACGGCCGAGGCCGGCCCCGCGGATCGCGTCGCGGCGACCAGCCTTGGCACCGCAAATCTGCTGATGATCGAGCCCAATCCGTTGGGCCAGGGCATCATGCGCGCGCTGCTCGCGGGCGAATGTGCGAGCGTGCAGTTCGTGACCGAGGTCGGCCAGGCGTTGGATGCGCTCAAGACCGGCGCGATCGATCATGTGCTGGCGGAGGGCAGCGCGCTCGGGCTCGACCCCGCGGGCGCAGGCGCGCTGGCGGCCGCCTGCGCCGAAGCGAAAGCGCGTTTTACCTTATTGTGGCGCGAACCCGCGCCCGAGCTGCTCGACCAATTTACAAAGGAAGGCGTGACACATGTGGTTTCCAAGCCGATCAGCGCGCCTGATCTTCTCTCCGAAATGAATAAAGTCTATGGCGAACCAATCGCGAGCCGGAACATTGCGGCATGATGCGGGACGGGGCGGAGAAGCTGTGAGATGAACATATTGTTCGTCGAGGATGACGCAATGAACCGCCGTGTCGTGCGCGACATGCTGACGGTGGCGGGCGCGACCATGGACGAGGCGCATGACGCCGAGAGCGGCCTGCAGATGATCGACGAGCGTCAGTACGACATCGTGCTGATGGATCTGCGCATGCCCGGCATGGATGGCCTGACCGCGATCAAGCATATCCGCGCGCGCACTGACGAGAAAGCGAGCGTGCCCGTGATCGTCGTCACCGCCGATACCGCGCTCGACATCTGCCGCGACTGCATCGATCAGGGCGCCGACGAGGTGATTCTGAAGCCGGTGGCGATGAACAAATTGTTCGACGCGATCGGCCGCCTGATCGCGCGCGGCAACAGCCGGATGATGTTGAACTAAGGCAGCGCGACACGGGAGCGTTGCTTTGACGGATCCGGAAATGACTCCGCTCGATGTCAGGCTGCTATCGGGCGGCTATATTTTAACGGTTATAGGCGTGGGCTTCTGGCTGATTGCCGCCGGCTTGGTTTGGGCGGTGGTTTCCGGAACCCCAGTTTACGATCGCAGTACCGGCCAGCCCGAATCGTTCACGCTGCTCGTGGTGCTCACGGTGGGATCGGCTTCGATTGGAGCCGGTCTGACTTGGCTGGGGCGTAAAATCCTGCGCGCCTATCGTCAGGGCACACGAAGCGGTTTTTGATCCTACCGCCGTGCGGCGAAAAAGCCCCTAAGCTGCCCCGCTGCCTCTTCCGCTCCAATCCCCGGATAGATTTCGGGCCGATGATGGCAGGTCGGCTGCTGGAAGAAGCGCGGGCCATGCGCGACCGCACCGCCCTTAGGATCCTCTGCCGCATAATAAAGCCGGGCGATTCGGGCATGCGCGATCGCGCCCGCGCACATCGCGCACGGCTCCAGCGTCACCCAGAGGTCGAGGCCGTCGAGCCGCGGCTGCTCCAGCGATTCGGCAGCGCGGCGAATCGCTACGATCTCGGCATGCGCGGTCGGGTCGTTGCCCGCCAGCATCATGTTGGCCGAGGTGGCGACGATCTCGTCCCCGCGCGCGATCACCGCGCCGACCGGAACCTCGCCCCGTGCCGCCGCCTCGGCGGCAAGATCGAGCGCGCGGCGCATCGGCAGGGGCAAAGGGAAGGGCATGCCCCCCTTTAACCGCATGCGGCCTCAGGCGCGAGCGAACAGGCCCGGCCGCAACACCACCGCCAAAGCGAACAGGATGCCCGGTACCCAGAACAGGATCGTGAGCAGGGTCCCGATCCAGAATTCGGGCCGGAGCCCCCGCGCCAGGAAAATCCCGAGCGGCGGCAACAGGATAGCGGCTATCATCGCCGCCACGCCCGGTTGGCGCGCCATCTTATTGCGCCTTGTGGACCGCGACCGTCGGCACCTTCACGGTCTTGTCGACCGTATCGACCTTGGGCACCGCCACGGTCTTGTTCTCGCTACCCACATCGATGTGGCCAACATTGGCCTGCACCGTCGGGGCCTGGCCGCCTTCGACCTTCACCGTCGGCAGCGTGCCGGCATTGCCATGCAGATTCACGAAGCCGGTCGCGACCGCGATAATCGCGATCACCACGATGATGGCGAGGATGGTGACAATCGCACGCATCGCACGTCTCTCCCACTGTTGTGGGCGGCTAACGTGCATTATCGCCGGGAGTTGCATGGCGTGTTTGTTGCGCTTCGGCATCCGCCGAAGCTTGGCCGCACCGGCCCGCACCCCACCCGGCCTCCCATAGAATAGTCTGACCGGGAGGCCGGGTGGGGTGCGGGCCGGTGCGGCGCTTCAAAATAAGGCCTTATCCCCATCGAACTTGACGAATCGAGGGTGGATCGTTATCGGCGCGCTCTTTCCAGACACACCAGATTTCAGGATTTGAGCGCATGGCGCGTATTTGCGAGCTGACCGGCAAGGGCCGGCAGGTGGGCCACAATGTGAGCCACGCCAACAACAAGACCAAGCGGACCTTTCTGCCCAACCTGCAGAATGTCACTTTGATCTCGGACAAGCTCGGCAAGGGCGTGAAGCTGCGCGTCTCGACCCACGGCCTCCGCTCGGTCGAGCATGTAGGCGGCCTCGACAATTGGCTGCTCAAGTCGAAGTCGGAGAATCTCTCGCTGCGTGCCCGTCGCCTGAAGCGCGAGATCGAGAAGGCGTCGAAGGCGGCCTGAGCCCCTCGATCGGGCGGACCTCTGCCCGCCTTTTCGCCTTGCTTTCTGTTAAATCTGCCGATTCCGGACCGGTTGTGCCGCGTTCGACCATGTCGCGCGTGCTTAACGCCGGCTGACAGCCACATTCAGTCTGCACTCAGCGGCTCACCTGCATAAGCCTCTCCTGGCGAACGTAACGCCATGCGTAAAGGAGAGTGGAATGGTGTTGCGGACGCTCAAGCTGGCGGGGGCCGCGCTCATCGCGGCAGCCCTTCTGGCTCCCGTGGCGAGCGCCCAGACATCCTATGGGGCTCCCCAATCCTATGCCGGCCAGGCCTATGCTTATGGCTATGGTGCAGGCCCGGCGCGCGACCGCGACGGCTATCCGCGCGCGGGTTCGGGCCGGGATGGCTATGCGCGCGATGGCTATTATGAAGATCCGCCCCCGCCGCGCCGCGCCGCTTATCGTGATCGCCGCGCCGAACGGTGCGACGGTGGCAGCGTCGGCACGATCCTGGGTGCGATCGCGGGCGGATTGCTCGGCAATGCGGCGACCAGTCGCCATGGCAACCATGCCGCCGGCACGCTCGCCGGGGCGGGTGCAGGCGCATTGATCGGCCACACGGCGGATCGCGACTGCGATTGATTCGGATTTCATGAAATCTTCTTTCCGGCCTGCCCGGCCCGGGAAGAGACAGAGGTGCAAGTGAGCGCTGCACCGGCCCGCGTCCCCGCAAGGGGGCGCGGGTCGTTATTTCTGGATCAGTCCGCGTCGAACAATCCGGCCAGCTGCTCGACCATCGTGCCGCCCAGTTGCTCGGCATCCATGATCGTCACCGCTTTCTGGTAATAACGCGTGACGTCGTGGCCGATGCCGATCGCGATCAGCTCGACCGGCGAACGATTTTCGATCCAGGCGATCACCTGGCGCAGATGCTTTTCCAGATAGGAACCGCTGTTCACCGAAAGCGTCGAATCGTCGACCGGCGCGCCGTCGGAGATCACCATCAGGATACGCCGTTCCTCCGATCGGCCGATCAGCCGGTTATGCGCCCAAAGCAGCGCTTCGCCGTCGATATTCTCCTTGAGCAGGCCCTCACGCATCATCAGGCCCAGGCTCTTGCGCGCGCGGCGATACGGTTCGTCCGCGCGCTTGTAGACGATGTGGCGGAGGTCGTTGAGCCGCCCAGGCGATTGCGGGCGGCCGGCCTGCAGCCACGCCTCGCGCGACTGCCCGCCCTTCCAGGCGCGCGTGGTGAAGCCCAAAATCTCGACCTTGACCCCGCAGCGCTCGAGCGTGCGCGCGAGGATGTCGGCCGAGATCGCCGCGATCGAGATCGGTCGCCCGCGCATCGAACCCGAATTGTCGATCAGCAAGGTCACGACCGTATCGCGGAAATCGGTGTCGCGCTCGATCTTGTAGGACAGCGAATGGCCCGGGCTCACCACCACGCGCGCGAGCCGCGCGGCATCGAGCAGCCCTTCCTCCTGGTCGAATTCCCACGACCGGTTCTGCTGCGCCATCAATCGGCGCTGGAGCCGGTTGGCGAGCTTGGTCACCGCACCCTGGAGATGGACCAGCTGCTGGTCGAGATAGGCGCGCAACCGCGTCAGCTCTTCCTCGTCGCAAAGCTCGGTCGCGGTGATCACCTCGTCGAAACGGGTGGTATAAGCCTTATAGTCGAGGAAGCCGGCCGTATCCGCCATCGGGCGGTTGGGGCGGACGGGCTGCATCCCTTCCTCGCCGTCGTCGCCTTCCTGGCCTTCGCCGTCGAACTCGCCCTCGGCCGATTCGCGCGTCTCGCCTTTATCGTCGCTTTCGGCCGAGCTTTCGGAGCGCACGTCCATCTGCCCGTCGGTCTGGCCGCCGGGCTGGTCCTGATCGCCTTCCTCGCCCTCGTCGCCCTGCTCGGGCTCCTCGCCTTCCCCGTTCGACGATTCTTCCGGATCGGTCGCCTCGGGCTGCGCCTCGACCAGCTCGAGATCCTCGAGCAGCCGCGTCGCCAGCCGCGCGAACGCCCCTTGATCGTCGAGCGTGAGGCCGAGCGCGTCGAGATCCGCGCCCGCCTTCTCCTCGATCCAGTCGCGCACCATCGCCAGACCGCCTTCCGCGATCACGGGCGGCTTCTCGCCGGTCAGCCGTTCGCGCACGATCAATCCCAGCGCGGAGGCCAGCGGCACCTCGGCGCGTGTGCGGGCGCGGGTGAGCGGATCCGAGCGCAGCCGCATTTCCAGCGCATGTGCGAGATTGGCGCGCACGCCAGCCATCGCCCGCGATCCCAGCGCCTCGACCCGCGCCTGCTCGATCGCGTCGAACACGCCGCGCGCATTGGCATCGACCGGGGCCCCGCGCGCATGCAGTTTGGCATCGTGATGGCGCTCGCGCAGCGCGAAACCATCGGCAAAACCGCGCGCTTCTGCCACCTGCTCGCGCGGCAAATTGCGGCCCGGCATGGGCACACGCAGCTGCTTCAAGGATGCCGACGGCGCGTCGGTGGTGAAGTTCAGCTCCAGCTCGGGCTCGTGCGCCATCGCCCGCGCCGCGCCGGCGAGCACGGAACGCAGCGCGTCGAGAGGCGACTGCTCGGCCATCAGGCCTTGCCGACGATGCTTTCGGGCAGATCCTTGCCGAACACGCGCTGATAATATTCGGCCACCAACGGCCGCTCCGCCTCGTCACACTTGTTGAGGAACGACAGGCGGAAGGCGAAACCGAGATCGCCCAGGATCAGCGCATTCTGCGCCCAGGAGATGACCGTGCGCGGGCTCATCACGGTCGAAATGTCGCCCGCCATGAAGCCCTGGCGGGTCAGCTCGGCGACCTTGACCATATTGTCGACGGTCTGCTTGCCGTCGGGCTTGTCATATTCGCCCGATTTGGCGAGCACGATCTGCGCCTCGGTCGCCGCCGGCAGATAGTTCAATGTGACCACGATGTTCCAGCGGTCCATCTGGCCCTGATTGATCTGCTGCGTGCCGTGATAGAGGCCGGTCGTATCGCCCAGGCCCACCGTGTTCGAGGTCGCGAACAGGCGGAACCAGGGATTGGGGCGAATCACGCGATTCTGGTCGAGCAGGGTCAGCTTGCCCTCGGTCTCCAGCACGCGCTGGATCACGAACATCACGTCGGGGCGGCCCGCATCATATTCGTCGAAGACGAGCGCAGAGGGCGTCTGCAGCGCCCAGGGCAGCAGGCCTTCGCGGAATTCGGTGACCTGCTGGCCGTCGCGCAGCACGATCGCGTCGCGCCCGACCAAATCGATCCGGCTGATATGCGCGTCGAGGTTGATGCGGATCAGGGGCCAGTTGAGCCGTGCCGCCACCTGCTCGATATGCGACGACTTGCCGGTGCCGTGATAGCCCTGGATCATCACGCGCCGGTTGAACGCGAAGCCCGCACAGATCGCGAGCGTGGTGTCCGGATCGAACACATAGGCCGGATCAAGATCCGGCACGCGCTCGTCGGCTTCCGAGAAAGCCGGGACCTCCATATCGGAATCGATCCCGAAAAGGTCGCGCACCTTCTTCATCTGATCGGGCGCGGACATCACCGTATCGGAACGGCTGTCGGGCTGGATATTGGACAGGTCGGCCATCGCGGATCTCGATATTGCAAGCTTTGAGGAGTCGGAACGCCGGTAATCCCTCGCTGGCGCCATCGCAACCGATCAGGATACCTTGTCGGGCAAGGGGAACAGGGTGACGAAACGCGCGGCGAGCGCGCGGTCTCCGCTGACCTTGATCGCGCCGGCCTGCTCCATCTGCTCGATCGGCTGACCACCATAGATCACCGCGGCGATCAACGCGGCGTCCTCGCTGACGATGGACAAATCGGGATTCCGCGCCTCGGTCCGGGTAACTTCGAGCCCGCGGTCATGGAGCTCGGCGGTAAAAGGGTCGGGCCCGATCCGGAAAGCGATTTGTGCGTCGATCCCTTCCGCACGCGCGGGATCGATCATCGCGCGGAACGACATCATCAGCGATGCGCCGCTCAAGGGCAGGCGCGGATCGTGCAGCGGCGAGCGCACCGCCCAGCGACCGAGCGCGGCCAGCGGGACTTCGCTTTCATAGCCCCATTCGGTGAGCTCATAGACCTGGACCGAGGCGGGGGGCGGCAGCTTACGCCGGACCAGCACCCCGTTCGCCTCGAGCGCCTCCAGCCGTTGCGTCAGCACGTTCGCGCTGACCCCCGGCAGCCCGCGCTTGATTTCGCCGAAGCGGCGCGGGCCGAACATCAGTTCGCGCAGGATCAAGGGGACCCAGCGCTCCCCCACCAATTCCAGCGCCAGCGCCATGCCGCAAGCATCGTCATAGAGGCGCTTTGGGAGGGCCGGTGGGACCTGTTTCGACTCGCTAGTTATTTTTTCTAACTCCATGGTTGTTTTTTATAACCAAAGCGCGCATCCAATGCAAGCGAAGTGATTCGCAGCGAGGGAGAGAGACCCATGGAACGCCAGATTTTCGTCAACCTGCCGGTCGCCAACGTCGTGGCGTCGTCCGCTTTCTATGCTGCGCTGGGCGCGGAGCGGGACGAACGTTTCTGCGACGGGTCGACCGCGATGATGCGCTTCACCGACACGATCACCGTGATGCTGCTGGAACATGACCGCTTCCAGGCTTTCACGCCCAAGCTGATCGCCGATGCGCGTACGCACAGCGAAGTGCTGCTCTGCCTGTCCTGCGCGGACCGGGCCGAGGTCGACAAGCTGACCGCGACCGCAAGCTGGGCGGGCGGGCGCGCCGACCCGATGCCGTCACAGGATTATGGCTTCATGTACGGGCGCAGCTTCGAGGATCCCGACGGCCATATCTGGGAAGCGGTGTGGATGGACGTCGAAGCCGCCATGGCCGCGCGCAAGCAGATGCAAGACGCCTGAGCGGCGTCGCTTGGAAGCCAAAAGAAAAGGAACGGAGTCATGAGCGATCGTCCCACGATCACGGCCTATAGCTGGGTCCCCGAATTCGCCCGGAGCCATGTGCGCGACATGCGCGTGCGCTGGGCGCTGGAGGAAGTTGGCCAACCCTATGAGGTGCGGCTGCTCGACAACGTCACCTCCAAGACGGCCGAGCATCGCAGCCTGCAGCCGTTCGGCCAGGTGCCGACCTACGAGGAGGACGGGCTCCGGATGTTCGAATCGGGCGCGATCCTGCTGCACATCGCGCGCAAATATCCCGGCCTACTGCCTACGGATCCCGAAGGCCGCACGCATGCCGAACAATGGGTGTTCGCGGCGATGACCTCGGTCGAGCCCGCGGTGCAGGACCTGGCCATGGTCAACGTTTTCGAGCGCGACCGGCCGTGGGCGGAGGATCGGCGCCCGCTCAGCGAAAAGCGCGTCGACGGCCGGCTCAAGGACCTTTCGGCCCGGCTGGGCGGCAAGGAGTATCTGGAGGGCGAATTCAGCGCGGGCGACCTGATGATGGCCTGCGTGCTGCACAGCCTTTCGGGCACGGGGATGCTCGATCCTTATCCCAATCTCGCGGCCTATCTCGCGCGGTGCCAGGCGCGTCCCGCCTACCGGCGGGCATTGGCCGCACACATGGCAGACTTCACCGATCAGCCGCCGATCGCGGCCTGATCCAGGCGTAGGGAGAAAGACGATGGCTTATATCGACGGATTCGTGGCGCCCGTGCTGCCCGGCAAGCGCGAGGGTTATGTCGAGATGGTGCGCGCGGCCGCCAAGATCTTTTTGGAACATGGCGCGCTGCAGGTGGTCGAGACGCTGAGCGACGACGTGCCGCATGGCAAGCTGACCGATTTCTACCGCGCGGTCGCCGCTAAGGAGGACGAGGCGATCAACTTCTCGTGGATCGTGTGGCCATCCAAGGAAGCCCGCAACGAGGGCATGGCGAAGGTCATGGCCGACGAAAGAATGCAGCCGGGCGCCATGGAAATGCCGTTCGACATGCAGCGCATCATCTTCGGTGGGTTCGAAGTGGTGCTGGACACCAAGGCCGGCTGATCCGGCGCAAGGGAGAGAGACGATGACCGACAATTTCGTATGGTACGAACTCTGCACCAACGACCTGGATGGCGCGAAAGCCTTTTACACCAAGCTGTTCGGCTGGACCTCGACGCCCTTCCAGGGCGAGGGCGCGCAAGAATATCATATCTGGGAAATGGCCGGCAAAGGCGTGGGCGGATTGATGCCGCTTCCCGAAGGCATGCCCAAGCCCTTCTGGCTCGGCTATGTCGGCGTCGCCGATGCGGATGCCGCGATCGACAAGGCGGCCAAGGCGGGCGCGAACGTCCACTGCGTGATGGACATTCCCACCGTCGGCAAGATCGGTCTGGTCAGCGACCCGCAGGGCGTCGGCTATGCGCTGATCCAGGGCTATAGCGACCGCAAGAGCGAGGCGTTCGACCAAGCCAAGCCGGGCCATGGCAATTGGCACGAGCTCTATACGACCGATCCCGTCGCCGGCTTCGATTATTATGCCGGCCAATATGGCTGGACCAAGGGCCAAACCATGCCGATGGGCGAGATGGGCGACTATCAGCTCTTCCAGGCCGACGGCGTCGATATCGGCGGCATGATGAAGGCCCCGCCGAACGTGCCGCCGTCCTGGGGCTATTATTTCGGCGTGCCCGATATCGACGAAGCGGTCGAGGCGATCAACGCCAATGGCGGCACCGTCGTGAACGGCCCGATGGAGGTGCCCGGCGGCGCCTGGATCGTCCAGCTTACCGACCCGCAGGGCGCCTATGTCGCCGTGGTCGGCCCGCGCAAGTGAGGAGATGAAGCATGGCGACCGCCACATTCCCTCGCTCGTCCGCAACGGAGCGCAAGGCGGTCGCCGGCTGGATTTCGGGCGGGATCGCGATCCTGCTCACCGCCCTCCTGGGCGCCGTCGCCGCCGCGCAGATCCGCCTCGCCGCCGCCCTGCTCGGGCGGGCATGGTTCGGCCTGGATCTCCACGCCTGGCTTCGCTGATCAGCAATGAAGGAGAGGAAATATGACCCGTATCACCCCCTGCCTCTGGTATGACGGCAACGCAGAAGAGGCCGCCAATTTCTACGCCGCGACCTTCCCCGATTCGGCGGTCGACGCGGTCCACCGCTCGCCCGCCGATTATCCGAGCGGCAAGATGGGCGACGTGCTCACCGTCGATTTCACCGTGATGGGCATGAAGTTCCTGGGATTGAACGGCGGCCCGCAGTTCAAGTTCGACGAGGCCATCTCATTCATCGTCCACACCAAGGACCAGGCGGAAACCGACCGTTATTGGGATGCCATCCTCGCAGGCGGCGGCAAGCCGACCGCGTGCGGTTGGATCAACGACCGGTTCGGCCTGTCCTGGCAGATCACGCCCCAGCGGCTGCTCGACATGATGACCAGCCCCGACAAGGCCGCCTCCAAGCGCGCGATGGACGCGATGATGCAGATGGTGAAGATCGACATCGCCACGCTCGAACGCGCCTTCAGCGGAGAGACCGAGGATGCGTAGGATTGTCACGGACTCGGGCGGGGTGCCGCGCTGACCGACGGCAAGGCATAAGGCCCGCCTCGACTATTCCGACAAAGGCGAGCGATCGAGGTTGGCCAACAGGTCAGCGACATCGGCAAACACCGCGAGCGCACCGGCGCCCTTGAGCTGCGTGCGGTCGAACGGTCCCGAGGTCAGCCCGATCGTAGCAAGCCCGATCCGCCGCGCTGCCTCGACATCGTAGATCGTGTCGCCAACTGTGATCGCCGCGTCCGCCTCTACCCCGACCTTGTCGAGCGCCGATCCGAATATGTCGGGCTCGGGCTTCGACTCCACGACGTCGTCGGCGCCGGTGACCGCGTCGATCAGGTCCTCGGCTTCGAGCAGCCCGACATAATGGTCGACCTCTTCCTTCTTGGCTGAGGAGGCGAGCACGATCTTGCGCCCGCTGGTCTTGACGCGCGCCAGCAGGTCGCGCGCGCCTGGAAAGGGTTTGATATGCGGCAGGTAGGCGCTTTTGAAATGATCGCCGTGCGCCTTGGCGATCGCCTTGCGTTGCGCATCGGTCGCTTGCGGTAGCAGGGAAGGGACCAGAAGGTCACCGCCCTTGCCGATCTGGAGGCGGATATCGCCCACCTCCTGCGGATGCCCGCCCTGGCGGAAGGCGACCGCCCAGCTATCGACATGCGCCTCGTTGCTGTCGACCAAAGTCCCGTCCACGTCGAACAGGACTGCGCGGATCCTCATTCCGTGCGCACCGGCACCAGCAGCACGTCTTCGACGCCGGGCCGGGTCGATTCCTTGACCGCGACCCCGTCGAGCGCCCATTCGCCCGAAAATTCGCTGCCGATCAGTGCGGACGGTTCGGCCTCGTCGCGGAGCTTGGACAAGGCATCGCGCGTCACTTCCCAATGATCGACCACCATACCGTTCTGGCGGGCATGGCGGATTTCGTTACGCATCTTCTCAAGCAACATGGCCACTCTCCATCGCACTAAACGGCGGAAGAGACGGACTGTTCAAATGTCTGCCGAACGGCCTCGCTGGCGCGCAACTTCGGCGGAATAGAGAGCGGCTGCCTTGTCGTCGAAGCAGACGAAAACAATGCGATCAAAGGCGCTGGGATCCTGACGTAAAATCTGGCCGACGGTTTCGGCTGCGACCTGCGCCGCGTCGGTCATTGGGTAGCCATAAATGCCGGTGGAGATAGCGGGAAAGGCGACACTGCGGAGGCCATGCCGTTGGGCCAATTCTAGCGAGTTGCGATAGCAACTCGCGAGCAGTTCGGGTTCTCCGTTGTTCCCGCCGCGCCACACCGGTCCAACGGTGTGGATGATGTGGCGGGCCGACAAGCGATAGGCTTTCGTGATTTTGGCCAATCCCGTCTTACATCCGCCAAGAAGACGACACTCGTGAACGAGGTCCGGTCCTGCCGCGCGATGAATTGCGCCGTCGACGCCGCCCCCGCCAAGAAGGGATGAGTTGGCGGCATTGACGATGGCATCGACATCACATTTGGTGATGTCGCCGGTTATGACCGTCCAGGCCGTTGGGCCGGCGTTTGTCATTAGCTTGTTCGAACTACAAAAAGCTCGGCAAGTCGCTCGGCTCGATCAGCACCTCGCGGCGGCCGACATGGTCGGGCTGCGAGATGATGCCCTGCTTCTCCATCCGCTCGATCAGCCGCGCCGCGCCATTATAGCCGACGCGGAGCTGGCGCTGGAGCCAGGAGGTCGAGGCCTTGCGATTCTCGACCACCAATTGCACCGCCTTGCGATAGGTTTGCGTCTCGGGATCGTCAGGGCCCGAGGGCGCGCCTTCGATCTCGTAGCCACCGTCCATCGGCTCTTCGGTCACGGCCGAGATATATTCGGGCGGGCGCTGGCCCTTCCAATGCTCGGCCACACCGCGCACCTCGTCGTCGGCCACGAACGGGCCGTGCACGCGCACGATCTGCTTGCCGCCCGCGACGTAGAGCATGTCGCCCTTGCCTAAGAGTTGCTCGGCGCCTTGCTCATTGAGGATGGTGCGGCTGTCGATCTTGGACGCGACCTGGAAGCTGATCCGTGTCGGCAAATTCGCCTTGATCACGCCGGTGATCACGTCGACCGACGGGCGCTGCGTCGCCATGATCAGGTGGATACCCGCTGCGCGCGCCTTTTGCGCGAGCCGCTGGATCAGGAATTCGACTTCCTTGCCCGCGGTCATCATCAGGTCGGCAAGCTCGTCGACCACCACCACGATCATCGGCAGCGGTTCATATTCCAGCTTCTCTTCCTCATAGATCGGCTGGCCGGTATCGGCGTCATAACCCGTCTGGACGCGACGCCCGAGCGGCTGGCCCTTGGCCTTGGCCGCCTTCACCTTCTCGTTGAACGAAGCGAGGCTGCGCACCTGGATCGTCGCCATCATGCGATAGCGGTCCTCCATCTGCTCGACCGCCCATTTGAGCGCGCGGATCGCCTTGGCGGGCTCGGTCACCACCGGCGAAAGGAGGTGCGGGATGTCGTCATAGACGCTGAGCTCCAGCATCTTGGGATCGATCATGATCATCCGGCACTGATCGGGCGTGAGCCGATAGAGCAGAGACAGGATCATCGCGTTCAAGCCGACCGACTTGCCCGATCCGGTCGTGCCCGCGACCAGCAGATGCGGCATGGGTGCCAAGTCCGCGATCACCGGATCGCCGCCGATATCCTTGCCTAGCACCAGCGCGAGATTGCCCGGCCCCTGATTTTCGAAACGCTCATGCTCCAGCAGTTCGCGTAGCGAGATCATCTCGCGCTTCTGGTTGGGCAATTCGATGCCGATCACGGTACGGCCCGGAATGGTCGCGACGCGTGCGGAGAGCGCGGACATATTGCGCGCGATATCGTCGGCGAGTGCGACCACGCGGCTGGCCTTCACGCCCGCGGCGGGCTCCAGTTCGTACATGGTGACGACCGGCCCGGGGCGGACGCCGCTGATATTGCCCTGGACCTTGAAGTCCTCGAGCACGGTTTCGAGCAGCCGCGCATTGCGCTCGAGCGCATTCTTGTCGAGCTTGTCGGTGGTCGGCGGCGGTGGTGGCGCGAGCAGATCGAGCGTCGGCAACACCCAGGTATCGCCCAGGTCGAGCTTGGCCTGACGTTCGCGCTGCGCGCGCGCTGTCGGCGCGGGTGCCCTGGTCGGGTTCGGCGTAGTGATGGTCGGGCGCGGTGGTTCGGGCGCGCCGGCATCGTCCTCGTCGTCCGCTTGCGGCATCGCGCGGGCGAGCGCCTGCTTGAGCGGCTTGGTGACCGAGATGCGTTCGGCGCGCTGCACCTTCTCGCTGCGGCGGAACAAGGCGGCGCGCTCCTCCGCGTCGAGACCGAGCGACCAGAGCGCGAGCGTGATGCCCAGGATGCCGAACAGCAGGACCGCGGCGATACGGATGCCGACCGCGACCGGATGCTGGACCATATCGAGTCCGCGATCGATCAGGCTGGCAGCGCCCAATCCGACCGCGCCGCCTGCACCTGCCGGCAGCGAGCTCGACAGGCCGAGATGGACCAGCCCCATGCCCAGGTCGCAAAACAGCATCGCCAGGATCGTGATAGGCAGCGCGCGTTTCCATTGTCCCGGATGCACGCCGCGCCACAGCCGCAGCGCCACCACGACCAAAGGCGGGATCAGCAGCACCGCGGGCAGGCCGAAGAAGGTGAGCAACAGGTCTGCGCCCCAGGCGCCAAGCGGGCCCAGCACATTGCGATAGACGGGGGCCGCGGCGGTATTCAGCGCCGGATCGGTCGCGCTGTAGGAAGCGAGCGCGAACGCGATCAGCATCGCGAACGCCAGCACCGCCAGCGCGCTCAGCATCGCGCCCGCGCGCCGGCCGATCTGCTGGACCTGCCCGCGCCAATTGCTGCCATTCGCGATGCGTGTCGCCACTGCCCGAACCCCTTTTGGAACGGGCCGATTGTGCACGAAATGTTCCGGCAGGGCAAATCCTGCGCGGCCACGATTCCAGGCGTTTGACTCTTAAATAGCAAAATGGCTATATAGCTGTATGGCTATCGAATCGCTCCCGCAACTCGACCTGATCTTCTCGGCAATGGGCGATCCCACACGCCGCGCCATCCTTGGCCGTCTGGCCCTGGGTGAAGCGACCGTTGCGGAACTGGCGCAGCCCTTTGCCTTCAGCCAGCCCACCATTTCGCGTCACCTCAAGGTGCTCGAACGCGCGGGCCTGATCGAGGGCGGGCGCGACGCGCAGCGCCGCCCGCGCCGCCTGCGGCTCGAAGCGATGAAGCAGGCGGCCGACTTCATCGAGCCCTTCCGCCGCGAGTGGGAGCAACGCTTCGACAATCTCGCCAATCATCTCACCACCATGAAGCCAGGAGAAGAATGACATGCCCCCAGCATTCCAGAGTGCCACCGATTGCGTCATCGATCGCGCCGCGCACACGATCCGCTTCGTCCGCGATCTCGATGCCTCGCCGCGCCAGGTGTTCGACGCCTGGACCAGGCCCGAACATATTTCCTGCTGGTGGGATGCGACCGGCGCGCGGCTTGAAAGCTGCGAGATGGATGTGCGGCCGGGCGGCAGCTTCACCTTCGTCTCGTCGGGCAAACCCGACCATGTCTTCTCGGGCACGTACCGGATGGTCGAGCCGCCCCATCGGCTGGTCTTCGATGCGAACGGCGCGGAAGGCCGTCTCATCCTCGCCGCCAATGGCGAAGGCACGCGCATGACGGTTGAGATCGATTGCAAGACAGCCGAATTGCTCGACCATTATCTGGAGGTCGGCGTCACGGCGGGGACCAGCCAGACGCTGACTAACCTTGCTACCTATCTGAATGAGCAGACCTTATCGGTCGACTGATCCGCGCGCGGGCGATTTCGCGACCACGCGCGCACCGCGTGGCGCCATCGCCCGCCGCCCAGGCGATGCCGGCCTCTAGCACGCGCACATAATGAGGCTCGGAATAACCTTCGGGCCGGTGGCCTATCGCGGAAAAGAAGGACCGGCCGTTGCCGACGCACCGGGTCCAGGCGATCGGATGATAGCCCATCCGCAAATCGCGGTCGCCCGACCGCGGCGAATAGGTCGCCTCGTCAAGCGAGAGCAGGATGTGCGAACCGCTGTCGCGCGGGCTCGGCCGGAACGAATACCATTCATCGGTCATGGTCCATCCTGGCGCCAGATCGCGCACGATCGGGCTGGTCGGGTCGGTCACCATCACGCGGGCTTCCTGGAATTGCGGCCCCATCGGATGGCCGATGAAGCGCGCGCCGATCAGCGTATCGACATACCAGTCCCAGAAATAAACCGGATCGCCGCCCGCACCGTGGACCGCGGCGAAACCGCCGCCCTGTTCGACATAGGACCGGAACGCGCGGCGCTGGCTGAGGGTGAGCGCGTCGCCGCTCACATTATTCCAGATCACCACGTCGAAATGCCGCAGGTTTGCGGGCGTGATCGCCCCGGCGCGATCGGTCGCGACGATCGACCAGCCCTTGCGCTGCGCGATCCCGAACAAGGCGGCATGCGCCGCCGCGACCGATGGTGCATCGAGGAAGCCGGTCATCTTCTCGAACACGAGCATGGCGGGGTGGTGCGTCGGCACCGCGAGCGGCGCCGTGTCCTGGTCATAGCGCGCGCACCGGGCCTGCTTGTCGGCGGCGGTGACGGGCAGGCGGCCAAGATCGCGATCGATCACCGCCCATACCGCCTCAGAGGGGGCGGCGGGCCCGGCGGCGCTGCGAAGCGTGACGATCGAACCGAAACTCGGCACCGTGACGCTCTTCTCGCCCGCCCAGAAATGCGCGATCAGGCCGGGCGCGTCGCGCTCGATCACCGCCGTCGCCTCCGGCTTCATCATCAGGTCGATCAGCGGTGATCGCGACGAATAAGGCTGGTCGCGCAGCGGACAATCGATCGCCCGGGCGGCATGCGCCGCCGCAGGCATGCTTGCCGTGGCCAAGGTCAGGATAAGGGCGATCAGCCTGATGACGTGCACATGCTCTCCTCTGCCAGCCGATCGGGCTGGCGAGGGAAGCTAGGTCAGAGGCTGGATCGGGACAATCGTCCGATCATCCAACTTTGGTAGTAGCGGCCTTAATGCCGGAAGTGGCGCATTCCGGTGAAGACCATCGCCAGGCCCGCTTCGTCGGCGGCGGCGATCACCTCGGCGTCGCGCATCGAACCGCCCGGCTGGATCACCGCGGTCGCGCCCGCTTCGACCGCGGCCAGCAACCCGTCTGCGAAGGGGAAGAAGGCGTCCGACGCCACCGCCGAACCGATCGTGCGTGGCTCGGCCCAACCGGCTTTCTCGGCCGCATCCTTGGCCTTCCACGCAGCGATGCGCGCGCTCTCCAGCCGGTTCATCTGGCCCGCGCCGATGCCGGCGGTCGACCCATCCTTGGCATAGACGATCGCATTCGACTTGACGTGCTTGGCGACCGTCCAGGCGAAGCGGCAGTCGGCCAGTTCCTGTAATGTCGGCGCGCGCTTGGTCACGACCTTGAGATCGCCCTCGACCACCTGGCCGTTATCGCGCGACTGGACCAGCATTCCGCCGGCGATCGACTTGAGCTGAAGCCCCGGCCGCTTGGGATCGGGCAACTCGCCCGTGATCAACAGGCGGAGGTTCTTCTTTTTGGCGAACACCTCGCGCGCGGCCTGATCGGCGGCGGGGGCGGCGACAACCTCGGTGAAGATGCCCGTCATCGCTTCGGCAGTCGGCCCGTCGAGCGGGCGATTGACCGCGATGATGCCGCCGAAGGCCGACACGCTGTCGCATGCGAGCGCGGCTTGATAGGCCTCGATCAACGTGTCACAGGTCGCGACGCCGCACGGATTGGCATGCTTGACGATCACCACGGTCGGCGGACCATCGCGGAATTCGCTGACCAGCTCCAACGCGGCGTCGGCGTCGTTATAATTGTTGTAGCTCAGCTCCTTGCCCTGCACCTGCTCGGCCTGCGCGATGCCGCGTGCCGAGGGACCGAAGGGCAGATAGAGCGCAGCCGATTGATGCGGATTCTCGCCGTAACGCAGTTCCGCGCCCTTCTTGAGCGGGACCGAAAGCGTGTCGGGGAAAGCCTGACCCTGATCGGCGAAGGCGAACCAGGAGGAGATCATCGCGTCATAGGCCGCGGTTGCGGCGAACGCCTTGGCGGCGAAAATCTTGCGCTGTTCGATCGTGGTCGATCCCTGCGCCACCGCTTCATAATCGGCGGGATCGGTCACGATCGCGACATAAGCATGGTTCTTGGCGGCGGAGCGCACCATCGACGGGCCGCCAATATCGATATTCTCGATGATCTCGTCGCGCGCCGCGCCCTTGGCCACGGTCTGCGCGAACGGGTAGAGATTGATCACCACCAGGTCGATCGCGCCGATCTCATGCTCGGCCATCGAGGCGGCATGATGAGGATCGTCGCGCACCGCGAGCAGCCCGCCATGGACCTTGGGGTGCAGGGTCTTGACCCGGCCATCCATCATCTCGGGGAAGCCGGTCAGGTCGGACACGTCCTTCACTGTCAGTCCCGCGTCACGCAGCGCCTTGGCGGTACCGCCGGTCGAAACCAGCTCAACGCCCTTGTCGGAAAGAGCCTTGCCGAGTTCGACCAGACCGGTCTTGTCGGAGACGGAGAGAAGGGCGCGCTTGATCGGGATGCTGGTCATGCGCGCGCCCTTTAACGGACCCGGCGCGGATGGCGAGTCCTATCTCCCCGAGTGCGAGCCGATTGGAGGTGCGCGGTCCGCCGGACTGCCCTAGGACCCCCCTTATGGTTCAGGGGAAACAGCCACGGGCGGTCAATCCGCTGCAGGCATTTCTGCGGAGCGAAGCCGCGTGCGGCGTTTTCCTCATCATTGCGGCTGGGCTGGCGCTCGTCGTGGCCAATAGCGGGCTCGCACCGACCTATCAGGCCGCCTTGCATATGAAGCTCGGCCCGCTGTCTATGCATCACTGGATCAACGACGGGCTGATGGCGATCTTCTTCCTGCTGGTCGGGCTGGAGATCAAACGGGAATTCCTGGTCGGCCACCTCGCCGCATGGCCCGACCGGATTCTGCCAGCGGTCGCCGCGCTGGCGGGCATGGCGGTTCCGGCCTTGCTCTATTTGCTGATCGCGGGGCGCGCGCCCGGCCTGTCGCGTGGCTGGGCGATTCCATCGGCCACCGACATCGCTTTCGCCCTGGGGGTGATCGCCTTGCTCGGCTCGCGCGTGCCGGATTCGCTCAAGGTCTTCCTCACGACGGTCGCGATCGTCGATGATATGGGCGCGGTGGCGATCATCGCTTTGGTCTATACCGCGGGTATCAGCGTCCCGGCGCTGCTGGCTGCCTTGGCGGTGCTCTCCGCGATGTTCGTACTTAATCGTGCCGGCGTGAGGCGGCTCTGGCCTTATCTCTGCTGCGCGGTCCTGTTGTGGACGGCGGTGCTGGCTTCGGGGGTTCACGCGACCGTCGCCGGCGTGCTGGCGGCGACGATGATCCCGGTGGGCGAGGATTCGGAAGATGATTCTCCGCTGCACCGCCTCGAACATGGCCTGCATCCCTGGAGCGCGTTCCTGATCGTGCCCGTGTTCGGCTTCGCCAATGCTGGCGTCTCATTCTCGGGATTGAAGCTTGCCAACCTGATCGATCCGCTGCCGCTCGGCGTCGCGGTCGGGCTGTTCGCCGGCAAGCAGATCGGCGTCTCTGCGGCCGTCTGGCTCGCCACCCGGTTGGGCCTCGCCGCGCGTCCCGACGGCGCGAGCGGCTTCCAGCTTTACGGCGTGGCCCTGTTGTGCGGCATCGGCTTCACGATGAGCCTGTTCATCGGCGGCCTGGCCTTCCAAGATCCCCTGCTGATCGACGAGGTGAAGATCGGCGTGCTGCTCGGTTCGCTCTGCTCCGCCCTGCTCGGCTATTCGATGCTCAGGCTGGCGGCGCGCCGCTAAGGCGCAAGGCCCGTTCCATCAGCCAGACGCGGATCGCGCTGGCAAGATTTACCGGATCGTCCGCCTCGATCCGCTTGAGGTCGATCTGCGCGACCAGGGCGCTGATCGGAAGCTGCTCCGCCTCCGCCGCACGTTTCAGGGCTTCCCAGAAAACAGGTTCGAGACTGACCGAAGTCGCATGGCCGGCGATCATCACGGAGCGTTTTATCGGGCCGGCCATGGAAGAGACCCTACAAACGTTCGTACTCGTCCGTCACCCCGGACTTGTTCCGGGGTCCACTCCGCAGCTTAGCGCCTGCCTCGCTGTGGATGCCGGATCAAGTCCGGCATGACGGGTGAAGGGCGCCCGCCCTCAATACATATGCTGGCCACCGTTTATCGAAAGCGTCGAGCCGGTGATGAACGCCCCATCCTCCGAGCAAAGGAACGCGACGCCGCGCGCAATCTCATGCGCCTGGCCGAGACGGCCGACCGGGATCTTCGCCACGATCTTGGCCAGCACCTCCGCCGGCACCGCGGCGACCATGTCGGTGTCGATATAGCCCGGCGCGATCGCGTTGACCGTGATGCCGAAGCGGGCGCCTTCCTGCGCGAGTGCCTTGGTGAAGCCGTGAATGCCCGATTTGGCCGCGGCATAATTGACCTGGCCATATTGGCCCGCTTGGCCGTTGATCGATCCGATGTTCACGAACCGGCCGAACTTGCGCTCCTTCATGCCGGCGAAGGTCGCCTTGGCCATGTTGAAGCAGCCGCCAAGATTGGTGTCGATCACGGCTTTCCAGTCGTCATAGCTCATCTTGAGCAAGGTGCCGTCGCGCGTGATGCCGGCGTTGTTGACGACGATATCGACCGGGCCCAGCGCCGCCTCGACTGCGGCAACGCCCGCCGCGCACGCCTCGAAGCTCGATACGTCCCATTTGAACGCCTTGATGCCGGTGCGATCGCTGAATTCCTTCGCGCGTTCGTCATTGCCCGCGTAATTGGCGGCGACGGTGATACCTTCCGCCTTGAGCGCAAGGCTGATCGCCTCGCCGATGCCACGGGTTCCGCCAGTCACGATCGCAACGCGCGCCATCTACCTCTCCATCAAGTTCGATTCTGATCGCAAAAAGCCTAGGAAGCCTTGATCCAGCCTGCAAGTTCCCGCCGCAGCAAAAGCTGCAGCATGGCGATCCCCGGCGGATCGGCATTCAGGCAGGGCAGATAAGCGAAATCGCTCCCACCCGCATCGAGGAAGGTCTGGCGGCCGCGGATCGCCAGTTCCTCCAGCGTCTCCAGGCAATCGGCGGAGAAGCCCGGTGCGATCACCGCGACCCGTTTGACCCCTTTGGCCGGCAGCGCCGCGAGCGTGACGTCGGTTGCGGGCTCGAGCCATTTGGCCCGGCCGAAGCGCGACTGAAAGCTGACGATGAGGTCGCGGCCTAGAGCCTCGCCCAGCAACCGTGCCGTCTTTTGGCAATGGCAATGATAGGGATCGCCCAGCGCCAGCGTTCGCGCGGGCATGCCGTGGAAGCTCGCGACGATCGCATTCGGCGCGAAGGGCAGAGCCGCGAGCGAGGCTTCGGCGCTCGCCTTGAGCGCGGAAATATAGGCCGGGTCGTCGAAATAAGGCGGCAACGTCCGGATCGCGGGCTGCCAGCGCATCGCAGCCAAGCCGGCGAAGGCAGCGTCATTCGCGGTTGCGGTCGTCGCCGCGCAATATTGCGGATAGAGCGGTGCGATCAGGATGCGCTCGCACCCCGCCGCCTTCATCGCCGCGAGCTTGTCGGCGATCGCCGGCCGGCCATAACGCATGGCATGTTCGACCATCACCGTGTCGCCGAAGGCTGCGCGCAAGGCTTCCGCCTGCTGCGCCGTGATCGCGGCGAGCGGCGATCCGTCGTCCCGCCACACCAGCGAATAAGCATGCGCCGATTTCCTGGGCCGCGTCCGCAGGATAATCCCGTGCAGGATCGGCTGCCAAACCAGCCGCGGAATCTCGACTACGCGCGGATCGGACAGGAATTCGGCGAGATAGCGCCGCACCGCTTTCGCTTCGGCCGCGTCGGGCGTGCCCAGATTGACGACCAACACGCCCACTTTCGCCGATGGAATGGGCGGGTGATCGGCGGGCGGTGTCACGTCAGCCTCAATGGCAAGCTGCGCAGCCTCTTGCCCGTGGCCGAGAAGATTGCGTTGGCGATCGCCGGCGCCGCGACGGGCACCGCCAGATCGGTGACGCCGCCTGGGGCTTCGCCCGAGGGGACCAGCTCGACCTGAATGTCGGGCGTGCCCTTCAGCTTGGGGAGATCAAGCGCGCCGAAACCAGGCTGATCGGGCAGGCCATGCGTGAAGCTGACCCCGTTCCCGAGCGCCGACGCCAAGCCCCAGATCAGTCCGTTTTCGATCTGCTGGCGGACGATATCGGGATTGATCAGCCGACCCGCATCGACCGCCGCGACCATGCGTGCGACCTTGATCTGCCCATCCTCGTTCGAGGCTTCGACATAGAGGCCGATATGGCTGCCGAATGCCGAATGGATCGCCAGCCCCTCGCCCGATTGCGCCTCACCGCTCCAGCCGCCGGTCGCCGCCGCATGGCTCAGACATCGCGCAAGGCGGGGCGATCCCGACAGCATCGCGATGCGGAAGGCGAGCGCGTCCTGTCCTGCCACCGCCGCCAGTTCGTCGACGAAGCCTTCGGTGAAGAAGGCGGTGTAAGCATGCGCGCCGGCGCGCGCGACGCCGGTTTCGATCCCAATATCGGCCGACGCATGCTCGATCGAGAAAGCGGGGATGACATAGGGTGGGACTGCTCCCTCCACCGCGGCAAGTTCCGGACCGCTCGATCCGTGTGCGCCGACCAGCCGGGCAACGGCTTCGCCCATGCTGGACGGTGCCGCGATCCGCGCGCGCCACGCCGCGATCTGATTCTGCGCATTCATCCGCGCGGAAAGCTTGGCTTTGGCGGGCGGGGCGTGGCGGCCGCGACGCATTTCCTCGCCCCGGCTCCACATCAATTGCACGGGCTTCTTCGCCTGGATCGCGCACAAGGCGGCCTGCACCGCCGCGTCATTTTCGAGCTTCCGTCCGAAGCCGCCGCCGACCAGCATCGGATAGATCACGATCGAGGAAGCCCCCGTTGCCCGCGCGACCGCTGCACGGGCCAGGCCGGGGGCCTGTGTCGGCATCCAGATTTCGAGCTGACCGTCCTGCATCCGCGCAGTCGCGACCAGCGGCTCGATCGCCGCATGCGCCTGGAACGGCACGTCGTAGGTCGCTTCGATCGTCCCCGGCCCGGTCAGCAAGGGATCGGGCTTGCCCGCGCTGGCGAAAGCCTTGGTCTTGCCCCCCAAGGCCGCGTCCAGCGCGCGCGCCACGCTGGCGCTGTCGGGCAAAGCGCCGCTGGTGGCGAAACGCGGGCGCAATTGGTCGAGCGCATGATCCGCCGCCCACCAATTGTTCGCGATCGCCGCGACCCAATCGGGCCCGCGTACCACCCCCGTCACACCCCACACCTTGTTGGCGGCGGAGAGGTCGTCGGTCGCGAGCCTCGTGTCGCCCAACGGCCCATGGCGCACGCTGGCATAGAGCATGCCCGGCAACCGCACGTCGCCCGCGAAACGCGCGGTGCCGTCGATCTTGGAGGGCAAATCGAGCCGCGGCATCGCCTTGCCCGAAATATTGCCCTCGCCCACCTTGCGTAGCGGCGCCTGCTTGGGGGGCGTGAAGCTCGCAGCCTCGGCGGCGAGTTCGCCGAAGCGGAAGCGGTCATTGCCGCGCACGACGAAGCCCGCCTCGGTATCGCACGCCTGCCAGTCGGCGCCGAGCCTTTTGCCTGCCGCCATGCACAGCAACGCGCGCGCAAAGGCGCCCGCTTCGCGGAAGGGTTGCTCGAACGCGCGGACTGAGGTCGAACCCGCGGTCACCATCAGCGCATGACTCGTCGCCCAGCGCTGCGCCGCCCAGACGCCGATTCCGCGCAGGAAGGCGGGCACATGCTCCGCCTCGTAATCGCCCGCGATCAGCCGGTTGGCGTAAAGCGGATTGATCGGCGCAGGCTCGACCGCAATCTGGCGCCAGTCCGCGCCCAGCTCGTCGGCCAGCGCCTGCGCCAGGGCCGTCCAGATGCCTTGGCCCATCTCCGCCTGCGGCACGATCGCGGTGACGCGCCCCGCCGTGTCGATCTTGAGGAAGGCACCGAGCAGCGTTTCGCCCGCGCTGGTCGCGACGTTAGGCATGTAGGAACGCGGCCAGAATTCCCAGGCGAGCAGCAGTCCCGCGCCCACACCGCCGCCGATCAGCAATGTGCGCCGATCGACGCCCTTCATCCCGTCCGCAACCGCCATGACCGCCTGATAGGGCGGTCGCGCGGGCACGTCACCCCGTCTCTAGAGATAGGACAGCCACCAGTCGCGCCGCCGGCGTTTCACGCCTGCAAACCAGAAGGACAAGGGCGCGAGCAATGCGAGCACCAGCAACCAGATCAGATAGACCACGCCCAGCGAATAGCCCCAATGGACGCCGGGCGGCAGTACCCCGAGCAGGACATTGGTTGCCGCTCCGGGTGTTCCCACGGCAAGCGCGACCGCAAGCATCAGGCCATGTGCCAGGTAGATATGCAGCAGATAGGTGAAGAGCGGGGTGCGGCCATAGGCGGGCAATAATCTTGCCGCCGGCCCGCGCAGATGTTCGAGCGCGAGGAACAACAGGATCGAGACGCCGAGCGTCGCGAAGACGTAATCGGGCGAAGGCGGATATTTGGAAACGTTGAGGAAAGCCATTACCGTTTGCCGCGTGGTCGGCATCGGCGCCCACGGCGCTGGGTCGCCGTAGGAGTCGATTCCGCGCAGGATCAGGAATGTGGCGAGCAGCCCGATTGCGATCACGAGTAACCGCCGCGCCCGCTCGCTGCGGGGCAGGTGATAGATCGGGCCCAGACCGAAGCCGATGCACATCACTGCGAGCCAGGGGATGACGGCATAGGCCGCCAGCACATGCGCGCTCGGGTAGAAGTTTGCCGCGAGCGCAAGCGTGCGGACCACACTCCACACGCCGGAAGCGTTTGCGGTCGCTGCCGCGACGAAGGGATAACCAAGCAGGACTGCCAGACCGACCGCCAACACCGCGCGGGCAGGAAGCTGCGCGAGCGCGGCCATGCAGATCATGCTCGCCCCAATCGCCCAAATCACCTGCAGAAACAGGAATGGCTCGCCGAAATTGAAGGCGAAGGTCACGATTGTCGCTTCGAGCAGCAACAGCCAGAGTCCACGCTTGACCAGGAAGACCGCGAGCGTCCCGCCGGCCTTTCCGTTGGCTTTTTGAAAGTAGATCGAAACCCCCGCGAGGAAAACGAAGGTAGCCGCGCACAGATGTGTCACCCACCGCGTCGCGAACAGGATCGGCGTGGTCTTCGCCGGATTGGTCGGGTCGAATGCGAGCGCATCGACATGGAAGAAGTCGCGCACATGATCGAGCACCATCAGTGCGATCACCAGACCACGCAGCATATCGATCGCGTCGAGCCGCACCGCCCCGCTGCGGGTCAGTCCTTTGGGTACGGGCTCGACCAGCACGTCGTCCGTTCTCCCCGCGATCGTTGCCATTTTTTGGCCCATCCCTTCCTTCGTCACCCCGGCTTTCGCCGACATGACGTTTCCAGCTTACTTCATTGGCACGGACGGCGGCTCGACCGGGTCCATCAGCTTGCGCGTGAAATAGGTGATCTCCAGCGCGATCTGCCGCGCGGACTGCTTGAGATTGGCGCCCGAGGCGTGGCCGCCTTCGGTATTCTCCCAGAACAGATAAGGCAGGCCATATTCCTTCATCTGCGCCGCGAACTTGCGCGCCTGGACCGGACCGACGCGGTCGTCGCGCGTGGTCGTCCAGATGAAGGGCTCGGGATAGGACTTGTCCTTGCGCAGCGCCTGATAAGGCGAGGTCTTTTCCCAGAAGGCGCGCTCGGCGGGCACGGTCATGCTGCCATATTCGCCGACCCAGGAGGATCCGGCCGAAAGCTTTTCGTAGCGCAGCATGTCGAGCAGGGGGATCTCGATCGCGACCGCGTGCCACAGGTCCGGCCGCTGCGTCATCTCGACCCCCATCAGCAACCCGCCGTTCGACCCGCCATAGATGCCGAGCCGGCGCGGGGAGGTGATGCGGCGTTTGATCAGGTCCTCGCCGACCGCGGCGAAATCGTCATAGACGATTTGGCGTTTGGTCTTGAGTCCCGCCTCGTGCCAGGCGGGGCCGAACTCGCCGCCACCACGGATGTTGGCCAGCACATAGGCGCCGCCTTTCTCCAGCCAAAGCTTGCCGCGCGTCGCCTGATAAACCGGGGTCTCGCTGATCTGGAAACCGCCATAAGCGGTCATGATCGTCGGCGTGCTGCCGTCATATTTGATGTCGGCGCGGTGGACCACGAAATACGGGATTTTGGTGCCGTCCTTCGACGTCGCCTGGAATTGCTCGGTGACCAGCCCCTTGGCATCGAAGCGCGGTGGGATCGCCTTGACCTTCTGCGCTGCCCCGGTCGCGGCATTCACCTTCCACAGCGTGGTCGGCACGGTGAAGCTCTGCACGGTCAGATAGGCCTCGTCGGTCATATGATCCGAGCTGACCAGGTCGACCGAACTGTTGTCGGGCAGGGGGATGCGTTTGGAGGTCCAGCCCTTCGGCCCGGGCGTGAAGCTCCACGCCTGGCCGCGGACATTGTCGTAGATCGCGGCCAGCACATGGCCATGCGTCGCGAGCACGCCGTCGATCGACTGGCGCGGCCCGGGCGAAAACAGCACATGATGCGCCACCACCTTGCCGTTGGCGATCTGGAAGCCGACCAGCGATCCCGCTCTGATGTCCTTCCAATCCTGATCGACCCGCAGCAAAAGCTGATCCGCGGCGAAACCCTGCGCGCGGAATTTGCGCGGCAGGTCGAGCTTGTGCGCGCCCGCCGCGTCGACCGCGAAAATCTCGCTTTCGAAGAAAGTGATGCCGCGCTCGATATAGGACAGGCGATGGCCGTGGCCGTCGACCATGCTCGATGGCCATATGCCGACATCGCTCTTCTCGCCGCGGTAGATTTCGGTCGCCTGGTCGAGCGGCTGGCCGCGCTTCAATCTCTTGACCACGAACGGATAGCCGGAATCGGTCATCGTGCCCGCGCCCCAGTCGCGCGCGACCAGCAGGCTGTCGCGTGACTCCCAGGCCGTGCCCTGCTTCGACGTGGGCAGCGTGAAGCCATTGTCGACGAACTTGCCCGTTCCCAGATCGAACTCGCGCAAGGTGACCGCGTCCTCGCCGCCTTCGGACAGGTTGATCAGGCAACTATGCTCGGCAACGGGCTCGCAATCCGCGCCCTTCCACACCCAGCTTGCCTTGTCTGCGGCGCTGACCGCGTCGAGATCGATCAGCGTGCGCCATTGCGGCTTGTCGGTGAGGTAGCTGGCCGGCGTGGTCGCGCGCCACAGCCCATGCACATGATCGGCGTCCTGCCAGAAATTGGTGATCTGGCCCGCAATCTGGTTGGGCATCGGGATGCGGTCGGTCGCCTCCAATATGTGGAGCGCCTCGGCGTTCAGCGTCGCGAAGCGGTTATCGCCTTCGAGCAGGCCGAGCGTGCGCTTGTTCTCCGTCGCGACCCAGGCCTGCGCCTCGGGCGAGGAGATCTGCTCCAGCCAGATATAGGGATCGTCGGAAGACACGGCGTCGGCGGCGAGGCTCATCACCGGCGTGCTGGCGAGCAGCGCGCCGAGCAGCAAGGGGCGCAAGGTCGAAGGCATGGAAAATCCCCAATCATTTCGTGTCGCGAACAGAGGCGTTTCCGAACAGAGGGTCAAGCGTTTGCCGCTGCCCGCTTGCTGGGCTAGACCGTGCGCCCATGAGCCTCGTCACTCTGGCCGCCGCCACCGCGGGGCATATCCAATTCGCCGATCTCCATCTCTCGCCGGTCGCCTTCCACGCCGGGCCGATTACGGTCCGTTGGTACGGCTTGGCCTATCTGGCGGGGATCATCCTCGGCTGGTGGTATCTCACCAAGCTGATCGATCAGCCGGGCGCGCCGATGGCGCGGCGCCATGCCGACGATTTCGTCTTTTACGCGACGCTCGGCATCATCCTTGGCGGGCGGATCGGCTACATCCTCTTCTACGGGGAAAGCCCGCGCCCCGGCGTGCCCGGGCTCCTTGCCAGCCCGCAGGATTGGTACAAATTGTGGGACGGCGGCATGTCGTTTCATGGCGGCGCGGTGGGCGTGGTGCTCGCAATTTGGTGGCTGACCAAGCGTAACAACCTCTCGATGCTGCGCTTCCTCGATTATGTGAGCTGCGTCGTGCCGATCGGGCTGTTCACCGGCCGCCTCGCCAATTTCGTGAATGGCGAATTGTGGGGGCGGCCAACCGATGCGCCCTGGGGCATTGTCTTTCCCAACACGGTCGGACCCGGTCTGCCCGATCCCGCGCGCCATCCCAGCCAGCTCTACGAGGCCGGGCTCGAAGGCATCGGGCTGTTCCTGATCCTGTCCTTCCTCTTCTGGCGCACCGACGCGCGCTATAAACCTGGCCTGCTTTTGGGCGTATTCCTTGTCGGATATGGCTGTGCGCGTTTCATCGTCGAATTTTTCCGCGAGCCGGATGCGCAATTGGGCATCCTGCCATGGGGCATTTCGATGGGGCAGACCCTGTCCGCGCCGATGATCGTCGTCGGCATCTGGTTCATCGTGACGGCCAAGAGCAGGCGGATTGGAACGACAGGCAATGGCAGCGCCGTCTGACATTTCGCGCGAGATCGCGCAGCTGATCGAGCAAGAAGGGCCGATCTCGATCGAGCGCTTCATGAACGAGGCGAACCGGCATTATTACGCCACGCGCGATGCGATCGGCGCTGCGGGCGATTTCATCACCGCGCCCGAGGTCAGCCAGATGTTCGGCGAGATCGTCGGCCTCGCGCTGGCGGACGTGTGGCAGCGCGCGGGCCGCCCGTCCAACGCGGTGCTGGTCGAGCTTGGCCCGGGCCGGGGCACGCTCGCCGACGACATGCTGCGCGCGATGAAGGTGGCGGGGCTGGAGCCCGAACTGCACTTCATCGAGACCAGCCCCCTGCTGCGCGAAAAGCAGGCCGATCTGCACCCGCACGCGATCTGGCACGACACGATCCAGACCCTGCCGACCGATCGGCCCTTGCTGATCGTCGCCAACGAATTCTTCGATGCGCTGCCGGTGCACCAGCTCGTCATGACCTTTTCCGGCTGGCGCGAACGCGTGGTGCGGATGGGGATGGACGGGTTCGAGGCCGCGCCCGGCGAAAACACCAAATATGGCGAGGTGCCGATGCACCTGCGCCATGTCGATCCCGGCGGGATCATCGAGAGCTGCCCCACCGCGCGCAAGCTGATGCGCGCGCTCGCGCGGCGACTGCACGACCAGGGCGGCGCGATGCTGGTGATCGATTATGGCTATGATGGCGGCGCGCACGGCGACACGCTCCAGGCGGTCCATGCGCATGCTTATGCCGACCCTTTCGCCAAACCCGGGGTGAGCGACCTGACCGCGCATGTCGATTTCTCCGCGCTCGCGGGATCGGCGCGCGCTGCGGGCACGCATGTCGCGGGCCCGGTCGAGCAGGGCCAATGGCTGATCTCGCTCGGCCTGTCGGACCGCGCCGCCGTGCTCGCGCGCAATGCGCCGCGCCGGGCCGACGAGATAGCCGCGGCCTATCGCCGCCTGACCGACCCCGAAGAGATGGGCGAATTGTTCAAGGTGATGGCGGTGACTGGTCGCCGCTGGCCCGAACCGGGCGGCTTCTGATCTCACGCCAGATTGTTTAGTCGTCACTCCAGCGAAAGCTGGAGTCCATCTCCCGTGCTGGCGTAGTGGCGAAAGCGTCAGGAGATGGATCCCAGCTTTCGCTGGGATGATGGAGAATGAATGACGATCACCCCCTACACGGCCCGCGCGCTCGATGGCGTGCCCCACGGCTTCCTCGGTCGTGAGGGAGGTGTATCGACGGGAATCCTTGCCGGCCTCAATGTCGGCCTGGGCTCGAACGATGACCGCGCGGCAATCCTCGAAAACCGCCGTCGTGCGGTCGAATCCGTGCTGCCTGGCGCTGCGCTCGTCACGGTGCACCAGGTCCATTCCGCCGAAGCCGTGGCGGTGACCGAAGCCTTCGCCGATGATGTCCGTCCGCATGTCGATGCGATCGTCACCGACCGGCCGGGCCTCTTGCTCGGCATCCTCACCGCCGATTGCGTGCCCGTGCTGCTTGCCGACCGGGATGCGGGCGTGATCGGCGCGGCGCATGCCGGCTGGAAGGGCGCGCTCCATGGCGTGACCGACGCCACGATCGAGGCGATGGAGCGGTTGGGCGCGCGGCGCGACCGGATCGCTGCGGCGACCGGCCCCTGCATCGCGCGCGTTTCCTACGAGGTTGACGATGCTTTCGTGCGCCGCTTCGAAGAGGCCGATCCCGAAAATGAGCGCTTCTTCCTGTTCGCGGGCCGCCCCGGCCATCAGCAGTTCGATATCGAAGCCTATGTCGCCGCGCGGCTGGCGGCGGCGGGGGTAGTGCGGGTCGAGACGCTTGGCCTCGACACCTACGCCAATGAGGACAGATTCTTCAGCTTCCGCCGCGCGACGCATCGGGGAGAGCCCGATTATGGCCGCGAAATCTCGCTGATCGGGTTGTCGGCCTGATGCGCGACGGCGGCGCCAGCCGGACCGCGCTTGGCGCCGCGATCCACCGCGCCAATCATCAGCGGATGGAAGGCGGCTTTCTGCTGCGCGATCCGTTGGCGGAACGGATCGTCGCCGGCGAAGCCGATCAAAACGCTTTGCTCGAAGATGACGATAGGGACCGGCGCGGCCTGCGCCTGTTCATCGCCGCGCGCTCGCGCTTTGCGGAGGACAAGGTGGCGCAAGCGGTCGCCGAACGTGGCGTCCGGCAAGTGGTGGTGTTAGGGGCCGGGCTCGACACCTTCGCCTATCGCCATCCGCTGGGCGCTGCACTGCGTGTATTCGAGGTGGATCATCCCGCGACCCAGGCATGGAAGCGCGCGCGGCTGGAGACGGCAGGGATCGCGATCCCACCCAATATGGCCTTCGTGCCGGTCGATTTCGAAACGCAGCGCCTGCGCCCGCAGCTGAAGGCACAGGGCTTCGATCCCGCGCAGCCCGTTTTCTTCATGATCCTCGGGGTGATCGCCTATCTGTCGCCGGCCGCGATCGACGAATTGCTCGCCACGCTCGCCGCCTTCCCGGGCTGCGAACTGGCATGGGATTATTCGGAGCCGCCCGAAGGGCTCGGCCCCGAACAACAAAGGCTCCACGCCGCCCTGGTCGCACGGACCGCCGCGCTTGGCGAATTTTACGACACATTGTTCACGCCCGATCGGATGGCGGCAATGCTGCGCGGGGCCGGCTTCGACGTGGCCGAGGATCTCGACGTCTACGATCTGCTTGCCCGTTATATCGGCGAGGCGGCCATCGCGCCGGTACGCGCGGCGGCGGGCGGACGCGGCGGCGCGCATGTTCTGCACGCGGCCAATCGAGGCCCATAGTCGCTTGACTATTTGTATGACAATTTACTAGTCGAGCCCAAAGCTGCGAACAGGGAGGGATGCGTTGGGTCACCGGAAGAATTTTGTGCCGCGGTTCTGCTCCGCCCTGCTGCTCGCTTTGGCGCCGTTGGCCGCGCATGCCGCGCCGGTCGCACCCAGGCCGCCGATGGGCTGGAACAGCTGGGACGCTTATGGTCTCACCATTACCGAGGCGCAGTTCCGGGCCAATGTCGAACGGCTCGCCGCGATCCGCGCCAAGGGCTGGTCCTACGCGGTGATCGACGAGGGTTGGTATATGGCCAACCCGTTCGGCGCCGATCTCAAGGCGCGTCAATATCGGCTCGACGAATATGGCCGGCTCGATCCGGTGGTCGACCGCTTCCCCTCGGCCGCCGACGGCCAGGGATTGAAGGCGCTCTCCACATGGACGCATGCGCAGGGACTCAAGTTCGGCATCCACATCGTACGCGGCATCCCCAAAGCCGCGGTCGACGCCAATTTGCCGATCGCGGGCTCCTCCTTCCATGCCGCCGACGCCGCCGACCGCGCCGCGACCTGTCCGTGGGACGACGGCAATTACGGCATCGCCGACAATGCGGCCGGCCAAGCTTATTATGATTCGCTGCTTCGCCAATATGCGGATTGGGGCGTCGATTTCCTCAAGGTCGATTGCATCGCCGACCATCCCTATCGTGCGAGCGAGATCGCCCAGATCGGCCGCGCGATCGCCAAGGTCGGACGTCCGATCGTGCTCAGCCTCTCGCCCGGGCCCGCCGGGATCGAGCATGCCGGCGAGATGGTGCGTTATGCGCAGATGTGGCGGATCATGGACGATCTGTGGGACGGCTGGACCTTCCCCCATCCCGATCCGAAATCGACCTTCCCCAACGGCATCCGCAATGCCTTCGACAGCCTGGCGCTGTGGAACGGGCATGTCGGTCCCGACAGCTGGCCCGATGCCGACATGCTGCCCTTCGGCTCGCTGCGGCCGCACGCCGGCTGGGGCGACCCGCGCCAATCGCGGCTGACGCCGGCCGAAACGCGCACTGCCTTCAGCTTGTGGGCAATCGCGCGCTCGCCGATGATCCTCGGCGGCAATCTGACGGAGGACGATGCCGCCATTTGGGCCTTGTTCGGCAATGATGCGGTCATCGCGCTCAATCAGGGAAATCGCGTCAGCCATCCGCTGGCGGTGATGCCCTTCGCGTCGGACGCGGCCCGCGTGTGGACGTCGCAGCCGCAGGGCAAGCCGATCGACACCGTGGCGATCTTCAATCTTTCGGACCGTCCGCTCGATGTCGATCAGCCATGGTCCAGCCTCGGACTGCCCAACGGCGTGCATGCGGCGCAGGATCTGTGGACCAAGGGCGGAGTGAAGGCCGACGCGCGCGCCCGGCTTTCGATCCCGCCGCACGACGTGGCGTTGTTGCGTCTGACGCGCTGATCCGGGTCAGCGCGTCCGGAATTCGTCCGGATTGGTGAGCTGGGTCAGGATCCAGCCATTGCCGTCGGGGTCCTGCATCATCGTATAGCGGCCCCACGGCTGCTCCTCGACCGGCGTGCATTTGATACCGAGCCCGGTCAGGCGCGCATATTCGGCATCGACATCGTCGATCCCCATCAGCAGCCCCTGCTGGCCGCCCGGCTTCAAGGCTTCGAGCCAGGTGACCAGCGCGATCGTCGATCCGCCATCCCGGGGCTGCAGCTGGATCCAGCGCATGTCGGGGCCCATCGCCTCGTCACGCAACAGGGTCAGCCCCATCACGTCGCGATAGAAATCGCGCGACTTGAGCGGATCGCTAACGGGGATCGAGACGACCGCGATTGCCATGGATGCCCTCCATCAGAAGGGCAGCCAGCGCCCCTTCTCCGAGAAGCGCATATAGCCCAGATTGGCACCCAGCCGCCAGCCGACGCCCAGCCGGATCGGAACCAGCACCATATTGCCGCTGCGCAGATAGGAAGCGGTGAAGCCGCCGATCACATAGACGTCGCCCTCGGCAGCCGGGAAGCGGCGGAACAGGTCCTGCGAATCCTCGAGATTATAGACCAGCACAAACGTCTTGGCGGCGTTGGCGCCCAGATCGAACCCGATCGACGGGCCTGTCCAATAGACCTTCCTCTGCCCCTCGATCTTGTGGAACAGCGTGCCCGAGCCATAACGCAGGCCGACCACGACCGCGCCACCTGCTTCGCGCCCGGCAATATAGGCGTTGGGGCGGCCTTGTTCCTTGAAGATCTTCTCGATCAGTCCGGCCAGGCCCGCCGCGCCCTTGCCGAACACGCCCTCGGCCGCGCCGACCACATCGCCTTCCTCATAGGTGCCGCCCTTGACCTTCTCGCGCGCCTCGATCTCGGCGTGGCTGGCGGCGGGCAGCGGCTGCGTGCCCGCCGGCTGCGCGGGGGTGGGGGTGGAGGCCGGAGCCTGCGTGGGCGCGGACGGAGGGGGTGCCTCATCCATCGGGGCCGGCGCGGGGGCGGCCTGCTGCGCCTGGACCGGGCCGGTCGCGGCCATACTGCCCGCATTGTTGGGATCGACCGTGCGCACCTGTGCCGCCGCGTTCGTCGCCGCCAGCGCCGCCATCAGGGTGATGCTTGCCATCTTGCCGATCATTCTTGCCCGCCCTCTCTCCATGCGAAGCCTTATGATAGCCGTGCATCCGCTTTCCCGGCAATGAACGGAAAGGTGCGTTGATCGCGCCCGAAGTCGTCGCTATAGCCGCGCTTCCGCCAGGGCCCGGAGACGTGGGTGAGTGGCTGAAACCAACGCTTTGCTAAAGCGTCATACGGGAAACCGTATCGAGGGTTCGAATCCCTCCGTCTCCGCCAGGCGCTGTTCCGAAGCGCTCCGCCACGGACTGCCGATCTTGGCTTTTTCCTCCTGATTGCTGATGCTTAGCCGATAGGCTGGCTCGCGATCGTTCATCTCCGCCCCACGCCTATCCGGCGAATCGGAGGTACGGAAACAAGGTGGGTCGCCGCGCTATAAGCCGGAACGATCGGATCATTTCGAATTCTCGATCAAAAAGCAGTTTCTCCCGCGAACAAGGTGAGCGTCTTTCCACCCGCCCATACCTGCCCATTTGCATCTCGATCGATGTGAATACGGCCCGTTCGGCCGAGGCGCGTGCCCTGCGCGGCAATATAACCGCCGGTGGCGCGCCCAGTTGCGAACAGCCACTTCGCAACCGAAGCGTTGAGGCTGCCGGTGACGGGGTCCTCGATCAGCGTTCCACGCTCGTCATAATAGATCGCACGAAGCTCGAACGCCGTTTCGCCTCCTGGGGTATGCGGCCCGACGACGCCCACGTCGATCCGATCGGGGTAATGGCGGGACGGTTCGATAGCGAGCACGGCTTCGGCGGATTCGAGCAACACGGCTATCCATCCAGGGCCATTGTCGACCCATGCCGAATCAACGATTTCACTCGCGTCGATGCGGAGTACCTTCAGCACCTCGGCAAGGTCCGCTTCAGAAGGTGTGCCGCTCCGGACGAGCGGCGGAGCTGCAAACGCCAAGCGATCAACGTCGCGACGAATGGTCACCAGGCCGGCACCGCACTCCTGCACAACGGCGTTTCCGCACTTGGGCCGTCCGCCGCCCTCCAGCCAGGCATGTGCGCTGCCTAGCGTTGGATGGCCCGCGAAGGGCAGCTCGTGCGCGGGAGTAAATATACGAGCGCGGTAATCCGCGGCGGGATCGGTCGGGCTTAAAACAAATGTCGTTTCCGACAAATTGAACCATCGGGCGATCGCCTGCATCTCGTCCGCTGAAAGGCCGTCAGCATCTTGCACGACAGCGAGAGGATTGCCGGTGAAAGGGCCGGTTCCGAATACATCGACCAGGCGAAAGGGAACGGGCATGATCAGTCTCCTGTTGGGCGTCAGGGCGTTGCGGAGAGTATCAGTGAGGAGTGCGCATGCTCCCGCCTGATGCTGCATGGATATCAAGCCGTCGAATGGGAGCGCACCATTGACCATTCTAAATTGGGATTATTCCCAATTCGCACCATTGCGACGGGCGTTGCTATGATCGCGAGCGGGCCGGGTCCGAAAGCCAATCCCCTCTGATCATGGCTCAATCCGCCACGGCTGCCACATGCCAGCATGCCGCATTGAATTTGACCTGGTCCCCACAGACGAATTTCTCGAACTCGGGGCGCATCGCGTCGACAATTCGGCTGCGGATATCCGCATCCAGGCTCGGGAGCAGGCTTCCGACGGCACCCATCCGCAGATAATAGTCCTCAAGCTCCCCCACCGGCAAAGTCATCTCATAGTCCGCGCGCGAGATCTCGACGTCGGACCAGCCGCTTTGCTCAAGAATGCGTTGCACGTAGCGCGAGTCCGCAAAGGCGAACTGACCGGGCGCATTGGTTGGTTTCGTTGGAGCGGGGGGCAGTAGCGGACCGGCGGCCCTGTCCGCGGCCGTCATGAACGCGTTCTCGGCCGGCGAACGCCAACAATAGAAATGCAGCTCCGCACCCGCTCGCGTGGCGGCTCGGATATGCCTGAAGGCGTTCACCGGATCAGGGAAGAACATCACCCCGAAACGCGACATGACGAAATCGAAACTGGCTGGTTCGAACGGATGGGTTGCCGCGTCGCCCGCAATGAACTCGACGCCCAGCATCGCCGCTTCCGCCCGCCGGCGCGCATGGGCGATCATCGGCTCGGAAATGTCGAGGCCGACGCAATGAGCAGCCGAGCCCAAAGCGCGCGCGGCGCCGAGCGTGGTTGCGCCGGTGCCGCAGCCTATATCCAGCACAGCGCCTGGAGAGCTCGCGACAACATGGGCGAGCAGGTCGTCCTCGACCGGCTGGAAAAGCCGATCGAGCGATTCTTGGCGCGCGACCCATGTGCGGCCCGCGTGACCATTCCAGCGGGCCCTTTGGTCATCGCCGGTAAGAAGATCTTCCGTCGTCATCTGCCATCTTTCCTTGCATTCCGAATCGATATGCAGAGTGTGCCACTTCAAGTCGACTTGAGGTCAAGACTATGCAGCTTTTGGATATAGCGGAGGTGGCGAAGCGGTCGTCGATCCCCGCTTCCACGCTCAGATTCTATGAGGAAAAAGGGCTGATCGGATCGATCGGGCGACGCGGCCTCAAGCGCTTGTTCGAGCCGGTCGTGCTCGAACGACTGGCTTTGATCTCGATCGGCAGATCGGCCGGTTTCTCGCTCGACGAGATCGGCAGAATGTTCACCGCCGATGGCGAGGTCCAGGTCGATAGGGACCTGCTTGCGTCGAAGGCGATCCGGCTGGACATCACGATCAAGAGGCTCACGGCCTTGCGGGACGGTCTGCAGCACGCGGCGCGCTGCCCGGCCCCCAGCCACATGGAATGCCCGACATTCCGGGCCATCGTGAAAAGGGCAATGGATCGGCCCTCGCGGAGGCCGCAACCCAAGAGGTTCGTTCAAGCGAAGCATCTGATTTAATCGCGTGACTTGCTACATCGCCTCCGTCTCACCCCTCACGCACCGAAGGGATCTCGAATGTCTGTTGTCCGAATTTCCAACGCCCGGTTCGATGACGGTCAATATGAGGCGATCCGGCGGAAGCTGATCGAAGCGCAGACCAGCCTGATTCCCGCGATCAAGGCCCTTAAAGGGCATGTCGCTTTCTACGCGGCCATCGATCGCGAGCATGGGGCGATGACCAATGTCAGCGTCTGGGAATCCCTGGCCGATGCCAAGCAGCTCGATTCGTTGCGTGCCATGCTCGACCTGGCCGAGAGCTTCATCGCAGCGGGCGCTCGCTTCGAGCGGCCGATCACCAATCACGAGACTCTATGGGCCTTGGAGGGAAGCGGCGAATGAGGGCAGCCCGTCCAAGCATCCCCGGCTACTGATCGCGCTACCACAGGGAGGCGGCAACGCCGAGACCGCCCCCAATCGAATAATAATACTATTCATTTTCCGGAATCGACCTGGCCTTCGCCACGGCGCGCAGTTCGTCGAGGAAAAGCCGCTGCAATTTGGTGGGATAGAAATCGCGCCGCGTGATCGCGCCGATCGTGCGCGCGGTATCGGGCGCGTCGGATCGGATCTCGATGAGCTGGCCGGCGTCGATCTCGGCGCGGACCTGGTCGGGGGAGAGCAAGGTCAGGAAGTCGCTGCGCACCAGCACGCCGCGGATCAGCGCCACCGAGCCGCACTGGATTGGTGAGGTCGGGCGTTCCATGCCGGCCTCGTCGAACAATTGCTGCCAACGGTCGAGCAATCCCGAGGCGCGGCGCGCGACGATCCAGGGATAGGATGCCAGGTCGCGATAGCTTGCATGCCGCGCAGCCAGCGGATGGTCGGCGCGCCCGATCACGGTCAGCCGATCGGTGAACAACGGCTCCTCATGCAGGTCGCGCGGCGGTTCGACCCGGAGCGCACCGATGATGACGTCGACGCTGCCGCTGCGCAGCAGTTCGACCAGTTCGAGATAGGAGCCTTCGACCACGTCGACATGAGCGGTCGGCGATTTTTGCGATAGTGCTGCGAGCGTCGCGGGAAGCAAGAGCGAGCGCGACAGCGCCATCGCGCCGATTGAGAGCTGACCGCCCTCATTCCCGCTCTCCTCCAGCGCGGCGGAAAGCTCGGCGACACCCAGCTGCAGGTCGCGCGCAAGCTTGTGGCCCGCCGCGGTCAGGCCGACGCCGCGCCCGCGCCGTTCGACGAAGGCGGCGCCGCACACCGTCTCCAGTTCCTTGACCGCGCGGTGCAGCGCGGGCTCGGACAGGCCGACCGATTGCGCCGCGGCGACGAAGCTGCCCGTCTCGGCCAGGCTCAGCATCGCGCGGACCTGCGCGCTGGTCAGCCGGTTCTCGGGGCGGGTCGCGCGCGCATTCTTGGCGCCCGCGCGCACCGCGCGGGTGAGTCGGCTCATCGCGCGATTGACCCGCGCGAGCACGCGTTTGCCGGTCGGGGTCACCTCCATCCCATGCGGATGGCGGTCGAACAAAGCCGTGCCGAACTGCGCTTCCAGCTTGGCCAGGCCCTGGGTCAGCGCGGGCTGCGACAGGCCCGCTTGCCGGGCGGCACCACTGATATTGCCGCACTCGGCGATCGCGCCGAGCGCGCGCAAATGGCGCAGGTTGAGGTCGAAAGGCTCGGCCATGAAACCATCTATAGCTTCAGCTTATACCCTTCCCGCTATTCGAATTTGTTTATCCTGATCAAGCTGGCCTAGGCGACGCTCAGGCAAAAATGCCCCGTTTGTGGAGAGGAAGAGCGTCCATGCTCGACCAGTTGCTCGCCGTGCGTCCCGACGAAGCCGAACCGGCAATCGCAGCGCCGCCGACCCGGCATCGCGCCTTGATCGACTGGGTCGCGGAGATTGCCGCGCATACGCAGCCGGACGCGATTCGCTGGTGCGACGGGTCCGATGCCGAATGGCGCGAGCTGAGCGACCTGCTCGTGGCCCAGGGCACGCTTACCCGGCTCGATCCGGCGATCCGGCCAAATTCCTTCTATGCCCGCTCCGATCCGCGCGACGTGGCGCGCGTCGAGAGCCGCACGTTCATCTGCTCGGAACGCGAGGAGGACGCCGGTCCGACCAATAATTGGCGCGACCCGGCCGGGATGCGCGCGACGCTCGATCCGCTGTTCGCGGGCTGCATGCGCGGTCGAACGATGTACGTCGTGCCCTACTGCATGGGGCCGTTGGGTTCGGACAAGAGCGCGATCGGCGTGGAGCTGACCGACAGCGCCTATGTCGTCCTGTCGATGAAGATCATGACCCGCATGGGCCGCGCCGCGCTCGACATGCTGGGCGAGGATGGCTTCTTCGTGCGCTGCGTCCGCAGCGTCGGCATGCCGCTCGCCCCCGGTGGGCAGGGTGTGGCCTGGCCGTGCAACGACGAGAAATGGATCGTCCATTTCCCCGAGACGCGCGAGATCTGGTCCTATGGTTCGGGCTATGGCGGCAACGCCTTGCTCGGCAAGAAATGCTTCGCGCTGCGCATCGCCTCGGTGATGGCACGCGACGAAGGCTGGCTTGCGGAACATATGCTGATCCTCAAGCTGACCTCGCCCAAGGGCCAGGTCCACTATGTGGCGGCGGCATTCCCCAGCGCGTGCGGCAAGACCAACATGGCGATGCTCGAACCCACGCTGCCCGGCTGGAAGGCGGAGACGATCGGCGACGATATCGCCTGGATGCGCTTCGGCAAGGACGGGCGCCTCTATGCGATCAATCCCGAAGCGGGCTTCTTCGGCGTGGCGCCCGGCACCGGCCCCACCACCAACCGCAACGCGATCGAGACGCTCCACGCCAATTGCATCTTCACCAACACCGCGCTCACCGAAGAGGATGACGTGTGGTGGGAAGGCCTGACGGACGCTCCCCCGTCGGGCCTGACCGATTGGCAGGGCCGCCGCTGGTGGCCGGGTGCCGACACGCCCGCGGCGCACCCCAATGCCCGCTTCACCGCGCCCGCCGGGCAATGCCCCGCGATCGCGCGCGAATGGGATTCGCCCGATGGCGTGCCGATCTCGGCGATCCTGTTCGGCGGGCGGCGCGCCTCGGCGGTGCCGCTCGTGACCGAAGCCTTCGACTGGCAGCATGGCGTCTATCTTGCCGCCAATATCGCGTCGGAAGGCACCGCCGCCGCGGAAAATGCGATCGGCACGTTGCGGCGCGATCCGTTCGCGATGCTGCCTTTCTGCGGCTACCATATGGCCGATTATTTCGCGCATTGGCTGCGCATGGGTGCCGCCGCGCAATCCGACGAAAGCCGCCTGCCGCGCCTCTACATGGTCAATTGGTTCCGCAAGAATGCGGACGGCAAGTTCGCCTGGCCCGGCTTCGGCGAGAACGTCCGTGTCCTCAAATGGATCGTCGAGCGGATCGAGGGCGAGGCCGAGGCCTCCGATTCCCCCCTTGGTCGCTTGCCGGCGGTCGGCGCGCTCGATCTTCAGGGACTGGATCTGAGCGCCGCCGACCGCGAGCTTCTGCTCGGCGTCGACCGCGCCGTCTGGGCCCAGGAGGCCGCGCTCAGCCGCGACTATCTTGCCGGTTTCGGCGACCGCCTGCCGCCCGCTTTGTGGCGCGAGCAGGAAGCGCTCGAAGCGCGGCTGCAGGAGCGCTGAATTTGCGCCGCAAGCTCGTTGCCGGAAACTGGAAGATGGTGGCGAGCCGCGACCGGCTCGCCGAGCTGGCGGCGGTGAACGAGGTTGCGGGAAGGCTCGACATCGACGTCGCGCTCTGCCCTCCTTTTCCCCTGATCGGCCCTGCGCGCGAAGCGGCACCGCGGCTCGATGTCGGCGGGCAGGATTGCCATCATCTGCTCGAAGGCCCGCATACCGGCTCGACCTCGGCCGCCCTGCTGCGCGATTTCGGCGCGGCCTACGTGATTGTCGGCCATAGCGAGCGCCGCAAGCTTGGGGAGACCGATGCGGAGGTCAGCGCAAAGGCCGCCGCCGCGGTCTGTGCCGGTCTGATCCCGATCATCTGCGTCGGCGAAAGCGCGGAGCAGCGCCGTGCGGGCGACGCCGCCGCGCTGATATCGCACCAGGTCTGCGCCTCGCTGCCCGCGGCAGTGCTCCCCGAACGGATGGTGATCGCCTACGAGCCGATCTGGGCGATCGGCTCCGGCCGCACGCCGACCGGGCTGGAGATTGCGGAGATGCACAGCGCGATCCGCGCAAGCCTGGTCCGCTCCTATGGCGGCAGCGCCGCCGAAACGCGCATCCTTTATGGCGGCTCGGTCAATCCCCAGAATGCGGGCTGGATCAGCGCGATCGAGGGCGTGGACGGTCTTCTGGTCGGCGCATGCAGCCTTACCGCTGCGGATTTCGTGCCGGTCATCGAGGCCGCCGCCGCGTCGGCCGAACCGGTTCCCGCCGCCGCGTAGCCATTGTTTCGGCGATCAGGCCGAAGCAGACGCTAGACTCGCTTTGTCTTAGACTGATTTCGCTGAAGCGGGATCGACCCGAAGAGCCCTCTCCCTTTGAGGGTGCAGAGCCGTTTTGGCGATCGTCCGGGGGACGATCGCTCGGCTCTGCAGGTTGGGTGAGGGTGGCCTAACCTACAAGGTCAAGCGCTCGCCTACGGCTTGCTCCCTCTCCCCGCTGGGGAGAGGGAGCTCCTGATCCAACTCAACTGAAATCGAGTCTAGGATTCCGGCCCAATCAGGCTGCGCTGGCGAACGGCGGAGATGCGATTACGCGCGACCGGCACGGTCAGCCCGTTGGATAGCCGAAGCCGCCAGTTGCGCCCGTCCCGCTCCGCTTCGATCACCGCGTCGGCCGCGACCCACCAGCTGCGATGCACCTGAAGCCCGCCATGGCCATAGCGCGCGATCGCGTCCTGGAACGCCATCAGCTCCAGCGTCGATCCGCCCGGCCGGTGCAGGCGGACATAGTGATCCTCCATCTGCAGGCAGAGGATCGGCCCGGCCAGCGGCATCGGCGCGCGTGCGGTATCCGCCACCACGCGCCGCCGCGCGCCGCGCGCATATTCGATCAGCAACCAGCCCGATGTCACCACCAGCATGGGAAAGAGCGTCTGGGCATACCAGTCGGGCGGATGCAGCCGCGCGGTTTGCCACGGCCAGATCCAGCGAGCCTCGGTCGCGGACGCCAGGCTCAGCGGCAGCGAGACGATCGCGAGCGAGAGCAGCAGGCCGAACCAGAGCGGCAGGCCATGCCGGCCGAGGAAACGCACCATGTGCGGCACGGTCAGGCCGCATATCACCGCGCCGAACATGCTCATGAAGGTCCAGTGCAGCACCAGCACCAGGAAGCTGCCGTTCAGATAGGAGCCGAACGGGCCGAAGACGCCCATCAGCGCGCCCGCGATCGCCGCAAAGGTCAGCAGCCGCGCCCACCAGCGCGGTCCGCCAATCTCCTCGTTCCAGCCCTCGATCCGCATCGTTCCGATTTGCCAAGCCATTTCCGGCCCCGCAACCCATCCGCCCACGGCCGAACCCATTCGCCCATTCGCGAAACGCGGCTGGAATCGCCCGGCAGGCCGCAGGATGGGGCCGATCGTCCTTCTGTTGGAGACGATCATGACGACCTCGACCCTGGCGCCACCCGTGCCTGGCATCCGCATCGCCGACCGCGGGCTCCTTATCTCGGTGGCGGCATCTTTGCTCGCGGGCGGGCTGCTCGCCGCCAGCTACGCGCTCCACCCCTTGTGGTGGGCGGCGTGGCTTGCTCCGATCGCGCTCCTCGCGGCGACCACGGGCCGCGCCCGCAACCTCTGGACCACCAGCGCGATTGCTGGCGCCACCGCGACCCTGCCCTTGATCCCTTATTATCTGAGCCTGCTCGGGCCGGGGCTGGTCGCAAATGTCATCCTGCTTCGGATATTGCTGCTGCTGCTTGCGCTCGGCCTGACCCGGTTCGCCACGGCGCGCTTGCCGCTGGGGCTGGCGATGCTGGTCTTTCCCGGCGCGGTTGCCGCGATCGAGCAGGTCATGCTCGCGACGTCGGTCAACGGCGCCGCCGGCAGCATCGCCTACAGCCAGAGCGACATTCCCGGCCTGATCCAGGTCGCGGCGCTTGGCGGCGTGCCTGCGGTCGCGTTCCTCGTCCTGCTCCCGGGCTCGCTGGTCGGTCTGCTCCTGACCCGTGTCTGGCCCGCCGCACAGCGCGTCGGCGCGATCGCGGCACTAGTCCTGCTCGGCCTCGCGGTCGCGCTCTTCTCGGCGGTGCATATGCGGCGCGATGCCGGGCAGATGCGGGCGGTGATGCTCGCGACCGACCGTTTCCAAGGTATTCCGACCGACTGGAACAAGGTGTGGAATGCCTATGCTCCCGCCGTCGCCAAGGAGGCGCCGCGCGGTGGGCTGGTGATTCTGCCTGAGAAGATCGCCCTGCTCGATACCAATGCCGCCGACGCGGCCGTGCGCGAAGTGTCGGCCGCAGCGAAAGCAAGCGGCGCCACGCTGGTGGTCGGCGTTGAGGTGAAGGGCGATATCTATCGCAACCGAGCGCTGATCGCGTCGCCCGACGGCCGCACTGCCTGGTACGACAAGCAACGCATGGTCCCGGGCCTGGAGGCGCGCGACAAGCCCGGGACGACGCCCTTCTTTTCGGAAATCGGGGGCGTGCCGTTCGGCGTGGCGATCTGCAAGGATATGCATATCCCTTCGATCGGCCGCGAATATGCGGGCCGGGTCGGGCTGATGGCGATCCCCGCCTGGGATTTCGGCCGCGACGGCTGGATGGGCGCGCGCATGACCGCGATGCGCGCCGTCGAAAGCGGTTATGCCATCGCCCGCTCTGCGCGCGACGGCCTGGTCGGCGGCTATGACAGTGCCGGCCGCGTGATCGGCGAGGCACGTTCGGTTGACGGCGTGGCGGTGGCGCGCATGTCGATGCCCGCGACCGTGCGGCCCACGCTCTACGGCCGGATCGGCGACCTGTTCGGCTGGGTCTGTGTCGCTGGCATGGCGCTGCTCGCGGGCTGGGCGGGGATCGCTGTCCTGCGTCGCGCGCGCAATTGAGCTAAGCTGGCGCCGAAAGGCGGAGCTTATGCCGATGATCCTGATACTGGCCGCGCTTGCCGCCCAGGCGGCGCGGCCTTGTTCCATCACCGATTCCCATGATGCGGCAGGCCTGCGCGCGGCCGAGGCGCGCTGGGTGCATCTGCTCGAGACACGCGACGCCGATGGCCTAGCCTGCCTGTTCGCCCCTGAATTCGTGGACATCAGCTGGGCCGGCCAGCGTGTTCCGCGTCTGCAGGTCCTGGCGGCCTTGCCACATCGCCCCGACACAAGCCTCGAACTGAGTGAGATCGACGTAATGCTGCGCGGTACGATCGGGATCGTCCACGGGCTCAACCGGCAGGTGGACGGGATGGGGAAGGCAATCGGTGCGGTGCGCTTTACCGATATTTTCATCTATCGCGACCGCCGCTGGCAAGCCGTGTCCGCGCAGGAAACATTGGTGCGCACCAGCGGATAAGGGAAGGTAAGGCGACGGCATAAGGGAAGCGCCGTCTCCCCTTCCCCCATTCGGGCCATGCCGCCCGGGACCAGGCTTCATGCTCGACCCGTTCGCAGGGTGGACGAGACGCCGCGGCGCCGCAGGCTTTTTGCGGCGGGTGTCCGGCCGGTGGGGCAAGGGTCCCGCCGCCCCGCCAACCGCCGAAATATGCTGCGAACGGCATCGGATACCGCACCGGCGACCGCATTTTTGCTGCGCAAAAAAGTTTGCAAAACAACTGCTAGCGCGATCGTTTCATTACTGTATCAATTAACCATGAATGTGGCATCATGCCGCATGCGATCGAAGGCCTGGGGCCTGCGTCGCGCGATTGCTGAGGCGCAACCCCCAAAGCGCCTCGGGGGGGCCGGTCGCCACCGCGGCCGGCCCTTACGCGTTTTCGTCTGTGCCGCACCGGCCCGCACCCCCCACCCGACCTCCCAGGCAGCCTACCATATGGGAGGTCGGGTGGGGGTGCGGGCCGGTGCGGCCAAGGTCCGGCAGATGCCGAAGCGCACATCTTAAGGAGCCTCAGCCCTGATCCTCGTAGGCGAACTGCAATATGCCCCAGTGGCGGCCCTTCACGTGGATCGACGCGATCACCTGTTTCAACAGCACCACGCCGCCGCCCGCCACGCTGCGGCGATAGGCCTTGATGCAGAAGGGCTGCGCGATCAGGCACTGTTCGCGCGTGTCGGGAAAATCGAAGATCATGCCCTGGCGCGCATGCTCGGCATTCCAATCGTCCTGGCCGGGGCGTTGCGCCTGCGCGCGTTCGGGCATGGCGACCGCGCCATAAGCGTTGCGGTCGGTGAAGGTCATGCCGAAGAAGCCCTTATAGCCGCGCGCCTTTTCCTGATGCGGGCGCGCCGCCGCCACGATCAGCTCCTGCGCGGGATGGCTGTAGAGCGGCGGATTGCTGCCCGGGATCTGCTTATAATTCTGGCTGAACAGATCGGCCTCGCTCAGCCGGCCGTCGGCGATCGCCTGCTCCAGCTTGGCCGACACGTCCTTGGCGGCATCCAGCCCGAAGCGGATATAGGGCGAATCCGGAATCTCGGTGCCGCTTTCGGCGAAATATTGCAGCAGTTCGTTGGTGTCGTTGCTGACGTGCGTCACGCGGTCGGACAGGCGCTGCAGGCCGCTTGCATTGTCGGTCGAGGTCGCGCTGAGCGCGCCCAGGCCCGCATGGACATTGTCGACTGACGCGACCATCGATCCGATCCGGTCGGCGACGCTGTCGCTGATGTCCGACAGGCCGCGCATCAGCGATCCCAGCCGTTCGACCAGAGCTTCGATGTCCTGCGCGCCGGCATGCGCCGAACGCGCCTTGGCGGTGCCGTCGTTGATCCGATGCAGCATGCGGTCGGCCTCGCCGGTCAGCGCGACGATCGAATCCTCGATCGTCTGCGTCGCCTGCGCGGTTTCCTGGGCAAGCTTCTTCACCTCGCTCGCGACCACGGTGAAGCCGCGGCCCGCACCGCCCGCGCGCGCTGCCTCGATCGTGGCGTTGAGCGCGAGCAGGTTGGTCTGGCTGGCAATGTCGCGGATCGCGCCGGTGACCCGGCCCACGGTCGACAATGCATTGGTGAAGGCTTCGAGACCGGCGTGGATGTGCGTGACCTGGTCGATCAGCTCCAGCACGTTGGCGGTCGCGCCCGACAAACGACGGTTGCTGTCGTCGATCACGCTGCGTGCCGCGGTTGCGTTCTCGCGCGCCTCCTGCGCGGCGTGCGTCACGTTCTGGCCATTCTCGGAAAGCCGGTCGGCTTCGCCGCGGATGGTAGCGATGGTCGACGCCTGTTCGGTCACGCGAGTCGCGAGTTCCGAAATATCGGCCTGAAGGTCGAGCGTGCGGATGCCGAGCTCGCCCGACATCTTCGCCGCCCGCATGATCGTCTGGTTGCTGGACATGTGCGTACCCAGGGGAAGCTGCTTCTTTGGGGCAAGGCTATAGATTGGGTTCGTTAACAGGCCTTTAGCAACGGCGTTCGCGACCGCTGCGCCAGACTATTTCGCGCGTCATCAAATCGAAACGGAGCCGTCACCAAAATCACATCGAGCCTCGGCTAGGCCCCGCCGATCTTGCACTGCAGCAAACCGGGGACACCATGGCTCGCACGACTGTATCTTTGCTCGCCCTCACCATCGCCAGCCTCGCGCCCGCGGCGGTTCATGCCGCCGACCGGGCGGATGCCGCCCCAGCCGCCGCACCGGCCGATGCTGGCGCTCCGGCCGATGGCGCCGACGCCGGCGACGCGGGTACGGTGGTCGTGACGGGCGCCAAGATCACGCGCTCCGCCACCACCATATCGCAGGCCGAGATCCAGAAGATCCTGCCGGGCGCCTCGCCGCTGAAGGCGATCCAGACCTTGCCCGGCGTGCTCTACATCACCGCCGATCCCTGGGGTAACAACGAGCAGAATGCCCAGATCTTCATCCACGGCTTCAACTTCCAGCAGCTCGGCTACACGATGGACGGGGTGCCGCTGGGCGACCAGAATTACGGCAATTACAACGGCCTCTCGCCGCAGCGCGCAGTGGTGTCGGAAGATGTCGGCCGCGTCATCGTGACCACCGGCGCGGGCGATCTCGGCACCGCCTCGACCAGCAATCTCGGCGGCACGATCGAAACGATCTCCTCCGATCCGGCGCACCAGTTCGGCATCCTCGCCAACCAGACGGTCGGCAGCTACGGCACGTCGCGCACCTATGTCCGGATCGACAGCGGCACGCTCGGCGGCAACAACGCAGTCTATGTCTCGGGCGTGCGCCAGCGTGCCCGCGCCTGGGATTTCAACGGTATCCAGGGCGGCTGGCAGGCCGACGCCAAGTTCGTCCACGACGACAATGCGGGCAAGCTCACCCTCTTCTTCGATTATTCGGACAAGAAGGAGCCGAACGAGGACGCGACCGTCTTCCGCATCCCGGCGACCACGCCGGCGCAGGCCTATACGCCCGATACGCGCCCCTTTTTCTATGACGATCTGGCCGGGATGCGCACTTACATGGATGCGTTCGGCAATACGCCCGCGGCGCAGGGCAGCAATTACCGCAATTATTATTCGGACGCGCAACGCACCGATTATCTGACCTACGCGCGCTATGACGCGCACCTCGCGTCGAACGTCACCTGGTCGACCACCGGCTATTATCATCATGACGATGGCGTCGGCGTGGTGGCGGGGCCGCTCGGTCAGTCGATCACCGTGGTCCAGGCCTATCTCGATCCCAATTATGCGACCGACTGCCATTTCGGCACCAACGGCAACGGCGCGCTGCCGAGCGGCTGCACCAAGATGACCGCCGCGCAAGCGGCCGCGCTTGGGAACCAGCTTTACGCCGCGACCGGCGGCTCGGGGCTGCTGACCCGCACCACCGAATATCGCATCGATCGCAAGGGCGTGATCTCCACGCTCGTCGCCGACCTCGGCGCCCACCATATCGAGCTGGGCGGCTGGTTCGAACGCAACAGCACCACCCAATGGCGCCGCTGGTACGGCTTCGACGTCAACCATCCGGACGCGAGCTCGCCCTACATCCGCCCGTCCAACCCGCTCTTCACCCAATATCAGGGCGAGGCGCGCGTGAGCGACCTTCAGCTCCACGCGCAGGACACGTGGAAGGCGACCAGCCGCCTGACGATCGAGGCCGGCCTCAAGACTAGTGCGCAATGGGCGCAGGGCTGGTTCCCGGTCCAGCCGGTCACCGGCTCGCTGTCGGGCCTGAGCGGTGGCCTGCCCAGCGGCACGATCGACACCAAGAAATGGTTCCTGCCCGCCATCGGCGCCACTTACGAGCTGACCGATCACGAGCAGCTCTATTTCAACGTCCAGAAGAATATGCGCCAGTACATGGTCTATCTGGGCGGCGGCTCGCTCTCGCCCTGGTTCAGCGGCAGCCAGTCGGCCTTCGACGCCTTCAAGGCGCAGGGCCGCCCCGAAACCTCCTGGACCTATGAAGGCGGTCTCAAATCGCACCGCAGCTTCTCGGGCCTGCTCACCGGCTTCGACGCGCAGCTCAATTATTATCACGTCGTGTTCAACGATCGTCAGCTCGGCATCGCGACCAACCCGGGCGGCATCGCCGGCGGCGCGATTACCGGCGGCACCTCGGTGCTGGTCAATGTCGGCAGCGTGCACACCGACGGTGTCGACGCGGCCTTCACCTTCCGCTTCGGCCCGGCTTTCTCCTTCTACAATGCGACGTCCTACAATTCGTCGACCTATCAGAGCGATTACACCTCGACCGCGAGCGGCATCGGCGCCGCGACAGGCACCTGTATCGGCGGGCTGGCGGTCGTGAACGGCGTGGTGCCGACCTGCGGCAAGCAGATCCCGGGTAGCCCCAAATGGATGAACAAGTCGGTCGCGACGCTCAATGTCGGCCCGTTCGAGGCGCAGCTCGTCGGCGATTATGTCGGCAAGCGCTATGCGACCTATGTCAACGATACCAATATCGGCTCCTACTTCCTGACCTCGCTGCGGATCGGTGCCGATCTGCCCGTGGGCTGGCTGCGCCTGCACAAGGCCAATATCGCGCTCAACGTGACCAACCTGTTCCAGGAAAAGGGCTGGTCGACCATCTCGGTCGGCTCGGCCACCAACAGTTATTCGGTCTATCCGATCGCGCCGCGCCAATGGTTCCTGACCTTCTCGGTCGGCTTCTGATATGAGCGGCTTCAGCCGCAGGGAGGCGGTCAAGCTGATGGGCGCTGCAGCGGTAGCGGCGGGCGCCGGTGGCGCGCTGGCCGCGCCGCTGGCGCGCAAGGTCGAGATATTCGGGCATCGCGGCGCCTCCGCACTGCGGCCCGAACATACGCTCGCTTCCTACGCCAAAGCGATCGCGGACGGTGCCGACTATATCGAACCCGATCTGTGCATCACCAAGGACGGCGTACTGGTCGCGCGGCACGAGAATAACATCGTCGAGACGACCGATGTTGCGCAGCATCCCGAATTTGCCGGCCGCAAGACGGTCAAGATCGTCGACGGCGAACGCCAGGAAGGCTGGTACACCGAGGATTTCACGCTCGCCGAGCTGAAGACCTTGCGCGCGATCGAGCGCCTGCCCCAGCTCCGCCCGCACAATGCGGCGATGAATGGCCAGTTCGACGTGCCCACCTGGGAAGAGATGATCGATTTCGCCGCGGCGGAATCGGCCGCGCGGGGGCGGATGATCGGGCTGGTGCCCGAAATCAAGCATTCGACCTATTTCGCGGGCATTGGCTTGGCCGTGGAGGACCGCTTCCTCGCGATCCTGGCCGCGCACGATTATACCCGCCGCTGCCCGCTCGAAATCCAGTCGTTCGAGATCGCCAATCTCAAATATATGCGCGCCAGGCTGGGCCGTCCGGCGCACACGCGGCTGATGCAATTGGTCGAGCCCGGCGCGGGCAAGCCCGCCGACGTGGTCAAGGCCGGCAGCGGCCCCAGCTTCGCCGAGATGGTGACGCCCGCCGGCCTCGCCGAGATCGCCATCTATGCCGACGTGGTCGCGCCCCCGACGCGCGCGATCATCCCGCTCGGCCCCGACAAGAAACTGGGCGCGCCCACCAGCCTCGTCGCCGACGCGCACAAGGCGGGCTTGCTCGTCCATGTCTGGACCTTCCGCCCCGAAAACTATTTCCTCGCCGCCGATTTCCAGGACGGCAACGGCCCCGCCGCGCGCAACGAAGCCGGCTCGGTCGCCGAAATCCAGGCCTATGTCCGTCAGGGCATCGACGGTTTCTTCAGCGACGATCCGGGCTTGGGGAAGAAGGCGCTCGACACGCTCTAAAATCCTCCCCGAGCTTGCTCGGGGAGGGGGACCATTGCGTAGCAATGGTGGAGGGGAAATTCCCGTCTGCCGAAATCCCCTCCACCGCCTTCGGCGGTCCCCCTCCCCCCCTGACGGGGGAGGATTTCAGTGCGGAAAGGCCACCCGCTCTCCCATCAATTTGGCGCCTCGCCGCAACCCGCGAAACCCCGTCAGAAATTGCGCCATCGTCTGCACCACGTCGCGCATCTGCCCGGGCTCGGCCGCCAGGCTCGCGCGCATCCGCGTGCGGTCGAACCCGCCGTCGGCCCGCATCGACACGGTGATCGCGTGCGGCAGCAGATGATCCGCCTCGTCGGATACGATCCGCGCGATCGCGAAGGGCAAGCCATAGGTCCGGGCGATCCGCGCCGCGACATGGCTTTCCATATCGACCGCCAGCGCATCATGATCCACGCCCAAAGCGCGCTTCTCCGCGATCGTGTCGATCATCCGTCCGTCCGCGAAAAATGCACCGACGCGCGCGCCCGGCAACCGCGCCGCGATCGCATCGCGCCAGGCCGGATCGCAGGCATGATCGACCGCGCCGCGCAAATGGCTTCCCACCACCCAGTCGCCGATCCGAAGGCCATCCGCCAGCCCGCCGGTCAGCCCGAAACTGACGATCCCCGCCGCACCCTCGCGCGCGGCGGCGTGGAGCCGTGCCTCCAGCCGTTCGGCAACGCCACCGCCCGCAATCGCGACGATCCCTGGCGCTTCGACGGTGTGCACTTCGCGCGTGAAGCCGGTCGCGAGGATGACCGGTAGCTTGCCTGACATGTTTGACCCCCGTTGGCTCTCTGGCAGCGTAACGGCATCTTCTCAAACCGTCATCCCGGCGAAAGCCGGGATCCATCTCCGGCGCCTATTCTCTACTCCCGACCGGCAGGTGATGGGGTTCCAGCTTTCGCTGGAGCGACGAGAAAAGGTCGGTCGCATCGAGCTCAGGATTTGAGGCAGGCAATCAGCCCGGTGACGACCGACTTGGTCTCCTGCACGTCGCGCACGCGCACCGTGTCGAGCCCCAACGTCTTTGCCGGATAGTCATTCCCACCCGGAAAGATCGCGTCGCCCAGAAACAGGATCGCGTCGAGCCCGACGCCCACCGTCTCGCTCAGTTTTCTGAGGCCATAAGCCTTGTCGACGCCCTTGCGCGTGATGTCGATCGAGGTCGATCCGCCGATATTGATCGAAAGGTCTGGCAGCATGCCTTGCAGGATCGCCTGCAATTTCTTGCGCTTCTCGTGATCCGGATCCCATTTGTCCTTGGCCTCGAGCGGCGCCTGCTGGCCGAGCGCAGAGAAGGTGACCTGGCTGCCGCGATCCTCGATCTGCTCGCCCCAGGTCTGCTCATGCGCATAGCCGGCCTGCTCGACTGCTTTCTGCAGCGATTCCCGGATCTGCTTGCCTTCGTCTTCGGTGAAAAGCTCGGCGTAGATCGCTTTCCATGCGCCATCCTGATGGCGGTAGAGCTTGGTTCCCGTGGTCGGCTGGATGATGAAATTGTCGAGATTGGCGCGGTCCGGCATCCGGCTCACCACCTGCTTCTCGAACTGCGGCCAGTCGCCGCCCGAGATGATATCGACCATCGCCACCTGCGTGAGCTGGGCGAGCAGATCCGCCATCTCGTCGTCCAGCGCCTGCTTGCTCAGCGCGAGCGTGCCGTCGAGATCGAACGCGATAAGCTTCTTCATTTAGTCCCCTTTGAGCATCGGCAGGAGGATCGTGTCGATCGCATGCGCGACCCCGTCCTCGTCATTGCTGGTGGAGACATAAGTCGCCTTGGCCTTCACCGGTTCCGGCGCCTGGCCCATCGCGATCGCGATCCCCGCGCGCTCGAACATCGGCACGTCGTTGAACTGATCGCCCAGCACCGCCACGTCGCGGATATCGACCCCCGCGATCCGCGCGAGCGTGGCGACGCCGTCGCCCTTGTTTGCCATTGGATGGGTGAGGTCGAGATAATAGGTCTGCGACATGCCGATCGTCGCGATGCCGCCGAACGCCGCACGCATCTTCGCCTGCAGGTCGAGCAGCAGGTCATGATTGTCGCTGACCCAGGTCAGCTTGTCGACCTCGCCGAACAAGGGCGTCATGTCGGTCTCGACGATCGGCTGCTGCGCCGATGCCAGCACCTCATGCGGCACATGCGGATTGCCCGGATCGACGATGTGCCAACGTCCCTCCGCGAAGATCCACGGCGTCGCGCCCGACTGACCAGCAATCGCGAAGCTCTGCTCGACCGCCGACCGATCCAGCGTGTGACGCTCCACGATCGAGCCGTCCGGCGCGATCACCGTGCCGCCGTTGAAGGCCGCGATCGGCCCGGTCGGCCTGAGCGCGTCGACCAGGAAAGCGATCCCCGACGGCGGCCGCGCGCTGATGATGGTGAAAGGCACGCCCGCCGCCTGCAACCGCGCCACGGCATCGATCGTGGGTTGGGTGAGTTTCTTGTCGTGATTGACGAGCGTGCCGTCGACGTCGCTGATTACAAAGTTCAGGCTCATGCGATTTCGTGCCATTCCCGTCCATCGCGTTCGATCAATTCGGCCGCGCATTTGGGCCCGTCCGATCCGCGCTTGTAGATTTCGACCTTGGCCTTGCTCTTCGACCAGAGGTCGAGGAAGGGCTGCACCGCCGCCCAGCCCGCCTCGATCTGGTCGGCGCGCTGGAACAAGGTCTGGTCGCCCATCATCATGTCGTAGATCAAAGTTTCGTAGCCGGTCCGCCCGCCGATCTTGAACTGCTCGGCATATTTGAAATCGAGCGCGACCGGCACCGCCTGCATCTTCGGCCCGGGCTTCTTGACCATGAAGTCGAGGTCGATCCCCTCATTGGGCTGCAATTGCAGGATCAGCCGGTTGGGCGGCAATTGCGCGACCGCGGTCTCGCGGAACAGCGCCAAGGGCACCGGCTTGAAGGTGATCACGATCTCGGTATCGCGTGCCTTTAGCGCCTTGCCGGTGCGCAGATAGAAAGGCACGCCCGCCCAGCGCCAGCTATCGACCCATAATTTCAGCGCGACATAGGTTTCGGTATTGCTCTTCGGGTCGACGTCGGCGGCCTTGCGATAATCGGCATATTGGCCGCGCACGCCGTCCGCCTCGGCTTCCTCTTTGGTCGGGATGCGGACCGCTGACAGGAATTTGGCCTTCTCGCCGCGGATGGAATCGGCGGCGAGGTCGTTGGGCGGCTCCATCCCGACCATCGCCATCAACTGGAACAGATGGTTGGGCACCATGTCGCGGAGCGCGCCGGTCGCGTCGTAGAAGGATCCGCGCGTCCCGACATCCACCGTCTCGGCCGCAGTGATCTGCACGCTGTCGATATAGCGGTTGTTCCACACCGCCTCGAGCCAGGGGTTGGCGAAGCGCGCGACCATGATGTTCTGGACCGTCTCCTTCCCCAGGAAATGGTCGATGCGGTAGATCTGACTCTCGTCGACCACCGCCAATATCTGCTTGTTGAGCGCTTTGGCCGAGGCAAGGTCATGCCCGAACGGCTTCTCCACCGCGACCCGGCGGAAGGCGCCTTTCTTCTCCTCCATCAATCCCGCTTTCGCGAGACTCTCGATCACGGGTCCGAAGAATTTGGCCGGGGTCGCAAGGTAGAAGACGACATTGCCCGCCTTGCCGAGCTTGCCTTTCAGATCCTCGAACATCTGATCCTTGGTGAAGTCGCCCTTCAGATAGGTGATCCGCTTGCGCAGCGCCTTCCAGTCGCCATCCTTGGGCGCGAATTCGTCGAGGCCCTTGCGCAGCATCTCGTCATCGCCCTCGCTCGAACCGATGCCGACGATGTCGAGATCGTCGCCGATCAGCCCGTCACCGCACAGGTGCACGATCGCGGGCACGAGCAGCCGTTTGGCAAGATCGCCCGTCCCGCCGAAGATAACCAGGGTCGCGCGGGGCGCCTGCTTCAGTGCTGCAGCCATTCACTTCCCTCCGTCACCCCGGACTTGTTCCGGGGTCCACCGTGACCCGGGCGGGCAGGGTGGGGTGATGGGTGGATGCCGGAACGAGCCCGGCATGACGACTTATGGCCGTCGGTAACATCCAACCTATTGCGGAATCTCGACGTGGCCGCCGAAGCCGAACCGCATCGCCGACAATATCTGATCGCCGAACGTATGCTCGATCCGGCTGCGGTAGCGCGCGAACAAGGCGGCGGTCAGCACGTTGGCCGGGACCGCTTCCTCCATCGCCGCCTCGATCGTCCAATGGCCCTCGCCCGAATCCGCGACATTGCCCGAAAATTGGGAGAGGGTGGGGTCCTTGGCGAGCGCGATCGCGGTCAGGTCGAGCAGCCAGGACGATACGACCGATCCGCGGCGCCACACCTCGGCGATATCCTTGAGGTTGAGGTCGAAGCGCTCGTCCTCGGGCAGGCGTTCCGACTTCTTCGTCTTCAATATGTCGAAGCCCTCGGCATAGGCCTGCATCAGGCCATATTCGATGCCGTTGTGGACCATCTTCACGAAATGGCCTGCACCCGCCGGTCCAGCATGGATATAGCCTTTCTCCGCGCGTGAATCCTCCTGGGTGAGCCCGGGCGTGCGCGGGATCGTGCCGACGCCCGGCGCGAGCGCGTCGAAGATCGGGTCGAGATTGCCGACCACGTCCTCCGGCCCGCCGATCATCATGCAATAACCGCGCTCCAACCCCCACACGCCGCCCGACGTGCCGACGTCCACATAATGGATCTGCTTTTCGCGCAGCGCCTTCGCGCGGCGGATATCGTCTTTGTAAAACGTATTGCCGCCATCGATGATGATGTCGCCCGGCTCCGCGATCTCGGCCAGTTGCTGGATCGTATTCTCGGTGATCTCGCCTGCGGGCAGCATCACCCAGAAGATCGCCGGCTTGGCGAGCTTCGCCTTCATGTCCTTGAGGTCGGACGCGCCCATCGCGCCTTCGCCGACCAGCTTGTCGATCGCCGGCTGGTCGCGATCATAGACCACGCCTTCATGCCCCTTCTGCATCAACCGACGGACGATATTGCCGCCCATCCGGCCAAGACCGATCATTCCGATCCGCATGATGTTTGACTCCGATTAGTTCTGAAGGGCTTCTTCGACCAACGCCTCAAGCCGGCCCAGGTCCCCGGTCTTGAGGTGCACGCGCAGCACGCGTTGCCCGCGCGAGGCGAGCACGTCCAAATCGCCACGGGCCTGCGCCACCTGGACCGTGCCGAAGCTGGCACGGTGATTGGGTACCGCGAGATCGGGGTCGGGCGTACGCGTGATCTCCAGGAACACGCCCGTCTTGGGCCCGCCCTTGTAGGCCTGGCCGGTCGAATGAAGGAAACGCGGGCCGAAGCCGGCGACGGTCGCGACGCCCTTGGCCTCGACCACCGCCTCGCGCATCCGCGCGATCGCTTCCTCATGCTCGTCGTTGCGCTCGATATAAGCGAGGAAGCCGAAATAATTGCCCGCCTCCAGGCTCGCGAAATGCGTGCGCAAAATCTCGACCGGATCGCTCGGCGCGAAGCCATGATCGCCCGGCGCGAAAAAGGCGATGTCCGCATCCTCGTGGAACGGCGTCTCCGGCGCCAGGCTGCCCGATTTCTCATAGGCATCGATCAGCTGGCGCGTCTGGATCTTGGCATCCTCGACGTCGGGCTGGTCGAACGGATCGATCCCGATCACCGCGCCCGCAATCGCGGTCGCAATCTCCCAGCGGAAGAATTCCTGGCCGATCAGGCCCTTGTCGGCGAGCGTGAACTTCACCACCGGCTGGCCGGCGGCGATCAGCTCCGCCACCTGCTTGTCGAGGTCGGGATCCTCATCACCCTTGAGGCTGAGCACCGCGAACAGGCGGTCCGCACCATAATCCTCCGCCGGGCTCAACGGCTCCAGATCGACCGGCACGATCCCCTTGCCATGCTTGCCCGTCGATTCCGCCAGCAATTGCTCCAGCCAGGCCCCGATCGGTTCCAGCTCGGGCGTGGTCAGGATGGTCAGCTTGTCGCGGCCTGCATTGGCGGCCTCGCCCATGATCACGCCCAGCTGCACGCCTGGATTCTGCGCGGGCGGCGCGTCGGGACCGCAGGCCTGCACCATCGGCGCAGTCTTGGCGAAGAAGTCCTCGACGTCGATGCCCATCATCGCCGCCGGCACCATGCCGAACACCGACAGCACCGAATAGCGGCCCCCGATCGCGGGATCGCCGTGGAAGATGTCGAAATAATCGTGGTCCTTGGCGACCTTCTCCAGCTTCGAGCCCGGATCGGTCACCGCGACGAAGCGGCTGCCATCCTTGCCCGACAGCTCCCAGAAATATTCGCGCAGCAGCTCGGGCTCCATCGTCGAACCCGACTTGGACGCGACCAGGAACATCGCCTCCTTGGGATCGATCTTGCCCGCGACCGTGCTGATCTGACCCGGGTCGGTGGAGTCCAAAGCCTGGACGGTCGGGTAACCTGGCGCCGCACCGATGATCTCGGCCAGCACTTCGGGCCCGAGACTCGAACCGCCCATGCCGAGCAGCACCACATCCTTATGGCCCTTGGCCTTCGCGGCGACCTTCTTCAGCTGTGCGAAATCGACCTGGCGGCCCTGACCCGCGGCGAGCCAGCCGAGCCACTTGGCCTCGTCGCCGTCGGTCCAGACGCTGGCGTCCTTGGCCCACAGGCGGCGCGACCAGGCGGCCGCGCGCGCCTTCTCAAGGCCGTCAGTTACTGTTTTTTTTTGAGCCTCCGGCAGCGCCGGCTCCATTCCGTTCAGTTTGTCGCCCGCCAATTTGTCCTTCTTGGCGGCGATCGCGCCAAGCAGGGTGTCGGCGGCATCGGCGAACAATTTCACGCCATCCTCGACCAGCTTGGTCGTGACGCCGTCAAGGTCGAGGCCCAGCCGTTCGGCCTCGGCCAGTATCTTTTTCGCCTCGTCGACATTGGCATCGAGCGTGCGCGCGACCGTGCCATGGTCGCGGAACGCGTCCATCGTCTTGGGCGGGATCGTGTTGACCGTGTCGGGTCCGATCAGGCTGTCGACATACAGCGTGTCGGGGAAGGCGGGGTCCTTGGTGCCGGTCGACGCCCACAGCAGCCGCTGCGGCTGCGCGCCCTTGGCCGCGAGCTTCTGCCAGCGGTCCGACTTCACGAAGTCGAGATACCATTGATAAGCCAGCTTGGCATTGGCGATCGCGACCTTGCCGCGCAGTGCCTTGAGCGCATCCGCGTCCTTGTCGCCCGCCGCCACGCGCTCGTCGATCTTCTTGTCGATCTGCGCGTCGATACGGCTGACGAAGAAGCTCGCCACCGACGCCAATTTGTCGATCGGCTGCCCCTTGGCGACTCGCGCCTCCAGCCCCTCGACGAACGCCATCGCCACCGCGACATAGGCGTCGTTGCTGAACAGCAAAGTGACGTTGATGTTGATCCCGTCCTCGATCAGCTGCCGGATCGCGGGCACGCCCGCCTGCGTGCCCGGCACCTTGATCATCAGGTTCGGCCGGTCGATCTGCTTCCACAGCCGCCGCGCTTCCTCGATCGTGTCCTGCGTGCCGTTGGCGAGGTAAGGCGACACTTCCATGCTGACATAGCCGTCATGGCTGCCGGTCTTGTCGTAGACCGGGCGCAGCGTCTCGCACGCCGCCTGGATATCGCTGATTGCCAACGCCTCATACGTGTCGACCACGCTCGCTTGCGGATTGGCCTCGACGAAACTCTTGAACTGCGCGTCATAGGCCTCGCCCTGGCCCATCGCCTTTTCGAAGATCGAGGGGTTGGAGGTGACGCCCGTCACGCCGTCCTCGGCGACAAGCTTCTTCAAGCCACCTTCCTCAAGGAATTTGCGGTCGACGAAGTCGAGCCACGGGGCCTGGCCGCTGGCGCGGAGCTGTTCGAGCAGAGAGGTCATGATTACTTGCCCTTCCCGAGCATGTCGTTGGCGGTGCTCACGACATTCTCGACCGTGAACCCGAACTTGTCCTGGAGCTTGGCGATCGGCGCGGAGGCACCGAAGCTGTGCATCGTGATGGTGCGGCCGGCGAGGCCGACATAGCGGTCCCAGCCCACTTCGCTGCCCATCTCGATCGCAAGGCGCTTGGTGACGTTGGCGGGCAGGACCTTGTCCTTGTAGGCCTGATCCTGCTTTTCGAAGAGGTGCCAGCTCGGCATGGACACCACTTGGGAACGCACCCCCGCTTCGGCAAGCTTCTCGTGCGCCGCGACTGCGAGGCTGACCTCGCTGCCCGCGCTGATGAGCAGGATTTCGGGGTCGCCGCCCTTGGCCTCGGCCAGGATGTAAGCGCCCTTGGTCAGCCCTTCCGCGCTTGCATATTTGCCGCGGTCCAGCGTCGGCAGCGCCTGCCGCGAGAAGATGAGCGCGGTCGGCTGGTTGTTGTTCTGGATCGCTACGCGCCATGCCCAGGCGGTCTCGTTCGCATCGCACGGCCGGATCACATCCAGCCCAGGGATCGCGCGCAAGGAGACGAGCTGCTCGATCGGCTGGTGGGTCGGGCCGTCCTCGCCCACGCCGATCGAATCATGCGTGAAGACGAAGATCGCGCCGATCTCCATGATCGACGCCAGCCGGATCGGCGGACGCATATAATCGGAGAAGACCAGGAAGGTCGCGCCGTAGGAACGCAGATGCGACAGCGCCATGCCGTCGACGATCGATCCCATGCCATGCTCGCGCACGCCGAAATGCATGTTGCGGCCGCCATAGGAATCCGCCTCGAACGAACCCGCATTGTCGATCAAGGTCTTGGTCGAGGGCGCCAGGTCGGCCGATCCGCCCACCAGCCAGGGCAGCTTGGGCGCGATCGCGTTCAACACCTTGCCGCCGGCGTCGCGCGACGCCATGCCCTTCTCGTCCGCCGGGAAGGTCGGGATGTCCGCATCCCAGCCCTCGGGCAATTTGTCCGCGAACAAGGCGTCCAGTTCCTTGCCCAGATCGGGATAGGTCTGCTTGTACTTGGCGAGCAACTTTTCCCACTCTTCGCGCAGCGGCTTGCCGCGGCTGGAAATCGCGTCGCGGAAGCGCTCGGCCACACCGTCGGGCACCAGGAATTGCGCGTCGGGCCAGCCATAGGCCTTCTTAGTCCCGGCAATGTCCTCGGCGGTCATCGCCTCGCCATGCGCCTTGGCGGTGCCCGCGATCGAGCTGCCGTAGCCGATGATCGAATGGACCACGATCATCGTTGGCTTGTCGTCGGTCTTCTTGAACGTCTCGATCGCTGCCGCGACTGCCTTGCAGTCGTTGGCGTCGTCGACATGGATCACGTTCCAGCCATAAGCCTGGAAGCGCTTGCCCACATCCTCGTCGAAGGCGAGGTCGGTACGGCCCTCGATCGACACATGGTTCGAATCGTAGATCCAGCACAGGTTGGAAAGCTTGAGGTGCCCCGCCAGGCTGCCCGCCTCGCTCGCGACGCCCTCCATCATGTCGCCGTCGCCGCAGAAGACGTAGACGTCATGGTCGAAGATCGGGAAGTCGTCCTTGTTGTAGCGCGCCGCCAGCCACCGTTCGGCGATCGCCATGCCGACCGAATTGCCGCAGCCGGCGCCCAACGGGCCGGTCGTGGTCTCGACGCCGGTCGTGTGGCGATATTCGGGATGGCCCGGCGTCTTGGAACCGAGCTGACGGAAATTCTTGATGTCGTCCAGGCTGACCGCGGGCTTGCCGGAGAGCTTGCCGTTCTTGTCGATCTCCCTGATCCCCGCGAGGTGGATCAGCGAATAAAGCAGCATCGACGCGTGGCCGACTGAGAGCACGAAACGGTCGCGATTGGGCCAGTCGGCCTTGTCCGGATCGATGCGCAGGAATTGCGACCAGAGCGTGTAGCCGACCGGCGCCAGGCCCATCGGCGTGCCGATATGGCCCGAATGGGCCTTGGCCACGGCGTCCATCGCCAGGGTGCGGATCGTATCGATGCCAAGCCGCTCGGGCGAGCCGTCCTCATGAACGTCGGAGGAGGCAGTGCTGGTCGACATGTGATTCCCTTCTTTTGAGGGTCGGTTCAGGCAGGAGGGCCGATAGACCCGATACGAACGGATGCGCAACGGTGGGCGTGGCGCAGATAAACTTTCCATCACTCAAACAAGGCAGGTCGCCTTTAGCTCCCCTCGTTACGCCCCGTAAAGGTAGCGCTACCATCTTTCGCGCAATAGAGTCCCGCCACTTCGGTCACGAACAGACCATGGCCCAGCATGCCGGGGATCGATGACAGGCGCGCGGCAAGCGCCGCCGGATCGGCGATCGGCCCGAAATGACAGTCGAAGATCAGATTGTCCTGATCGGTGCGATAGGGCGCGCCGTCATTCTCGCGCAGCACCACCCGTGCGCCCATCTTCTCCAGCGCGCGGCCGACAAAGGCTTGGGCAAAGGGCAAGGTCTCGCACGGCACCGGCATCGTGCCGCCCAATTGCGCCACCTGCTTGGACGAATCCGCGATCACCACCATCCGCGCTGCCGCCGCCGCCACGCATTTCTCGCGCAGCATCGCCCCGCCCGCGCCCTTGATCGCGCGCAAAGCGGAATCGATCTCGTCCGCCCCGTCGATCGCCAGATCGATCTGCGCCACCCCGGCAAAGGGCAGCACCGGAATGCCGAGCCCCCTCGCTTGCTTCTCGCTCGCGATCGACGTCGCCACCGCCCGGAATTTGAGACCCTTCGCAAAGCGCCGCCCAAGCTCGTCGATCAGGAAGACCGCGGTCGACCCCGTGCCCAGCCCGACCAACATCCCATCCTTCACCTCCTCCGCGGCGGCGAAGGCGGCGGCTTGCTTGTCGGCGTCCTGGGACATGCGCGCCAGATGCGCCTCGATTTGATCGCGCGCAAGATCAGGCGCATGGTCGCGTTGCGGTTGGGCGCCGTATTGCCTTTCGTGCCAGTACAGTTCGGCTAAATCGTATCGGACCGTTACTGGTTTGGCGAAAGCATCCCGGCGCAAGGCGGAAAGACCATGCCGCCGGAGGACGCCACCTGATGATGCCGCTCGCCACCGTGATCCCGCTCGCGATCTTCTGCCTGGTCGCGACCATCACGCCGGGGCCGAACAATATGATGCTGCTCTCGTCGGGCGCCACTTACGGGTTTCGCCGTACCTCGCCGCACATCATCGGCATTTCGGTCGGCGGCGCGATCATGTCGACCTTGCTCGGCTTCAGCATCGCCAATGTCGCGAGCCGGCTGCCCGGTTTCTACACCGCGCTCCACATCGTCTCGTCGCTCTATCTGCTGTGGCTGGCGTGGCGCATCGCGCGCTCTACCGGATTGCGCGAGGTCAAGGCTGGCGGCCGGCCGCTGCGCGTGGTGGATGCCGCGATCTTCCAGTGGGTGAACCCCAAGGCCTGGGCGATCGCGCTCGGCGCATTGGCGGGTTTCGCGCGGCCTGCGCATCTCGTCGGCGACATCGCCGTGATCGTGCTGGTGCGCACGTTCGTCGGCCTTCCCAGCCTCTCGCTATGGGCGGGGTTCGGCCTGGTGCTGAAGCGCTATCTGAAAAGCCCGGTCGCGCTACGCGCCTTCAACATCGGCATGGCCAGCCTGCTGGTGCTCTCGCTCCTGCCCGAATTGCTGGAGATGCTGCCCGGCGGCCCCAAATTGCCCTTGTTGTGATCTCCGCGCGGGCGCCCAATCCCGCGTTTCCTCACAGACTATAGGCCATCACATAATCGCCGCTGCGCGTGCCGAGCCCGCTATGCCCGCCCGCCGCGATCACGACATATTGCTTACCGTTGATCGAATAGGACATCGGATTGGCCTGGCCGCCCGCGGGCAGGCGCGCGCGCCACAGGACGCGGCCCGTATTCTCGTCGATCGCGCGCAGATAATCGTCCGCGGTCGCGCCGATGAAGATCAGCCCGCCGCGCGTCACCATATTGCCGCCGATATTGAACACGCCCGTCTTGAACGCCAGGTTGAAATGCGTGCCGAACGGGCCGGTGTCGCGCGTCGTGCCGATCGGGTGCGACCACACGATCCTGCGCGTGACGAGGTCGATTGCGGTCAGCGTGCCCCAGGGCGGCGCGTGGCAGGGCACGCCGATCGCGTTGAGCCAGGGATGGACCATGCCGACATAAGGCGTGCCATATTGCGGCGCGAGGCCGGGCTTGATCTTGGGCTCGTTGCCCTGGCCGTTCCAGGCCGGCACCGCGCCGGATCGCTCATACGGTCCCCGCGGCTTCATCGTGATCATGAACGGGATGTAGTTGGCGTTGGCGATCAGCAGCTTGCGCTCAGGATCGATCGACGCGCCATGCCAGTCGATCACGCCGTCGAATGCGGGATAGACGATCGTCGGCTTGAGCTGCGGCGGCGTGAACTGGCCCTCATAATGCGCGCGGCGGAAGGCGATCCGGCACGCTATCTGGTCGAACGGGGTCGCGCCCCACATGTCGGCCTCGGTCAGCGTCTTGGGCGCGACCGAGGGAAGCCCGGTCGAGAAAGGCTGGGTCGCCGCCAGATATTCGCCCGGCACATGATCCTGCGGCACCGGCTTCTCGGTCACCTGCGCCAGCGGTCGCCCGGTGCGCCGGTCGAGCATGAAGAATTCGCCGCGCTTGGTCGTCTGGATCAGCGCGGGCACGATCTTGCCGCCCATCGGCAGGTCTACCAGCGACGGGCCGACCGGAATGTCCATGTCCCACACGTCGTGGTGCGTGGTCTGGAAATGCCAGCGCGGCGCACCCGTGGTGATATCCAGCGCGACCACCGAGCTACTATAGGCGTCGTCGAAAGGACGCCGGTTGCCGCCATAATAATCGGGCGTCGCATTGCCGAGCGGCAGGTAGACCAGGTTGAGCGCCGGGTCGGCCGAATAGGTGCCCCAGGCATTCGGCGTGCCGCGCGTCAGCATGTCGTTGGGGCCAGGATGCACGGCCTGCGCCGGATTGCCCAGGTCCCACGCCCAGACCAGCTTGCCCGTCACCGGATCGAACGCGCGTACCGCGCCCGATGGCTCGTTCTCGGCCTGGTTGTCATAGACCCAGCCGCCCGTGATCACGCGGTCATGCACCACCAGCGGCTGCGAGGTGACGAAGTGGAATCCGGCGGGGACATGGCCCAGATACTGAGTGAGCGAGATGAAGCCGTTCTGCCCGAAATCGCGGCATGGCTTTCCGGTATCGGCGTTGAGCGCGACCATCCGCGCGTCCAGCACCGGCGCGATGATGCGTCGCGGGCATTCGGCCGAACGCCCCGGCGGCGCCTGGTAATAAGCCACGCCGCGGCAGGCGAGATAGACGTCGGGCGCGGTATCGGCGTGCGGATCGAACACCCACTTCTTGCGCCCGGTCGCCGCATCCAGCGCGACCACCCAGCTATGCCCGGTGCAGAGGTAGAGCGTGTCCGCGACCTTGATCGGCGTATTCTCGAAATTGAATTCGTGTCCGGCGTCGGTGCCGCCTTTGTCCTCGCCGGGACGGATCGTGTCCCCGGTGCGCGTCATCCACGCGAGCTTGAGCTGGCCTACATTCTGGGGCGTGATCTGCGCCAGCGGCGAGAAGCGGTCCTGCAGCGGCGTGCGTCCATAGAAATGCCAGTCCGAATCCGGCACGGCCGCGTCGGAGCCGACCGGCATACGCGCGGCGGTGGCGATACCGTCCACCCCGTCGCGCTGCGCGAAGCCGGCGATCAGAACCACGATCGCGATCATCGCGGGGATCCCCGCTGCGAGCGGCGCGAACCGTGTCGCCGCGCCATCGCTTCGCGTGACCTGCGCGGGCGATCCAAGACGTTTGCGCACCCAGGGGAGCAGCAGCCAGAGCGCGAGCACGGTCGGCGCGACCAGCCGCGGCTCGAGCCGCCAGCCATTCAGGCCGGCTTCGGCCAGCGCCCAGACGATCGTGGCCAGCAGGACCAGGCCGTAAAGCCACAGCGCCTCGATCCGCTTTCGATACAGAAGCACGCCCGTGGCAGCGACGCCGATCCCGGCCAGCAGATAGTAAAAGGAGCCGCCCAGCGCGGCCAGCCACAGGCCGCCGATCATGAGCGCAAGCCCGATCAGGAGGAAGATCAGCGCGCTGATCCAGGGATGTCCGGACAAGGGAAAAGCGCGCGCGTCTTCGGGCATGACCTGCTCCTCCCGACAGCAATCATTACCCGGCGCGATGGTTCCTGCCGTCCTGACCGGTCAGGTCTTGCCCCGGCGCAACGCGACCGCGATGGCGGTGGCCGACAGGCAGACCGCGACGATCCCGATCGTCGTGCCGTAATGTGCCTCGGCGCGTTCGAAGGCGGGGCCGATCAGATAGCCCGCGCCGGTAAAGGCCGCGCCCCATAGGATCGCGGCCAATATGTCGAGCGGCACGAACAGCCGTTCGGAAACGCGCGACGTGCCGATCGCCACGGGCGCGACGGCGCGCAGGCCGTAAGCGAAGCGGAACAGGAAGGCGAAGCGCACCGGATAGCGCTCGATCAATTCCAGCGATCGGGCGAAAGCGGGCCGGTCCATCACGCGCCGCACCAGCCGGTTGTCGCGGAAATAGCGGCTCAGATGAAACCAGAACTGATACACCGCGATCGCGCCGCCGATCGCCGCGGCCACCGCGAACCAGGCATGCATCCAGCCCCGCTGCGCCAGTACGCCGCCCGCGATCGCGAACGGCTCCCCCTCGATTCCCGCGCCCAGGAAGATCGCGAAGACACCGTAGCGGAGAACCAGTTGTTCCAACCCGATATCCCGCCTGCCGCCGATCGTCCTTCAGTGCGGGAAGCGGCGCGCGGGCGCAAGCCGTGGCCGCCCGGCCGGGTTCAGTCCGCCATGGCGAGCGATTGCCGGAGCCAGTCGTCGAACAATGTCGGTCCCATCCACGCGCCGTCTCCGCCAATCAGCGTCTCGTCCTCCAACTGCGCGCAGAAATAGCGCGCGTCGCGGTCGGCGATGATCGCGCGCATATCCTCATTGGCGGTGAGCATCTCTTCGCCGATCGCCGGCAGCCGGTACAGTTCGGGGCCGGCAATCTCGACCACGCCGTTGACGGGCGGTTCCAGCACCACGCGCGCAAGCGCCTCCGCGACGTCGTCCGCCGCGATCGGCTGGACCCAGATCGGCGGCAAATGGAGGACGTCGGCATCGCCGCCTTCGTCGATCAAATTGTAGATATATTCGTAGAAGGGCGTCGCGCGCACGATCGTGAAGGGGATGCCCGATGCGGCCGCAATCTCCTCCTGTGCCCGCTTCGCGCGGAAATATCCGCGGTCGAGCCGTCCGACTCCGATCGCCGAAAGCGTGACATGATGCCGCACGCCCGCGCTCTGCGCCGCGGTGAGCAGCGTGGCGCCCGCCGCCTCGAAGAATCGCTGCATGTCGATCGCGTCGAAATAGCCGGAATTGGACGTGTCCACGACCGCTTCGACCCCCTCCAGCGCCGCCGCGAGCCCTGCGCCGGTCACGATGTCGACCCCGGTCGAACGCGCCGCCGCGGTCACCTCATGCCCTTGCCGCCGCAACCTTTCGACCAGTCTGGCACCGATCATGCCGGTTCCGCCGACCACCAGGATGTTCATGGCTTCACCTCGTCGCTCGAGCGCACCCAAGGTGCGTTCGCTATTTCTTGTCCGGAATCGTGAGCAGGCGGTCGGCATCGTCGACGACGAAGACCGCCAGTATCCTGGCGGGCTGCGTCGCGCTGGCATTGGCGCTCACTCGATGATGGTCGCCGGGCATTTCGGTCCAATTCTCGCCCACATGATAGGTCCTGACCGGCCCGTCATTGACCTGGATGCGCACCGCACCTTCCAGCACGGTCGCGTAGATGATTGCCGATTTCGCATGGCGGTGCGATGGCGATGATCCACCCGGCCCATAATCCACGATCACGCCCTTGATGCTCTTGCCCGGCACGCCCGGCAGCGCGTGCTGATAGACTTGCGTCACCTTCACGTTCTTCGGCCCGTCAGGTCCTTGCGCAGGCGCGGCACCCGCGCACACCGGCAGGAACAGGGCGATCAGCGCGGCGCCGGCGAGCATTCTCTTCATCGATCCCTCCTTGCCCTCTTGCCGAAGGCCTCTTGTTTCAGCGACGGATCTGGCGTTGGCTCCAATCGGCAAGCGTGATCCGTCCCAGCCGCGCATCGCCCAAAGGTACGAGCGAGAATTGCTCGACCCGGCTGCCGAAATAGGGTGCGCCCGCGTCCGCAATCACGCTGCGCGTGTCGCCGATGCTCTGCAAATAGGTCCGGACGATCTCGTCGAACGGCGCCCGATCCGGCCCCGCAATCTCGACGATCCCGTTCACGGGCGGGGACAAGGCCACGTCGGCCACGATCCGGGCCACATCGTCGGCGGCGATCGGCTGGAACAGCCCCGGCGCGATATGGACCGCGCCATCCTTCGCGCCTCCATCCGCGATCGCGCCCAGGAATTCCATGAACTGGGTCGACCGGACGATCGAATAAGGGATGCCCGACGCCTCGATCAGCTTTTCCTGCGCGACCTTGGCCTGGAAATAGCCATTGTCGGGGGATCGGTCGGTGCCGACGATCGACAGCGCGACATGGTGCGTCACGCCTGCGCGGGACTCTGCGGCGAGCAAGGTCCGTTCGTGCCTGGTGAAGAAATCGAGCACGGCGGCCGCCTCGAACGAGGGCGAATTGGCGAGGTCGATCACCACCGCGGCGCCCGCGAGCGCGGCATCGACGCCTTCGCCGCTGATGGTGTTCACGCCGGTGCTGGGGGCTGCGGCGATCACGTCATGATCCCGCTCGCGCAGGATTGCGCTCACCTTCGATCCGATCAGGCCGGTGCCGCCAATCACGACGATCTTCATGACGCTGCCTCCACCGGCGCGCCAGGCGGTCGCGCCGCCTGCTATGCCGGCATAGACCTTCGTCGGCCCGATTTCGCGGGCGAAACGTCCATCCGCCGCAAAGCAGCGCCGAACTGCTTTAGATCAGGCCGGGTTCGCTCGCGGCCTTAGGCAAACCGATCGATCAGCGTCCCGCGATCGATCGTCGCCAGATAGTTTCGCGCGACATGCGCCGGATCGCTGGCCGCCAATGTCCGGCGCAACCGGCTGTCGATGGCATCGAGCGCTTTTCCGACCGTCGCCGCATCGCCCCGCGAAAGCTGGCCCGAGGCGACGTCCGCGTCGATCCGCGCATCCAGCGCCGCGCGCAAGGTCGGGAATTTGACCGACGGCGCAACGTTGACGACAGGGCGGGGCTTCGCGACCGCGACCGGGGTTGCGACGTCGCTGTCACCCGTCTGCGTCGTAGCGTTCGGCGTGCCGTTCGCGTCCAGCTGCTGGCGCAACTGGGGGTTGGTCGAAGTCAGGATACCGATATTCACGACGCACTCCCCAGCTCATGGGGAAGAACGCCGGAATGCGGCTAAGCTTTAGCTTTAATCAGCGCCCCTGATTGCGCCAGCGCTTGATCGTGCGGTCGAGCTGATCGCGCTCGCCGCCGGTGCGCTGCCAGGCTTCGCTATAGACTGGGTCGTGCGACGCCGGGAGCTGGCTCTTGTCGAGCGGATCGAACGCGATGCGGATCGGAATCGGCACGCCCTCGCCGACCAGGATCGCCTCGCGGTTGCGAAGCGCCGGGATCGATTCGATCAGGCCGCGCGCGCCCTCGGGCACGGCGGAGCGGACATGCGCCTGATCGCGGTCGTTGTTCAGGCGCATCGCGATGATCGTGCCGCATTGCGACAGCACGCCCTCGGCCAGGTCGCTCGGCCGCTGCGTGATGAGCCCCAGCGAGACGCCATATTTGCGGCCTTCCTTGGCGATCCGCTCCATCACATGGCGCGCGGGCGCATGGTCGGTCGCGGGAATGTAGCGGTGCGCTTCCTCGCATACGAGCAGCACCGGATGCTGTTCGTCCCCACGCGACCAGATCGCATGGTCGAAGATCAGCCGCGCGAGCAGGGCGACCACCACCGCGGTCACCTCCGACGGCACGCCCGAAAGATCGATGATCGACATCGGTCGGCCATTGCCCGGCAGGCGCAATATCTTGGAGAGGACGTCGACCATCGTGTCGCCCGCCATCATGCTGGAGAACATGAAGGCATAGCGCGGATCGGCCTTGATCTCGTCCATCCGCGCCTTGAGCCGCATATAGGGTCCGGCGCCGATCCCGCCTTTGTCGAGCTTGCCCATCTCCGCGCCCAGGATCGCGGTCAGGTCGGACAGCAGATAGGGGGTCGGGCTGTCGACCGTCAGCCGGCTCATCCCCTCGGCGGCGCGATGCTTGGCGCGCGCGGCAAGGATGCATTTGGCGAGCACGTCGCGATCGGTCTGATAGTCGACGCCAGCCGAATTGAGCAGGATCTCGGCATGCTCGTCGAGGTTCATCAGCCAATAAGGCAAGGCCAGATTGCCGACGTCGAACGTCGCGGCCTTTTCCCCGAACGACGCCGCATATTCGCCGTGCGGATCGATCATCACGATATGGCCGTCGGGCGCGGCATCGCACACGCGGTGCAGCATCAGCGCGGTCGCGCTCGACTTGCCGGTGCCGGTCGATCCCAGCACCGCGAAATGGCGGCCGAGCAGGCTGTCGATATAGAGCGATCCGGGCACCTGCCCCGACGGATAGACCGATCCGACCTGGATGTGCGGCCGCTCGTCGGGCGCGAAGATCGTGAGCAATTCGTCCTCGGCCACCGCGTGCAAGGCGGCGCCCGGCATCGGCAGCAAGGTCACGCCGCGGCGGAAATTCTGCAGCCGATCGTTGACGTCCGCGCCCTCGCCGACGAAGTCGATCATGCCGAGCACGAGGTCGCTGTCCGCTTGCGCCAATCGCAGGCTGCGGATCTGCCCGAGAACCCAGCGGTTGCCGACGCGGATCTTCACATGGCTGCCGATCGAGCCCGGAGGCGCGCCGACGCCATTCGCCTTGCGGACGAGCGTCATCATATGGCCGTCGAGCGAGACCTGCGCGACCGCGCCGTTGATCTCGAGAACGCGGCCGAGCTCCATCGCGTCGCCCGCGGTGATTGCGGATACGATCCGGTCGTGCATGCCCATGCGGCGGCGATAGGCGAATTAGGTTAAGGAGTTCCTGACCAAAGCCGCCGGACCCCGCCGCCTGCTTTCCGTCATTGCGAGCCGCGCAGCGGCGCGGCAATCCAGGCCCGAACCCGCCGTTCGGCTACCGCCGCACCCGCCCGAACGCCAGCGCGGCCGCGAACCCCATCAGCAGCGATATCAGGATCGCGGCCAGCCCGTATAAAAGCGGGTAATCCGCCGCCGCCTGCGCCATGAAGCGTTCGAAGCCCGATTTGCTGATCCCGATCTGGCGCGTCGCGGCGGCGACGATATGTCCGTTTCGAATAAGGTAGGTCTCGGCCGTATATTCGCCGACCGGAACGCGCGCCGGGATCGGCACGAGCGCCCGGTAGAGCACGCCCTCGCGCACCGAAACCGCGCCGACATGCTCGGCATAAAGGCCTGCCCGACGCTTGAGATCGATCAGCCCCGCCTCGAACCGGGCCTGCTCCCCCGCGCTCGATCCGTTGGCGGGGGACAGCAAAAGATTGTCGATCCCGATCTCGTAGATCGCAGCGGTGCGCGCCGACACCAGCTGATCGAGGGGGCGCGATGTCGCGACCGCGTAGAAGCTCGGCACCGACCGGAAGCGCGCGCTCGCATGGTTGATCCAGATGCCCGCGACCTTGGCCTTCTCGCGCACCAGCAAGGGTTCGGCCGGCCCCTTGATCACCACCGCCACGTCCGTGTCGGGCGTCGGCGCACGACCGCCCGGATAGAGGATCGCGCCGAACAGCAGCAGCTCCGCGCCGGTGAAGCTGTAGGCGATATCGATCTGCGTGTCCGAGACATCCGGTACCAGCTTGGGCTCGCTGGTCCCGATAATCATCGGAACACATGCGATCAGGGCCAGCAGCCGTTTCGAAGCCGCACCGGCCCGCACCCCCACCCGGCCTCCCAGCGGCAGTATCATCTGGGAGACCGGGTGCGGGCCGGTGCGGCCGCGCGCTGTGAAGCGCGCCGTCACAAAAGCTGCACCGTGTAGATGGCATCGGGGCGCCAGGTGAGGCCGACCGCCATCCGGATCGCGACCGCCAGCACGATCACCGCCAGCATCATCCGCGCGCGCTCGGGCCGGACCTTCTGCACCAGCGCCGATCCGATCTGCGCGCCGGTCACCGATCCGATCAGCAACAGCCCCGCCAGCACCAGGTCGACCGCATGCGTCGTCATCGCGTGGACCAATGTCGTGGTGGCGGTGACGAACAGCCCCTGGAACAGCGACGTGCCGACCACCACGCGTGCCGACACGCCGAACAGATAGAGCAGCCCCGGCACCAGGATGAACCCGCCGCCCACACCCATCAATACGGTCAGCAGGCCGGTGACGAAGCCGAGCAGGAACGGCGCCAGCGGCGAGATATAGAGGCCCGCGCCGTAGAAGCGCCAGCGAAAGGGCAAAGCGGCGATCCATTTGCGATGGCGCTTGGTCGTGATCGGCGGGCAGGGCTTGCCCTCGCGCGTCGCCAGCACCGCGCGCACCGATTCGCGCGCCATGCCGATCCCGATCCAGCCGAGCAGGGCGACGTAGAGCAGGCTGATGATCGTATCGATCTGCCCGGTCCGCTGAAGCAGATGGAAGACGAAACCGCCCGCGAACGACCCGATCGCGCCGCCCGCGACCAGCACCATCCCCATCCGGAAATCGACCCCCTGCCGCCGGCTATGCGCGAGCACGCCCGACACGCTCGTCCCCGTGATTTGCGTCGCCGAGGAGGCCACCGCCACCGCGGGCGGTACCCCATAGAAAATCAGCAGCGGCGTGGTCAGGAAGCCCCCGCCCACCCCGAACATGCCGGACAGTACGCCCACCATCCCGCCCAGCAGCACGATCACCAGCGCATTCACCGACAGGCCGGCGATGGGGAGGTACAGGTGCATGACCGGGTTAGACCCGCTTCGGCCGGGCGTTTCAACCCACGGGATCTCCTTTCGTCATCCCAGCGAAAGCTGGGATCTCAGGAGGCCGCGCGCATCCGCCTCCTCACGAGACCCCAGCTTTCGCGGGACCTTTGCATAAGTCGTCGGATCGGCTGGATTGGTGCAGATTGGTAGCGGATTTGGTTTGGGTGCACGGTTCCCGGCGCCTTCGAGGGCTGTCTTTCCAGCCTGA